>WBZR01003015.1_pt1 | contig 16183 bp, 14 predicted proteins | sample 5204231 | NCBI WGS metagenome assembly WBZR01 (sample SAMN12412403, study PRJNA552823) | activated sludge metagenome | isolation source: activated sludge from anammox sidestream of wastewater treatment plant... | place: USA: Virginia | collected 2017-08 | reverse complement strand
AGATGTTGAGCGGCCGCGACAGCGTGAGCGAGTTCGACGTGCCGCTGGCGTTGCGCTCGGGCGCGAAGACGTCGATCTCGCCCAGCCCCTGGCAGGCCTGCACGAGCGCGGCAAGGCCGGCGGCGAAATAGCCGTCGTCGTTGGCGATCAGGATGCGCATCGGGGCATTGTAGGGAGCGCCGCGCGCGGCTTCGCCCGCGGCGCCGGGCGCGCCCAAACGCGAAGGGCCCGGCGCTGCCGGGCCCTTCGCGGGGATCCTGTCTGGTGCCGATGGTCGGACTCGAACTGACGACCTTCGCATTACGAATGCGCTGCTCTACCAACTGAGCTACACCGGCCAAGCGGGCATTCTAGCCCAGCGCTCAGCGTCGACCGCGGTACGCCGCGAGCTGCCGAGCCGCGCCAGCAACACGGTCACGGCGCCGTCGCCGACCCCCCGACGACCATGCCCGGCGCGTCCGTTCCTGGCGCGCGCCATGGCCCGGAAGGCGCACGCGCCGACGGTGTGCGCCCGCGCGCACCGCAGTCCCACAATGATCGCCCCGAACGAAAGGACCACCGACACGCCATTCGAGGACATCCTGTACGAGCTGCGCAACGGCGTCGCCTGGATCACGATCAACCGCCCGGAGAAGTTGAACGCCTTCCGCGGCACCACCTGCGACGAGTTGATCTAGGCGCTGAACAAGGCCGGCTACGACCGCGCCGTGGGCTGCATCGTGCTGGCCGGTGCCGGCGAGCGCGCCTTCTGCACCGGCGGCGACCAGTCGCCGCACGACGGCAACTGCGATGGCCGCGGCACGATCGGGCTGCCGATGGAGGAACTGCACGACGCCATCCGCAACGTGCCCAAGCCGGTGATCGCGCGCGTGCAGGGCTACGCGATCGGCGGCGGCAATGTGCTGGCGACGATCTGCGACCTCACGGTGTGCTCCGACCTGGCGGTGTTCGGCCAGGTCGGCCCAAGATGGGTTCGGTCGACCCGGGTTACGGCACCGCCTTCCTCGCGCGCGTGGTCGGCGAGAAGAAGGCGCGCGAGATCTGGTACTTCTGTCGTCGCTGCAGCGGCGCCGAGGCGGCGGCGATGGGGCTGGCCGACGTCTGCGTGCCGCACGCCGAGCTCGACGCGACCGTCCAGCAATGGGCCGAGGAGCTGTGCGAGCGCAGCCCGACGGCGCTGTCCATCGCCAAGCGCAGCTTCAACATGGACACCGCGCATCAGGCGGGCATCGCCGGCATGGGCATGTACGCCCTCGAGCTGTACTACGACACCGACGAGTCCAGGGAGGGCGTGGCGGCGCTGAAGGAAAAGCGCAAGCTCGAGTTCCGCAAGTACGCCAAGTGAAACCCTGTCTCGACGAGGAACGGCCGGCACTCGCCGCGCAGGTGGCGCAGCGCGCGGGCCCCGGCGCGCGAGGCCGATCGAGCGCGCCGGACCGGCCCTGCGGGTTCATCCCTAGGAGCGTGGGCGGCGGTGGCTCACCCGTTGAGCCACCTGTCCGCGACACTGCCCGGGCGGCGGCGCTGCGCCGTCCCGCTGCAAGGAGATCGCGATGAACCAGCAGACCCTCGCCCTCGAGCCCGGCGCCTCGCATCCGGCCGACCGCATCGGCTTCGAGCTCGGCTGGGATCACGCCCGCCACGGGCTCGCGCCGCCGTCGGTGTGGCCGCACTCGGCCAGCGCGGCAAGCCAGGGCTGGCACGCCGCCAGGGCCGTCCTGGGCCGCCGCGCCGCTGCCGCGCCGCGCGCGTTGCGCCAGTGGCTGGAGCTGCGCGCCCTGGCCTGGCGCAGCGGCATCGCCTTCGACGCGCAGCAACTCACCGCGCTGCAGCTGGCGCAGATCGAGGTCGCGCGCTGCCCGATCCTGCGCCGACGCCTGGGCGGCGCGGCGGGCCAGGACACGGCGCCGCGCTTCGTCCGCCTCGACCCGCGCATCGGCTGCGCGCTCGGCAACCTGGTCCAGGTGTGCACTGCGGCGGCCAGGGCCTGCGAGCGCGTCGATCTCGCCGAGGCGCTGCGCCGTGCCAGGCACGCGCAGCGCAGCGGCGAGGCGGTGCACGGTCTGGACGCCGCGGCCTGGTGGCGGCTCGCGGTGCTGCGTTCGTTCGCGCTGCGGCTGCCCTTCTTCGAGGCTGCAGGCTTGCCGCTCGCCGTCTTGCCGCCGCCGCGGGTCGCGACGGCGAACCCGGTGCAGACCCTGCAGTGGCAGTTGACGTTGCAGTTCACGGCCGAAGGCTGGAGCGCGCGCCTGCGCGCGCTGGCCGATCTGCTGCCCGAACAAGCCCTGCGCGAGGACTTCAACCTCTTTGTCGGTGCGCTGCTGCCGCGCGTGCTCGACGCCGCCCGATTGCCGTGCGACCCGCATCAGGCGCTCGGCGACGCCTGGCTCACCGAGCGCGTGCAGCGGCGCTGGCAGCAGTTCGCGCTGGCGCTCGGCGAGGCCGGCTGTGCCGCGCTGCTCGCGCGCGCGCAGCCGGCGCCCGGCCGGCCTGCGTGCTGCCGGGGCGGGGCAAGCGGAGATCAGGCGCCGGTGACGGGTTCCTTGCTTCCGCCCATTCCTGCGGCCGGTTCGCGCCTGACAGTCCCGCAGTATGGCTGCCGGTCCACGCGTTCATGCCGCGAACTGGACGGCAACGCCGGCGCAGTTCCGGCCGCCGGATCGCGCGGCCCGTGCCAGGGCACGCGCGGCGCTCAGCGGCTGCCGTAGCGCCGCTCGAGCCAGGCCAGCAGCGTGCGCAGCGTCTGCGCCTCGCCGCCCGCCGGGCGGCCCGGGCGCGCGACGTCGTTCCAGGCGTACAGGTCGATGTGCAGCCAGTCGAGGTCCTCGGGAACGAAGTCCTCGAGGAAGATCGCCGCGTTGATGGCGCCGGCCATCGCGTTGCGGCCGGTGTTGACGATGTCGGCGATCTCGCTCTCGATGCCGCCGTGATAGTCGCGCCACAGCGGCATGTGCCACAGCGGGTCGCCCAGCTCGAGGCCGAGGTCGACCAGTTCGCGCGCCGCGGCCATGCGCCGGCAGAACAGCGCCGGCAGTTGCGCGCCGAGCGCGGTGCGCGCGGCGCCGGTGAGCGTGGCCAGGTCGATCATCAGGTCGGGGCGGCCTTCGGCGCCGTAGGCGAGCGCGTCGCACAGGATCACGCGGCCCTCGGCGTCGGTGTTGCCGATCTCGACCGTGAGGCCCTTGCGCGTGCGCACGACGTCGCCCGGGCGGTAGGCGTTGCCGGCGATCGCGTTCTCCACCGCCGGGATCAGCAGCTGCAGCCGCACCGGCAACTGCAGCGCCATCACGATCTGCGCCAGGCCGAGCGCGTTGGCCGCGCCGCCCATGTCCTTCTTCATCAGGCGCATGCCCTCGGCGCCCTTGATGTCGAGGCCGCCGCTGTCGAAGCACACGCCCTTGCCCACCAGCGTGAGCTTCGGGTGGCGCGGCGAGCCCCAGGCGAGCTCGATGAGCCGCGGCGCGCGCGCCGCGGCCCGGCCGACGGCGTGGATGGCGGGGAAGTTGGCCGCCAGCAGCTTGTCGCCCACCGTCTGGCTGAACTTGGCGCCATGCGCCCTGGCCGCCAGACGTACGGCCTCGGCCAGCTCGGCGGGCCCGAGGTGCTCGGCCGGCGTGTTGACGAGGTCGCGCGTCGCGGCGATGGCGGTGGCGACGACGAGCGCGCGCCGCGCCGGCTCGCCGGGCGGCAGGGCGAGCGTGGCCGGCTCGCGGCGCCGCGCCCGGTACAGGTCGAACACGTAGGCACCCAGCTCCCACGACAGCGCGGCGGCGCCGGCGTCGAGGTCGATGCCGGGGTCGGCGAGGTGGTAGCGCCCGAGGGGCAGCGCCTTGGGCAGCGTCGCCAGCGCCCATGGGTGCGCTCGGCTCGCCACGCCGGCCCACACGGCGGCGACGGTGCCGTCCGGGCCCGGCAGCAGCGCGTGCGTGTCCGGCGCGCCGCAAAAGCCCAGCGTCTCGAGCCAGCGCCGCGCGGCCGGCTCGAGCGCAGCGCTGCAGGCGGCGAACGAATCGCGATCGACGACATGGATCGGCACGCTGCGGCGGCCGGGCTGGGAGAGTTCGACGGTCATGGGGTGGCTCGGTTCGGGGTCGTCACAGGCAGGCGCGACGCTTCGGTCTGCCCGGCCGACGTCTGGCGCCGCGGCAGCCGCCGTTCGTCGCGGGGTGCTCGCCGCGTCGCGGCGCGCCGGCGTATTCTTCCCCACGTCGGGCCCTGTTCGGCGGGCCTGTCACGAGGTCGACCATGAACCCCCTGCGCCATGTGCTGCACCCGATCGAGAACCTCGCCGACGCCGTGCTGATGCCGTTGAAGGCGCTGTTCGTCGTCGCCCTGTGCGGCCTCGTCAACTGGATGACCTACAGCGGCCAGTGGTGGGTGAAGTGGGTGGCGCTGGGCATGGGCATCGCCGTCGTCGTGGCCTGGGCGCGTGCGGCCAGGACGCTGCTCGTGCTTGCTCTGGTGGCCTGGGTCGGCTGGAAGGTCTACCAGCGCTACGGCGAGGCCGGGCGCGCGCGCTGGGACGACTGGGTGCGGCGCGCCCGGCCGCAGGCGGCCGAGATGATGGAGCTGCTGCGCTCGCGTGAAGCGCGGGCGCGCGTCGCCGAGCCCGGGCGCGCAGCCTGAACTCCTGACGATCCGCGCCCGCGCGGTGCATCGGCCGGCCCGCCGGCGCGGCCCATCGGCCCGCCCGCGCCGCGCGCCGGCTGCCGCACGCCGGCTACTGCGGCTCACCGGCCGCCGCCGGCGCCGGTGCAGGCACTGCGGCGGGCGCGCTGCGCTCGATGTGCCACTCGAGCAGCCGGCGCATGTTGCCCAGCGACACCCAGTGCAGCTGCACGAGGCCGAGCGTGCCGTTGCGGTGCAACTCGCCGACCACGGCGTCGGGCAGGTCCTGCATCTTCTTGTCGTCGACGGTGAGGAAGCCGTCGACGCGGTGCGTGCTGCCGTCGGGCAGCGTGGCGTCGAACTGCATGTCGCGCAGCACGCCCAGCTCGAGCAGGCGCGCGCAGATCTGGCGCGTGCGCTGGACCTCGCCGTCGAGCGCGCCCAGATGCTGCCGCATGTCCTCGAGCAGAGGCGCCGGCCGACCGTCGCCTTCGAACACCGCCGCGCCATCGCCGCCTGCACGCTGCACGCCGCTCCAGGCCATGTCGACACAGATGACGATGCGCTCGTCGTCCACGCGTGCGAAGCAGAAGGGATAGCTGCGCACCGCGGCCGGGATGTAGCGCGCGCGCCAGGCACCGCCGGCGTCGACGAACAGGTTCTGGCCCTGCAGGAGGCCGAACACGGCGATCGGCGCGATCTGGTCCCTGCCGTCGGCTTCCTTGCCCGCGCGCACGAACACGATCGGGTACTCGCGGCAGGCGTCGCCGAATTCGCCGGGCGCCACGAAGCCGGCGTTCAGCTTGTCCGCCGCCGACCAGTCGGTGACGGGAAGGGCGAGGCGCAAGGTGCGATGCTGCGCGCTGTCCAGGGGCACCGCCTCGCGGTGCAGGTTCTGATTGATCAACTTGGTTCTCCGGGGGGTTCGATGCGCGTGACCAGCACCTTGTCGATGCGTCTGCCGTCGAGGTCGACGACCTCGAAGCGCCAGCCGCCCCACAGCACCACGTCGGCGGTGCGCGGCAGGCGGCCGAGCAGGACGATGATCATGCCAGCCAGCGTGTTGTAGCGGCCGAGGTCCTCGTCGGGGAGTTCCTTGATTTCCAGACGGTCCTTCAGCTCGGGGGCCGGGATCAGGCCGTCCATCAGCCAGCTGCCGTCGCCGCGCGGCGTGGCCCAGGCCTCGTCCGCGGTGGGCGCGGCGAACTCGCCGGTGATCGCCTCCAGCAAGTCGTGTTCGGAGATCACGCCCTGCACGGCGCCGTACTCGTCGACGACGAACACCAGCTCGGCGCCGCTGGCGCGGAAATGCTCGAGCAGCTCCATGCCCGAGAGCGTCTCGGGCACGAAGACCGGCGGCGCCAGGTGCTCGGCCAGCTGCGGCGTCTCGCCGCGCGCCAGCGGCGCGAGCAGCCGGTGCGCGGCCAGCACGCCCTGCACGTCGTCGAGCGACTCGCGGCACACCGGGTAGCGCGTGTGGCCGCCGGCGGCGATGCGCGCGAGCACGTCGGCCACCGGCGCGTCGAGCTCGAGCCAGACGATCTCGGCGCGCGGGATCATGATCGAGCCGATCTGACGCTCGTCGAGGCGGAACACGTTGCGCACCATCTGGTGCTCCTGCTGCTCGATCACGCCGGCGTCCAGCCCCTCCTCCAGGCTGGCGGCGATCTCCTCCTCGGTGACGTGGCGCGCGACCTCGCGGATGCCGGCCAGCCGCAGCACGCCGCGCGTGGCGACGCTGAGCAGGGCCACGAGGGGACGCGCCGCCGTCGACAGCGCGTTCATCGGCCGCGCCGCCAGGCGCGAGATGGTCTCCGGATAGAGCTGGCCGAGCCGCTTGGGCACCAGCTCGCCGAAGAGGATCGTCAGCACCGTGATCAGCACGACCACCAGCCCGGTGGCCACGTAGCCGGCGAGGCGCTCGCCGGCGCCGAGCGCATGCATCAGCCACTGCGCCAGCGGCACCGAGAAGGCCGCCTCGCCGACGATGCCGTTGAGGATGCCGATCGACGTGATGCCGATCTGCACGGTGGAGAGGAACTTGGTCGGGTTCTCGTGCAGCTCGAGCGCGGCCCGGGCGCCCGGCTCCCCGGCTTCGACCAGCACCTGCAGGCGCGCCTTGCGGCTGGCGCTGAGCGCCATCTCCGACATCGCGAAGACGGCGTTGAGGACGATGAGGAAAGCGAGAAGCGGGACTTCCATGCGCGGCGCCGGCGGCGGCCGGGCGAGGAGGCGGCAGCGTAGCAGAATCGGCCGATGGTCCATCTGCTGGGCGATGTGCAGGGCTGCCTGCAGCCCCTCGAGCGGCTGCTGGCCGAGATCGGCTTCTCGCCTTCGCGCGACCGCATCGTCGTGCTCGGCGACCTCGTGAACCGCGGGCCCGAGTCGCTGGCCACGCTGCGCCGTCTGATGGGCCTGGGCGACGCCGCGCAATGCCTGCTCGGCAACCACGACCTGCACTTGCTGGCCGTGGCGCAGGGCGTGCGGCCGCCGCAGCGCGGCGACACGCTGGGCGAGATCCTGGCCGCGCCCGACCGCGCCGCGCTGCTCGAGTGGCTGCGCGCGCGCCCGCTGGCGCTGCGCGCCGGCGGCTGGCTGTGTGTGCACGCCGGCGTGCCGCCGCAGTGGAGCGGCGCGCAGACGCTGGCCCTGGCCGCCGAGGTGTCGGCCCTGCTGCGCAGCGCGGCGCTGGCCGAGTTCCTGCCGCACATGTACGGCAACGAGCCCGCGCGCTGGGACGACGCGCTGGACGGCGTCGCGCGCTGGCGCTTCGTCGTCAACGCGCTGACGCGCACGCGCTTCTGCACGCCCGAGGGCAGACTCGACTTCGTGACCAAGGAGGGCGCCGGTGCCGCGCCCGCGGGCTACCAGCCCTGGTTCGAGGTGCCCACACGCTGCAGCGCCGGCGAGCGCATCGCCTTCGCCCATTGGAGCATGCTCGGCCTGGTCATCCGGCCCGACCTGATGGCGCTGGACACCGGCTGCGTGTGGGGCGGCAAGCTCAGCGCCGTGCGCGTCGACGGCGGCCGCCAGGATCTGGTGCAGGTGGCGTGCCCGCAGGCACAATCGCCTGGCTGACGGATGCGGGAAGCGTGGCCGAGTGGTTGAAGGCACCGGTCTTGAAAACCGGCGAGGGTTCACCCCCTCCGTGGGTTCGAATCCCACCGCTTCCGCCAGCCTCGGCGGCGCCTTGGCGGCGGCAGCGCCGGCTCGCCTCGGCGCAGACAGGGCATGGTCTGGCAGGTCCCGCGCCCGCCGCGCTGCGGCCCTGTCGCGCAAGCGGGCGCGGACTGCCGCTGCACCCGGGCGCCGCCGCGTCAGCCGCCGGCCAGCGGATGGCCGTCGGCCAGCGCTTCGAGCAGCGCCTGCGACGGCACGAAGAACAGCGTGCCGGTGACGGCGCGGCTGAAGTCGAGCAGGCGGTCGTAGTTGCCCTCGGGGCGGCCGATGAACATGTTGGCGAGCATCTGCTCGGTGACGGCCGGATCGCGTGCGTAGCCGATGAAGTAGGTGCCGTACTCGCCGCGCGAGGGCACGGCGAACGGCAGATTGCCGCGCACGATCGCGAGTTCCGCGCCCGCCTCGTCCTCGATCACGTTGAGCGCGACATGCGAGTTGGTCGGCATCACGTCGTCGGCCAGTTCGATGTTGTCGTGCTTGGTGCGGCCGACCGCGCGCTCCTGCTCCTCGGTCGTGAGCGCGTTCCAGGCCGACATGTCGTGCAGGTACTTCTGCACGATGACGTAGCTGCCGCCGGCGAAACCGGGGTCTTCGTCGCCGACCAGCGCCGCGTCGGCCGCCTCGGGGCCGACCGGGTTCTCGACGCCGTCGACGAAGCCGATCATGGCGCGCAGGTCGAAGTAGCGGAAACCGTGCACCTCGTCGACGCCGACGGCGGCCTCGCCCAGCGCGCGCATGATCTGCATCGACAACTCGAAGCACATGCGCTCGGAGCGCGCGCGGATGTGCAGCAGCACATCGCCGGGCGTCGACGGCGCGTGGTGCCTGGCGCCGCGCAGGGCCTTGAATTCGTGCAGCCTGGCCGGCCTGGGCGCGCCGAACAGCCGGTCCCAGGCGGCCGAACCGATGCCGACCACCAGGCTCAGCCGCTGCTCGGGTTCGCGTTGCGCGACGCTGCGCACCAGACCCGCCGCGCTGCCGAGGAACGCGCGCACGCGCTCCTCGGCGGCGGCACCGGACACGATGCCGAGCACGATGAAATGCGCCGCCATGAGCTGCGGCTCGAGCAGCGCCTGGGGTTGCGGCGGGACGGCCGACGCGTGCGGATCGGGGCGAATGGCGCTCATGGGCATGTTCCAGCGGCACAGGGCGGCGCTGCGCGGCAGCGGGCGGGTGCGCGCAAGTCTACGCGCTGGACGGCGCAGCGATGGCGCGATCGACCGCCGATCGACCGCCGATCGACCGCCGATCGACCGCCGATCGCGCCCGGCGCAGCTCGGAAGGGACAGCGGAGCTGGGCCTCGCGCCTGATGCGGCGGGCCTGTCCCTGCCTCAGCGCTCGGCCGGCGTGCGGTAGTACGCCGCCGTACTGCCCATGCGTTTGCGCGCCAGCCCGAGCTCGTGGCGCGCGACGGTGCGCAGGTGCACCTCGTCGGGGCCGTCGAGGAAGTGCATCGCGCGGCCCCAGGTCCAGATGTCGGCCAGCGGCGTGTCGGGCGTGAGGCCCATCGCGCCGAAGACCTGGATCGCACGGTCGAGCACGCGCGTGTGCAGATCGGCCGCCACCAGCTTGATGGCCGAGACGTCGACGCGCGCGGCGGCGTTGCCTGCCTGGTCCATCGTCCAGGCCGCACGCATGACGAGCAGCCGCGCCTGGTCGATCTCGACGCGCGCGCGCGCGATCCAGTCCTGGATGTTGGCGAAGTCGGCCAGGGTGCGGCCGAACGCGCGCCGGCCGAGCGCGCGCTCGCACATCAGCTCGAGCGCCAGTTCGCAGGCGCCGATCGTGCGCATGCAGTGGTGCACGCGCCCCGGGCCGAGGCGCGCCTGCGCGAGCGCGAAGCCCCGGCCCTCGGCGCCCAGCAGGTTGGCCGCGGGTACGCGCACGTCGCGGAACACCACCTCGCAGTGCCCCTCGATCGCGACGTGGTTCATGACCGGCAGGTTGCGCACGATGCGCACGCCCGGCGCATCCATCGGCACGAGCACCATCGAGTGCCGCCGGTGCGCGTCGCCGTCGACATCGGTGACGCCCATGAAGATGCACAGCCGGCAGTTCGGATGCAGCGCGTTGGTCGTGAACCACTTGCGGCCGTTGATCACGTAGGCGTCGCCGTCGCGGCGGATCGTGGCGGCGATGTTGGTGGCGTCGGACGAGGCGACGTCGGGCTCGGTCATGCCGAAGCACGAGCGGATCTCGCCTTCGAGCAGCGGCCGCAGCCAGCGCGTGCGCTGCTCGGGCGTGGCGAACAGGTGCAGCAGCTCCATGTTGCCGGTGTCGGGGGCGTTGCAGTTGAAGACCTCGCTCGACCACGACACGCGACCCATGATCTCGGCCAGCGGCGCGTATTCGGCGTTGGCAAGCCGCGTGCCCGGCTCGTCGGGCGCGAGGCCGGGCAGGAACAGGTTCCACAGGCCGAGCGCGCGCGCCTTGCGCTTGAGGTCGTCGACGATCGCCAGCGGGTAGCTGCCGGCAGCGACCAGGCGGTGCCACTCGGCGTCGGCGGGCAGCACATGCTGATCCATGAACGCGCGCAGGCGGCCTTGCAGCTGCTGCACCGGTTCGGGCAAGGCGAAATCCATCGGGGGGCTCCTGCGCGGGGACGTCGGGTTCGGCATGCTGCACCGGGCATTGCCGCTTGTCCGTCACCTCGGCGTCACTTGGGCGTCATCGTGGCGCGCGGTGCAGCGCGCCCACCACATGCCCGGCGCGCGCGCCGGGAAGGCTCAGCTCTCCAGCGCGCGAATGCGGATCGCCGGCTCGGTGTCGGGCTGCGGCGCGGCGTCGGCGGCGGCACGCGGCACTGCCCTGCGCGAACGCGCACCGAGCTCGGTCTGCAGCTCGATCCCGGCGGGTTCGCCCGTGCCGGCCTGCGAGGCGAGCAGGCCAAGGCCGGCGTAGGCTGCCGCCAGCGCGTCGTCGTCCTGGCCGGCCGGCGCCTGCGCAGGCGCTTCGGCGGGCAGCGCGTCGAGTACCGACTCGCCGCGCGGTGCCGCGCCCGGCGCCGGCGGCTCCATGTGCTCGCGCTCCATCACCGCCACCGCCATCTTGGAGCGCAGAGCGGCCAGGCCCAGCGGCGACCAGTTGACGACCAGCCCCTCGAGCTGTTCGTGCGCGCGCTGGAGCACGTCGAGCGGCACCTTGTGCAGCGCGCGCAGCCCCTTCTTGGCGAGCGCGTGCTCGACGAAGACGAGGTGCCGCATCGTGGCGCGCGTGTCGGGCAGCTCGTCGAGCAGGGCCGCCAGCTCGGCGCGTATGCGGGCGAGATCCTCGCCATCCTTGCGCCGCGCCTGCTCGGCGCGGCCAAGCTCGAGCGGCGCCGCGGCCGGCCGCTCCTCGAGCACCAGGTGCAGGGCCAGGCCCTCGCGGCGCAAGGCGAGATCGCGCTTGAAGAAGGCGGCGGCAGCGTGGCGCAGCGGCCGCACGAGGCGCTGCAGCGAGCCCGGTGCCTTGGCTCTTGCCGGCGGCGGATCGGTTCCTTCGGCCATGGCGCGTTATCGACCTCCGCCGGCCCGCGCTTCAGCGCATCGGCGCAAACAGATGTGACCGATGCGCTCGATTCTGCGCGCGCCGGCTGCAAGCCGTTACGCCTGCGGCAGGCGGATGCGCAGCTTCAGGTCCGGCAGGTGCGGTTCTTGCCGGTCTGCTTGGCCTCGTACAGCGCCTCGTCGGCGCGCGCCAGCGCGGCTTCGAGCGCTTCGCCGGGCCGCCACAGCGTGACGCCGGCCGAGAAGGTGACGAACACCTCCTCGCCCTCGTGCAGGAACAGGCTCGCGCTGAGGCTGCGCTGCAGCCGCGTCAGCGTCTGCGCGGCAGCGTCGAGTTCCGTGTCGGGCAAGAGCACGACGAACTCCTCGCCGCCGAAGCGGGCGACATGGTCCAGCGGCCGCAGCCGCTCGCGCACCGCCGCGGCGAGCGCCTTGAGCGCGCGGTCGCCCGCGGCGTGACCGAGGCGATCGTTGAGCCTCTTGAAGTTGTCGATGTCGATCAGGCCGACCGCGAGCGCGCTGCCGCCGGCGCAGCGCGTACTCTCGGCGGCGAAGGCCTGTTCGAGGCCGCGTCGATTCGCGACCTGCGTGAGCGCGTCGGTCGATGCCTCGTCGGAGATGCGGCGCAGCTCGGCCTCGAGCGAGCGCACGCGCTCTTCGAGTTCGCTCGCCCGCGACTGCTGCGCCTGCAGCCGCACCTGCGAGGCGCCGACCGCGTCGTGCACCGCGCGGCTGTCGGCCAGCATCGCCTGCACGACCTCGGTCAGGCCTTCGACGCTGTCGGCGCCGGCGATGCCCTCGGCGTGGCGTTGCACCGCCTGCATGAAGACCCCGGTGTGCTGACCGAGCTCGCCCACCTCGCCCAGCATGTGCGCCAGCAGTTGCTTGAGCGCGTCGCGCGCCGCGGCGCGTTCGCCGCACAGGCGCTGCTGGTGGCGCCGCGTCTCGCGCAAGGCGTCGGCGGCCGCGCGCAGCGCGCGCAGGCTCAGGCCCTCGGCGAGCTGGGCTTCGAGGCCGGCACACTGGCCGCGTACCCAGCTGCTGTCCTCGGCCAGCTCGCTCAGGCCCTGGGTCAGCTCGCGGCACAGCGCCGCCAGTTGGTCGACGAGCCGGTGATGCTGGCCGAACCAGCGCTGCGCCTCGGCGCAGGTCGCGTCGAGCTCGGGCGCCTGGGTCGCGTCGGCGCCCGCGCCGGCCAGACGGTCGCCCAGGGCCGCGAGCCGCTGCGCCAGTTCCGCGGCCCGCGCGTCGCTGGCCGGCAGCGCGCTTTCGAGCGCGCCGGCCAGCGCAGCGACCGCGCGCCGGCCGCCGTCGCCGGGCCGAATGTGTGACACGGCGTCGGCCGCGCGCGCGGGCGCCGCCGCGTCGTCTGCCGCGCCCGAGGCCTCGATCGACTCGGCCAGTTCCGGTGCGTCCAGCGCATGGTCGCCGTGCCAGGCCTGCACCAGCGGCTTCAGGCGCTGCAGCAGCCGCGCCGGGTCGTTGCGGCTGGTCTGCAGCACGCGCTGCAGGCTTTGCTTGCGCCGTGCCGCGGTCCACTGGCGGCCGCCACGCTCCAGGCCCGCGACCAGGCGTTCGGTGAGCGAGGCCCAGGCCTGCCCCTGTGCCTCGAGTTCGCGGCTGGCTGCCGCGTCGTCGGCACGCGCCGGCGACGCGCCGCCGGTCTCTTCGGCCCAGGCACGGGCGTAGTTCTCGGGCGTCGGCGCCTGGCGCGCCAGGGCCAGCCGCTTCAATGCCGCCTTGGCCAGCTCGGCGGGCGTCGTGGCGCGGGGGTCGACGAGGTTCACGTCCCTTCTCCGTCGTCAGAAGAAGCGCAGCGCGCGCGCGCCACCGGCGGCGGCCGCGCCCGGCAGCACTTCCTGCGTGTCGGCACTGCCGATCCACGCCGCCTTGCGCGGCAGCACCGTCTGCTCGAGCCAGCGCTGCAGTTCGTCGGGCGGCAGCGCGCGGCTGAACAGGAAGCCCTGCATCACGCTGCAGCCCAGCCGGTGCAGCACCTCCATCTGGCGCAGCGTCTCGACGCCCTCGGCCACCACGCGCAGGCCGAGCGAACGCGCCAGCGCGATGATCGCCGTCACCACCGCCGAGCTCTGCGGCGTGATGCCCAGCTCGCGCACGAAGCTGCGGTCGATCTTGAGCTCGGAGATCGGCAGCGCCGTCAGGTAGGCCAGGCTCGAGTAGCCGGTGCCGAAGTCGTCGATCGAGATCTCGACGCCGATCTCGTTGAGCCGGTGCAGCGCCGGGATGACGTTCTGCAGCTCCTTCATCAGGTTGTCTTCGGTGATCTCGAGCTGGATCACGCGGTGCGGCACGTTGACCGCGGTGACGCACTGATGGATGTGCTCGACGAGGTCGCTGCGCTCGAACAGCCGGCTGGGCAGGTTGACGGCCACCGCGTCGGCGAAGGCGAACGCCTGCTGCCAGGCCCGCACCTGGCGCGCCGCCTCGCGCAGCGCCCATTCCGACAGCGGCACGATCAGGCCGGTCTCCTCGGCCAGCGGGATGAACTCCCCCGGCGGCACGAGCTTGCCGCCGCGCTGCCAGCGGATCAGGGCCTCGGCGCCCACCATGCGCGCGCCGCGCACGTCGACCTTGGGCTGGTAGTGCAGCACGAGCTCGTCGCGCTCGATCGCCTTGTGCAGCGCGGTCTCGAGCTCGAGCTTCTCGCGGCCGCGGCCCGACAGCAGCGGGTTGTAGATCGCCGCCGCGTTGCGGCCCTGCGACTTGACCGAGTACATCGCGACGTCGGAGTTGCGCAGCAGGTCGACCACGCTGGCGCCGTCGCGCGGGTAGACCGCGACGCCGATGCTGGCGCTGACGAAGCATTCCTGGCCGCCGACGAAGACGGGCTCGCGCAGCGTGTCGAGGATGCGCTGCGCCACGCGGTCGGCGTCGGCGTCGGACGTCACCTCGGGCAGCAGCGCGACGAACTCGTCGCCGCCGAGCCGGCCGACCGCCTCGAGCGCGCGGTGCGAGCGCGCCCCGGCGCTTTCGAGTGCGCCTTCGACGATCTGGTCGCTGTGGCGCACGCAGGCGCGCAGCCGGCGGCCGACTTCGGCCAGAAGTTCGTCGCCGGCGCCGTGGCCGAGGGTGTCGTTGATGACCTTGAAGCGGTCCAGGTCGATCAGCAGCAGCGCGAACTGGTGCGCCAAGCGGCGCGCCTGCTCGAGCGCGCGCTCGGCGCGCCAGATGAGCTGGCGGCGGTTCGGCAGCCCGGTGAGCGCGTCGAAGTTGGCCAGGTGCCGGATCTTGTCCTCGGCCTGACGGCGATCGGTCACGTCCTGCACGATGCCGGTGTAGCCGACGGCCTGGCCCTGCTCGTTGAAGTCGGGCTCGGCCTCGACGTGGATGACGCGCTGGCGGCCGTCGAGCAGGACGATCGGCGCGTCGCTGCCCAGCACCGAGCTGTGGCGCAGCGCGTCGTGCAACTGCCGCTGCAGCAAGCGGCGCTCGTCCGGCGGCACCATGCGCAGCAGCGTGCGCAGCCCCAGGCGCTCGTGCGGGCCGCAGCCGAACACGCGCAGCGCTTCGGGCGAGAGCAGCAGCCCGGGATGCCCGCCGCGCTCGCCGCGCCGCCAGTCGAAGCTGCCCATGCGGGCCAGGTCCTGGGCACGCGCCAGCTTGGCCTTGCTGCGCTCGAGTTCGAGCCTTGTGCGCGAGGCGCGCAGCAAGTAGCGCAGGCGTCCCGCCAGCAGGCTCCACTGCGGGCTCTTGACGAAGAAGTCCGTGGCTCCGGCCTGGTAGGCGCGCGTGATCGACTCGTCGTCGTCGAGCCCGGTGAGCATCAGCACCGGCACGTTCTCGAAACCCGGCAGCGCGCGGATCGCGCGGCAGGTCGCGAAACCGTCGAGCCCGGGCATGACGGCGTCGAGCACGATCACGTCGGGCACCCCGCTGCGCAGCCGCTCGAGCGCGCGCTCGCCGCTCGAGGCCTCGGCCAGCCCGAAACCCCGTTCGCGCAGCGCGATGCCCGTCAGCAGCAGGTTCACCTCGTCGTCGTCGACGAGCAGCACTTCGGGTCGCGCCGGGAGCAGTGCGCAGGCGTCGTCGAGCGCGTGCGTCATCGCGGCCCGGCTCTCAGTTGCGCGGCAGTGAGCGCACCGCCGCCAGCGCCGCCTCGCCCTCGGCGAGCAGGCGCGCGAGATCCTCGGGCCGCGCCTTGCCCGCGCCGCCGCGCGCATGGCGCTCGACCTCGGCGCAGGCGGCCGACAGCTGCAGCGCGCCGACGCTGGCCGACGAGCTCTTCAGCGCATGCGCGATGCCGCCGAGCGCGGCGGCATCGAGGGCGTCGGCCTGCGTCGCGAGCTGCTCGAGCGTGCGCACGAGCGAGGCCTCGAACGCGCCGAACACGCGGCCGAGCACGCGGTTGCGGCCGTCCGGGTCGAGCAGGCGCAGCCGCTCGAGCGCGGCCGCGTCGAGCGACGCGGGCGCAGCGGATCGGGCGGACGGCTGGTTCATCGGGCGGGACTCGAGGCGGTCACCTGACGGATCGGTTCAACCGGTGCGGCGGGCCTGTGCGGACAGGAGCGGGCGCGAGTGTGGCACGTTGCGCAGCGCGCGGCGCGGCAACGCTGCACGAACCGGCGCGGGCTGACGAGGTCGGACATGGCTGGGCGACTCGGGTGGGGCGCTCGTGCACCCGCATGGCGGGCTGTTTCGGCGCCTCCTGGGGCAACTTGAGCGGCTGCCTCGGGGCGATCCCTACAATTCCCGCGCCATGTTCGAATCGCCCCCGCGATGGTCACCGGGCGCGCCGCCGGGCAAGGCGTCGCGCCTCGTAGCGTGGCTGTGCCCGGCCGCCAGCGGCGCCGCGGCCGCGGCCGACGGCGCCGTGGCGGCGGCATCGCTGCAGTGGCTGTTCGTCGTGCTCGCCTTCGTCGCGGCCGGGGGCGCTGCGTTCGTGCTC
>WBZR01003014.1_pt1 | contig 16183 bp, 13 predicted proteins | sample 5204231 | NCBI WGS metagenome assembly WBZR01 (sample SAMN12412403, study PRJNA552823) | activated sludge metagenome | isolation source: activated sludge from anammox sidestream of wastewater treatment plant... | place: USA: Virginia | collected 2017-08 | reverse complement strand
TTAGCGGTGATCGGGGCGACGTATTGGTCCCAGTTAACGAGCCAGTGAAAAAACTTATCGAACCCGGCAACGATCGGCGCAATCGTGAATCCAACACGAAGAATCCAGAATGCCTGAAGCGACGGACTCGCGGCGAGGTCTGCCTTGATTTGGGCCAGTTTCGTGATTGAGTTCGAGTTGTGAACGTAAATTGCATCTGCCATGACTGACTCCCAAAAAATGCGATTCCTCGATCGCGATATCCTTATGCTTCGACTCTGTATCACTAGGGGAAGATTCCCCGCTCCATGTACAGTCGTTCGAGGCGTTTTAGTGCGACGAGATACGCGGCCGTCCGCGGGTCGACGTTCGATTCCTTTTCTGTTCGTCGCACGGACCGATAGGCGTTTGTGATCATCCTTCGCAAACGGCGGTCAACTTCTTCGAGATCCCACGCCTCATTCCGCTTGTTCTGGAGCCATTCGAAGTAGCTCACGATGACGCCGCCGCTGTTGCACAGGATGTCCGGCAGCAGCTCGACGCCGTTCTGTCGGAGAAGCCTGTCGCCCTCGGCGTCCGTCGGACCATTGGCCGCCTCGACTACCAGTCGGACCTTGAGCCATGGCGCGGTCGTCGCGGTGATCTGATTCTCCATGGCGGCAGGAACGAACAAGTCGGCCTTCGTCCCGAAGAACTCGCGATGAGTGATCACCTCGGCCTTGGGATAGGCGTCCAGGCTGCCGGACCGCCGGACATAAGTCAGCAAGTCCTCGGGGTCGATCCCGCTATCGTTTCGAACAGCGCCTGTAACGTCCTCGACCGCGATCAATCGAGCGCCACGCTGGACAAGTAGCCGCGCGGCCCACGACCCGACGTTACCGAATCCCTGAACCATGAATGTCATCTGACTCAGATCAACCATGTTGTCTTTTGCCCATTCATCAACGATGAATGCGACGCCCTGGCCCGTGGCTTTGTCGCGGCCCTCGCTGCCGCCGGCGGCGATCGGCTTTCCAGTGACCACGTGGATGTTGCACTGCCGTTCGTGTGCCGGTCGCGTCGAGAGATAGGTGTCAAGTATCCACGCCATGATCTGGGCATTCGTGTTCACATCGGGAGCCGGGATGTCGTACTCGGGACCGATGTTATCGCCCAACGCGAAGACAAAGCGCCGCGTGATGTGCTCAATCTCAGCCCGCGAATAATCACTCGGATCAATTTGAATGCCGCCCTTGGCGCCGCCGAACGGCACGCCTACGACGGCGCACTTCCAGGTCATCCATGCCGCCAACGCGCGAACTTCGTCAATTTCGACATGCGGATGGTAGCGCAGGCCGCCCTTGAAGGGACCCAGTGCGTCGTTGTGCTGCACTCGGTAACCCACGAACATTTCAATGTGGCCGTCGTCCATGCGCACCGGAAAGTTCACAACAATCTCATTCTTGGGACGGGCGAGTATTTTTCGAACGCCGGCATCCAACCTCATTGAATCAGCGGCGGCGTTGAACTGTTGCAAAACAGTGTTATAGAGACTTCTGCGGACCGGTGAATCAAGCGCTTCAGCGGGACGGTCCGTCAGTGTCGGCTCGACGATGCCGCGGGCTTCCGTCGCGATGGTCGGTGTCTCTGTCAACATGGAACTGTCTCCGTGTGCGGGCCAACTGGTTCTTCGTTTAATACGTTGCAAAAATCCACGGCAGCTTGCGGTGGAGAGACGGAATGCTCCGAGCGCGACGCCTCGGGCATGCCGGACTCGCTTACCAATCGTCCCGGAAGCTGGCAGGCGCTCGCAATGTCGCCGTCTTCGGAAGCGATGAGGTCACAAGTGGTCTCGCGCGTTTGCCGCGTCGGCGACGAAGCATCATTTGGCGACACAAGCAGTCCCGGAAGATTCAGCGGCGTCGCCCATTCATATTCAATGCTCTCGATAAGCATGTGTTGCGACGCGGGCCGATCAGGTTGCAGCTCCTCGATACCCGGTTTCGTCGAACAATCTTCCTTTTGGGTGGACTTGCATGGCTTCGTTGTCGTCGTCATCTTGGTTCACCTTTGTTGCCAACTCGATTCCATGGCTGACCGGCCACGGTTTTCACTAGGGGATTACAGCAAGCATCGTGCCATGCGCAATTCCTCGTGAATCCGCACTTTACAAGCAGGAATCGAGTTCTTGGCGGCGGATCGTGCGGAACGGAACGCCCCGGCGGAGTGAAATGAACCGAAATAGTGGCCGTGGTGATTCCCAATCAGCAATTGAAGGAAAAATGTCACTTCTTGAGTCTCATTGGGAAACTCTAGCGATCAATGCCGGGAATTTCAGTCGAGCGGGTCTTGTTTCTCCGTACGGTGACGAAAACCGCTTCGATGTGCTCGCACCCAACATCGTCGAGCGCGCGATGGGGCCCGTACTCGCGCGTCGCGGTGAATCGCATTGCCAGGGGCAACGCTGTCGCGTCGATGAGGTTGCCGTCCAATTTGACTCTAACGAAGCCCGGGAATTCGTAGAGAAGATGCAAGGCCGGTGCTGGAAAAGTGATCGTCGACGGGGCGCTTCGGGCGGGAGAGGCGCGCCTAACGACAGGCTTCGAATTTGACGAATCGTGCGACTTTCCGCTGGCGAAGGCTGCTTGCGGCCGCGATGTCCCTGAAATACAATCTGAAGGGCACTGTAGTCTCTGGGAACCATCTCAATGAAGATACTCGTAGCCCATGACGGCTCTCAGTACAGCGAATCCGCGCTGGTAAGCCTTCGACTTGCCGGACTTCCCTCCGACACCGAGGTTCATGTCTTATCGGTTCTCGATGATCAATCAATCCGTTGCGGTTCGGCGACCGGAGGAGCAGAGACAGGCGGGCAACGTCAGCCGGATTCCGGCGAGGACTACGAGAGGCAGCTCGCGATTGCACGGCGGGGAGCTGATCTGATCCGCAGCCTCTTCCCGAGTTGGGCGGTTACGGCTGAAGTCCGCGTTGGATCCCCGGCATTGGAGATCATCAAGTGCGCCGAAGGTGACGATGGACAGGCGGGGGCTCGTCCTTTCGACCTAGTGGTAGTTGGTTCGCGCGGCCTCGGAGGGCTGAAGCGGTTGTTGCTGGGCAGCGTAGCCCACCGCATCGTGACGACACTTCGAGGTTCGGTGCGGGTGTCGAGGGGACGGCAAGATCGCCTGAATTTCCCGCCGGAATCGGACGAGACTTCCGCGCCGCGGCTGATCGTAGGCGTGGACGGCTCACCGGATGCGCACGCGGCGGTCGAAGTGATAGCGTCCCGGAGTTGGCCCGTTGGGACTCGTGTCGTCGTCGCGTCATTTGAGACGGGCCCACTGACGTTTGTCTCTCAACAGGTAGATAATACGATCTGGGGCGGTGCGCCACTCTCGTCCGATTCGCCGGCGGTCAGTGGGCGGCCGGCCTTGCGGGTTGTGTCCGAAGCCGCGGATTTTTTGCGCCTTCAGCGCCCGGAGCTATTAGTAACCACGCTCGTGAATCCAGCCCACCCCCAGTACGGCCTGTTGGAAGCGGCCGAGACATGCGATAAGAATGGAGCGGACTGCATCTTTGTCGGCGCTACCGGACATCGCGGAATCGTGCGGTTCCTATTAGGCAGCGTTTCGACGACCGTGGCCATGAACGCGAATTGTTCGGTCGAGATCGTTCGGCGCGGAACATAGCCCTCGGGAAGGGCGGCTGCCTCCCATCAGGGCGCGCCCTTGGAAGGGGAAAGCGCGTACTCTTCGACAATCTGCCGCATCCTGCGAATGAAATGCACGACAGCTTCGCCGGCGATTCCAGCAAGAATGCATGGCCAGCGCGTGAACTGCCGGGCCTGTCGATACACTCCACAATACGCCGATTAACCACGCTTCGGGAAAGGCTGATCAAGATCGGCGCGAGGGTGGTGCGGCACGCCAGGCATGTCAGGTTTCAGATGGCCGAGGTGGCAGTGCCCCGACAGGTTATTCGCCGCGATTCCTGACCGCATTCAGCGGCTCGGTGTCCCACCGCATTTGGTTCGGCGTAGCTGATGCTCGTGACCGGGCGATACGTTGCGGATTCGTTTGGAAGCAAGGATTGACGCGGCGCGGAAACGGGCCGAACTCGTTGTTCCGGCCGCGTGAGTACCAGGATTGGCGCGTTGCAGCGCGTAAATCGGTTCGATTGAGGGCGACCGAGGCCGTTCTCGATTGAATCGAGCAGGCCGTTCAGATAGGATGAACATTGAGTTGTGACAAATGGGAAATGCCGGTCTACCTGACTCACGAATCGAGCGCAGCATGAGAGATTTCAAGAACATATTGGTTGGAGTTGACCTCTCGCAAGGAGACCATTTTGTCTCGGACGAATTGCCGCCTCCCAGCATCGAGGCGATCGAACGCGCCCTGTGGCTGGCCAAATTGAATTCGGCACGGTTGCGTTTCTTCTACGCGCTCGACGTGTCCGCCGCGACTCAACGAATGATCGCGGAATCCCAAGGCGGTGAACAATCGGTACTTGATCAGGCAAAGCGTGTACTCGGCGATCTCGTTGAGCGTGCTAGATCGGAAAACATAGACGCCAGTCTGGAGGTGCGCTTCGGCAAGAGCTGGTTGGAGATGATTCGGCTCGTAATGCGCGACGGGCACGATCTCGTCGTGGCTGGAACGCGGCACCTTGGCGCAGTGCGAGGCTTTCTCATGGGGAGTACGGGCATCAAGCTATTGCGGCTATGTCCCTGTCCCGTCTGGATTACACAGCGTCGGAACGGTGAGGAGATCAAATCTGTACTCGTCGCGCATTGCCTGCGACCGGTAGGTGACCTGGCAATGGAATACGGGTGTGCCATGGCGGAACTGAATGGCGCTCAATTGCATGTTATTCACTCGCTCGAATTCCCGAAATTCGACTGTAAATTCCCGTCGGTCGTATCTTCCGCAAAGGCCGAAGCACTCCGCTCCGAGGCGCAGCAACACATTGAATCGCAATTGAAAAACTTCAATTTTAACCAACAGCCGCAGGTTCACATCGTCACCGATCCACCTGACTTAGCGATCATGCAACATATCGAGAAGTGTGACATTGAACTCCTGGTCATGGCCACCATTGCTCATACGGGGATCGCGGGGTTCCTCATCGGCAACACGGCCGAGCGATTGCTGCCGCAGATTCCGTGCTCCGTGTTAGCGGTAAAGCCGCCGGAGTTCGTTTCTCCAGTTTCGGCCTGACAGAGTTCAAAGCGATTTGTAGTTCTTCAACTTCTCTCGAAGAGTCTTGCGATCGATGCCGAGAATCTCAGCCGCGCGGGTCTTGTTCCCTCCGACGGTAGCGAGAACCGCATTGATGTGCTCACGCTCAACATCGTCGAGCGAACGCTGAAGCCCGCGCTCGCGCGGCACCGTGAATCGCATCGCGAGGGGCAACGCCGTCGCATCGATGGTGTCGCCGTCAGTCATGACGATGAGACGCTGAATGAGATTCTGAAGCTCTCGAACATTGCCCGGCCATGAATAGGCGCGAAGAGACTCAATCGCTCGATCGGTCAGCCTCGGAACGGGCCGACCCGCCTGCTTCGAAAACCGTTCCAGGAAGTAATGCGCCAACAGCAGGACGTCGTCGTCGCGCTCGCGCAGCGAAGGAAGATCAATCGTCACCACGTAAAGTCGATAGAACAGATCCTCCCGGAATGCTCCACGCTCAACCATCGACCCCAAGTCCTTGTTGGTCGCGGCGATCACACGGACATTGACCGCACGGGACCGGTCGGCGCCGACCATTTGAACTTCCTGCTCCTGGAGCACGCGCAGCAATTTGGCCTGTGCCGAGGGCGCCAGCTCGCCGATCTCATCGAGGAAGATCGTCCCTTCATCGGCGGCCGCGAACAATCCGGCGCGGTTGGACGTCGCGCTGGTAAACGCGCCCTTCACGTGGCCGAAAAGTTCACTTTCCACCAGGCCTTCGGGAATGCCCGCGCAGTTCACGGGAACAAACGGCCCCGATGCCCGAGTGCCGCCGTAGTGGATCGCGCGGGCGACCAGCTCTTTACCGGTGCCGCTTTCGCCGGAGATCAAAACTGTGGCGTCCGCGACCGCTGCCCGGGAAATCAGGTCGAAGACTTGCCGCATCGCCGACGAATCGCCGATCAGGCCATGCGGAGGCTGATGCATTTCAGCGGCGGGCGCCTTGGCAGCGCGGCGCGCATGGACCTTCTCCAATGCACCTTGCACGGTGGCGATCAGCTCTTCGTCGGTGAAGGGCTTGGGTAGATAGTCTTCCGCGCCTTCCCGCATGGCTGACACCGCACTTCCGATCGAGGCGAATCCCGTGATCATGATGACGCCGGTGTCGGGAAGGTTGCTGCGCACGTGGCGAATCAGGTCGAGCCCCCCGATCCTCGGCATGCGGAGATCCGTTACAACCAGATCGACAGAAGTGCTTTCCAGCAATTCGACCGCATTGGCGACGTCTTGCGCCGTGAAGACCACGTATCCCTGCGTAACGAGGTTCCTCTCCAGGACCTTGAGGGTGCTTACGGAGTCATCGACCACGAGAATGCGGTCCTGATTCGTCATGATTGACTCTTTCCAGAAGCAGGCTGCCGGACATTTCCAATGAGAGGCAACCGAACGATGAAGCGGGAGCCCTGTCCTTCACGGCTCTCCGCGTCAATTGTACCACCATGTGCCGTAACGATGCCGTGAACGACCGACAAGCCCAGGCCCGTCCCTTCGCCAACATCCTTGGTCGAAAAGAAGGGGTTGAATACTTTACGCAGGGTCTCGGGGCTCATTCCTTGACCGGTGTCGGCCACGGATATTACCAGGCGCATCGCCTCGAACCTGGTCTCAATTGTCACGGTCCCCTCGACCGCAATGGCCTGCATCGCGTTGACCGTCAGATTCACGAGCACCTGGCGAATCTGAATCGGATCCGCCTCGATGGTCGGCAGATTGGCGGCGAGTTGCCGTATCAATTTGATACCCTGCCTCTCGCACCCGGCCTCCAAGAGAAACAAAGCATCTTCGATGAGTTCGTTTATGTTTATGGGCGCCTTCTTGAGCGGTGTTTGATGGGCGAAAAGCAACAGCTTCTTGACGATCTCACGAGCTCGCAATGAAGCCGCGACGATTTCACGCAGATCATCGATGACCGGCTGTGGTATTTCCGGCGCCTTCAGGGCCAGTTGCGCGAAGCCGAGTATGTTGCTCAATGGTTCATTCATTTCGTGTGCAACGCCTGCGGCGAGTTGGCCGATCGTCGCGAGGCGATCGGCGTGGCGCAACTGCGCTTCGAGCAAGCCTCGCCTCGCTGCGCCCTCCTCCCGGGCGATGAACAGCGAGACTTGTCGGGCGACGTTCTCCAGCAGACTGAGTTCCTCTGGAATAAATGGGTCCCCGGCATCGGCGGGCAAGGTAGATGTGTAGCCCACTTCGACCGAGCCTCTCTGTACGTCCTCGATGACGAGCTCTACGCGTTGGACGGCGCCAACCCCGTCGAACCCCGGACTTTCGAACCGTTCGTCATCGAGCATAATCCTGGCGACGGCGCGGTCCGGATACCGCCACGCGCGCGGAAGCGCCTTCAAAATTCTTTGGATTCTGTCGTTTCGCGTAAGCTCTACTTCGGCGATGGCCTGGGAAACGGTATACAGGCAGCTCAGTTCCTTCATACGCTCTTGAAGCGCTGACGTAGCATGTCGTTGGTCATCTAGACCTGCTTCGTGCCCCATGGTCGTTCGCCTCGTTGAACAGATCAAAAGGTCAACGGCACCGTTTCTCGTCGAATTTGACTCGACTATAGTACCGAAAGGCATGTTCCGTCAAAAACACGGGCAGCGCGGACCCTGAGGGAAAAACGAGGGTGCGACCCCGTCAGCCGCGCAACGTCGCACGGGCTGTCACTTGTCCATCGAGGCGCTCCTCGGATCGTAGAACCGTTTCAGATGGCAAGGAAAAGACGAAACGTCAACCCACCGGGCGACTCCTTGTGCCGCCAGGATGGTCGACTTGGTCGAGGGCCATACATTTGATATCGTAGCGGCCAAATGAACGATGACGCCAGCCATTCCGATCCCGTTAATGCAGCAAACGTCGAGCGCCTGTTCAACAACTATCGGTCTGATCCAGATTCAGTTCCGATGGAATGGCGGGCGATTTTCGATCGATTCAATGATGACCGGCACGCCAATCCTGCGACCACCCGCGACATCGTGACGAGTGACATAGGGTTTGTCGCATCCAAGGACGCGTCGCAAAGCGCTGTGCTCCAGGATCGCGTCGATCAGCTCGTCCGCGCCTACCGCGTGCGCGGCCACATGATCGCACAAATCGACCCACTCAATTTCCCCCGACCGTCGTCACCGGAACTGGACCCGGCCCACTACGGTCTGACCGAAGCAGACATGGATCGACAAGTTTCCAGCAGGACGATCGCCGGCCCAGGGGTGCGGACGCTTCGTGACCTGCTGCGCCGGATGCGCAATACATACTGCCGATCGATCGGTGCGCAATTCATGCACATAGACGATCTCCCGACTCGCCATTGGCTCCAGGAACGTATGGAGGGCACGGAGAACCGCCTGGAATTAACGCGCCGGCAGCAATTCAGAATCTTTACGAGTCTCACAAAGGCGGTGACCTTCGAGGAATTATTACAGAAAAAATTCGTGGGGGCGAAGACCTTCTCACTCGAGGGCTGCGAAAGTCTTATTCCGCTTATCGATTTGGCGATCGATCGCGCTGCAGAACACGGAATTCGCGAGATCGTCATTGCAATGGCCCACCGTGGACGGCTCAACGTCCTTGCGAACATCATGGGCAAACGGCCGGCCGACATTTTCCGCGAATTCGAACCTCGCGATCCCGCCGCATACGCCGGCACCGGAGATGTTAAGCATCACCTCGGCCACAGTACGGACTGGGAATCAGCGGACGGTCGTCTCGTTCATCTGTCGCTTTGCTTTAATCCCAGCCATCTCGAGTTCATCAATCCGGTCGCCCAGGGACGGATGCGCGCCAAACAGGACCGCGCCGGTGATGTGCGGCGGAAAACAGGAATGTTGCTCTTGATTCACGGCGATGCGTCGATCGCCGGGGAGGGCATCGTCCAGGAGACACTGAATCTAAGCGAACTCCAGGGCTATTCAGTCGGCGGCGCGCTTCATGTCGTCGTAAACAATCAGATCGGATTCACGACTTCTCCCGCCGAGGCCCGTTCAAGCCTCTACGCCACGGATGTGGCGAAAATACTCCAGAGCCCAATCCTTCACGTCAATGGCGAGGACCCCGAGGCCGTTGCTCAGGTGATCCGTTTGGCGATGGACTTTCGCATGGAATTTCAGCGGGACATCGTTGTCGATATGTACGGCTACCGCAAGCACGGCCATAACGAAATGGACGAACCCGCCTACACGCAGCCCGTCCTCTATCGGGCGATCCGAATGCGCAAGCCGGTCCGCGAAGCTTACCTGGATCATCTGCTGAAGCTCGGAAAGATCACCAGGGATGAAGCCGACTCAGTCGCTGATATGTTTCATCAGGCGCTGGAAAAAGACCTCGCCGAAGCCCGCGGCCAAAGCTATGTGTCGCCGGATACCCAATTGACGGGCATCTGGTCAGGATATCATGGTGGCTCGGAGCCGACGGATGAAGTTTCGACCGGCGTGGAGAAGGAGCGGCTCGTCGGCATGATGCGACAAATGCTCTCGGTCCCGCCAGGTTTCCATCGCCACCCTCGGCTGGAGCGCTTCGTCAACAAGCGCGAACAGATGATCGCAGGGGAATCCCCGCTGGATTGGTCTGCCGCCGAAACGCTGGCGCTCGCGAGCTTGGCGACCGAAGGCACCCGCATCCGACTCAGTGGACAAGATAGCGCCCGCGGCACCTTCAGTCATCGCCATGCCGTCTTGCACGACCAGGAGAACGGCGAGACCTACGTTCCGTTACAGCACTTGGCAATCGGGCAAGCACCGGTGGAGATTCACAATAGCCCGCTGTCTGAGGCGTCCGTCGTCGGTTTTGAATACGGCTACAGCCTCGACTGCCCGGATGGTCTCGTTATGTGGGAAGCGCAATTCGGTGACTTTGTGAATGCAGCGCAAGTCTTGATAGATCAATTCATCGTCAGCGGTGAAGACAAATGGAGACGGCTGAGCGGCCTGGTATTGCTGCTTCCACACGGTTTCGACGGTCAAGGGCCTGAACACTCCAGCGCCTATATCGAACGGTTTCTCACTCTGGCGGCTGAGGACAACATTCAGATCGTGCAGCCTTCGACTCCCGCCCAACTGTTTCACCTGCTGCGCCGACAAGTGCTCCGGTCATGGCGCAAGCCACTTGTCGTCTTCACCCCCAAAAGTCTTCTTAGGCACCCGGCGGCCGTCTCCAGCCTCGACGAATTCGTCGATGGACATTTCCAGCGGGTCATCTCGGATCGGGATCGCGACCCCTCCAATGTCAAAAAGATTCTGCTCTGTGGCGGACAGCTTTACTACGACCTCGCGGCGACTCGCGAGAGGACCAAGCGAGACGACGTCGCCATCGTCCGCATCGAACAGTTTTATCCGTGGCGCATGGAAGATTTGGACGCGGCGCTCTCGCGTTACCCCGATGGGACGCGAGCCTATTGGGTCCAGGACGAGCCGCGTAACCTGGGGGCATGGAGTTACCTGAGAGTACGCCTCGGAGAGCGCCTACTCGGGCGTTTCCCATTCTCGGGGATCAGCCGTCCCGAGTCGGCCAGCCCGGCCACGGGAACTTCTGCCAGCCACAAATATGAGCAGAGACTTCTGATTCAGGAAGCGTTCGGCGCTGCGGATGATCGGGACGATTGAGAATTCGAATACGAATACTTGATCGTGCGCGACCTCTCCCGCCGGCGTCTCGAAGTGAATCCAGCCGAATACCTGTGGAAAAGTGACTGTCGCCGCGACGTTCGAAGCCAACGTAATGCCGGCCGGCGTGACGTCGAACTGAGCGAGGCTGCGGCAGCCGGCCGTGATCGGGAACACAGGCAGCGCCGTCACAAACAAACCCGATGCCGCCGCGTTGACCCGCTCCCCCGTGATAAGCAGACTCCGCCTCGTCACGCAATCTCTCTGCTGATCGCGAACCAAGGCCGTCAGTGTGTCTGGGAACGCTTTCGTGTCACCGCCGTGCTCGATCGCGAGACCTTCCTAGTCGAACACTTGCGAACTTCGCACAACTGCGGAAGTTGCAACATGCCGCGCCGGCGAGGAGCATCGCATAAAGGGATGATTGGGCTTGCGGATCGGAGCAGTTGGGCGAGGCTCACCCGCGTCAGTGCCTTTTCGGTAGCGGCAAAGGCATTGTCTAATTCCCTATGCAGCGGACACAGGCTCGTATGCGAAGGCAATCCGAGCGGGCAATGCTTGATACGCTCGAGCGGCGCCACGGCACTGACAACATCGAGGAGAGTGGTCCTCCCCGGCGGCTGGTCGAACGCATAACCGCCGCCTGGACCCGGCTGGGATCGCACCAGCCCGGCTCGAACAAGGTCCTGGACCACCTTGTGCAAATACCGCCGTGGTATTTGAGTGATTTCGGCGAGTTGATCCGCCGACGCGGACCGATCCGGCGTTCGTGCAAGCCAATAGGCAACCCGGAGAGCGTATTCAGCGGTTTTCGACAGCATCGACGAGCGACCTCCTGATTCGCGGCAATCATACACCTTGACATGTAGATTTCAACCTCTATATTCTCGCTCCCATGAATTGAATTCAGGCACAGGCCCGCATGGAGCGGCCTGGCTACCGACACTCCCGAGCGAGAGGCATCTGTATTTCAATGTTGACCACCAAGACGACCCAAATCGTAAAGGCGACGGCATCGACCGTTGCAACGCACGCCGAAGCCATCACGACTCGATTCTACCACCTGATGTTCTCCGGAAATCCGGAAGTCCAGAGATATTTCAACTCAGCCCATCAGCATTCCGGAGGTCAACAGCGAGCGCTCGCCGGCGCCATCTGCGCATATGCCGCGAATCTCGATGATCTTGAGGCGCTCGGCCCCGCCGTTGAGCTCATCGCCCACAAGCATTGCTCGCTTGGAATCCAGCCCGATCACTATCCAATCGTTGGAAAGTATCTGCTCGCCGCGATCAAGGACATCCTCGGCGATTCGGCAACGGATGACGTGATTGCCGCGTGGAGTGAGGCCTACGGCTTCCTGGCGGGCCTTTTTGTCAAGCGAGAGACTCAGATTTATCAGGCACAGAGTGCAACTCCCGGCGGATGGAACGGTTTCCGACGCTTCATTGTCGATAGGAAGCAACCGGAGAATGAGATCATTACGTCATTCTATCTGCGCCCGGAGGACGGCGGCGCACTGGCAACATTCAAGCCGGGCCAGTACATCACGGTACAAATCGACCATCCGGCAACGCCGACTTCTCCGCGAAACTACAGCCTGTCAGATCGGCCGGGCGTGGGCCATTACCGAATCAGTGTCAAGCGTGAACTGGCGCCCGACACGGGCTCGCCGAACGGATTGATTTCCAACCATCTTCACGACGACGTTTTGGAAGGCGATGTTCTCGAAATCGGTCCGCCGTGCGGAGAATTCACGCTCAATCCCCTGGAGATCGGCGATCGATCGATTACGCTCATCTCCGGCGGCATCGGCATCACGCCGGTGTTGTCGATGCTGAAGAGCCTGGCGCATCACCGAGTTGAGTCGCCGGTAAACTTCATTCATGCGGCTCGAAACAGCCGCTTTCACGCTTTCGCCGATGAGGTGAAGGGCATTGCAGCCCAATGCCCAAGTATTCGCGCCCATTTTCGATATGACACACCCCTGGATGATGATATTCGTCAGGGACATTGCCATAGTACCGGATACGTCGACGCACGCCTCCTTGAGGATCTCCTGCCGGCCAGCGATGCCGAGTTTTATTTTTGCGGCCCCAAGCCCTTCATGGTGGGATTACTTCGCACTTTGAAGGAACTCAATATCCACGAATCGCGAATTCACTACGAGTTTTTTGGTCCGAAGCAGGAGATGTGAGATCCTAACTCGGGAATATGCGTTAGGATGTATGGCGCCGCCGGAGGATTCCTGAAGGGAGGTTTCAGCGGCCATTGCCCATGACGCTCGTCGCTTCAAAATCGACACAGGACACGGCGCTCTACGGACCACTTGTAGGTGTGCGGCGATCGCCGCCGTTAAGGAGTGACAACTCCCCCATAGCCGGACTTGAAAAAACCTTCCAACGCCAGAAAAGCGAACAGTTGGTGTTGTGTCATCTTCCTGGGGCTGAATCGGTGCGCGAATGCGGGCAGTGCCGAGTTGGCCGTCGCATACGCCACCAGCAGCCCTTCCGTGGCGACTTGCAGATCGCACTCGTCCTGGATTGCGTCCTAAAAATTGGACCAGCGCCCCCGTTGCGGATGGGTGGATTTCAGGGTTTTTCTACAGAGCAGATTGCAGCTCATTCACGATTAACATCGATGCGCGGAATGATAGCCGGTTGACGGTATCGATTTCTCGACAACTGGATTGCCGTTTTTTGGAGAGTCTAATGAGTCTGGAAGTCTTAGGAATGGCGCTTCTTATCTTTTTGGCGCGCGTCGCCGACGTTTCACTCGGTACGCTTCGCACAGGTTTCATCATTCGCGGGATGCGCGGATACGCATTTGCGTTCGGCTTCGTCGAAGTTCTCGTGTGGGTGGTAGTGGTCGCCAAGGTAATCACAAGCCTCTCGCACCCAATATACCTGATTGCTTATGCACTCGGGTTTGCATGCGGCACCGTGGTAGGCATTACGGTCGAGGGGTGGTTCGCAATCGGGGAACAGGTCGTTCGCATCTTTTGCCCCAATGGCTCCACGGTTGCGACGGCCCTGCGTGAACGCGGTTTTCGTGTGACGGACTTTACAGGTAGAGGCCTAGCCGGCCCGGTCTCTTTGCTCTTCGTCCAGGTGCGCCGACGTCAGACAAGGAGGGTGATCGATGTGGCGCTAGAATGCGATCCAACTTGCTTCTACACGGTTGACGACGTACGGCTGGTATCATCCGTCGTTGCCGCGAGCCCACAGGCTTCGCACGAGCATCTTCATTAGTCGATGTCCCGGCCCGAATTATTTGGCGTTGCCTCGAAGAGGCAGGCTGATGGTTGCAATGAAAAGGCGCAACAGTGCGGGTTGAAAGGAGTTAACATTTTCGGCGTCCTGGAAGGAAGATAACGAAGGCCCCGCACACGAAGAGACGCGTGCGGCATCGTACTATGATCGGTAACGAAACATGTAACAGGAAAAAGTAATGGGAGAACATCATGGAACGGCATACGAAGCAGTCAGGCTGGCTCAGCCTGCTATTTATTCTGTGTCTGCTGATGCCGGTACTTTTTCTGTTGACGATGCCCGGCGGAACGATGATGGGCGGCCTCTCTTGGTTCTGGCTCATCATGCTGTTGTGCTTCTGGATGATGGGCAGCATGGCGGGACGCGCGGCGGACGAATCGGTGGAAACGGTGACAGGCGAGAGAGCCGAGAATCTCCTTCGTATGTTGGCTCCCGAAGAGCAGCCCGGCATCATTCGTCGCGTAATGGACGTTCGCTTGGCGACGGAGAAACACGGCATCAGCATGTTTCGTGGTCCATTGCTGGAACCGGCGGAACAGGCGCTTAAGGACTTGCGGACTGAATTCGAGGGCCGCATTGTTCCGCTGATCCAGGAAGATGACGAGTTAGGCAACTCAATTATCCTGATGCCGCAAGTCGTCGAAGAGAAGGTTTTCGAGAGATCGACGCGTCCGTGGATTCACTGGCTGCTGTTTGGTCTGACATTTCTGACGACGACTTGGGCCGGAGCGATGCATCAGGGCGTCAATCTGTTGCAAGATCCGCGTTCATTTACCGTTGGCTTACCCTATTCGATTAGCTTGTTGCTGATTCTCGGCGTTCATGAACTGGGCCACTACTTCATGGCGAAGCATCACAAGCTCAACGTTACGCCGCCATTCTTCATTCCTGTTCCGTTCGCCCTCGGGACCTTTGGCGCCTTCATACAGATGAAGTCACCAACGGAGAATCGCCGCTCGTTGTTTGATGTGGCTGTCGCGGGCCCTTTGGCCGGATTGGTCATCGCGATTCCGGCTCTGCTGCTTGGTCTTCAGAACTCGCAAGTGCTCCCTCCCAATGCCGATGCCGGACATTCGATGATGCAGGGAACAATGTTGCACGGAACATCGGTGGGCTCCTCGATGTTATTTGCCTTGCTTGCCAGGGCGGTGCTCGGCGATCAGTTGCAACACGGCTACATGCTGCAACTGAGTCCCCTGGCCTTCGCGGGTTGGCTCGGCTTGCTGGTCACCGCGTTGAACTTACTGCCCATCGGCCAGCTTGATGGCGGCCACATGGCACGGGCGATGTTCGGAGGCCGCATGGGTGCGACCGTCAGCAGCGTAGCAACATGGTCGTTGTTCCTGCTGGCGATCTTTGTCTGGCCGGGCCTTTTGCTGTGGGCCATCATCGTCTTCTTCATCGCTGGTCGCGGCACGCCGCCACTAAACGACATCACGCCCATCAGCACCGGCCGTCGCTGGATCGGCTACGCGACCTTCTTGATTCTGGCCCTGATCCTGATTCCGCTTCCGCACGCATTCTGGCAGGCGGCGGAGATTTACTGCCCGTATTTATAGGCGAACTGTCCTCCTGCTCCGGCACGGACTGAGCCCGTAGCAGCGATTGCATAAACATACAATATGAACGTGCGGAAAAACGCTAGTGCTTGTGCTAGGGTCTGGGATACTCGACACCTTTGAACTTCTGTGGCCGTTTAACAGGATTGCTTGACTGAGGAAACGCGAATTATGGCAATTGACCCTATTTGCAAGATGACCGTCGATGAAGCGAGCGCGTGCAGTGCCGAGCGCGATGGCCAGAACTTCTACTTTTGCAGCGAGCATTGCCGCCAGAAGTTCCTGGGCGAAGACGCGCCGGTCGTCGCGGAACCCGGCGAGCCCGATCGCGCGCACCAGGAGCCGACGCAACGCATGCAGAAGGACGGCGCCGGCGAATTCTTCTGTCCGATGTGCAAGGGCGTCGAGAGCGACAAGCCCGGTAGTTGCCCAAAGTGTGGGATGGCGATGGAATCGGCAAGGCCGAAAATCGACACGGGAAAGACAATCTACACCTGCCCGATGCATCCCGAGATCGAGCAAGAGGAGCCGGGAACCTGCCCGAAATGCGGCATGGACCTGGAGCCGAAGTACCT
>WBZR01003013.1_pt1 | contig 16190 bp, 13 predicted proteins | sample 5204231 | NCBI WGS metagenome assembly WBZR01 (sample SAMN12412403, study PRJNA552823) | activated sludge metagenome | isolation source: activated sludge from anammox sidestream of wastewater treatment plant... | place: USA: Virginia | collected 2017-08 | reverse complement strand
GGCCTCGACCGCGAAGTTGATCGAGTCCGCGATCGCGCCGGTGATGTCTTCGGTCACCGTGGCGCGTACCGTCAGGTCGCCTTCGGCCAGCGATCCCATTTCGTCCAGCAGTCGCAGAATGGCTTCCTGGTTGCGCTGGTTCAATTCCTGGGTGACGCGGAAGCGCTTGACCTGGTCGCGATACAGGGTGAACAGCAGGCCGAGGATGGCGACGATGGCGCCAAAGCCGGCGACGATACCGATCCAGATGCTCGGGAACGGGCGGCTCGAAGGCAGATTGATGAAGGCCTGGTTGAGGTTGCCCGCGCCCTGCAGCAATTCGACCGAAGACTGGGAGATCTCGTCGGCGGAGTTCTTGACCTGGAACAGGTCGGTCGAGGCATCGAGGATGGTGTCGACGTTCTGTTCGATTTCCCCGTAAAGCGAGGCCACGCGAGTCAGCGATTGGCGAGCGGCCGGACTGTTGACGCGCTGGATGTTCTGTTCCGGGGCACCATTGAGCAGGCCGTCGAGCACCTGTCGGAACAACGTCGCGTCACGCGAGAAGCGGTCGGCGGCGGAGGTCGCGGCGCTGCCACCCTGGCGAATCTGGGTGACGTGGCGCAGCATGCGGTCGGCCAGCACGATCTGGCGGTTGGCGGTGGACAGCTGCGCGAAGGTGGCGTTGCCGGACTCGCCCATGGCACGCACGACCTCGTCCATTTCGGCCTGGATCAACGGCACGTTGGCGGCAAACTGGTCGGCGGTGTCAGTCAGGCCCAGCACCAGTTCGCGGCTGGAGAGGATGCGGCCGGCGGCCTCGTTCATCGGCCCCCAGGTCTCGGTCACGCGCTGCAGCGGCACGCCGACGACACCGTCGCCCGCGTAGGCGGGGAAGTCATCGTTGCCCTTGTTGAGCGCATCGACGTCCTTCTGCACCTTGTCGCGGGTGCCCTGCAACTCGTCGAAGGCGTCCACGCCACCCGAGGCCGCGTCCTGCGCCGCTTTCGCGATCTGCTGGGACAGCACGCGAACGTCCGCGACGACGTCGCGGGCATTGCTTTCCTCGGTTGCATATTTGGTGGATAGCACCGCGTTGGCAATCAATGCCAGGAGTGCGACCACCAGCAGCAGGATCCAGAAATTGATCATCCCGCCGCGTTCTTTGCCGGTACCAGCGCCCAATGTGCTCATTGCAAAAACCTCACCCTGGAATCTCTCTTGATGCGCCGCCTCATGCGGCGGCCGATTGCCGGAAATCCGGCGTACGCGTCAAGCGTGTCATGTCGAAAACGCCCCAGACCAGCTCGCCCACCTGATAGGCCTGGCGCACGAACGGGGCGTAGCCACCGGTTCCGATGTCCTGGCTCGAAACCAGTTGGCCGGCGTGGAAGTTGCGTTGTCCGTACAACTCGTCGATCAGGATCGCAACGTCACCGCCGGTCTGGCGAATCACCAGGGCGCGCGTTCCGGCGTGCTGCACGGTACGGTCACCCTCGAGGTACTGTTTGAGATCGACCACCGGCAGCAGCGAACTGCGCAGGTTGGCGACACCCAGGAGCCATGCCTCGCCACCCGGAACAGGCGTCAACGGCGGCACCGAGATGATTTCGACCACTTCCGAGAAGCTCGCGGCAAGACGGCGGCTCCCGAGACGGAAGGTGATGCCGCGCCACAGGCCGGGAGCATCAATCTGATCCGGCACGCCGGCGACGTGCGCGAGACTGCGGCGCTCGTAATCGAACAGGATATCGAACGGCACGTTCTGCGTGGCCATCAACACTCCCCCCGACCCGGAATCCGGCCAGCGCGAGGCGCAAGGATCAGGCTGGAAACCGTGATTCGTGCCATGGCGCCGTGGTTGCCTGCGATGTTCTGGTTATTGACCATGTCCCCCCCCGGATGATCGCGCATTCAACCTTGCGGCACATGACGCCGAATTGCCGAGAGTAGCTCCTCCCGGGTAAACGGCTTGGTGAGGTACTGCTCAGAACCGACAATGCGCCCTTTCGCCTTGTCGAACAAGCCATCCTTCGAGGACAACATGATCACCGGGGTCGAACGGAACATCTGGTTGTTCTTGATCAGGGCACACGTCTGGTAGCCGTCCAGGCGCGGCATCATGATGTCCACGAAGATGATCTGCGGCTGGTTGTCGGCGATCTTGGCGAGCGCCTCGAACCCGTCCGTCGCGGTGACGACTTCGCACCCTTCCTTCTTGAGGAGGGTTTCGGCGGTGCGTCGAATGGTCTTGGAGTCGTCAATGACCATGACCCGCATCCCCGCCAAGCTGCCTGCGTTTTCATCCATGCCGATGGTCCCTCTGAGCCACGGTCGCACAATTGGCCGCGCAATGATTGCTATATCGCAACGGATCCCCTCGTCTGTCAAGGCACTCGTGCCGAAACAGGCTTCCCATGACGCGATGCTACTATAGGAAGCGCGCTCGCGACACTGCGAGCTTCGGTTGCGCGAGGTTGACAGTGACACTGGATGTCGTGGTGGTGATGGACCCGCTGGGGTCGATCAAGGTGGCCAAGGACACGAGTTTCGCGCTGCTGCTCGAAGGCCAGCGCCGCGGCCACCGCATGCATGTCGCGGGAATCGCCGATCTCGGCGTGCATCAGGGCAGCGCGCAAGTGCGTGCCACTCCCGTGCGCGTGCGCGACGACGCGCGCGACGGGTTCGATGCCGGCGCAGCCATCGTGCGCGACCTGGCCGACTTCGATGTCGCCTTCATGCGCACCGACCCACCCGTCGATGCGGCCTACATCCACGCCACCCAGATCCTCGGGCTGGCGCAACGCGAAGGGCTGTGCGTGGTCAATGATCCAGCCGGACTGCGCGATCTCAATGAAAAGCTCGCCGCCCTGCTCTTCCCGCAATGCTGCCCGCCCACGACGGTTGCCTGCGATCCGGCCGTGCTCAAGGCTTTCGTCGCCGAACATGGCGATTGCGTGCTCAAGCCGCTGGATGGCATGGGCGGACGCTCGATCTTCCGCGCCCGCGCCGGCGAGGCCAACCTCAATGTCATCCTCGAAACACTTACCGGCAACGGCCGCCAGTTCGCCATGGCGCAGGCCTACATCCCGCAGATCACCGACGGCGACAAGCGCATCCTCTTGATCGACGGCGAACCGGTGCCCTATTGCCTCGCGCGCATCCCGCAAGGTGACGAGTTCCGAGGCAACCTCGCGGCCGGGGGACGTGGCGAGGGCAGGCCATTGAGCGACCGGGATCGCTGGATCGCGGCCCAGGTCGGGCCGGAGCTGAAACGTCGCGGCATGCGTCTGGTCGGACTGGACGTGATCGGCGACTGGCTGACCGAGGTCAATGTCACCAGTCCGACCTGCATGCGCGAACTGGATGCACAATTCGGCCTCAACATCGCCGCCGACCTGTTCGCGCGCATCGAGGCCGACCTCGCGTGAGTGCCGGTCCGCGCATCACCAGCACGGACCGGCTTTCCGCCACCCTGGTCTTTTCCCTGATCGCGCATGGCGTGCTCGCGCTGGGCATCGGCTTTTCGATCGACGATCCGGCCCCGGTCCTGCCCACGCTCGACGTGATTCTGGTGCAGACCCATTCCCAGGACGCTCCCGACAAGGCCGATTTTCTCGCCCAGGCAAACCAGTCCGGCGGCGGCGAGACGGACGTGGTCGAGCGCCCGAGCGAAATGCAGCCGGCGCCGGCACCGAATCCGTCACCCGGAATCGCGCCGATGCCGCTGGAGGCCGGCGCGCCCAGGCCACGCGAGCACAGCCGCGACACCGCCGTCGCCACGATCACCCCGACCGATCGCCAGATCGATGACCGCCACGTGGTCGAAACGCCGAGCGCACCGCTCCCAACCAGCCGCGAACTGATCGAACGCAGCCTCGAAATGGCGCGACTGGCGGCCTCGGTCGAACGCCGTGAGCAACAGTACGCGAAGCGACCCAAGCGCAAGTTCATCTCCGCCAACACGCGCGAATATGCCTATGCCACCTACCTGCGCGCCTGGCAGGCACGGGTCGAGCGCATCGGCAATCTCAACTATCCCGACGAGGCGCGTCGGCGCGAGCTGACCGGACAACTCGTGCTCACCGTCGCGGTGCGTCGCGATGGCAGCGTCGAGGACATCACCATCGTCCAGCCCAGCGGAATTTCGGTGCTGGACGAGGCTGCGGTGCGCACCGTGCGTCTCGCCGAACCCTTCGGGCCGCTGCCCGACACCGGCGATGGCACCGACATCCTGCACATCACCCGCACCTGGCACTACCTGCCCGGCAACACCATGCAAAGTCGCTGACCGACTGCCGGCTGCGACTCGAACGAAGTCGCGTGACGGGCACAGTGACGGGCACACCGGCTCCGCGGCGCGGCATCGAGGTCTACAATGTCTCCATGTACGCGCCCACCTCGCTCGCCAATCACTTCCTGATCGCCATGCCGGGCATGGATGACCCGAATTTCAGTCGCAGCGTCACCCTGCTCTGCCATCACGACGCCAATGGCGCGATGGGTCTGCTGCTCAATCGCGCCTCGGATTTCCTCCTCGGCGAAGTGCTGGCGCAGATGGGCATCCATGACATCGACGCGCAGTGTGCGGCGCAGCCGGTCCTCTCCGGCGGCCCGGTCGAGCCGGAGCGCGGCTTCGTGCTGCACAGCCCCGACGGCGGCCCGTACGAATCCACCCATGCCTTTTCCGAACACATCCATCTGACCACCTCGCGCGACGTGCTCGAAGCCTTCGCCCGCGGCAAGGGCCCGCGCCGGATGCTGGTGGCACTGGGCTACGCCGGCTGGAGTCCGCAGCAACTGGAAGGCGAGTTGCAGGAACACGCCTGGCTGTCGGTCGATGCGACGCCGGAAATCGTCTTCGAACTGCCGCTGGCTGCGCGCTGGGATGCGGCGGCGCGACGCATCGGCATCGATCCCGGTGCGCTGGCCAGCTACAGCGGTCACGCATGAAGGCCTCGGACGAGAACGCGTCGCCGATCTGCGTGCTCGGCTTCGACGTCGGCGCCCGACGCATCGGCGTGGCCGTCGGCAACACGCTCTCGCACAGTGCCCGCGCAATCGCGATGGTGGCGGCGCGCGATGACGGACCGGACTGGGATGCGGTCGCGGCCCTGGTGCGCGAATGGCGTCCGGACCGTCTCGTGGTCGGCGAGCCCCTGACTCTCGAAGGCGAAAGCCAGCCCGCGACCCATCTGGCGCGTCGCTTTGCGCGCGAGGCTGGCCAACGCTTCGGCATCGTGGTGGATCTGGTGGACGAGCGATCGAGCTCGCGCGAGGCCGATCGGCGCTTTGCCGAGCGGCGGCGCAGCGGCCAGGCACGCCGCCGCGATGCTGCGGCACTCGATGCACTCGCCGCCCAGATCATCGTCGAGCGCTGGCTCGGCGAGCCTTCCCTGCCCTTTCCCTGATCGCCCCAGCCGGAGCATCGCCCTTCCCATGCACCACCTGCTCGATCTCGACGATCTTTCCCCGGACCGGCTCCACAGCCTGCTCGATGCAGCCCAGGCCTTGCGTCCGGATGCACTGCACCGCAGTCGGCATCGCCCGTTGCGCGGACACACCGTTGCCAACCTGTTCTTCGAACCCTCGACCAGGACCCGAGCCTCGTTCCAGCTCGCCGCGCAACGCCTCGGCGCGGACGTGCTCAACTTCGAGACCGACAGCTCCTCCACGCGCAAGGGCGAGACCCTCATCGACACCCTGCGCAATCTCGAAGCGATGGGCGCGAGTCTGTTCGTCGTGCGTCACACCCACAGCAGCGTCGTCGCCGCGCTTGCAACCGCGGCCGCGCCGGACAGCCACATCGTCAGCGCCGGTGACGGCCAGCACTCGCATCCCACCCAGGGCCTGCTTGACATGCTGACGATCCGCCAGCACAAGGGCGAGGACTTTTCCCGCCTGACGGTGACCATCGTCGGCGACATCCGGCATTCGCGCGTCGCCCGCTCGGATGCACAGGCACTGCGCAAACTCGGCGTGGGCGAACTGCGCCTGTGCGCACCCGCGAGCTTGATGCCCGACGCCGGCGAAGCCTGCTTCAGTGCCGCCCGCCCCTGCGACAGTCTCGATCAAGCCCTCGATGGCTGTGACGTGGTGATGATGTTGCGCCTGCAACGCGAGCGCATGGACGAGGGTCTGGTCAGCTCGCTTGAGGAGTACTACCGCGACTGGGGCCTGTCACCCGAACGCCTCGCGCTCGCCCGTCCCGACGCCATCGTGCTGCATCCCGGGCCGATGAACCGTGGCGTGGAAATCGCCGATGCGGTGGCCGATGGCCGCCAGTCGGTCATTCTCGAACAGGTCTCCAATGGCGTCGCGGTGCGGATGGCGGTGCTGGAGGCGCTGGCGCGCGGGGAATAGGCATTCAGGATTGGCAAGAGCAAAAACGGACTGCGCCCTGCTTCTGCGAATCCCCAATCCCCAATCCCCAATGTCGGCCTCTCAGCGCGACTCCATCACCTCGACGCCATCCAGACCCTGGGCCAGGGTGTGCGCATCGCCGCCCTGTGCCAGCTTGATGCGCAGACGCACCTCGTTGGCAGAGTCGGCATAGCGCAGTGCGTCCTCGTAGGAGATCTCGCCAGCCTGATACAGCTCGAACAGGCTCTGGTCGAAGGTCTTCATGCCCAGTTGCACGGATTCCTTCATCACTTCCTTGAGCTTGTGGATCTCGCCGTCGCGGATGTAGTCCTGCACCAGCGGCGTGCCGAGGAGGATTTCCATCGACACGCGACGACCCTTGCCGTCGGGCGTTGGGATGAGCTGCTGCGCGACCACGCCCTTGAGGTTGAGCGAGAGGTCCATGAGCAACTGACCGCGGCGATCCTCGGGGAAGAAGTTGATGATGCGGTCCATCGCCTGGTTGGCGTTGTTGGCGTGCAGGGTGCACAGGCACAGGTGGCCGGTTTCGGCAAAGGCAATCGCATGATCCATGCCCTCGCGCGTGCGCACTTCGCCGATCATGATCACGTCCGGCGCCTGGCGCAGGGTATTCTTCAGCGCCGCTTCCCAACTGTCGGTGTCGATGCCGACCTCGCGCTGGGTGATGATGCAACCCTCGTGCCGATGCACGTATTCGATCGGGTCCTCGATCGTGATGATGTGGCCGGTCGAATTCTGGTTGCGATAGCCGATCATCGCCGCCAGCGACGTCGATTTGCCGGTACCGGTCGCGCCGACGAAGATGATGATGCCGCGCTTGGTCATCGCGAGAGTCTTGATGATCGGCGGCAGGCTCAGCTCATCGACGGTCGGAATCTTGGTCTCGATCCGACGCAACACCATGCCGACCTGGTTGCGCTGGTAGAAGCAGGACACGCGGAAACGCCCGACCCCGGCCACGCCGATCGCGAAGTTGCACTCGTGCGTCTTCTCGAACTCTTCGCGCTGGCTCGGCGTCATCACGTTGAGCACGAGGTCGCGACTCTGCTGCGGCGTCAGCGGCTGCTGGGTGATCGGCATGATCTTGCCATGCACCTTCATCGATGGCGCAGCACCAGCCGTGATGAACAGATCCGACGCCTTCTTGTGCGCCATCAGCTTGAGGAACGAGGTGAAGTCGATGCTGCTCATGTTGGCTCCTGTGGAGCCGGGATTGGAGATTCGGGATTGAGGATTCGCCAAGGCGAAAACCCATCCCTCGCGACCACCCGGCTTTTACGAATCTTCAATCTCCAAGCCCCAATCCCGATTACTCGAACAACCGCTTGTCCTTGGCGTATTCACGCGCCGACACGCGTGTGATCAGGCCGCGCTTGACCAGATCCTGCAGGCACTGATCGAGCGTCTGCATGCCGACGTTCTGGCCGGTCTGGATCGCCGAATACATCTGCGCCACCTTGTCCTCGCGGATCAGGTTGCGGATCGCGGGCACCGCAACCATGATCTCGTGCGCCGCGACGCGGCCACCACCAACCTTCTTCAACAGCGACTGCGAGATCACCGCGCGCAGCGATTCCGACAACATCGAGCGCACCATCGGCTTTTCGCCGGCAGGGAACACGTCGATGATGCGATCGACGGTCTTGGCCGCCGAACTGGTGTGCAGGGTGCCGAACACCAGGTGTCCGGTTTCCGCCGCGGTCAGGGCCAGGCGGATGGTTTCGAGGTCGCGCAACTCGCCGACCAGGATGTAGTCCGGGTCTTCACGCAGGGCCGAGCGCAGCGCCTCGTTGAAGCCGTGCGTGTCGCGATGCACCTCGCGCTGGTTGATCAGGCACTTGTTCGAGGTGTGCACGAACTCGATCGGGTCCTCGACCGTGAGGATGTGGCCGTATTCCTTCTTGTTGATGTGGTCGATCATCGCCGCCAGCGTGGTCGACTTGCCCGAGCCGGTCGGGCCGGTGACGAGAATCAGGCCGACGGGCTGATCGATCAGTTCGCGAAACACCTTGGGTGCGGCGAGATCGTCGAGGGTCAGAACCTCGGACGGAATCGTGCGGAAGACTGCGCCGGCGCCACGGTTCTGGTTGAAGGCGTTGACGCGAAAGCGCGCCAAGCCGGGAATATCGAAGGAGAAGTCGGTTTCGAGGAACTCTTCGTAGTCGCGCCGCTGCTTGTCCGACATGATGTCATAGACCAGCGCGTGCACCTGCTTGTGCTCCAGCGCCGGGATGTTGATCCGGCGCACGTCACCATCGACCCGGATCATCGGCGGCAGACCGGCCGACAAGTGCAGGTCCGAAGCCTTGTTCTTCACCGAGAAAGCGAGAAGTTCTGCGATATCCACGTTGTCGTCCCCGTGTTCTGATGTGGGTTCGGCGGAGCAGCATGCACCACGCACGGACCGCGCCGGATTGCCGGCTCCGAGTATAACGCTGAAACACATTCCCGCCAGTTCCCGTTCCAATCCCGTTCCCATCCGTTCGGCACAGGCTGAGCCTGGCGTGCGCAGACCTCGACGCGGCCGAAAACAGGATTCCGCATCGCTCCGCCATCGACCCGATCCGACCATCCGATCGGGCCCGCCACTCATCCGGGAGTGTGATAACGTCAGCGGATGATTCGCGCTGCCCGGCTTCGGACGCCACGATGTTCAAGCTTTTCACCTGGAGCGATGCCTTCGCCACCGCGGTACCGCTGGTGGACGAACAGCACAAGGTTCTGGTTGATCTGATCAACCGGCTGGGTGAGTCATTCATCTCGAGCAGCGATACGCAAGGCGAGGCGTACCGCACTGCGCATCGCGCCCTGGTGCAGTACACCCGGGACCACTTCGGTGACGAAGAAACCTACATGGAACGCTTCGGACTCGATCCGTCCTTCGTGCGGATGCACCGTCACTCCCATCGCGCCTTCGTCGAACGGCTCGAAATCACCGGCAGCCCGGACGCGACCACGCTCGCGCAGGACCTGCCATCGCTGCTCGACTATCTGGTGTGCTGGCTGACCGATCACATCCTGATCGTCGACCAAAGCATGGTGCGTCAAGGCCAGCACATCCAGCAAGGCTGGTCCGCGACCGCCGCCCTGGAGGCCGAGATGCAGCGCTCCAGGACACACGCCGAGCCGGCAACCGAAGCCCTGCGCGTCTTGCTGTGGAAACTTGCCGAAAGCAACACCAGCCTGCGCACGCTCAATCGCGAACTGGAACAACGCATCGAACAACGCACCGCCGATCTTGCCCTCGCCAACCAGCAACTTCGCATCCTGTCCAATCAGGATGACCTCACCGGACTGCCCAACCATCGCTTTGCGGTTGCGAGTCTGCACGAACAGTGGACCAAGGCCCGGGATACCGCCACGCCGTTGGCGATCCTGCTGCTCGATGCCGACCGTTTCAAGCCGGTCAACGACACCCACGGCCATGCGGTCGGCGACCTGCTCCTGCGCGATCTGGCACACCGCCTGCGCAATGCCGTACGCAGCACGGACGTCGTCTGCCGTTTCGGCGGCGACGAGTTCCTCATCATCTGTCCGCACACCGATGGCGAAGGCGCAACCCGGATCGCGCGCAGCGTACTGGATGCCCAGGCGCCCTTCTTCACTCCCGACGCACAGCCCTGCTGGGACGGCGCCGTGAGCATCGGTGTCGCCCAGATGCTCCCGGCCATGGGTTCGATCGAGGCCCTGCTCGAATCGGCCGATCAGGCGTTGTATCGCGCCAAGCAGCACGCCGGCGGCTCTTTCGTCAACGCCACCGCAGCCTGAATCCGCCGCCCCTCCGATGACGGCGAACCTTCGCACATGGCCGAAGGCTTCGTCCCTGCCGTGCACTGCTAGACTGGCTTGCTCGTTGCACCGGAATTCGGCATGGAATGCATTCGCCTGCGCGGGGCGCGCACCCACAATCTCAAGAACATCAGCCTGGACTTGCCGCGCAACCAGTTGATCGTGATTACCGGACTGTCGGGCTCGGGCAAGAGTTCGCTCGCCTTCGACACGATCTATGCCGAGGGCCAGCGCCGCTACGTCGAGTCGCTGTCGTCCTATGCGCGGCAATTCCTGTCGATGATGGACAAACCCGACATCGATCACATCGAGGGCCTGTCGCCCGCGATTTCGATCGAGCAGAAATCGACCTCGCACAACCCGCGCTCGACCGTGGGCACGATCACCGAGGTTTATGACTACCTGCGCCTGCTCTATGCCAGGGTCGGCACGCCACGTTGTCCGGAGCATGGTTTCCCCCTGGCTGCACAGACCGTCAGCCAGATGGTGGACAGCACCCTCGCGCTCGATCCCGAGCACCGTTACATGCTGCTGGCACCGGTGATCCGCGAGCGCAAGGGCGAGCATGTGCAGGTGTTCGAGCAATTGCGTGCGCAGGGCCTGGTGCGGGCGCGGGTGGATGGCAAGGTGGTGGAGCTGGACGATCCGCCCAAACTCGCCCTGCGCATCAAGCACACGATCGAGGCGGTGATCGATCGCTTCCGTCCGCGCGAGGACATCAAGCAGCGTCTGGCCGAATCGTTCGAGACTGCTCTGCGGTTGGGCGATGGCCTGGCCCTGGTGGTGGACATGGACGATGCCGAAATCACATCCCAGCTTTTTTCCTCACGCTATTCCTGCCCCGTGTGCGATTACTCGCTGCCCGAACTGGAGCCACGGCTGTTTTCCTTCAACGCCCCGATGGGGGCTTGCCCGACGTGTGATGGCTTGGGCGTGAGCCAGTATTTCGATCCGGATCGCATCGTCACCCATCCGGAGCTGAGTCTCGCCGGCGGTGCCGTGCGCGGTTGGGATCGGCGCAACCAGTATTACTTCCAGCTCATTTCATCGCTGGCCAAGCATTATGGTTTTGATCTGGATGCACCCTGGCGCGAGCTGCCCGAGAATGCGCGCGAGGTGGTTTTGCATGGCAGCGGGGAGGAGCAGATCAGCTTCACCTACCTCAGTGAATCGGGTAGCCGCAGCGTGCGCAAGCACCGCTTCGAGGGCATCTTGCCCAATATCGAACGGCGCTATCGCGAAACCGACTCGCAACTGGTGCGCGAGGAACTGGCCAAATACATCAGCAATCGACCCTGCCCGGATTGTCACGGCGAGCGCCTGAACCGCTCGGCCCGACATGTGTTCGTCGCAGATCAGAACCTTCCCAGCCTGACCGCCCTGCCCATCGACGAGGCCAATGCCTTCTTCGCCGAATTGAAACTCGATGGCTGGCGCGGCGAAATCGCCGAGCGCATCGTCAAGGAAATTCGCGAGCGTCTGCGCTTTCTGGTCGATGTCGGGCTGGATTACCTGACCTTGAACCGCCAGGCCGACTCACTCTCGGGCGGTGAGGCCCAGCGCATTCGTCTGGCCAGCCAGATCGGTGCGGGGCTGGTTGGGGTGCTGTACGTGCTGGACGAACCCTCCATCGGCCTGCACCAGCGCGACAACGAGCGCCTGCTCGGCACCCTGGTGCGGTTGCGCGATCTGGGCAATACGGTGATCGTGGTGGAGCACGACGAGGATGCCATCCGCCGCGCCGATCACGTCGTCGATATCGGCCCCGGCGCGGGTGCGCATGGTGGTGAGGTGGTGGCACAAGGCAAGCTTGCCGATCTGATCGCCTGCGAGCGTTCGATCACTGGTCAGTTTTTTTCCGGCAAACGCCATATTGAAATACCGGCACAGCGCACCGCACCACAGCAGGGTCAATGGCTACGGCTCAAGGGTGCGCATGGCAACAATCTCAAGCATGTGAATCTGGAACTGCCGGTGGGCGTGTTCACCTGCATCACCGGGGTTTCCGGCTCGGGCAAATCCACTCTCATCAACGACACCCTGCACCCGCTGGCTGCGACGGCGCTCAATGGCGCTTCGACCCAGCAGGCTGCGCCCCACGAATCCATCGAGGGGTTGGAACTGTTCGACAAGGTGGTCGATATCAACCAGGCCCCGATCGGGCGCACTCCGCGCTCCAACCCGGCCACCTACACCGGCGTGTTCACGCCGTTGCGCGAATTGTTCGCGCAGGTGCCCGAGGCGCGCGCGCGCGGCTACAACGCCGGGCGTTTTTCCTTCAATGTAAAAGGTGGGCGCTGCGAGGCCTGCCAGGGTGATGGTCTGATCAAGGTCGAGATGCACTTTTTGCCGGACATGTACGTGCCCTGCGATGTCTGCCACGGCAAACGCTACAACCGCGAGACGCTCGACATCACCTACAAGGGCCACACCATCCACGATGTGCTGGAAATGACGGTGGAGGATGCCTTCAAGCTGTTCGAGCCGATCCCGGCCATCGCCCGCAAACTCGAAACCCTGATCCAGGTGGGTCTGTCCTACATCAAGCTCGGCCAGCCCGCGACCACGCTCTCGGGTGGTGAAGCACAGCGAGTGAAGCTTTCCAAGGAATTGTCACGCCGCGATACCGGTCACACCCTGTACCTGCTGGATGAGCCCACCACCGGCCTGCACTTTCACGATATCGAACAACTGCTGTCGGTACTGCACCGGCTGCGCGACGACGGCAATACCGTGGTGGTGATCGAGCACAATCTCGATGTCATCAAGACCGCCGACTGGATCGTTGATCTGGGCCCCGAGGGTGGGCATCGGGGTGGGCAGATCCTTGTGGCTGGCACACCCGAAACCGTGGCCGCCATGGCGCGATCCCATACCGGTCAGTTTCTGGCGCGCATGTCAGGCATCACGCCAGTGCAGTAACACGCACCATCATCATGCGATCATTCATTCAAACCCGTCCTTGAACAGAAGGGAATCGTCCTGCAGTCGCGTCACCAGCAGGTCGTAATCGCTCGTGCTCGAGCTCGAATCAGGTGCTTCACCGGCAATCACCGCCCGCCCGGCATCGAAGAACGCGCGCTTGAACATCGTTGTCCAGGCCGCTTGTGCGCTTGCTGTTTGAGCGATGTATCCCGTGGGCGAGTGGGTGCCATTGAAGCCCGTGTCGATGCTGCCATTCGGGTTCAGGCGCGTGGCAATGGCAACCTGGTCGAGCATGTACTCGCCGACCAGCAGCATGCGTCCAAGGGTATCGATGGCCAGGCCGTCATAGACCATGTCGGTATTGGGCAGCACCATCAGACCTCGCCCAGGCGTGTTGCCAAAATCCGTATCTTCGCCCTGTTCTTCTGCCTTGCGTCGCAACAGCACGGGCACTGACTTCAATGCATCATTGTTGGCCCAACCCAGCGCGACAGGTTTGCCGTCGGTCTGCACGGCCAGGTCCTTCATGTAGGCGAGTTGATAGCCGCTGCCACCGCCCAGATCAATGCCGTAGGACATCTGTGAGTAGAACGTCGGGGGACTCAAGGTCTGGACGACGATGAACCAGTCACTGTTGTTGGAACCCGCGGCGTGATCGCCACCGATCAGCAGTTGATTGCGCGGCGCGTCGTACACGATGCGCGCCACGGAAAGCACGTTGGAACACTGCACGCGGCAGTACTGGCTAGTTCCGTCCCCGGAATTGCTGAACGAGGTATCCGGTGTGCCGTCCGGCTTGAGCTTGACGATGCCGACCGCGGTGATCGGCACCCCGGCAGAGCGCGTCTCGATCACGCCGGCCACGAAGATCGAACCATCCGGCAAGGTGGTCACGCTGCCCGGCACATCGTTGACACGGTTGTTCGCAGCATCGTTGTCGAAGGCCACGGCGGTGCCACCATCGCCATCGAAACTGCTGTCGTCGGTACCATTGGCGTTGAAGCGCACGATGCCGAAGTCGCCCTGCCCCAACGCTCCCGGCGTCTTGCCGACGACGATGATCCGGCCCTGCGTGTCGATGGTCATGTCTGCGAGCGTGCTCAGGTACCCATCCTTGAGCACGCGACCGACGCCTGCATTGCCGGTCGCGACCGTGCCACCGAAGCTCGTGTCGTAACTGCCATCGGGGCGAAACTTGGCGAGAAAGATCAAGGCTCCCGCACCACCACCGGCGCGCTGGCCGGCCAGCACGTACCCTCCATCGGGCGCGCGTGCCGCGGCAATGATTCGTTCATCAAGCGTGCCGCCATTCGCGACAAAACTGCGTCTCCAGCCAGGCTGGGCGCCGCCAGGATTGAAGGATGTGTCGATGCTGCTCGCACCGGCGAAGGCAGTGCCTGACACCAGCAACGCCAGCACAAGCACTGCACTGCGCAGCGCGGATGCGCATGAAAAACAAATCGGACTGACCATGGAAAACTCCCGTGCGGCGAACCAACCAAGGGACAGGCGCAAAAAGCGGGACAGACGCGAGACCTCGACAATCTGCGTGCCGCTTTTACAGCAAAACAGGTCCGCTGCGCCAGCAACTGGCGACAAACGGCGTCCGACGTCCCCGATGCGTCTCGTCGAAGCCCGGCATGAAAGATCAGTCGTGTGCCGGCGCGAGAAGCACGATGTCCTCCTCATGCAGTGCCGGTCGTGCCTGCAAATGCGATGCACTCCGTGAAGGTGACGCTAGAATCACCCCGGATGATTTTCCAAGCGCGCACGAAAACCCGATGAGCACCCCAAGCCAGAACCCGCACGTGTTCCGCTACCGCATCCCGGTCCGCTGGGGTGACCTCGACGCTTTCAACCACGTCAACAACGTGAGCTACCTGCGCTATCTCGAAGAAGCCCGGGTGCAGTGGCTGCGAACCCTTTCCAGCGATTGGGACGGGGAAACGGCCGCGCCGGTGATGGCCTCGGTACAACACAACTTTCGCGCCCCGATCAACTGGCCGGCGGAAGTGGACGTCACCCAGACCGTCGAGCGCATGGGCACCACCAGCCTGACCGTCGGCCATCGGATCGAATCCTCCGACGGCACGATCCTGCATGCCGACGGGCACGTGGTGCTGGTGTGGATCAATCGCGCTACGGGTCAGCCCGTGACGCTTCCAGCCGTGCTGCGCGGCTGAGTGCCTGACCCGACACGCTTGCGGCATCCGCAGCCAGGACCGCTCCCTCGACAGCAGGAATCACCCGGCACCGCACCATTGTGGGAGCGGGTTTACCCGCGAACCGAAACCGCCGCTCAGAAGCGCGGCACGACGCCACGCTTCTTCACGATCAGCATGGCCAGTTCCAGTGATTGCTCGTAGTTGAGACGCGGATCGACGCGGGTGTGGTAGGCACGCGCGAGGTCGGTCTCGTTGAGATCACGGGCACCGCCCATGCACTCGGTGACGTTTTCACCGGTCAATTCCAGATGCACGCCACCCAGGCGCGTGCCGGCCGCAGCGTGCAGGTCGAAGGCCAGTTCGAGTTCGCCGAAGATGTTCTCGAAGCGGCGGGTCTTGGTGCCGTTCGAGGTGCTCTCGGTGTTGCCGTGCATCGGGTCGGCGACCCAAAGCACGCGCCGACCCTCGCGCTTGATCGCATCCAGCAGCGGCGGCAGGGATTGCGCGATCTTGCCGCGCCCCATGCGGTGGATCAGGCTGAGGCGACCGGGTTCGTTGTGGGGATTCAGGCGATCGACCAGGCGCAGCAGTTCCTCGGCTGTAACCGTCGGACCGACCTTGACCGCGACCGGATTGCGGATGCCGCGCATGTATTCGACATGGGCATCTTCCAATCCGGCCGTGCGCGCACCGATCCACGGGAAATGCGTGGACAGGTTGAACCAACCCCAGTGGCGCGGCACCTGCCGGGTCACGCATTCCTCGTAGGGCAACAGCAGGGCCTCATGCGAGGTAAAGAAGTCCACCCGGTTGATGTTGTGGATCGGCGTACCCGAGAGCGTCTCCATGAAGCGCACGCCTTCGCCGATCGCCGCCACCATGTGCTGGTATTCGGCCGCGCGCGGCGAATGCTGCATCCAATCGAGATCCCAGTATTCGGGCCGATGC
>WBZR01003012.1_pt1 | contig 16197 bp, 15 predicted proteins | sample 5204231 | NCBI WGS metagenome assembly WBZR01 (sample SAMN12412403, study PRJNA552823) | activated sludge metagenome | isolation source: activated sludge from anammox sidestream of wastewater treatment plant... | place: USA: Virginia | collected 2017-08 | reverse complement strand
CGCGGAAGCGTCGCCGCTCGCCTGGCGGGTGACGCCGCTCGGGCGCCACATCGAGCTCGGGATCTCCGAGATGAACCTGTTTCTGGCGCTCGGCCAGCTCGGCCTGACGCGCGAGCACCAGCGCGAGCAGCTGTTCCCGATCGGCGCGCTCTACGACCCGTTCGTGGCGCGCGGCCTCGACGCGCTCATCTACGCGCTCTACTCCGGGAGCCGCTTCGTCGTCCTCGGCACGCCTTCCGGGATCTCGCTCTCGCACGAGGGGGGCGCTCACCAGTCGACGATCACGCCGTCGGTCGGCCTCGAGCTCCCCGGGCTTACCTACGCGGAGCCGGCGTACGCCCGCGAGACCGAATGGCTGCTCCTCGATGGGCTCTCGCGCCTCCAGGACCCGGACGGGGAATCGCTCTACCTGCGCCTGACCACGAAGCCGGTCGAGCAGGCGCCGTTCACCGCGCTGTGCGCCCGCAGGGGCGAGGAGGCCGTGCGCGCCGACGTGCTGGCCGGCGCCTACTGGCTCAGGGAGGTCGAGCCCGGCCCGGACTCGGTCGTCCTCGCGACGTGCGGCGCGATCATCCCCGAGGTGCTCGCCGCGGCCGACCTGCTCGAGGCGGAGGAGGGCGTCGCCGCCGGTGTGCTCTGCCTCTCCTCGCCGGATCGCGTCTACCGTGACTGGCGGGCGTGTTGCCTGACGAATCTCTCCGATCTCGCCTCGAGCCGCCGCCCCTCGCACCTCGAGCGGATCGTCCCGCCGGCGCTGCGCGCTCTCCCCATCGTGACCGTGCACGACGCGGCGTCGCACGCGCTCGCTTTCCTCGGGAGCTGCCTCGGTACCCGGGCCGTTCCGCTGGGCGTCGATCGCTTCGGCCAGGCTGGCGACCTCGCCTCCGTCTACGAGGCCTACGACCTCTCGCCCGGCGCGATCGCGACCGCCGCGCTCGTCGCGCTCGAGCCCTAGCCTCCCGCCCCGCCCGCGACTCTCGCCCGGCGCAGGCGCAACGCGAGTAGGGGCAGCAGGACGAGGGCGGTCGCGGCGGCGGCTGCCGTGTAGACGCCGAACGCGACGCCGTACCCGTCGGTTGCGCCGACCAGGAAGCCCCCGAGGTAGGTCGACGCGATCCCGCCTCCCATCGCGGCCGCGGCCGCGAGCCCCGAGGCCGTGGCGGCCGCGGCGGAGCCGACGATCGCGGGCGGCAGCGCGTAGAGCGGACCGAGGCCGCCGGAGATCCCGAGCGCCGACATCGCCGCGACCACGCTCACGGTCGCGTGCGAGACCCCCTCCGACCGGATCAGCGCTGCCAGGAGTAGCGGTAGCGCCAGGGCTCCGGTGGCGACCCAGAGCGGCCTGCGCGTCCGGTCGGCGAGCCAGCCGATCCCGAAGGTGGCGGGGATGCCGACGAGCGTCATCAGCATCGACGTGGTGCTGATCTGGGCCGTGGAGAGGCCGAGCGTCTCGTCGAGGTACGGCGGGATCCACGTGAACACCCCGTAGGCGACGAACAGGGCCGCGAACAGGCCGCCGCAGAGGACCAGGAACGTCCGGTTCGCGAGCACCGACGCGACGCGCGGGGCCGCGGCGACCGCCGCCGCCCGTGCCCCCGCGGTCCCCATCAGGAGCGGAGCCAGGACGGCGCCCGCGAGGTTCGCGGCGGCGAAGGCGAAGAAGGGCCAGCGCCACCCGAGGCCGTCCTCGAGCAGCGGCGTCGCGAAGAACGCGATCGTCCCGCCGACCGACAGGCCCGAGAGGAAGACCCCGACGCCGATGTTGGCCCGGCGCGGCGGCAGCACGGTCGTCACGAGCGTCACGCCGGGGGCGTAGATCAGCCCGCCGGCGAAGCCGACGGCGGCGCGGCAGACGAGGAAGGCGGGCAGGCTGGTCGTGAGCGCGAACCCGGTGGACGCCGCGGCGCAGAGGACGAGCCCGGCCGTGATCGTCGCGGCAGGCCCGAACCGGGCGGCCAGCCGGCCGGAGAGCACGCTGCCGACGAGGAAGCCGGCCAGGCAGACGCTCATCAGCGCGCCCGCCTCGGCGTGGCTGAAGCCGAGGTCGTCGACGAAGACCGTGATCAGCGGCGGCACCGCGAAGATCGCCATGTACGAGAGCCCCACGGCGACGGCCGTGCCGGACACCGCGATCCAGGGGTTGCGCTCGTGCATGGGGTGATTCAACTGTTTCAGCACCCGCTCTGCCAGGTCACTACACTCGCCGCGTGCCACACCGGATCGCGCTCCTGCCCGGCGACGGCGTCGGCATCGAGGTCACCGCGGAGGCGCGGAAGGTCGTCGATGCCGCCGGCGTCGCGGTCGAATGGACCGAGCTCGACTGGGGCTCCGCCTACTACCACGAGCACGGGCGGATGATGCCCGCGGACGCGCTCGACGTCGCCCGCAGCCACGAGGCGATGCTGATGGGGGCGATCGGCCACCCGTCGGTTCCCGACGACGTGGCGCTGTGGGGGTCGATCCTGAGGCTGCGCCAGCAGCTCGACCTGTGGGCGAACATCCGGCCCGCCAGGCTGCTCCCGGGGGTTCCCTGCCCGCTGGCGCGCCGCGGGCCCGAGCACGTCGACATGCTCTTCGTGCGCGAGAACTCGGAGGGCGAGTACTCCGGGGTCGGCGGCCGGGCGCACGAGGGGCTCGACCAGGAGATCGCGATCGAGACCAGCGTCTTCACCCGCGGGGGCATCGAGCGCGTCATGCGCTACGCATTCGAGCTCGCCGAGCGGCGCCGCGGCGCGGTCACGAGCGCGACCAAGTCGAACGTCGTCCGCTACGCCTACACGCTCTGGGACGAGATCGCCGAGGAGACCGCGGCGCGGTATCCCGGCGTCCGCTACGAGCGCGTGATCGTGGACGCGCTCTGCGCGCGCATGGTGCGAAGCCCCGAGAGCCTCGACGTCGTCGTCGCCTCGAACCTGTTCGGGGACATCCTCACCGACCTCGCGGCGGCGATCCAGGGCGGCATGGGGATGGCGGCCAGCGCGAACGTCGCGCCCGGTGCAGACGTGCCCGGCCTGTTCGAGCCCGTTCACGGCTCGGCTCCGGACATCGCGGGTCAGGGAATCGGCAACCCGGTCGGGGCGATCTGGAGCGCCGCGCTGATGCTCGAGCACCTGGGCGAGCGGGAGGCGGCGCAGCGGATCATGCGGGCCCTCGAGGCGGTCTGCCGTGACGGCCCGCGCACGCGGGACATCGGCGGGACCGCAGCCACGGCTGAGGTCGGCGACGCCGTGGTCGCCAGGCTCGCCTGAGCGCCCGCTCAGCGGCTCGCCCGTCCGCGCTCGACGAGCGCCTGCAGCTCCGGCCCGGTCGGCATCGCGTCCGCGCAGAGCAGTCGCGAGGCGACGAGGGCGCCGGCTGCGTTGGCGAGCTCGACCGCCTCGAACGGGCCGAGCCCGCCGAGCAGCCCGTGGCAGAGCGCGCCGCCGAACGCATCGCCGGCGCCGAGCCCGCAGACGACCTCGACCGGCAGCGGCGGCAGCACCCGTCGCTCCGCCGGCGTGGCGGCGAGGACGCCCTCGCCGCCGAGCTTCACGATCGCGAGCTCGAGCCCCCGGGCGAGCAGGGCGTCCGCGGCCGCGTCGGCCTCCGCCTTCCCGACCGCGACCCGGCACTCCTCGCGGTTGCCGACCGCGATCGTGGCGTGCTCGACGGCGCCGCCGATCACCCGCCGGGCCTCGTCCTCGGCCGTCCAGAACGACGGCCGGTAGTCGAGGTCGAGGATCGTGTGGCGGCGGCGTCCGCGCGCCTCGAGCAGCCCGCGGGTCGTGCCGCGCGACGGCTCCGCCGCGAGCGCCCCGCCGCTGACCCAGAAGACCGGCACTGACGTCACGACGCCGGGGTCGACCTCCCCGGGCAGGATCGTCGAGTCGGGCGCGGCGGGCTCGCGGTAGAAGACGATCGTGGGGTCCTCCGGCGGGTCGAGCGCGGCCAGGACAATCGGCGTGCGGAGCGTGGGGTGGGTGCCGACGAAGCGGGTGTCGACACCGAACTCGGCCGCGAGCGCGTGGCGGACGTACTCGCCGGGCGGGTCGTCACCCACCTTGGTGAGAACGGCGGCCCGCCGGCCGAGGCGCGCCGCGGCGACCGCGACGTTCGTGGGGCTGCCGCCGATCGACTTCTGGAACCGGCGCGCCTCGAGAAAGCTCGCGCCCGGCTCCTCCGCGTAGAGATCGACGCCGATGCGACCGACGGTCAGGACCTCGAGCCCGCCGTCCGAAGCGCCCACGCACGTCACCGTGTCAACGCGGGAGCCGCGCGCCGATCCCGGCCGCGAGCGCGCGGGCGAGCACCGCGTCGGCGAACGCCGCGTCGAGCGCGCCGACGCCCAGGTTGCACGCGACCACCCGCCTGGCGGTCGAGCCGCCGGCGAGTGCTGCGCCGACGCTCGCATGGGGCTCCGGCCAGCCGCGGAAGTGGCCCTGAGCGCGGTAGTACTCGAACTGCGCGACGTCGTCGGTCACGAACAGGCCCGCGTCCGCGATCGGTCCCACCCGGAACGAGGCATCGAAGTCGAGCGGCAGCGCCAGGTAGCGGTCCCCCAGCCAGTCCGTGTCGATCGGGTCGCCGAGCGCCGCGATCGGCACCCCGGTGATCACGACCTCGGCGCCCCGCACCGCCTCCCGGGCGCTGCCGGCCGCCTCGACCCCGTCGCCGAGGTCGCCCACCCGCTCCGGATGGACGTCGTAGGCGGCGAGTACGGCGTCCGGGGAGAGCGCCCGCAGCATGCTGGCGTGGTAGCGACCCTGCTCGCCGCAGCCGACGATCGCGGCCCGCCGCCACCCCCCGGGGGCCCAGCGGCGGATACAGACGCCACTCGCGGCGGCCGTGCGCGCTGCTGTGATCTCGGCCCCGTCCAGCACGGCCGTCGGGAAGCCCGTCGCGGCGTCGTTGACGATGATCAGGCCGGAGATGTACGGGAGGCCCCGCGCCTTGTTCTCGGGATACCCCGAGATCCACTTCAGCGCCGCCACGTCCGCGTCGGCGAGGTACGCCGGCATCGCGTGGATGAACGCGTCTTCGCGCGGATGGATCCCGGGCTTGGGCGGCAACTCGACACGGCCCGCGGCGAGCGCGACGTACGTTCGCTCGGCGAGGTCGACTTGGTCGGCGAGCGGCGGCAGGAGGCCCGCGACCTCCCGCCGCGTCAGGTAGACGATCTCGCTCGTGGGCGCCGGGCTCAATGCGGGGGCTCGACGACACGGGTGGGCTCGATGCGCATGATCACGCGCCGCTCGCCCGGCTGGCGGTACGGGTAGTCGCTACCGATGTACTTGCGCGCGAGCGCGTCGATCGACGCCTCGGCCGGCTCACCCTCGACGAGCTCGACGACGCGGCCGCGGATCTCGACCCAGTCGTACGGGTTCTCGAAGTCGGTCATCGAGAGCGCCACCCGCGGATCGCGGCGGACGTTGCGCTCCTTGAGCCGGCCGATCGCCGTGTTGACGATCACGCCACCGCCGTCGACGTCGACCCACACGGGCGTCGTCGTCGCCGACCCGTCCTCGTTGATCGTCGCCAGGTGCCAGAACGTCTTCTGCTCGAGCTTGCTTCGGACCGTATCCGGGATCGCTGCCATCGCTCCTCCTCTGTGGTTGACGGTAGGGTAATCGCGTGCGGCCGCTCGCGGGCTACCGGGTCGTCGCCTGTGAGAACGGGCTGGCGGGGCCACTCTGCTCCCGGCTCCTGGCTGACCTCGGCGCGGACGTGGTCAAGGTCGAACGTCCCGGCTCCGGGGACGTCACGCGCGGCTGGGACACCGGGGCGGCCGGCCTCGCCACCGGCTTCGTGTGGATGAACCGGGGCAAGCGCAGCGTCGCCCTCGACCTGAAGACCGAGCCGGCGCGGCGCGCACTCGACCGCCTGATCGAGCGCAGCGACGTGTTCCTCCAGAACTTCGCCCCCGGGTGGGCGGCGCGGATGGGCCTCGACGAGCCCTCGGTGCGCGGGCTGCGACCCGACATCGTCTACACGGAGATCACCGGCTACGGCAGCGACGGCCCCTACGCGCACAAGAACGCCTACGACCTCGTCGTCCAGGGCGAAGCCGGGCTGATCACCATGACCGGCACCGAGGCGCAGCCGGCCCGGATCTCCGTTCCCGTGGCCGACATCGGCGCCGGCTCCTACGCGGCGATCGGCACGCTCGCAGCCCTGCTTCGCCGCGCCGCAAGCGGCGAGGGCGAGCGGGTCTCCGTCTCGCTCTTCGACGTCATGCTCGACTGGGTCGGCTACTACCCGCACTTCTGGTGGCATCGCGGCGAGGAGCCGGGACGCTGGGGGACGCGCCACCCGCTCTTCTCCCCGTACGGGCCCTACCGGGCGCGCGGCGGGCGGCTGTTCAACCTCGCCGTGCTCTCGCCCGAGCACTGGCGGCGCTTCTGCCTCGAGGTGGTGGAGCTTCCCGAGCTGCTCGGCGACGAGCGCTTCGACACGATGGAGGGGCGCGCCGCCCACCGGGGCGACCTCGAGCCGGTGCTCGACCGGGCGTTCGCCGAGCGCGAGGCGGAGGAGTGGGTGGAGCGGCTCGAGCGGGCCGCCATCCCGTGCGGGCTCGTGCGCGAGTTCCGGGAGGTGATGGAGCACCCGCAGCTCGCCCACAACCACCTCGTCACCGAGGTCGGCTCGCCGGTCGGTCCGATCCCGACGATCGGCAGCCCGATCGCGCTCGACGGCGAGCGGCCCGGGCTCGGGCCGGTGCCCGCCCTGGGCGAGCACACGCGGGAGGTGCTGGCGGAGCTCGGGCTCGACGCGGACGAGCTTGCCGGGGCGGGCTGAGGTGCCCGAGTGGGCGCTCTACCTGGGGGCGGGCGCCGTCTACGTCGCGATCGGGGCGTTCTACCCCACGATCCTGTTTGCCTGGTTCGTGGGCATCGGCTACCTCGTCCTCTGCGTCGTCGTGCTGCCCTGGCTCGTGCGCCGCCGCCAGCGATGAGCTGGGCCGCCCACGATCTCGAGCCCTACGTGATCCAGAAGCACGCGGGGCTCCGCATCGCGTTCCTGCCCCTGCTCGCCGGCTCGTACGCGCCCGACATCGCCTCGAAGTGGTTCGTCTACGGCGTCACGCTGTTCGGCGCCGAGCTGAAGGCCGACAATCCGGCCCAGTTCCACCGCGGCTGGCCCGGGGTCGGCTTCACCCACTCGCTCGCGTTCGGTGTTGCGGCCGCGCTGGTCGTCTTCGTCCTCACCCGCAGCCGGGTCTGGGCGCTCAGCTTCATGGTCGGCCAGTGGGCGCACGCGCTCACCGACATCGGCGACACGGTCGGGTCGATGCTCCTGTTCCCGTTCACGACCGAGCTCGTCTCGGTCGGCGCCTGGGCGTACGCCGGCCAAACAGGCCGTTTCATGGACGCCGCCGCCTACTACAGCGGCTTCGGCTTCGTCTGGGACGGGATCTTCCTCGTCTGGGGCCTCCTGAGCTGGCGCGTGCTCGCGGGGGCGTACTTCCGCGGCACGATCGTGCGGGCCGACTCGTCGTGGCGCTGGCTCGGTCGCTACCTCTCCGAGCCCGCGCTGCTCGCCCTCTACCGGGCCGCCTTCTTCTACGGCGCCTGCCGCTGGACGGCCTGGGTGATCTGGGCCCACGCGATCGAGGGCCACCCGTTCGACCTGACCTGGGGCGGCCCCCACTGGGTCCCGGCCGTGCACGCGTCGGACCTGAACCCGGGCGGCGGGACGCCGGTCGCGGTGACGTTGGCCGGGGTGGCCGTGCTCGCAGCTCTCGCCGCACTCGCCTGGGTCCGGGCCCGGCGGGGCGGCGCCGCCCGGCTCGAGGCGCCAGAGCCCGAGCGGTTGGAGTAGCGGCCGCGCCCGGGTGGTCAAGGTTGGCCATTCCCCGGCGCAGGCGGAGGACGACAATCGGCAGCGCTGCCGTGACCACGACCTCCCACCGAGACCGGGTGCTGGCCGCACTCCGGCACGAGGAGCCGGACCGGGTGCCGCTCGATCTCGGCTCGACCAACGCGTCCAAGATCAGCCAGCGCGCGTACCGGGGTCTGCGGGCCGCTCTCGGCCTGCCGCCGCCAAAGCCCCGGATGAAGGACGCCGACGTCCACCGCCGCCACTACCTCCTGGCCGGCGAGATGGTCGTGCCCGACGAGGAGGTGCTCCGGCTGCTCGACGTCGACTTCCGCAGTATCTCGCTGGGCGCGCCGGACTTGGCCCAGGTCACCGTCGTCTCCGACGAGCGCTTCGTGGACGAATGGGGCGTCGTCTGGGGTCGGGTCGGCGAGGGCGAGTTCATGAACCAGGACGGGCCCTTCCAGCGGCTCGAGGAGCCGACCGCGCGCGAGCTCGAGCGTCATGCGTGGCCCGACCCCGACGATCCCGGGCGCTACCGGTCGCTGCGCGAGCAGGCGCTGCGGATCCGGGAGACGACGGACTACGCGCTCGTGCTCGACCTCGACGTCGGGATCGTCAACAAGTGCCAGCGGGCGCGCGGGTTCACCGAGTGGCTCGAGGATCTGCTGCTCCGCCCGGACTTCGCGGAGGAGCTGACGGCGCGGGTCGCAGACGTCGAGGCCGGGATCGTCCGGCGGGCCGTCGCGGCGGTGGGCGACCTCGTCGACGTGGTCGTCTTCTACGACGATCTCGGCTTCCAGGATCGCTGCTACATGCACCCCGACCTCTACCGGCGCCGGGTCAAGCGGTACCACGCCCTGCTCGTCGAGGCGATCCGAAGCGGCACGGACGCGACCGTGCTGCTCCACTCGGACGGGTCGCTGCGCCAGCTCCTCCCGGATCTCGTCGAGATCGGAATCGAAGCGATCAACCCGGTCCAGACCACGGCGGCCGGGATGGACTCGCGCGAGCTGAAGGCCGCCTTCGGAGACAGCCTGTCGTTCTGGGGCGCGGTCGACACCCAGCGCGTGCTTCCGTTCGGAACCGAGTCGGAGGTCGTCCACGAGGTCGAGCGGCGGATCGCCGACCTCGGCCCCGGCGGCGGCTACGTGCTGGCCGCCTGCCACAACATCCAGGCGGACGTCCCGGGCGAGAACGTGCTCGCCATGTTCAGCGCGGCCAAGCGGCTGCGCTACCCGAAGCCGGGCCCCGTTCGCGGCTGAGCGCTCGGGCCGGAGCGGCTGGTGCTACGTTCCCCGCGATGTCGGCGGGAGAGCCCCTGGACGCGCCCGAGCTCGCGCTCGAGCCGATCGACGCCCGCGCGAGCGGCGAGAACTTCCCGGTCGCGTCACTGCTCGCCCCGGCGGAGGCGCGCCCGCACCTCCGCGCGATCTACGGCTTCGCTCGCCTCGTCGACACGCTCGGCGACGAGGCGGCCGGTGACCGGGAGGCGCTGCTCGACGCTCTCGAGGCCGAGCTCGAGCGCTGCTACGGCGGCCGGCCGCGGACGCCGATCATGAGCAGGCTCGCCGTCACGATCGCCGCTCGCGACCTGCCGGCGGAGCCGTTCCGCCGCCTGATCGAGGCGAACCGGCTCGATCAGCGGCAGGCGCGGTACGGGACCTGGGCGGACGTGCGGGAGTACTGCACCTACTCGGCCGAGCCGGTCGGGCGGCTCGTGCTGGGGATCTACGGCCGGGCGGGGGAGCCGGAGCTCGTGGCGATGTCGGACGACGTCTGCACCGGGCTGCAGCTCGTCAACTTCCTCCAGGACCCGCCGCGCGACCTCGCGCTCGGTCGGGTGTACCTGCCGCTCGAGGATCTGCGCCGCTTCGGCGTGCTCGAGCCGGAGCTGGCGGGGCCACGCTCCGACCGGCTGCTCACGCTCTGCCGGTTCGAGGCGCGGCGGGCGGCGCTCCTCTTGCGCAGGGGCTTGCCGCTCGCCGACGCGCTCGGTGGGCGGGCGGGGCGCTCCGTGGCGCTGTTCGCGCGCGGCGGCCTGGCCGCGCTCGCGGCGCTCGAGCGGGCGGGCTGGGACGTGTTCTCGGGGCGGCCGGCACCGTCGCGACTCACGTTCGCCTGGCTGACCGCCCGGGAGCTCGTCCGCCCGTGAACGTTGACGCCGCCTACGCGGCCTGCCGGGCGATCACGCGCCGGGAGGCGCGCAACTTCGCCTGGGGGATCATGCTGCTGCCGCCGCCCAAGCGAGCCGCGCTCTCGGCGCTGTACGCGTTCGCGCGCCGGGTCGACGATGTCGCCGACGGCGGCGATCCCCCCGCGGAGCGGCGCCGGCAGCTCGGCGAGCTGCGCGCGCTCCTCCACGGCCTGCCCCGGTCGGCGGGCGACGACCCGGTGCTCGTCGCGCTCGCCGACACGCTGGCGCGCTACCCGGTGCCGCGCGAGGCGCTCGGCGAGCTGATCGACGGGGCGCTCTGGGACGTCGACCGGGCGCGCTACGAGACCTGGCCCGAGCTGCGCGAGTACTGCCGCCGCGTCGCGGGGACGATCGGGCTCGCCTGCACCGCCGTCTACGGCCCCACGGACCCCGAGCGCGCCCGCCCGCTCGCGGAGACGCTCGGGCTCGCGCTCCAGCAGATCAACATCATGCGCGACGTCCCGGAGGATCTGCGGCTCGGGCGCGTCTACCTGCCGCAGGACGAGCTGGCCCGGTTCGCGGTCACGGAGGAGGAGATCGCGGCGGGCCGGACCGGACCCGGCTGGCGGGGGCTGATGGCGCACCAGGGCGCGCGGGCACACGGGCTCCTGGCCGAGGGGCTCGGGCTCGTGGCGCTGCTCGACCGCCGCAGCGCGCTCTGCGTGAGAACGCTCGCGGGCATCTACGCGGGAGTGCTCGGGGAGATCGAGCGGCGTCAGTACGACGTCTTCTCCTCGCGCCCCCGCCTCTCGGCGGCGGGGAAGCTGCGCGTGATCGGCTCCGGACTCGCCCAGGGGGCGAGGCGCCGGTGAAGGCGGTGGTCGTCGGCGGTGGGCTCGCCGGGCTCGCCGCCGCGCTCGACCTCACCGACGCGGGCTGGGCGGTGACGCTGCTCGAGGCGCGCCCGACCCTCGGCGGCGCCGTTCAGACCCTGCCCGCGCGGGACGGCGACCCGGAGCCTCCTCCCGACAACGGTCAGCACATCGGGCTCGGCTGCTGCGTCGAGTACCTGCGCTTCCTCGAGCGGGTCGGCAGCACGGGCGGTGTCCGGCGGGTGCCGCTGCGGCTGCCGGTGGTCGACGAGCGGGGACGCGTGGCAGTGCTCGGCGCCGGCGCGCTCGCGCTCCTGCGCTACCGGCATCTCTCGCTCGCCGACCGGGTAGCGATCGGCCTGGTCGCACGCAGGCTCGGGCGGCTCGACCCCGCCGCCCTCGACGGCGAGAGCCTCGGCGGGCTGCTGCGCCGCCTCGGCACCTCCTGTGCCGCGATCGACCGCTTCTGGGACGTCTTCATCCGCCCCGCGCTCAACCTGTCCGCCGACGAGGCGAGCGCGGCGGCCGGGGTCTTCACCGTGCAGACGGCGATGCTCGGACCGCGGGCGGCGAGTGACCTGCTCCTGCCCGCCGCGCCGCTCGGCGAGCTGCACGGCGACGCGGCCGGCCGCGCGCTCGCAGCGGCCGGAGCTTCCGTGCGGCTGCGTGCCCGCGCGGCCTCGCTCGATGGGCACACGGTCGTGCTCGCCGGCGGTGAGCGGGTGATGGGGGATGCCGTCGTGGTGGCCCTGCCGCCGGCCGAGAGCGCCGAGCTGCTCGGCGAGCCGGCGCCGCCGCTCGAGGACTCGCCGATCGTGAGCGTCCACCTCTGGCTCGACCGGGCGATCCTCGGGCCGCCGCTCGCCGCGCTGCTCGCGAGCCCCGCGCACTGGGTGTTCGATCGCGGCCGCCTGACCGGGCACGAGCCCGCGCGAGGTCAATACCTGACGGTGGTGGCGAGCGCCACACCCGATCTGGCCGCGACCCGGGGCGGGGAGCTCGTCGACCTGGTCTTCCGCTCCCTCGTCGAGCGTCTCGGTCCCGCCGGGCTCATCTGGTCGCGCGTCTCCCGCGAGCCGCGGGCCACGTTCGCCTGCCGGCCCGGCACAGCCGTGCTCCGCCCCGGACCCGGGACCGGTCGCCCCGGCATCGTCCGCGCCGGCGCGTGGACCGCCACCGGCTGGCCCGCGACGATGGAGGGCGCGATCAGGAGCGGCCACGCCGCTGCCCGCGCCCTGCTCGGCGGGGGGAGGCAGTAGGGGCGCCGGCGGTCTCGCCGCCCCGGCTCGCACGCCGAGGCCGTACGATCAGCGGCGGAATGCGGGGACGGCAACCGAAGCCCGGCGGCCGGCGGTGAGCGTCGTCAGCGAGCCGTCCGTCGAGCGGACGATCGAGGCGGGCGTCCGGAGGCTCTACGAGCTCCAGGAGCCGGGCGGCTGGTGGGTCGGCGAGCTCGAGTCGAACGTGACGATCACGGCCGAGCACCTGTTCTTTCTCGAGTTCATGCGCCTGCGCGACGAGCGGACGACGTTCGGGATCATGACCGAGCTGCTCGCGCGGCAGCGACCCGACGGGCTCTGGTCGATCTACCACGGCGGCGAGCCCGACCTGAACGCCACCGCGGAGGCGTACGCCGCGCTCCGCCTCGCCGGTCTCTCCGACCGGGCGCCGCAGCTCGCCGAGGCGCGCGCCTTCGTCGAGGAGCGGGGCGGGATCGCCGCTGCCCGCGTCTTCACCCGGATCTGGTTCTCGCTCTTCGGTCTCTGGAGCTGGGAGGACGTGCCCGTGCTGCCCGTCGAGCTCGCGCTCCTGCGCACCTGGGCGCCCGTCTCCCCGTCCACGTTCGCGTGCTGGGCCCGCCAGACCGTGCTGGCGCTCGCGGTCGTCATGCACTACCGGCCCGTGCGGACGCTGCCGGCGGCGCGGGCGTGGAGCGAGCTACCGCGGGGGCGGAGCGAGCGGCGGCGGCGGAACGTCTGGGACGGAGTCGACCGCCTGCTCTCCCTCTACGGGCGCTCGCCGCTCAAGCCGGGCCGCGAGCGCGCGCTCGCGGTCGCCGAGCGGTGGATCGTCGACCGCCAGGAGCTCGACGGGAGCTGGGGCGGCATCCAGCCGCCCTGGGTCTGGTCGCTGATCGCGCTCGCCTGTCGCGGCCACGGCCCCGACTCGCCGTACGTCCGCCGGGGCCTCGACGGCTGGAACGGCTTCCTGGTCGACGACGGCGACCGGCTGCGCCCGGAGGCCTGCCAGTCGCCGGTCTGGGACTCCGGGCTCGCCCTGCTCGGCCTGGCCGCCACCGGCGCCCGCCGTGGTGACCCGGGCGTCGATCGCGGCATCGAGTGGATCCTGCGCGAGGAGGTGCGATCGCGCGGCGACTGGGCGCTTCGCCTGCCGGGCGTCGAGCCGGGCGGCTGGTCGTTCGAGTACGAGAACGACCTCTACCCGGATGTCGACGACGCGGCCGTCGTAGGGCTCGCTCTGCGCGAGCTCGGCGCCGGCCGGGCCGCGGTCGAGCGGGCCTGCCGCTGGATCGCGGCCATGCAGTGCGAGAACGGCGGCTGGGGCGCTTTCGACGTCGACAACGATGCCTTCTGGCTCTACGACATCCCCTTCTGTGACTTCGGCGCCGTGATCGATCCGCCGAGCGTCGACGTCACCGCTCACGTGATCGAGCTGCTCGCGAAGGAGCCCGGCTACGAGGCCCGGGTCGACCGAGGCGTCGAGTACCTCCTCGCCGAGCAGGAGCCGGACGGATCCTGGTGGGGCCGCTGGGGCGTCAACTACGTCTACGGAACCGGCGCGGCGCTGCCCGCGCTCGAGGCGGCCGGCTGCCCGCCGGAGCATCCGGCCGTGCGCCGTGCGGTCGCTTGGCTCGAGGCGGTCCAGAACGAGGACGGCGGCTTCGGCGAGGATTGCCGCTCCTATGATCGCGGCGAGGCGGGGCGCGCCTGGAAGGCCCGGGGCGAGTCGACGCCCTCCCAGACGGCGTGGGGGCTGATGGGGCTCGTGGCGGCCGGGGAGGCGGGCGGCGCCGCGGCCCGCCGGGCCGCAGGCTGGCTCTGCGAGCGGCAGCGCCCGGACGGGGACTGGGACGAGGCGCACTTCACCGGGACCGGTTTTCCGCGCGACTTCCTGATCCGCTACCACCTCTACCGCCTCGTCTGGCCTCTGATCGCGCTCGGCCGCTACCGCGACGCCTCCCGTCACGCGGACGGGTGCCCGTGAAGGTCTACGTCACCGGCGCGAGCGGCTTCGTCGGCGCCCACGTCGCCCGGGAGCTCGCCGAGCGCGGGGCCGACGTCCGGGCCGAGCGGGTCGATCTGCTCGACCCCGACGGTCTCCGCCGAGCCGTGGCGGGCCGCGAGGCCGTCTTCCACGTCGCCGCGCTCTACAGCTACGACGCCGACCCGGCGGTGATCGAGCGCGTCAACGTGGAGGGGACGCGCAACGTGATCGAGGCCTGCGTGCGCGAGGGCGTTCGACGGCTCGTGCACACGAGCACGGCGGGCACGTGCGGCCCCGTTCCCGGCCGAGAGGCGACCGAGGCGGACGGGCCGCCCGCCTGGGAGCTCGAGGTGCCGTACAAGCGGACGAAGCTCGCCGCCGAGCGGCTCGTGCTCGAGGCTGCCCGAGCGGGGCTCGACGCGGTCGTCGTCAACCCGACCGCGCCGGTCGGCGACGGCGACCGCAAGCCGACTCCGACCGGGCGGATGGTCGCCGGAGTCGCGAGCGGGCGGATCCGCGGCTACGTCGCCACCACCGGTCTGAACGTCGTCGACGTGCGCGACGTCGCGCGCGGCCACGCGCTCGCCCTCGAGCGGGGCGGGCGCGGCGAGCGCTACCTGCTCGGCGGCGTCAACCTGCCGCTGGTCGACCTGTTCGCGGCGATCGCCGATCTCGCCGGCGTGACACGCCCTGCCCTGCGCGTCCCTTACGCGGCCAGCGTCCTGGCCGCCCGCCTCGGGCTCGCGAACCCCGGCGAGGTGCGCCTCGCCCGTGTTCCCATGTATTTTTCCTCGGGGAAGGCACGGAGTGTCTTGGGGTACGAGCCGGGGCCGGTGACACCCGCGCTGGTGCGGGCGATCCGGGACGCGGGCGTCGACGGGAAGGGAGGAGCATGAAGTTTCCGCTGCGCAGCACCGTGCAGATCGGCCGCTACGTCGCGTCCCAGAAAGGCGTCGAGCGCTACCCGCTCGTGCTCATGCTGGAACCGACGCTGGGCTGCAACATCGCCTGCATCGGCTGCGGCAAGATCCGCGAGTACGAGTCGAACAAGGCGCGGCTGTCGGTCGAGGAGTGCCTCGACTCGGGCGTCCAGTGCCCCGCGCCCGTCGTCTCGATCTGCGGCGGTGAGCCCCTGATCTTCAAGGGCATCGAGGAGGTCGTGGCCGGCTTCCTCGACCTGCGCAAGAACATCCAGCTCTGCACGAACGCGCTGCGGCTCTCCGACATGCTCGACCGGTTCACCCCCAACACGCGCCTGACCTGGGTCGTCCACCTCGACGGCATGAGCGAGATCCACGACTACGTCTGCAACTACCCGGGCCTCTGGGAGATCGCGATCGCCGCCATCAAAGAGGCGCGCTCCCGCGGCTTCCGCGTCACGACCAACACGACCGTCTTCAAGGAGACGGAGGTCGACGACGTGCTCGAGATGATGCGCTACCTCGAGAAGGAGGTCGGGATCGACGGGATGCTGATCGCGCCCGGCTACCAGTACTCGCAGATCGACCCGAGCCTGACGATGACGCGCGCCGAGCACGAGCAGAAGTTCCGCCTGATCGCCGCGGAGGCGCGCAAGCACGGCTACCGCTGGCTCGCCAGTCCGATCTACCAGGAGCTCCTGACCGGGGAGCGGACACTTCCCTGCACGCCGTGGGGCTCGATCACGCGCAACCCCTACGGCTGGAAGGGCCCCTGCTACCTGCTCACCGACGCGATCTTCCCGACCTACGAGGGGCTGATGGACGGGATGGAGTGGGAGCGCTACGGGCCGGGCAACGACCCGCGCTGCGAGCACTGCGGCATCCACTGCGGCTTCGAGCCGTCGGCGACGCTCGCCACGACCGCCAGCGTGAAGGAGACGGTCCGGAGCCTCGCGTGGACGCTGCGCTGACCCTCGCCTGCGCGCTCGAGGTCGAGGAGCGTGCCGCCCGCGCGGGTGGCGCCCGCGCCGTCCGGATCGGTCTTCGCGCCTCGCTGCCGCTGCCGCCCCGGGGGGCGCTCGCGAGCTTCGGGCTCGCCGGTGCGCTCGTGCCCGGCTACGGGCCGGGCTCGCTGGTGACCGCGACGAAGGTCGTCGACGAGGGTGGCGCGCTGCTCTGGGAGGGCGAGCCGCTGGCCGTCCCGGAGGCTGTGGCGGCGGTCGTGTGTGCCGCCGGGCAGATCGTCGAC
>WBZR01003011.1_pt1 | contig 16198 bp, 13 predicted proteins | sample 5204231 | NCBI WGS metagenome assembly WBZR01 (sample SAMN12412403, study PRJNA552823) | activated sludge metagenome | isolation source: activated sludge from anammox sidestream of wastewater treatment plant... | place: USA: Virginia | collected 2017-08 | reverse complement strand
CCGGCCACCGCCCTATGCCTATCCCAGCTTTTCGCCATTCGAGCTCGCTCCGCGATGCTGCACATGGTCAACCAACAGGCGTGGGCTGATCGAGGCAACTGCTCATCCTTGGCCCGTCTTCTGAAGTCCGATGTCGGGCGAATCGGTCCGCGTCGAAGAAGCCGGCTTGCCATCGATTCGATGGCCGGAACCGATCCTGAACGACGAAAACTTCTCGGCGAAACGGGTCGTCAAATCGCCGCTTTTTCGGGCTCCCGCAAGCAACGACGCACGCCGGGACGCAAGACCATCCGTCACGCCTCGGTGATCGGAATCGTCCTCCATCCGCAAGACGGCGCGATGCAGGTTTTCCAGTTCGGTTTCAAGCTGGGCGAGGTGTCGAACCTGCGGCTCCGCTGCCATCGGGGCCGAGGCACCACCCAGTCCGAAAGTGGACTTGGGCGCGCGAGCAATCGACTCGATCCGCTTTGGACCGCCGCTCGGCCCTTTGGCGTTGTCCCAGATCGCCATGATCCACGAGTCCAGGCTTTCCTGTCTGGCGAGTAGTTCAGACTCGACATCGCTCAATCGGACGCTCAGCAACTGCTCCAGCTCGGTGGCGGTCTTTTCGAGTTCCGCGCGGCCGGCCTCGGCAATGGCGCTGCGTTTGGCCTTGATGTCCGCCTCGGTGTCCTGAAGCTCGCTCTGCTGCTCGCGGACGATCTCCTCGATGGCGTGACGCCGCGTCCTGGCCATCTTGGCGAGTTCGCTGGCCCGCTTTTGAAGCTCGGTCTGCCGAAGGCGAAGCCGATGCCGCTCGCCCTCCAGGTTGATCCGAAGCTCTCGCAGCCGGTCATCGTGTTCTTCCTGAAGCCTCGCCAGACGGTTCGACTCGCGCTCCATGTCCTTGCGAACGCGCTTGGCATCGGCCATGCGCGTGTTGAGCGCGGATTCCTTGGCATCCAGTCGACGCAGGCGGAGCATGAGCGCTTCGCGTTCCTGCTTGATGCCCTCGCTGCTGCGCTGGAGGCTCTCATAGCGGGCCTCGTGCTCGGAAAACTGAACTTTATGCTTCTCACGGGCGCGTGCGACCTCAGACTTGAGCCGCTCGATCTCGAAGCGCAGCGACTCCAGTCGCTGCTCGGCCTCGTTCATGCCCTGCTGGTCGTCGCGAACGATCTCCATCAACTCGTTGACCTGATGCTGAAGACTCATCGCCTCCGCCTGGGCCTGTTTGCCGACGTCGGCGACCGTCTCGGCGGTCCGCAGCGTGTGGCGGACATTCCGGTCCGATGCGGGAAGCTCGGCCGCGCCGTCGGCGAAGAGCCTTTCCAGCGAGGCGATGGATTCTTCATGGTCGCTGTCGTGAAGCGTCTTGCCAGGGCCCTGCGATGCGACCGACTTCTCCTGACGCGGAATTGCCACCTGCTTTTGCGCGGTCGCCCCGTCGCCCGGGGTTTCTTCATTGGCCTTCGCCGCTTCAAGAAGGCGGCGGGCCTGCTCCTTGAGCTGATCCTGGCACGCCTTGAGGCGACGGCGCTCTGAATCAAGCTCCTCTCTTAACTTTCGGGCTCGCTCGTCGAGGGCATTCTGTGCCGCAATCACACGCTGCCGGAAGTCGGGCGAAAAGGCCTGCGGGCGGGCGTCGCGTTCGTCCACGACTCGTGCCGCGACGAGCTCGTCCGCCGAGAACGTCATCGAGCGCGGCGCAGCCTCCGTCCGGGTGTCGCCATGATGAGTCATGCCGGCGTCGTCTCCTTTCCTCACTTCACCTGAGGAGGCATGTGAATCCATCCTGGCCCCGTCCAATAGCTGGAGGACCTCTGAATCGTCGAGGGCCTCGATTTGTTCGGCATCATGACCGGTCATCCATTGCCCATCGCCTGCTTCATTGCGCTCGAGGTCTTCGACCAGCTCGCGCGCTGCATCGTCCTCGTTCATCCCCTCGTAGTCCGGCGGGCCGGCGACGTTAGGAATCCTGTCTTCTGCCGCGCGGGGGTCCGCCGCGTCGTCCTGCTCCGGGTATTCCTCGTGGAATGTCCGGGGGCGTCCATATTCCGCGGCGATGGCCGGATCGGCGTTGATCGAAGCGGCGGGAGTCTTCGCTTCGATCTCAAATCTCATTTCGTGCGGACCGACGCCGATCGAGTCGCCCGAGTGGACGAGCCTCTGCCGGACGGCCCGGCCGTTGACGCGTACGAGCGACCGGCCCTGCAAATCGCGCACCAATGGCCCATCGCCCGTCCACACCACGATGGCATGCCGGGGAGCGACATGAGCGCCATCCAGCACAACGTCGCAGGCCGCGTCGCGCCCGATCAGCAGGACGGGGTCTTCGCTGCGGATGACGCCGATGGTCAGATCGTTTCTCAGTGAGAAAGGGCGCGTATGCCCCGAGAGGGCGCCGGACGATCGCCCGATCTCCACAAAATAGTAGAAGGACCCGATGGAAAGTTCGTCCCCATCTTCCAGCCGTGCCCAGCGCACGTGGGCGCCGTTGACCATTGTTCCGCCGGGAGCGCCCAGATCGCAGACGAACGCGCCGCCGCCCAGCCGGACGATGACCGCGTGTGCCTCATCAACGCTGCTTGATGCCAGGACCATGTCACAGCCGTCGCCGCTACCGAGAACCGTGACGGGGCCGGTGATCGACCTCGCCGACCGTTCGGCCCTCGGCTCGCCGGTCTTCAGCCGAATCACCGGCCGGCACATGTCGTTGTCATCCAACGTGTTGTTCACTGGCTTTCACCTCGGAGGGCAAGTTGGCCGTCGGGCACGGACTGAGTCAGCAAGCTCCGCGCGAGGCTCGCGCAGGGCCTCGAATCCGTGCGAATCAATAGGCTCTTTAACGGCGTTACCAACCCTTTCGCCTTAGTTCATTACCGATAATAGCGACCGCAAATCATTATCAATGAGGCGATCGTCCTTATCGGACTGGATTCCTCTATATCGGCGATACCAGCGCTGGAACCGTGAGGCAGGGTGGAATTCCGCCCGGGCGACCAAGGTAGGGTGGCTCCCGCGGGAAGGAGACCGGCGGGCGCCCACGGGGAATTCGGCTTGCAATACCTAATAAAGCATAGAACTGCTCGGCCGGTGGATCAAATTCGTTTGGATCCGTTCGGCAACCAACCGGATGGGGCGCAGCAGCATGAATCGGCAATTCTTGCGCGAGACGGATTTCGGGAGGATTGATGGCGCCGTGAATCGAACTTAGAGGGCGGGACCGTTTACCTGGACCGACTGCTGGACCTCGAACGACGCGCCGGTCAGCAGTTCGGTGAAGCGCACCACGATCGTGAGTGACTTGTGTGTCGGCATCCGGCCCGAGGGCCATGGCGCTTTGATGGTGTAATGAGATGTCATGAAACGGCCAAACCAGGTCGCCGCCAGTTCTTCCGGGCCCAACTGGTGCATCAACACCTGACGCTCCGAATCGGGCGCCGCCAGATCGTAGACCTCCATGACGACGGATCCCGCGGCCTTGATGACATCCCCCTCCGCATCCAGCAATTGAAGATAGGCAACGGCCCCGTCGTCGATGCCATCGCGGTCGTCATCGTATCCGCCGGAAAGGGATTGAAGCCGGATCTTATGGACGTGAACCAGTTGGGCGAGTCGATCCGACTCACTGAGGCCCTGGAGCGTTTGAATCTGGCGAGCCTGCTCGGCGATTTGCGATTTCTGCTGGGTCAGCTCGCGGTTCTGAGCCTCGATGTGTTCCTTAAGCTGCTGAATCTCTGTGATGCGCGAATCGCCCGTTTCCGGTGGAAGACAACCGGCGAGCCCAAGCGAGAGAACGACCAGGTGCCGCAGACGCCAACCGTAGTGAGATCGCAGGTAAAGGGGCATCTATCCCGCTCCGCGGTGATCGTAAGATTCCGAACGACCGGGCATCCTACCGCACCCGGTAGGTCGCGGTAAACATCCATCTCGAAATCGGCGACCGTCCTAGTCGTCATCCACGGCGGAAGGCCGCTTGGTGATCTCCGGCTGCCGCTCGAGGACGCGATCGACCAGGCCGTATTCCATCGCCTCGGTCGGATCGAGCCAGAGGTTCCGGTCGCAGTCCTTGGCGATTTTCTTGATGTCGGTGTTGGAGTGCTTTCCAATGATGGCGTAGAGAAGCTCGCGAAGCCGGAGAATCTCCTTGGCCTCGATGGAAAGGTCCGTCGCGGCTCCCTGCAGGACGCCGCCGATGAGCGGCTGATGCAACAGGACGCGCGAGTGCGGCAGGGAAAATCGCTTCCCCTTGGCGCCGCCGCAAAGCAGGATCGCCCCCATGCTCGCCGAGACGCCGACGCAGTAAGTCGCGACGTCGCACCGGAGAAACTGCATGGTGTCATAGATGGCCAGGCCGGCGGAAACGCTGCCGCCGGGTGAATTGATATAGAAGTGGATGTCCGCGTTCGGATCTTCGTTGGAGAGGAAGAGCATCTGGGCGACGATGACATTGGCCACGTCATCATCGATCCCACCGGCGAGAAAAATGACCCGGTCCTTCAAAAGCCGGGAATAGATGTCGTAAGATCGCTCCCCGCGTCCGGTCCGCTCAATCACGAAGGGGATCAACGATTGGTTGATGCTCATTGGACTCTCCTTAGCCACTATCCTGCGGTTATCGTGCTTCCATCCCAGATGAATCAAGAGACAAGCGTCGCCGCCCTAGCTCTTCTTCTCTTTCATGGCCGCGCTATCGACGATCTCATCGACGAGACCCCACTTGACCGCTTCCTCGGGGGTGATGAAGCGATCTCGCTCGGTCTCCTCTTCGATCTTCTTGATGTCCATCCCGGTATGAAGCCCGAGAATCTCGTTCAACTTCTGCTTGTCCTTGATGATCTCTTCGGCCTGAATCCGAATGTCCTCAGCCTGACCGCTGACGCCGCCCCACGGCTGGTGCAGCATGATCTTGCTGTTGGGCAATGCAAATCTCTTTCCCTTGGTCCCCGCCGTCAGGATGATCGCCCCGCCGCTGGCCGCCTGGCCGATCGAGTAGGTGGCGATGTCGCAGGTAAGGAAGCGCATGGTGTCGTAAATCGCCAGGGTCTGATCCACCATGCCCCCGGGGCAGTTGATGTACAGGTGGATGTCCTGGTCCTTCTTGATGCTCTGGAGATAGAGCAGTCGCATGATGACCAGGCTGGCGCTTCGCTCGTTGATCGGGCCTGCGAGGAAGATGATGCGGTTTTCGAGGAGCATGTCCTCGATCGACATCTCACGGATGCGCTGATAGGGCGCGCCCTGGGCCATCGACTGCATCGAGGCCATGTGCGGCGGCACCATCTGTTGCGGAGTCATCAATCCGGCGTAAGTAATCAGACGATCGTCCATGACCAAATACCCTCTGCATTGTTCGACGGCGCGACTTTGTCGCATGAGCCGTCGAGATGATAGTCGAGGCCTTTTCCCATCGCCCGACACCCCCGGCGGCAAGCGATCCCGCGGCCTCCAGATCACTTCGCTTTCTTCGAACCCGGGGCCTTGGGCTTATCCGTCGCCGATTTTTTGGCGACCCCCTTCTCGGCGGCAGCCTTAGGGGTAGCCGGCGTCTCAGCCGCTTTCGACTCAGCCTGCGGCGCCTTGGCAGCCTTCGCGGGCTTCTCTGACTTTGCGCCGCCCTTTTTCGGCACCTCTGCATCGGTTATCTTGGCTTTCTCCAGTAACTTGTCGATGCACTTCTCGTCCCGAATCTGCAAATAAAGCATCTCGATGCCGTCGTTCTTCGCCAGTTCGTCGCGGACGCGGTCGAATCGGCGATTATAGGTCTGTGCCATCATGGCGATCGCGCCGTTGATGTCCTCTTCGGAGACCTCGGTCTCCAGCTTTTCGGCGATCTCCTCAGTGATGAAGTGCAGCTTCAACTCGGCAGTCGTCTCCTCCCGGGCGATGGTGCGAAGCTCGTCGGCGTGCTTCTCGATCTCGGACATCGGCACGCCCTGGCGCTGCAGGTCGATCATCTTGCGGAGGACGGCCCGCTCGGTCTGCCGGGTGGACAGCCCCTCGGGCAAGTCCAGCTTGGTGTTGTCGAGCAGGTACTTGCGAACCTGATTCCTCATGCCGCGCTTCAGTTCGGACTCAAGCCGACCTTCCATTCGCTGGCGGACCCAGGCGCGGTACTCCATCTCGGTTTCAAATCCCTGGGTCTCGAGGAAGGCCTTGTCCATCGGCGGCAGGTTCATCCGCTTGATGTCGTTTAAGGTGAGTTCGAACTTCGCCTTCTTGCCGCGAAGGTCCTCGACCTCGTAGTCATCCGCGAGTTCGCCCTCGAGGGTGACGGTCTTGCCGACTTTCGTGCCCTTGATTTTCTCGCCGAAGTCGTCGAACGCAGCGCTCTCGATTCGCTGAGGCCTCGCCGAGATCTGAATGTTCTCGGCCTTTTTGACCTCTTTGCCCCCGACTGTCATGACCATGTCGCAGATCAGCAGGTCATCGTCCTCGACGGACCCATTCACCACGGGTGCGTAATTGCCACGCAAGGCGCGAAGCCGATCGATCTGAACGTCCACATCCTCGTCGGTAATCGACAGGGCCGGGCGCTCGATCTTGATGCCCTCGAGGTCCGGCAGTTTGAACTCGGGCTTGACCTCCACCTCGCACTTGAACTCAAAGTCCCCGTCTTCGGGCAACTTCAAGTGGTTCAGCGCCGTGCGCATATCGACGAGCTGCTCATTGCCGTCCGCCGAAGACTTCGACTCCTTGATCTTCACCCACAGCAGGGGATCGCCCAGGACTTTCAGGTCCTGCTTCTCGATGGCCGCCAGGTAGGCATTGGAGACCAGCCGCGTCTGCACCTGCTCGCCGACTTCTCCGCCGAAGCGCTTCTCGATCAGCCTGCGCGGGGCGCGGCCGCGGCGAAAGCCCGGCACGATCGCCTCGGCGACGAGGCCCTTGTATTCCTTTTCGAGCTCCTGATCGATGCTGTCGCGCGGGACGGTCACGGTCATCGTCTTGCGAAGCGTTCCCGCGTCGGAGACGGCGACACTGATGACGCCCTTGAGTGCTTCCTTCGGATCCTGCGGCTCTTCATCTTCGTCCGCGACCGCGGAAGCCGACTCGTCTCGCTGGCTGCCGGTGATTTCTTTCTTCGCCATGATGACGTCTCCTTTCGCCCTGCCTTGCAAAGCGACCCTGGGACCGACGGCGCTCGGGCGTCACCCGCAGCGCAACAATAAAGGCCGGTCAGGCGTCTGATGCGTCCCGACCGACCTGTTGTCGATCTCTTCGGCTTTCGCTGTCCCGCGGCCAACGCCTGACCACTCCGGATCGGTATCCCACGGGAAGCTCGTATGTCTGCTGGCGGCGATCCCTCACCTGCCTGAATCTTAGCATCGGCTGTTATCGGCGGCAGGTCAAGGCCTGATTTGCTGAAAAGCCCTCATAAAAAAGCGGGTGATGAGATTCGAACTCACGACATTCACGTTGGCAACGTGACGCTCTACCACTGAGCTACACCCGCGTCGCTTCCAGCGAACACCCGTAGGGGCTCGCCAGAACACTATTTGATATACGCCCGCCTTGTCAGCGTCAAGTGCCGCTGCCGGTACGGTTTGGGCGCCGGCTTGGGCACGTCATTTGCCCAGACAATATGGGGCAGCCGCCCCGCCGCCGGGCTGGACTCTCCATAATGGCCGGCAACCGCGCCACGCCAGGTTCCGCCCTATTTCGCGAGGCTCTCACCGCTCGGGCAAGTGCAGAAGAGGTTTCGATCTCCCCAGACGTTGTCGATGCGGCCGACGTACGGCCAGAACTTACGTTCGCGGACCCAGGGCAACGGGAACGCCGCCTGCTCCCGGCGGAATGGATGCGTCCACTCCGTCGCCATCACCGCATCAGACGTGAACGGGGCATGCTTCAGCGGATTGTCCTGCCGATCGGCCCGGCCCTCCTCGACCGCGCGAATCTCTTCGCGAATGGAGATCATCGCGTCGCAGAAGCGATCCAGCTCCGCGCGCGACTCGCTCTCAGTCGGCTCGATCATCAACGTGCCCGGTACGGGGAAGGACATCGTCGGCGCGTGAAAGCCATAGTCCATCAGCCGCTTGGCGATGTCTTCGACCTTGACGCCGGCCGTCTTCTCGAAGCCGCGACAATCGAGAATGAACTCGTGTGCGACTCGGCGATTCTTGCCGCGATAGAGCACGTCGTAGTGCCGCTCCAGTTGCGATGCCATGTAGTTGGCATTCAGAATGGCGATCTGCGTGGCCCGCTTGAGGCCCTCCGCGCCCATCAGAGCGATATAAACCCACGAAATCGTCAGGATGCTCGGGCTGCCGTAGGGCGCGGCGGAAACCGGCCCGATCGCCTGATCGCCGGCGCCGTCCACGCCCGACACCGGATGGCCCGGCAGGAAAGGCGAAAGATGCTTCGCCACGCCGATCGGCCCCATGCCCGGCCCCCCGCCGCCGTGGGGAATGCAAAACGTCTTGTGCAGATTGAGATGACAGACGTCGGCGCCGATGTCGCCCGGCCGACACAGACCGACCTGGGCGTTCATATTTGCGCCGTCCAGATAGACCTGCCCGCCATGCCGATGCACAACCTCGCAGATCTCCCGGATCGACTCTTCAAACACGCCGTGTGTCGAAGGATATGTCACCATGATCGCGGCCAGCTTGTCGGCGTGCTCGGCCGCCTTGGCCTTCAGATCGGCGACGTCGATGTTGCCGTTGGCATCGCAGGCGACGGCGACGACGGTCATGCCGGCCGTGACGGCGCTGGCGGGATTGGTGCCGTGCGCCGAAGTCGGAATGAGACAAATGCCGCGATGCCCTTGCCCGCGACTCTCGTGATACGCACGAATGACAAGCAGCCCGGTGTACTCGCCTTGTGACCCGGCGTTAGGCTGAAGGCTAACCGCATCGAAACCCGTAATCTCCGCAAGCCACGTCTCCAATTGTTTGAACAGTTCGGCGTAACCCCTTGTCTGCGCCTTGGGGGCGAAGGGATGCAGCCTGGAAAACTCCGGCCACGTCACCGGCAACATCTCGGATGTCGCGTTCAGCTTCATGGTGCATGAACCCAGCGGGATCATCGAATGAGCCAAAGACAAATCGCGCGACTGCAGTCGGAAAATGTAGCGAAGCATCTCGGTTTCGCTGTGGTAACTGTTGAACACCGAATGGGTGAGATAACCGCTCTGCCGCACGAAAGCATCGGGAATCTCGGTATCACCGGCGCTGAGCAGGTCATCCACGGACTCGGCCGAGGCTTTAATGCCAAAGCAACTCAATACCCTCGCCACCTCACCCCGATCGGTGAGTTCGTCGAGACTCAGGCCAATCGAGCCGTCGCCGAAGTCGCGCAGGTTGATCCGCTCTTTGGCCGCGGCCGCGAGTACTTTTCGGGCCTCCGCCCCACCGCCGTGCAGGCGAACACGCAGCGTGTCGAAGTAGTCGGCGTCTCCCAAATCGTGGCCGGCTCGTTGCAATCCGGCCGCGAGTGCCGCCGTATAGGCACGGACGCGCTCGGCGATGCGTCGAAGTCCGCTGGGCCCGTGATAAACGGCGTACATCCCCGCCATGATCGCCAGGAGAACCTGTGCCGTGCAGATATTACTCGTCGCTTTTTCCCGGCGGATGTGCTGCTCGCGCGTCTGGATCGCCAATCGAAACGCCGACCGCCCATGCACGTCCTTCGATACACCGATGATGCGCCCCGGCAAGTGCCGCTTGAGATCATCCTTGCAGGACATAAACGCCGCGTGCGGGCCGCCGAAGCCGAGCGGCACGCCGAATCGCTGCGTCGAACCGACCGCGATGTCCGCGCCGAGCTCTCCCGGCGGCCGAAGCAAGGTCAGCGCCAGCAGATCCGTCGCCATCACAACAACAACCCCGGACTGGTGCGCGGAGGCGATGACCGACGTGTAGTCAACGATGCGCCCGTCCGTAGTCGGATACTGAAGCAGCACTCCGAATGCCTGGCCGGCGGCAAAATCAAATCCCTCCACCGGGCCGACAACGACTTCGACGCCCAGCGGTCGGGCACGTGTCTGGATGACGGCGATGGTCTGAGGGTGACAATCATCCGCCACGAGGAATGCCGGCCTTGCGCCGCCCTCACCGGCAATGGCCCGGCACATGGCCATCGCCTCGGCGGCGGCCGTCGCTTCGTCGAGCAGCGAGGCATTGGCCATCGGCAGCGCGGTCAGATCGGTCACCATCGTCTGGAAATTCAGCAGAGCCTCTAATCGACCCTGGGCGATCTCCGCCTGGTACGGTGTGTACTGCGTGTACCAGCCGGGGTTCTCCAGAATGTTTCGCTGAATGACCGGCGGCGTGATGCAGTCGTAGTAGCCCATGCCGAGCAGGCTGCGATGCAGCTCGTTTTTCGAGGCGATGCCGCGCAGCTCGTTCAAGAGTTCGTGCTCCCCGCGCGGACCGCCCAGCGCCAGCGGCTTCTTCAGACGAATCGAGGCGGGAACGGTCTCGTCGACCAGTGCATCCAGCGAGGCACAGCCGATGAGCGTGAGCATATCCTGGACATCCGCCGCGCTGGGGCCGTTGTGGCGGTGAACAAAGGTATCCGAGGGGGCCAGCACGCTGCGGGAATTTTCTACCGAAAGCATCTCTGCGAAATCTCCTCGTACTCGCTGCCGGGGGCGCAAAGTCGACGGACTTCGCCGGGAATGCAACGACTCAGGTGCAGTATTGTAGCGGAAAACTGGAATGCAAGCCGGTCGCCCGGCGACACCAAAAGCGCGACCGTCGGCCGCGCGATCGCCGTCAAGACGAGCCCGGCTAACCGGCGATCTGGGCGTCGTACTGTTGGGCGGTCATGAGTTTCTCAACCTGAGACGGATCGGACAGTTTCACCTTGACCAGCCAGCCATCGCCGAATGAGTCGTTGTTGACGAGTTCCGGTGCGTCGCCGAGCTTTCCGTTGACCTCCGTCACCACGCCCGAGACGCCGGTGTATAGATCGCTCGTCGCTTTGACCGACTCGATCTCCCCCAGCGGCTTGCCCGCCGTCAGCTCCTTGCCGACTTTGGGGAGCGAAACATAGGTGATGTCCGTCAGCTCGTCGGCCGCGAACCTGGTGATGCCGATGGTGCAAATGTCGCCGTCGAGCTTGTGCCACTCGTGCGACTTCAGATATCGTCTGTCAGTTGGAACGCCCACGCCGCGCCTCCATGGGTCAAAATGTCAGAAGAAGAAAACCCCGATTTCAGGGCGACTTCTTTCGACCATTCGTGTCAGGTCTCTTTGAAATAGGTTCGATCCGTGTAATGTGTAACGGATCTACGAATACGGATCTCTCTGGAATGTCTTCCTGGGATCGACCGAGTCCAACCATGACATCTGAGACCGTCACCAGGATGAAATCGGGGTGAGGGACATCGTAGCTTGACCCATCCGAGACATGGATTCGAAACGGCTCGAATGGCTGCTTCTTCATGTGTTTTCTGATGTCTCGGATGTTCATATTCTGATTATATTCTGCCGATTCACGCGCCGTCTAGCCCTGCCGCTTGTAGAACGGTAGCGCGACCACCGTCGCCGGCACCTTTTCTTCCTTGATCTCCAGTTCCAGCGATTGCCCGACATTCGACAATGCCGAATCTACGTAGGCCATGGCAATCGACTTGCCCAGCGTCGGGCTCAGCGTGCCGCTCGTCACGACACCCACTTCCGCGCCGCCGGAGAAAACGCGAGCCCCCTGTCGCGCGATGCGCTTGCCCTCAAGCACCATGCCCGTCATCTTGCGCTTCGGCCCCTCGGCGGCGATGACGCGCAGCGCCGCGGCCCCGAGGAAATCCTTCTCCAGATCGACACACCATCCGCATCCCGCCGAAAGCGGATCAATCGCTTCATTCAGCTCGTGCCCATAGAGCGGCATCCCCGCCTCGAGGCGCAGCGTATCCCGCGCGCCGAGGCCGGCCGGCTTGATCGTCACCCGATCGCCGTCGCCCTCTTTGGTGAGAAAATCCCAGACCAAGGCGCCGGTCGCCGCGCCGAGCACGACCTCCAGCCCGTCCTCGCCGGTGTAGCCGCTGCGAAAGACGCTGTACTTCTGCCCCATGTAGCTGCCGGTCACGAAACCGTAACGACCCATGTCGCCGATCTTGATCGGCAGGTGCTTGGTGAAGAGTTCCATCGTCGCCGGGCCCTGAATCGCCACCATCACCGTCTTCTCGGTAGTGTCGTCCAGCTTGACGTTGCGACCCTGCATGTGGCGCTGAAGATGCGCGACGATCTTCGGGCGATTACCCGCATTGCAGACCATCAGCCAGCGGTCTTCGTAGCGTGATACGATGACATCGTCGAGGATGCCGCCATGCTCGTTGCACACGTGGCTGTAGCCGCTGCGCCCCACCTTCAGCTTGGAGACATTGCGCGTGCAGACGTGCTGGAGCAATGCTTCGACGTCCGGCCCGGTGAAGTTCAGCCGGCCCATGTGCGACACGTCGAAGATGCTGCTGGCGGTGCGCGTGTAGGCGTGCTCGTCGTTGATGCCGCGGTACATGACCGGCATTTCCCAGCCGCCGAAATCAATCAGCCGGGCGCCCAGGCGTTTATGTGCTTCATACAGTGCGGTTCTTAGCATGGGCCGAAGTGTATGTCCCGAACGGAACACCGGTCAAGGCGTTGCGACTCAAGCCGCAAACGGACTCGACGCCCCTGCTCTTGGGCGAGGAACGGGACGCGATTATTCACGCTCAAGCTGTTAGAATGACATCCGGCGCGACGCAAAAGGTTGTTCGCCCCGGTCCTCATTCTTGTGCAGGGGCCATGGAATCTGACGCGATCATCACCAGCGCCGCGAACCCTCGCATCAAGGACCTCGCGAGATTGCGCGCCCATCGCGGTAAGACTGCGGGAGACTTGATCCTCGTCGACGGCCCGCGAGAGATCGACCGCGCGGTCGGCGCCGGCGTCCAACTCGTTGAAGCCTTTTACTGCCCAGCCGCGCTCAAGCCCGAGACCAAGGCCGCCCTGGAACGGTGTCGCGGGCGCGGCGCCAAGTGCATTGAAGTGGCCGCCCACGTCCTTGAAAAGATCAGCTACGGCGATCGTCGCGACGGGCTGGTCGTGACGGCCGCTCGGCCGAGGCGTCGTCTCGCGGACCTGCGAATCACCCCCACTTCGCTGATCGCCGTGATCGAAGCCGTCGAAAAGCCCGGCAATCTCGGGGCGATCCTCCGAAGCGCGGACGGCGCCGGAGTGGACGCGATCATCGTTGCCGACGCCGCCACGGACGTTTTCAGCCCAAACGTCATCCGGGCCAGCACGGGGATTGTCTTCAGCCTGCCGGTCTTTGAGGCTGCCGTGGCCGATGTGCACAATCTACTGCAAAGTAATGGCGTCCAGCTCGTTGCCGCCGCGCCGGATGCGAAGACGCACTACACGGACATCGACTTTCGAAAGCCGTCGGCCGTCATTCTGGGCTCAGAGGCAAAGGGGCTCTCGGCGATTTGGCGGGATTTAGGCGTCATGACGGCTAAGATTCCCATGATGGGCAGGGCCGACAGCCTGAATGTCGGCACCACCGCGGCGCTTTTTTTCTACGAGGCCAGGCGACAGCGCGGCGCGGTATCATAGACAAGTCATGCGTCGTACGTTTTTTTTGGAGGAACAACCGTGGCGAATTTTCCGTTTCAAGGTGACATCCCGATGTCTTTGCAGGGTGTGCGGGACGAATTCGATCGGCTGCTGGATCGCGTCTGGCACGGCGGGCTCTCGACCGCGCCGCTCGACGGCCAGGACTGGGCGCCGGCGATTGACTTCGTTGAAACGCCCGACTTCTTCCAGCTTCGCGTCGAAGTGCCGGGCATGACGGCGGAGGAGATCGACGTCTCCATTCTGCAAAATGTGCTAACGATCAAGGGAAGCAAGAAGCCCGCCGATACGCCGAAGGAAGGCGAGCGGCGGCTCCGCTCGGAATGTCGCTTCGGGAGCTTTCATCGTCGCATCGAGTTGCCCGCGCCGGTCAAGGATGGCGATGTGACCGCGAGTTGTCGCGACGGCATACTTCGACTGACCCTGCCGAAGAAGGCCGAGGCCAAAGGGCAAAGCGTGAAGGTGACTTCGTAAGTTGCAGCGTCCCGACCAGGCGAGGCGCCGGTCGCGCCACGCAGTTCAGCAATGCGTGCCGGACTTATATCTTCTTGCCCTTGGCCTTTGCCTCGTGGGCCTTGGCCTTGAGTCGGGCTTTGCGCTTCTTGTGTTTCTTCAGGGCCAGTTTCTGCTTCTTCTGCATTTTGCCTCATCCGGGTTTGTGGGTATTCAACATGTCCAAGGACCCCGATATTAAGGACCGGCCCTGTTCCTCGCAACACGTTCAACGCCGGCCGGTTGCAGTGTGCAAGCCGTTGTTGTAGGATCAGCGTCGGGTTCCAGTTTGCGATGGAGCGTTGGAATGGAGCCCGGCCCCCGGATTCGAACGACTGTCTGGTTCAGTGGGCGCGTGCAGGGCGTGGGCTTTCGCTACACGGCGTGCGGCGTTGCCCGGCACTTCGAGATCAGCGGTTATGTGCAGAATCTTCCCGACGGCCGCGTAGAAGCGGTCATCGAGGGAGGGCACGGGGAAGTAGAGCGATTTCTGGCGGCGCTGCGGTCGGAGATGCACGGCAACATTCGCGGTGAACAGCGCCAGGACTCCTCGGCGACGGGTGAGTACGTCGGATTCGACGTACGTCATTAACGACGGAACGGCAGGCCGGCCCATGACGGAGCTCGCCGGGCACGACCGTGGCACCTGTCGATGGCGGTTGGCCCCATTGTGTTACGCATCGCGGCGGGAGGTCGCGGGCGGGGTATGTACCGTCGCACGCGTTCCAGTTTTCTTACGCAATCCAGGATGGGTGAGTCCGGCTGCTTATTGACGCGCGGTCGCACTCGACGTGCTATCGTGATTGCACAGCAAGGGATGTCTGTCTGATGAATGATTCCAACAACGCCGTGACCGGCACGCTCGAAGTGAGTGAAAAAGGCGGCTGCGGCTACTTGCGCGATCCGGCCCGTAATTACGCGGTCGGTCCCCACGACCCACAGATCAATCGCGACGTTCTCTCGCGGTTCAAGCTTCGCGGCGGCGAGTCGCTGACGGCCACCTTGAATCGCGGCAAGAAGGGCAAGGGCCCGCCGTTCATTGATCGCATCGAGTCCATCAGCGGTTTGCCGCCTGCTCAGTATGCATCCCTGAAGCCGTTCGAGGATCTGTCCGTCGTACACCCGACGGAACAACTTCGCTTCGAGACCAAGGGCGGCCCGATGTCCACGCGGATCGTCGATCTGCTCGCCCCCATCGGCAAGGGACAGCGCGGCCTCATCGTCGCGCCGCCGCGCACCGGCAAGACCGTCCTGCTCCAGCAGATGGCCGAGGGCATTCGCGAGAATCATCCCGAGATCTTCCTGATGATGTTGCTCATCGACGAGCGGCCCGAGGAAGTGACGGAGATGAAGCGGATCGTCTGCAAGGAAGGCAGCGGCTGGCAGCACGGTTCCCCCGAGGTCGTCTATTCCAGCAACGATCACGACGCCAAGAGCCACGGCCGCATCAGCCGCATGATGATCGAAAAGGCCAAGCGCCATCTGGAGCTCGGCGAAGACGTGCTCATTCTGCTCGACTCGCTGACGCGGCTCGGGCGAGCCTTCAACAATCTCGTCGGCTCCAGCGGGCGAACGATGACCGGCGGCCTCGACGTTCGGGCGTTGGAGCACCCCAAGCAGATGTTCGGCTCGGCGCGAAAGATCGAGAACGGCGGCAGCCTGACGATCATCGCCTCGGTGCTGATCGAGACCGGCAGCCGCATGGACGACTTCATCTTTCAGGAGTTCAAGGGCACCGGCAACATGGAACTCGTCCTCTCGCGCGAACTGGCCAACATGCGCATCTGGCCGGCGATGAACCTGTCCGAGAGCGGCACGCGCAAGGAAGAACTCCTCCTGGGTCAGACAAATTACGACAAGATGTCCAAGATTCGCCGTAAGCTCCTCAACATGCCGGCCACCAAGCAGATGGAAACCATGCTCGAAGAACTCAAGAAGCATGAGACCAACGAAGACTTCCTGAAATTTCTGGCATAGGTTGTCGGAGCGAGGCAATTTCCCGGCCCAATTGAGGAACCCATCATGAAAGCAGCCCGTTACTACAAAACCGGCGGTCCCGAAGTCATCCAGTTTGAAGACGTTCCCGATCCCAAGGCGGGGATCGGCGAGGCCGTCGTGCGCGTCCGCGCCGCGGCGATCAATCGGCTCGACATCTTCCTGCGCTCCGG
>WBZR01003009.1_pt1 | contig 16203 bp, 17 predicted proteins | sample 5204231 | NCBI WGS metagenome assembly WBZR01 (sample SAMN12412403, study PRJNA552823) | activated sludge metagenome | isolation source: activated sludge from anammox sidestream of wastewater treatment plant... | place: USA: Virginia | collected 2017-08 | reverse complement strand
ATCCTGCTTCCCGACGGCCGCCGCGCGTGGGTGCCCGCCGGAGACCTCGTCCATGCCCAGGAAACGGCGCGCGCGCCCGCGGACGCCACCACCACCGCCGCGCCCGCGCCCTCACCCGAGCCCGGCGCGGATCCGCGGGCCGACCTGATGACCGAGATTTCCCGCCTGCGATCGGTCGTCGACGCGCTCGAAGCCGAGCGCTTGCGGGCCCCCCAGACGACCGGAGATCCAGCGGGCGTCCCCGAGGCCGCGCCGATCGTCGCGGCGGCCGTCGGTCTCGTCGTCGGCGTGCTCGTCGGCGGCGGCTGGGAGCGGTATCGCGCGCGCCGCGGACGCTCGCTCCGTTTTTGACGATGGCCCCCCTGCTCGCCGTAGTCGCGCTCGCCTATCTTTGCGGATCCGTTCCGACGGGCGTCTGGCTGGCACGGCGGCGCGGCGTGGATCCCCGCGACATCGGTAGCGGCAACATCGGCGCGACGAACGTCGCCCGGGCGGCGGGCAACGCCGCCGGCGCGCTGACCCTCATCGGCGACACCCTGAAGGGCCTCGGTCCGGTCCTGCTCGCGGCGCAGCTCGGCGTCGGCGACCACGGCCGAGCGCTCGTAGCGCTCTCCGCCTTCACCGGCCACATCTTTCCGTGCTTTCTCGGCTTCCAGGGAGGCAAGGGCGTCGCGGTCTCGCTCGGGGTGCTGCTCGGCCTGGCGCCCCTCGGCATGGCGATCGCCGTCCCGATCTTCCTGCTGACGGTCGCGGTCAGCCGCTACGTCTCTCTCGGCTCGATCCTTACCGCCGCCCTGACGCCGCTCGTCCTCGCCGCGCTCGCGTACCCGACGACGACGACCATCGTCGCGGCCGTCATGGGGGCATGCATCGCCTACCGGCACAGGGACAACATCCGCCGTCTGCGCTTCGGGACCGAGGCGCGGCTCGGCGGTCGTCGCTCGGTTTTCCCCGACTCGGGATTCGCCTGAGCCCCCGGGCGCCGACCCGCCCAAACTTCGGGCGCTGCCCACGGTTTGGGCAGCAGTACGCGATCGGGATTCGCGATCCATCCGACGTCGCTGCGGAGGGAGCCGCTCGGGCCCGACGGCCCTTGACTTGCATGGCATCCTCGATCTTCAACTCGGGCTCGCCGTCGAATCGGATACGTCTCGCCCGGGAGTCGGACGCCAGCGGCAGATCGTAACGAGCAGCGCCCCAGCATCGACGAGTCCGAGTCAAGCGAAGCCACCAGGGAGGAGCACATGAAGAAGGTCGACGCCATCATCAAGCCGTTCAAGCTCGACGAGGTGAAGGAAAGCCTCTCGGCCATCGGCATCCAGGGCATCACGGTGACGGAGGTCAAGGGCTTCGGCCGCCAGAAGGGCCATACCGAGCTCTATCGGGGCGCCGAGTACGTCGTCGATTTCCTCCCCAAGGTGAAGCTCGAGATCATCGTCCGGGACGATCAGGTCGCCAACGTCGTCGCCGCCATCGAGAAGTCGGCGAAGACGGGACGCATCGGCGACGGAAAGATCTTCGTCATGCCCATCGACGAGGTCGTACGCATCCGGACCGGCGAACGCGGCGAACAGGCCATCTGACGACACCACCGCGAGACCGGCCCGCGAGGTCGGCCCCACGATTCACACCACAGGAGGGACACAGGAAATGAGCACGGCGAAGGACGCCATCAAGCTGGCGAAAGACAACAAGGCAGTCGCGGTCGACTTCAAGTTCCTTGATTTTCTCGGCATCTGGCAGCACTTCTCGACTCCGATCAGCGAGTTCGACGACGACGTGTTCGACGGCGGCCTCGGCTTCGACGGCTCCTCGATCCGCGGCTGGCAGCCCATCAACGCCTCCGACATGCTCGTGATGCCGGACCCGGCGACCGCGGTCATGGATCCGTTCATGGCGCACCCGACGCTGTCGCTCATCTGCAACATCGTCGACCCGATCACCAAGGAAGAGTACTCGCGCGATCCGCGCAACATCGCGCGCAAGGCCGAGGCGTACCTCAAGTCGACTGGCATCGGCGACACCGCCTACTTCGGTCCCGAGCCCGAGTTCTTCGTGTTCGACGACGTGCGCTACGACCAGACCGCGCACAGCGGCTACTACTACCTCGACTCCGTCGAGGGCATCTGGAACACGGGCCGCGACGAGGGCCCGAACCTCGGCTACAAGCCGCGCCACAAGGAAGGCTATTTCCCGGTGTCGCCCACCGACTCGCAGCAGGATCTCCGCGCCGAGATGGTGCTGATGATGGAGAAGGTCGGCATCCGCGTGGAGCGGCAGCACCACGAGGTCGCGACCGCCGGCCAGGCTGAGATCGACATGCGGTTCATGCCGCTCACGAAGATGGGCGACGCCCTCATGTGGTACAAGCACTGCGTCAAGAACGTCGCCTGGAAGAACGGCAAGACGGCGACCTTCATGCCGAAGCCGGTCTTCGGCGACAACGGCTCCGGCATGCACTGCCACCAGTCGATCTGGAAGGGCGACAAACCGCTCTTCGCGGGCGACGGCTACGGCGGCATGAGCGAGCTCGCGATGCACTACATCGGCGGCATCCTGAAACACGCGAAGGCGATCGCGGCCTTCACCAACCCGAGCGTGAACTCGTACCACCGGCTCGTGCCGGGCTTCGAGGCGCCGGTGAACCTCGCGTATTCGTCGCGGAACCGCTCCGCAGCCGTGCGCATCCCGATGTACTCGCCGTCGCCGAAGGCGAAACGCATCGAGGTGCGGTTCCCCGACCCGAGCTGCAACGGGTACATGGCCTTCGCGGCGATGTTGATGGCCGGCCTCGACGGCATCGAGCGGCGCCTCTCGCCGGGCGATCCGCTCGACAAGGACATCTACGCGCTGACGCCCGAGGAGCTGAAGGACGTTCCCTCGATGCCCGGCTCGCTCGACGCGGCCTTGAAGCACCTCGAGGAGGACCACGAGTTCCTGCTCAAGGGCGACGTCTTCACCGAGGACGTCGTCGAGACATGGATCGAATACAAGCGCACGAAGGAGATCGATCCGATCCGCCTCCGTCCGCATCCCTACGAGTTCGCGCTCTACTACGACGTATAGGTCGTCGCGCCGGCGATCTCGCGGGAAGGGACGGACCCTCACGGGCCCGTCCCTTCCTTTTTCTCAGCCGAGCGAACGTTCCGGCGCCGGGGCGCCCCGCAGCGCGTCCAGGCAGAGGACGATCACGCCGACCGTGATCGCCGCATCGGCGACGTTGAACGCCGGCCAGTGGTAGGCGCCAAGGTAGACGTCGAGGAAATCGATCACCTCGCCGTACGCGGCGCGATCGACCATGTTGCCGATCGCGCCTCCGAGCACTCCGCCGCACGCCGCGATCACCGCTCGGCGCTCGAGCGGGACCGTGCGGACGAACCACAGGAGGACGCCGAGCGCGACCGTCGCGACCGCGAGCAGTGCCGGGACTCGGAGCGCCGGCGAGTAGCCCGCGAAGATGCCGAACGCGGCCCCGGTGTTCCGGACATAGGTGAACGCGAAGAAGCCGTCGATCACGGGGATCGACTGGTGCAGCGTCATGCGATCGAGCACGATCGCCTTCGTCAGCTGGTCGACGACGACCACGATCAGAGCGGGTACGACGACGAGGCCCCGCTTGCCGCGCATCACGCCTTCGACTCCGAAGCCGCGAGCACCCCGACGCACCGTCCGCACAGGCCGGGAACGGCGCGCTCGCGTCCGACGTCGTCACGGTAGTTCCAGCAGCGCGGGCACTTCTCGCCGACGACGCGCCGTGCCGCGACCGTGACGCCGGGCGCCAGGAGCGGCCCGGTGATCGCTCCTTCCGGCACGAGCGCGACGCGCGAAACGATGAAAATCTCCGCGAGCTGCGCGCGGCGCGAGGCGAGCACGTCCGCGACCGGGCCGGTCGCGGCGATCCGCACGTCGGCTTCGAGCGACTGGCCGATCTCGCCGGCCGCTCGCAGAGGTTCGAGCGTCTTCGTCACGGCGGAGCGAACGGCGAGCAGCGTCTCCCAGTCGGCCGCGAGCTTCGGGTCGCGAAACGCGGGATCGACCTCCGGGAAATCGGAGAGCAGCACGCTCGGCGCTCGCGCCGGATCCGGCGGCATGAAGCCCCAGATCTCCTCGGCCGTGAACGAGAGGATGGGTGCCATGATCCCGACGAGCCCTTCGAGCAGGAGAAAGAGCGCGGTCTGACCGGAACGCCGCTCCAGCGACGTCGCGCCTTCGCAGTACAGACGATCCTTCACGATGTCGAGGTAGATGGCCGACAGATCCACGCTGCAGAAGTTGTTGAGCGCGTGGTAGACGCCGTGGAACTCGAACTCGTCGTAACCGCGCCGGCACCGCTCGATCAGACCCTGCAGGCGATCGAGGACGAAGCGGTCGAGTTCGAGCAGTTGCCCCGTCGAGACGCGGTCGCGCGCGGGATCGAAGCCGGCAAGATTGCCGAGCAGGAAGCGCGCCGTATTGCGAATGCGCCGATAGGCTTCGCTGGACCGGTCGAGAATCTCCTTCGAGATGCGGACGTCGTCGCGGTAGTCCTCGGCGGCGACCCAGAGGCGCAGGATGTCCGCGCCCTGGCTCGCAACGATCTGCTGCGGCGCCACGATGTTGCCGACGGACTTCGACATCTTGCGCGCGTCCTCGTCGAGGACGAAGCCGTGGGTGAGCACCGCCTTGAACGGCGCGGCGTCGCGCGTACCCACCGCGGTGAGCAGCGAGCTCTGGAACCACCCGCGATGCTGGTCGCTGCCCTCCAGATAGAGGTCGGCCCGACCGCCGAGATCCGCGCGGCGTTCGACGACGGCCGAGAAGCTCACTCCCGAGTCGAACCAGACGTCGAGGATGTCCTCTTCCTTCGCGAACGTCGTGCCGCAGCACTGCGGACAGGCGAATCCAGGCGGGACGAAGTCCTCGACGGGCCGTGCGAACCACACGTCGGAGCTTTCCGCGGCGAAGATGTCCGCGACGTGCGCCAGCAGCGCCTCGCTGGTGCTCGTGGTGCCGCATGCCTCGCAGCGGAGCGCCACGATCGGCACGCCCCAGGCGCGCTGGCGCGAGATGCACCAGTCGGGACGCGAGCCCACCATGCCGGCGATACGGTCGCGGCCCCAGGCGGGAATCCAGCGCACCTGCTCGATCGCCGCGAGCGCGCGGCCGCGGAGGTCCTTCGAGTCCATCGAGATGAACCACTGCTCGGTCGCCCGGAAGATGATCGGCTGGTGGCACCGCCAGCAATGTGGGTACGCGTGGGCGAGCGGCGAGGCCGCCAGCAATCGGCCGGCGGCCTCGAGGTGTGCGATGATCGCGGCGTCGGCCGCGAAGACGAACATACCTCCGAAGTGCTCGACCGCCGGCAGGAATCGTCCGCGGCCGTCGACGGGGGCATAGACGTCGAGCCCGTAGCGCAAGCCGACGTCGTAGTCCTCCTGACCGTGCCCGGGAGCCGTGTGCACGAGGCCGGTACCGGCGTCGAGCGTGACGTGCTCGCCGAGCACGAACGGCACGTCGCGATCGAGCCAGGGGTGGCGCGCGCGCGCGCCCTCGAGCTCGCGGCCGCGCACCGTCACGAGGATTCGCGGATCGTCGCCGAGGATGCCGGCGAGCTTCGGCACGAGCGCGCGCGCGACGATGAGCGCACCCCCCGCCGGCCGGGCGACGACCGCGTACTCGAGTTCGGCGTTGACGGCGATCGCCATGTTGGCCGGCAGCGTCCACGGCGTCGTCGTCCAGATGGCGGCGGCGATGGCTCCGGGCACGTCGGCGAAGGGCGCCGGATGCGGATCCGACAGCGGAAACGCGACGTAGATGGAGCGCGTCGTGACGTCCCGATACTCGACCTCCGCCTCGGCGAGCGCGGTCTGACACGAGGCGCACCAGTGCACCGGCTTCTTCCCGCGATACAGCTCGCCGCTGGTCACGAACTTGGCGAGGGCGCGGACCTCGGCCGCCTCGTAGCCGTACTCGGTCGTGAGATAGGGATTCGACCAGTCGCCGACGACGCCGAGCCGACGGAAGTCGGCACGCTGCACGTCGACGAACTTCGCGGCGTAGTCGCGGCAGAGGCGCCGCACCTCGACCTTCCCGAGCGCCGCCTTCTTCTCCTTGCCGAGCTTCTTCTCGACCTCGTGCTCGATCGGCAGGCCGTGGCAGTCCCAGCCCGGAACGTAGGGCGCCTGGAAACCCGCCATGTTCTTGTACTTCACGATCACGTCCTTGATGATCTTGTTGAGGGCGTGACCGAGGTGGATGTTGCCGTTCGCGTAGGGTGGCCCGTCGTGCAGGAGATAACGGGGCCGACCGGCCCGCCGCGCGAGACCGGCGCCGTAGACGTCGATGCGTTCCCAGTGGGCCAGGATCTCGGGTTCGCGAGCCGACAGATTCGCCCGCATCGGGAACGCCGTGGCCGGAAGGTTCAGGGAGCCCTTGAAATCCGGGCCCCCGCCTGTGCTCATCGAGCGCCCGCCATCAATGCGAACCGCTCGAGCGGTGGCGAGCTCGGCCGGGCGCCGCGCGGCGAACACCGCCGAAATCGAACCGCCATTCCTTGCGCATGCCGCGATAGCAGCAGCAGAGCTGGCTATCCATGTCGTTGATGAACGTCCGCTGTTTTCCGTCCTCGAAGAGGATGCGCACGATGCACGTACCGCCCGGCACGATCGAGGTCATGACCTCCACGACCGCTCCGATTCCCCATTCCTCGTATGCCGTGTGCTGCACGCGATCGCCGAGACGAAGGAACAGCCTTTTCTCTCCATCGAGCACGTCCACACCGCTCAGCACCGTAGGCTATCCGATCGACCTGGAGAACGCCACTCGAAAGGCCGTCCGAGCCCGCTTCTCTTGACTCCTCATGCAGCGGCTCTCAGACTCCGGATGCTCGAGATGGCGCACGATTGGAAGACGTTGAGCATGGTCGCGCTCGGCGCCGCGGTCGCGGGGTGGATCGTGGTGCGCGCGATGACCGCGGTTCCACCAGAGCGGCCGCCGAGCGCGGAGGCCGTCCTCCCCGCCCGCGCGACCACCGAGCGCCCCGTCGCCGCCGAGGAGGCCGCCGCGCCGGCGCGGCCGCTCGCCACCGGGGAGGCTCCGCCCGCCGCCGACGCGGACGCCATCGTGCTCGATCTCGAGGGCCTGTCGCGGGCGCTGGTCAGGGATCAACGCGTGGAGGACCGCGTACTGCCGCGTATCAACGACGCGCTCGACGTGCCCGGCGTGACGGCCTATCGCCGCGCGCCGGACTTTTGGGAGCCCGCGCTCGCGGGCTCGGAAGGAGACCACCGATGAATCACCTGGCGATACGGGTGCTCGTCGCCGGCGCGCTCGTCGGCGCGGTCTCGGTCGGCGCGCTCGCCGCCGAGCGCGTGCGTCGCGAGCGCATGGGTCACGGCAAGGAGCTTCAGCAGATCGAGCAGCAGATCCGCGCCGGCCGCTCGGTCACCAAGCGCATCGAACGCGATCCGCGCGCCTCGCCGGAGGTGAAGCGGAAGGCGGCGGAGCTCGCGCAGCTGCTCGACACGCGCGAGCGCCTCCTCGCGAAGCTCGATGCGAGCCATCAGACCTTCCTCGCGCAGCACAAAGGCGACCTCGACGAGCTGCAGAACCTGCGCAAACGCGCACTCGCTCTCGACCAGCGCCTCGACGAGGCGCGGACGGCCCTCGTACAGGCGAACCGTCCCGACATCGACGAGCTCAAGCGCAGCTCCCAACACGCACGGCAGTTGGTCGAAGGACTCCGCGGCTCCTACGAGATCGACCGGCAGACGCGTCGACAGCGTTGATCGACGCGCTGCGCTCGTCAGAACGTGGAGCCGCCGTCGCCTGCGACCGTGATGCGGGCGCCTTCGACCGTCACGGGGACGACGCGCCGCCCGCTGGTGAGCTTCAGGAGTTCCGGCACGATCTCGGGATGGCGGCTCACGTCAATCTCGGTGAACGGCGCGCCGCGCGCGACGAGGGCCGCCCGCGCGCGGTCGCAATGCGCGCACCCGTCCTTGACGTAGAGGGTCACATGCGGCGCCATGCGCGATCGCTAGCACGGCGGTCTGAGGCGGGACAACGCGCGTGACGGCGCCCGAGGAGATCGTCGACGTCGTCGACGAGGACGATCGCGTCGTCGGCCGCGTCACGCGCGCCGAGATGCGCCGCAGGAACCTGCTGCATCGCGCGGTGTACATCATCGTCCGCAACGAGCGCGGAGACTTCTTCGTGCACCTCCGGACGACGACGAAGGACGTCTATCCCGGCCGCTGGGACGTCACGGTCGGTGGCGTCGTGGCCGCCGGCGAGAGCTACGAAGCCGCGGCGCGGCGGGAGCTCGCCGAGGAGACCGGCATCCGCGACGCGCCGCCGCATCCGCTCTTCGACGTGCGCTTCACCGATCCGTCGACGCGGCTTGTCGGCCGCGTCTTCCTCGCACTCCACGACGGCGATGTGACGTTGCAGACGGACGAGATCGCCTGGGGCGCCTTCGCTCCACGCACGGAGGTCGAGCGCATCGTGCGCGAGGAGCCGTGCTGTCCCGACGGCGTTCTGGTCCTGCGACGCTACCTGGCGTCGCTCGTCACGACGTCTTGATCACGATCAGCTGACCGGTCTTCAGCCGCGACCCGTCGAGGTTGTTCGCGGCGGTCAGATCGCGGACCGACACGCGATGGCGGCGCGCGATGGCCCACAGCGAGTCCCCGGGCCTCACGACGTATTGCATGATCGGAGGCCGCGGCATGCTCGGGAAGTAGTGGCGGGCATTCCGCGCGACATGCGCCGCGGCCAGGACCTCGGCATAGAAGCTCTGCGAGGCGAAGCCGAAGGTCGCGCCCTCGTAGCCGCGGACGATGTCGTCGATCGCATCCGCGCCGACCGCCGCGCGCGCCCGCGCCATGCCCGCGACGCCGTGGTTGTACGAGGCGATCGCAAGCGGCCACGATCCGAGCACGCTGCGCGCCCGCGCGAGGTGCAGCGCGGCGATCTCCGTCGACCGGACCGGATCGAAGCGCGCATCGGCGCCGCCGCCGGACTTGTCGTAGAGATTGAAGGTCTCGCGGGTGAACTGCCAGAGACCCGCCGCCCCCGCCCGCGAGACGGCCGAAGGATTGAAGGAGGACTCCACGTGCGGAAGGTACGCCAGATCCCCGGGCAGCTTCGCGTCGCGAAAGATCCGCCGGATGCTCGGCAGGTACAGCTCGGCGCGCGCCAACCCGTCGACGAACGGCTCGCGCATCCCGCGTTGCGCGCGGATGTTGCCGATCGCCCGGACGTACGCCGCCGGTCCGGCGCGCACGCCGAACATCGCCTGGACCCGCATCCGCTCCGGTGACGCCGGCGTCAGCGACGGGAAGATGCCTCCGGCGGCGAGCGTGCTCAGGACCCGCTCGTAGCTCGCGCGGGTGGCGTCGAGCAGGGTCGTGTCGCCTCCGCGTCCGTACGGCACCACGTCGTAGACGATCGTCGGATCGTCACGGTCGTGCAGCACCGCCTGCGTGTGCGACACCCGGGTGAAGACGTTGACCCAGAAGCGCACGCGATCCTCCATGGCAGACGAAACCGGGAGTTGCGGGCCGAAATGCAGCGGCAGCTCCCGCGCGAATCCCGCGCTCGCCCAGAAGACACACGCCGCGACCAATGCCGATCGGAGGAGATACGGTGCTGCGGCGAGGTTGCCCATCGCGATACCGAGAAGCGTGCCGATCAAGCCACAAGCGCCGGCGTTCGGCAAGCGCGTGCGCGCGCGAAGCCGCCATGCGGGACGCCGTGGAGGTCACGATACGAGCGGCCACGCCCGCGGCGCCGGATCAGCGGACGGCGTCGAGCCCCGTGAGGTCGCGACCGACGATCAACGTGTGCATGTCGTAGGTGCCCTCGTAGGTGTTCACCGTCTCGAGGTTCAGCATGTGTCGGATCACGGGATACGCGTTGACGATGCCGTTCGCGCCGAGGATGTCACGCGCGAGGCGGGCCGTATGCAGCGCCTGGCCGACGTTGTTGCGCTTCGCGAGCGAGACCTGTTGAGCGCGGACGCGTCCTTCGTCCTTCAAGATTCCGAGGCGGTGCGCGAGCAGCTGCGCTTTCGTGATCTCGGTGATCATGTCGACGAGCTTCTGCTGCACCAGCTGGAAGCCCGCGATCGGTCGGTCGAACTGCACGCGGTTCAGCGCGTAATCGAGCGCGGTTTCGTAGCAGGCCATCGCGGCACCGATGGCGCCCCACACGATGCCGTACCGCGCCTGGTTCAAGCAGCCGAACGGCCCCTTGAGACCGGCGACGCCCGGCAGGATGGCGCTCGCCGGCAGGCGGACATCCTCCAGCACGAGCTCGGACGTGATCGAGGCGCGCAGCGAGAACTTTCCCTTGAGGTCGTGCGCGCCATACCCGGGCGTGCCGCGTTCCACCAGAAAGCCCCGGATCTCGTCGTCCGGCGTCGTCTTGGCCCAGACGATCGCCACGTCGGCGATGCTGCCGTTGGTGATCCACCGCTTCACGCCCGACAGCACCCATTCGTCGCCGACCTGCCGGGCACGGGCCTCCATGCCGCCGGGATCGGAGCCGTGATCGGGCTCGGTGAGGCCGAAACACCCGATCGCCTCGCCGCGCGCCATGGGCGGAAGCCAGCGCCGTTTCTGCTCCTCCGCGCCGTAGGCGTAGATCGCGTACATCGCGAGCCCCCCCTGCACCGACGCCATGGAGCGCAAGCCGCTGTCGCCGCGCTCGAGCTCCTGCATCACGAGGCCGTATGCGACGTTGTTCATGCCCGCGCATCCGTAGCCCTTCAGGTTGGCGCCGAAGACGCCGAGCTCGCCGAGCCGCGGAATCAGCTGACGCGGGAACTCTTCCCGGCTGAAACAGCCCTCGATGAGGGGGAGGCATTCCTGCTCGACGAAGGCGCGCACGGTGTCGCGGGTGAGGCGTTCCTCGGCGGTGAGCAGCGCCTCGAGGTCGTAGTAGTCGGGTGCCGACATGGGGCGGGAGAGTACTGCCGCACCGCGCCCGGCTCAAGCCGATATCGTGCGATTTGGAGCCAGTTCCGCGCTCACGTATACGATCCGGCAGCGCGAAGGAGGGTGGCGATCCGCCGAGCTCATCATGCATCTCGAGACCTTGCAGGTGTTCTGTGACCTCGTCGAAACCGGCAGCTTCTCGGCCGCCGCCGCGCAGAACTTCATCACGCAATCGGCCGTGAGCCAGCAGGTGCGCAGTCTGGAGACCCGCTTCGATCGTCCGTTGATCGAGCGGACCAAGGGCAACGTCCAGCCCACGCCCGCGGGGCAACTGCTGTACCAAGCGAGCAAGGACATCACCCGACGCTATCGCGAGCTCCGCGAGCAGATGCAGAGCTTCGGGAGCGTCGTGAGCGGCAGCGTCCGCCTCGCGACCGTCCACAGCGTCGGCCTCTACGAGCTGTCGGAGCCGCTCAAGAAGTTTTTGAAGGCCTATCCGCAGGTGAACGTCCACATCGAGTACAGCCGCTCCACGAAGATCATCGAGGACGTGCTGTCGGGACGCATCGACCTCGGCATCGTCGCGTATCCGGGTCGACGCCCGCAGATCAGCGTGATCCCGTTTCGGGACGACCGCCTCGTCCTGGTCTGCGCGGCGCACCATCCGTTCGCCCGCCGGCGCACGATCGGCATCAAGGATCTCGAAGGGCAGACGTTCGTCGGCTACGAGCGCGACATCCCGACTCGTCGCGCAACCGACCGGCTCCTGAACCGCAAGGGGGTGACGGTGCGCTACGTGATGGAGCTCGACAACATCGAGACCATCAAACGGGTCGTCGAGATCGGCGCCGGCGTGGCCTTGGTCCCGGAGCCGGCGATCAAGCAGGAGGTGAAGAACCGGACGCTCGCGGCGCTGCAGCTGAGCGACGAGGCGCTCTACCGCCCGCTCGGCATCTTGCACCGCCAGGGGCGGCACTTCACCCCCGCGATCGAACGCTTCATCGCCGAGTTGAAGTGACTCGGCTCAGCCCGCCAGCGCGGGCAACACGCGCTCGCCGAAGAGGCGGATCGTCGCCGGCGGCGCGAGATCCCCGAACATGATGGTGAAGAGCTGCACGCCCTTGGCCGCCTTGGCGCGTAGTCCTTCCGCGACCTGATCCGGCGTGCCGCGCACGGCGACGACGTCGAGGTCGGCGAATCCGCCGAGCAGATCCTTCGCGATCGTCCACTTCTCGGCGAGGTCCTCTGCGTCGGCGCCGAGCACGACGATCACCTGCTCCGACACCGTGATGGCCGCCGGATCGCGGCCGATCTCGGCGCAGTGCAGCCGCAGCACCTCCAGCTTGTGCCCGATCTCGTGCGCCGCGTTCACGGGACAGCTCCACCGATCGGCGTACTTCGCGACCACCCTCAGCAACAGCCGCTCACCCGCGCCCCCTACCGTGATCGGCGGCGCGGGCGTCTGGATCGGCTTCGGATTGTTCGGGGCGTCGTCGAGGGCGTAGTACTTCCCTTGAAGCGTGGCGCGCGGCGCGGCGAATAGCCGCTGGATCACCTCGAGCCCCTCCTCGAGCTGCTCGATGCGCATCCGGGTGTTGGGGAAATGGTAGCCGTATCCGCGATACTCCTCGTCCATCCACCCGGCGCCGATGCCGAGCTCGAGCCGGCCTCCCGAGATCCGATCGAGGGTCGCCGCCATCTTCGCAACGAGCGCGGGGTTGCGGTACGAGTTGCAGAGGACGAGTGTCCCGAGCCGCAGCGTCGTCGTCCGCATCGCGAGCGCGGTGAGCGCCGTCCAGCACTCCAGGTAGTCGAGATCGGGCATGCCGCGAGCCCACATGTGGTCGGCGAGCCAGAGCGAATGCATCCCCGCCTGCTCGCATGCGATCGCGCGCGCGGTGATCCCGGCGAAGTCGAGTCCGACCTGAGGCAGGAAGACACCACACGCGACGCCGTCGATTCGCATCCGCACCTCCGGTGCCGCCCGCGCGGCTAGCCGATTACAGCACAGGCGTCCGCGACGCGAAAACGACCGCCGCCTGTGACAGCTTCCGGAGCGCGTGATAGACCTGCCCGTCTCAGGAGGTCCTCGTGTCGTCCACCCAAAAGATGCGCGCCGCCATCGTCGGCGCCACCGGCATCGCCGGGCAGCAGTTCATCGATGCCCTTCGCAACCATCCGTGGTTCGAGATCACGGCCTTGGCCGCTTCCGAGCGCTCCGCGGGAAAATCCTTCGGCGAGGCGCTGCGCGATGCGAAAACGGGCGCGGTGCGCTGGTGGTGCGCAGAGGCGCCGCCGCCCGACGTGGCGCGGCTTCCCGTGGTCGCCGGAGCGGACTTCGACGCCGCATCGGTGGACGTGGTGTTCTCCGCGATCGAGAGCGAGCCGGCACGCGAGCTCGAGCCGCGCTGGGCGAAGCTGCGGCCCGTGTTCAGTACGGCCTCCGCCTATCGCTACGAGGAGGACGTCCCCCTCCTCATTCCCGGGGTCAACCTCGCCCACACGCCGCTGCTGCGCGTCCAGAAGGAGCGACGCGGATGGAAGGGCTTCGTGGCGCCGATCCCGAACTGCACGACGACCGGCCTCGCCATCGCGCTCGCGCCCCTGCACGCGGCGTTCGGCGTCGAGAAGGTCGCCATGACGTCGATGCAGGGAATCTCGGGTGCCGGACGATCGCCGGGTGTCGTCGCACTCGACATCCTCGACAACGTCGTCCCCTACATTCCCGGCGAAGAGGAGAAGGTTGCGAAGGAAACCGCGAAGATCCTCGGAACGCTCGGTCACGGCGCAATCGATCCGGCGCCGATCGTCGTGTCGGCGACCTGTACCCGCGCCGCGGTGCTGGAAGGCCACACCGAGGCCCTCTCCGTGTCGCTCGCGCGCGTCTGCACCCCGGCCGACGCGGCGGCCGCGATGCGCGAGTACCGCGGCGGCATCGAGGAGCTCCCGTCGGCGCCGCGCCGCATGCTGACCGTACACGACGATCCTTTCCGGCCGCAGCCGCGCCTCGATCGTGACGCGGATGGCGGCATGACGACCTCGGTCGGCCGCTTGCGCCCCGACGCGCTCTGGACGAACGGCCTGCGGTTCGTTCTCGTGTCGCACAACACGAAGTTCGGCGCCGCCAAAGGCGCCGTGCTCCTCGCCGAAGCGCTCCGTCGCGACAGCTACTTCTGAGCGGAACGCGACCGTCGCGGACGCGTCGGCGCAGCCGTCGACGCGTCCCGACCGGTGCGGCACCATCGACGCACGGGGCAACGCCGGCAGGCGGGATGGCGGGCCGTGCAGATCGTGGCGCCGAGATCCATGATGCCCTGGTTGAACGGATACGCGCGTCCCGGGGGCGTCACCGCCCGCGCGAGCGCCCACAAGCGGCTCTCGCGTCCACGGCGACTGCGCCCCGCGCCGAACACGCGCGTGAGGACGCGCGCCGCGTTCGTATCGAGGATCGGCGCGTCGGCGCCGAAGGCGAACGACGCGACCGCACCCGCGGTGTAGCGACCGATCCCGGGCAGGCGCACGAGGTCTTCGGGCGTCTCGGGAAAGCGCCCGCCATGGCGTTCCGCAACCTCGCGCGCCGCTCGCTGCAGGTTGCTCGCGCGGCGATAGTATCCGAGGCCCGTCCAGGCTTCACGCACTGCACTCGGGGTGGCAGTCGCGAGGTCCTCGGCGGTCGGATACCGCGCCAGGAAGCGCGGATAGAACTCCAGCACGCGCTTCACCTGTGTTTGTTGCAGCATCACCTCCGAGACGAGGACCTCGTAGGGGTCGCGTGTGCGCCGCCAGGGAAGATCGCGGCCATGGCGGCGATACCAGGCGACGAGTCCCCGCTGGAAGCGGAGGAGCTGCTCGGCGTCGATCCGCAGACGGCGTCGACGCGGGGCGTTGCCGCGCGTGGAGCGTTTTTCCCTTCTCATCGCGAACGAGGGGCGGTTACAATCCCTTCCACGTCGGGAGTCCAGCCATGCCGCTCCATCCTCGTCGCCACGCCATCGATTTCGCGACTCGACTCCTCACCAAGCCCCTCGGCCGCTATCAGCGGCGCGCCGTCAATGACGGTGACAGCCTGCGGCGTCATATCAAGAAGGGCGACGTGATGCTCGTCGAAGGCGATCAGCGCGTGAGCGAGGTCATCAAGTATCTCACCCAGAGCTCCTGGTCGCATGCGGCGATCTACGTCGGCGACGAGTTGTGGAAGACGCACCCGGCGCTCCGCCACGTGCTCCGCAACGAGTTCGGGGACGATGCGCAGCACTTGATCGTCGAGGCGCTGGTGGAGCACGGAGTCGTCGCGTCGCCGATCTCGAAGTATCTCGATTTCAATATCCGCGTCTGCCGGCCCTACAATCTCCATCGCAACGATCTGCGAACCATCCTCGACGACGTGATCGATCAGATCGGATACCGCTACGACGTGAAGAACCTCGTGGACCTGGCGCGCTATTTCCTGCCGGTGAGCCTGGTGCCGCGCCGCCTCCGACGACGCGCGCTCAGCTTCGGCAGCGGCCTGCCGACGCAAGTGATCTGCTCCAGCATGATCGCCCACGCCTTCGACAAGGTGCGGTACCCCATCCTGCCGCAGGTCACACCCTCCGCGCCTTCGAGCCCGCCCCGTCGCGCATCGTCGTGGTCCTGGCGGCGGTCGCCACCGGTCGCCGGCCTCTTCCGCACGTCGCCCATTACCCTCACAACGCCGCGCGATTTCGACATCTCGCCCTACTTCGAGATCGTGAAGTTCAACATCCTCGAGGACATGCGCTTCGACTACCGCCAGATCCGCTGGGCCGAGTAGCCGGCCCGGCGCAAAGAAAAGGGCCTGCCGATCGCTCGGCAGGCCCTCCGTGCTGCTCAGTCGGTCCGGTGAGCCGACTAGAACACGTACGACAGCTCGCCAGCGATCGTGTGCTGGTCGTTCTGGTAGTCGTCGACGGCACCCACGAGCGACTTCTCGTAGAGCTGGTGAAGCGCCTTGTCGTAGCGGTACTCGGTGCGGAACATCAGGCCCTCGGCGAGGACGACCTTGAAGGTGGTCGTGACTTCCCAGGCGTTCTGGTCGTGGCCGTACCCGCCGCCGCCCGGCGTCGGGAGGCGCGTGCCGTCCGAGTCGTCGAAGTACTCGCCGCGGACCGCGAAACCCACCGGCACCGGAAGCGCGTCGACGAGGTCGTACGCGAGGATGCCTGAGAACGCGTTCCACTCCGCGTGGCCGTTGCCCACGTGCAGATCGCTCTCGTTGCCGTAGTCGTAGTTCAGGATCGCGGCGAAGTTCTCGACCGGCTTGATC
>WBZR01003008.1_pt1 | contig 16205 bp, 15 predicted proteins | sample 5204231 | NCBI WGS metagenome assembly WBZR01 (sample SAMN12412403, study PRJNA552823) | activated sludge metagenome | isolation source: activated sludge from anammox sidestream of wastewater treatment plant... | place: USA: Virginia | collected 2017-08 | reverse complement strand
GGCTTGTCCGCTACGAAGAGAAGGTCCTGCGCACCAAGCAGCAGTCGCTGGTGCGCTTGGCGCGTCAACTCGGCAGGGAACTGATCCCGATACCAGACGAGATTGCTGCGACCTCATGAGATTCACGCACATTCAATGACTTACGATATGGGTTCATGGAGAGCGAAGCGGCTGCTCGTCACTGCGAGGAGCGAAGCGACGTGGCAATTCAGGAATCCCATCAGGATCAATCACCTGGATTGCTTCGCTGCGCTCGCAATGACGAAATTCCGACGTGTTCGGATCTGCCTGGCGGGAGCAAACTCAGTCGCGACTCCTCCCGTCTCGATGGGCGGACTCAGCGGACGAAGTAGTACGCGGCCGCCGCCACGGCTGCGAGCGCCACCACGGTGGCGATGATCCAGGGCATGGAGGAAGCCGGCTTCTGCATCGGCGCGGCCTCCTTCGACAGGCGCGACACCGCAGGCACCTCGACACCCGGCGCGACCAACAGGAAGCGGATGTTGTCCAGGCGCAGTTCCTCGCCCGGCCGCAACAGGCCTTCCTGGACGCGCTTGCCGTTGATGTAGGTGCCGTTCGAGGAACCCAGATCCTCGACCTGCAGGCCGATCGGCGTCGGTCGCACCTTGGCGTGGCGACGCGAGATTTCCTCGCTCGGAATCGAAATGTCGCAATCGGCCTGGCGCCCGATGACTTGCTGGGTCGCGACCGGGAAGGTCTTGCCGAACGCCGCGCCGGACACGCCGCGCAGCACGAACTTCGGCACCGCCATGCGAATCCGGGTCGCGCCGCTGTCATCAACCGGCACGGGGCGGTGCGGCGCCGGCGCGACGCCCGCCTTCTCCACCGCCACCACGCGCGCCTGGACGCCACCGAAGTCGATCAGGTCGCCAGGCTGCAAGACGGTACCGTCCGGTTCCGGCACGGCCTGCCCGTTCACCGTCACGGTTCGATTGGATTGCAGCGCCCGGAGCGTGACCGTGTCTCCTTCGCGCAACAGTTCGGCATGGTTCTCGGCCACGCCCGCCGTCTTCAACGCGATTGCCGCGTCGGGGCCACTGCCAACGATCTGGCTGCCCTGTCCGAGCAGGACCTGCGGGTGTTCACCATTGGGGAAAAGCAGTTTCATTGAAACCTCGTCAGTGGATGGCACGGACCACACGAAAACCGATGGTATTGAATCCGGTGTCGGCTGGAAAGGATCGATCGACCTCCTCGCCGATCGGCGACGCCCAACTGCTGCCGATGGCAAGGCGCTCGCGGCAGCCGCTGCCGACACAATCGTCACTCCATTCGCGCACGTTGCCGAGGGCATCGCGCAGGCCATTGGCAGCCGGCTTGAACGTTGCAACCGGCGCCGTCGAGGCATGGCCGTCGTTGCAGGTGGCGGTATCGCCGCGTCCACCCCAGAGCTCGCGAAACGCCGCATCGCGGATGTTGCCGAGCGCGCAGTCGCGCGTCGCGCCAACGCCGGCGGCATGCAGTTCGACCTTGGTTGGCAGGCGATAGGCCTTGCCGCTGACGCGCGACAGCCAACGCACGTAGTCGTCCGCCATCGCGGCGCTGATGCAGACCACGGGATGGTCATCGCCCTGCTTGAAACCGGGATCGAGAAAGCTGCGCCGACGCAAGCCGCCAAACACCGCATCGCGATCGCGGCAGGTCGGCAGTGCCTGACCGAAGCGGCGCGCGCCATCGGCATCCCAGTAGTGCCGGAACTCGCCCACGGTGATCGGCGCACGACTGAAGCCGAGGCCGTTGACCACGATCATCTCCGGGCCATTGCGGCCATCGACCCGATCCTGGAACACGAAGCCGTCGCGGCCGATGCGCTCGGCCCGGGCCAGAGCCTTTTTCACCGCCTCTGCACCGGGGTCGAGCGCGACCGCGCGCTGGTAGAGCAGCACCGCGCGCTCGCGATCCCAGGCCGCGGTCGCGGCTTCGGCATCCTTCACGATCCGGGCGATGCGCGCCTGGCGGCGTTCGGCAACCCCGCGCGTCACCGCTTCGATCGTGTACTGGCCGGCCAACTCCTCGGCCCGTTGCAGATAACCCGACCACATCGATGGGTCGTCGTCATCGGCATATTCATCGGCAAGGCGCAGGTAGTTCGAAACCACCCGTTCGATCCCGGCGCGCGCCTCGGCATTCTTCGGCTCGAAACGCTGCACCAGACGGTAGCGCTCCAGCGCATTGTTCCCGGGCGGCGCGCTGTAGCGACGCGCGGCGATGTCGGCCTGGGCCAGTTCCAGCAGCACCTTGACCGGATCCACCACGGTCTGCAAGGCGGCCTGGTCGCCGGACTCGGCCGTGCCGGACGCGCCCGTCGCGCTGGCGATCTCACCCGTGGATTCGTCCTCATTCCCGTCCCCGGACGCGGGTGTCGTCGCGCCCGCCTGCGCCGCAGGCTCCTGGGCAAGCGGCGCCGTGACCAGGGTCGGCGCCGACGGAATATGCCTCCACGCCTGCCATGCGGCGACCACGGCGATCACGGCAAGCAGGCCCACCAGCCCGAGCAGTGGTCCGAGCCAGCGATGCGCGGCTTCATCCGTCGGCATCGCGTCTGCAACGGCCGCAACGGCTGCGACAGGTGCCGGCGCGGCAGCCTCGGGCCGGCGTCCGCGGGGTGTGGTCGGAGTTTCGTCACGCGCGGGCGCGATCGTCTCCGAGGCCACGCCGGGGAAGACGATGCGCCGCAGGGCGGCGGTGAAGGAGACGCAATCCTGGAAGCGATCGGCCGGATTCTTGGCGAGGCAGCGGTCCACCAGCGGCTGCCACTTCGCCAGTTTCGCGGGCAACGGCGGCACCGGCTCGTAGACGTGCGCGTAGGCGACGGCAAAGCTGTCCTCGCCCCGAAACGGCGGGTGCCCGGTGAGGGACTCGTAGCACAGCACGCCCAGACTGTAGATGTCCGAGCGCGGATCGACCTCACCGCCGCGCGCCTGTTCCGGGCTCATGTAGTGGCTGGTGCCGACCGAAAGCCCTGAAGCGGTGATGCGCGAGGAGGCCGCCATCGCGCGAGCGATGCCGAAATCGGTCAGGCGCGGCTTGTCATCGGCATCGAAGAGGATGTTCGATGGCGTCACGTCACGATGCACGTAGCCGCGTGCGTGGGCATAGGTGAGCGCATCGGCGACCGCGGTCAGGACCCGGACCAGCTCCGCCTCGCTCACCCCGCGTTGCAGGCGTTCCTTGAAATCGCCGTGTTCGAGCAGTTGCATCGAGAAATAGTGCGAACCATCCGGCGTCACGCCGACGTCGTAGACCGGCACCACGTTGGGATGTTCGAGCGAGGCCAGCATTCGCGCTTCCTGCAGGAAACGCTGGGCATTGGCCGAGTCGGCGGCAAGGTTCGGACTCAGAACCTTGAGCGCAACCTCGCGATCCAGCATCACCTGGCGCGCACGGAAAACCGTCGCCATGCCGCCGCGACCGATCTCGCAGATGATGCTGTAACCGGGAAATTCCAAACCGCGCCTGCCCCTGTCGTTGCGTTGTGCCGTCGTCGCGGCGATGCGCACCTCGTCACAACCGCTGATTGTAGCCGCAGTCCGCCCTGCCGGGCCGCTCCGACCGGTTCGCCGCGGTTGTTGCGGGGTGTGCTACAAAGCCGGCATCGCTCGCACGACCACATCCCGATGTCACCCGACCCGATTCCAGCCCCGTTCCCGGCAATGGCCGATCCGGAACAGAGCCACGACTGCATCGAGTGCTCGTTGCTGGACGCCTGTCAGGGGTCGGGACCGGACTTTGCCGGGCAGCAGTTGCGTGGTCTGGCGCGGCGTCTGGGGCCCTTTCCGCCCGGAACTCACCTGTTCCGCACCGGCGATCCGTTCCGCGCCATCAGCACGGTTCACTCGGGCACGGTCAAGACCTTCGTGATCGATGCCGAAGGGCGCGAGCAAGTGCTGGGCTTCTTCCTGCCGGGCGAAGTCATCGGTCTGGGCGCGATCGACAGCGGCCATTACCCATGCAACGCGGTGGCACTCGACACCGTGCACCTGTGCAGCGTCGCGTTCCCGGCACTGGCGGCGCTGGCGACCCACGCCCGCGCTGTGCAGCAGGAACTCTTCCGCCTCCTCAGCCACGGCATCCGCAAGGCCTCCTTGATGGCAGGCGACGCCAGCGCCGAGGCGCGCATCGCGGCCTTCCTCGTCCTGCTCCGGCGTCACCACCAGGCCAGCGGTGGGCAGGCCTCGCGGCTGCATCTGACGATGTCGCGTGGCGATATCGCCAACTACCTGCGCCTGGCACCGGAGACGGTCTCGCGGGTGATGCGGCGCTTCCAGGACGAGGCCCTGCTGCACGTGACCGGGCGCGAGGTCGAACTGATCGATCCGGCACGGATCGAGAACCTTGCCCGTGCCATGCTGCCGGACCTTGATTCAGCCGAACAGCGGCAGAAGGAAACCGAGCGGGTGGTGTGCCCGCGCCACGCTGTAGATGAAAACAAAGACCAGCAGCGCACCGAGCCAGGCCACGAGCCGCGTTGTGCGACTGCGGCCACGCCGCAGCGCGATCACGCCGAGACTGATGTAAACGCCGAGCAGGATCAGCTTGGTTGCGAGCCAGGGCGTGGTGAACGGGTTGAGCCGCAGGATCGCGAGCAACAGCAGGGCACTGAGCAGCAGCAGGGTGTCGAGCACGATGCTGGCACGACGGATCGACGGCGCCAGCACCCAGCGCTGACCCAATTGCAGCAACAGGCCACGCAACGCGAACAGCACACCGCTCGCCAGCACCAGCCCGATGTGGACCAGCTTGATCTCCAGATAGAACGCCGCCATTGTCAGCCCGGGCGACCGTCGGCCCGCGGCCGCAGGTAGATCCAGGCCGAACGCAATACCCAGGGCAGGAAGGCGAGCAGCCAGCCACACGCGGCGATCTGCACCAGATCCAGATACGCCGCACCGGGAAGCTCGGCACCGATGCGTGCCAGTGCCACGAACTGCATGGCGACGAAGGCGTAGAGGGCCACGCGCCCGAGTTCCAATGGCCGTCCGGAATGGCCCATGGTGACGCGCGTCACCATCGCCACCAGCAGACTGCCGAACATGCCCACGGCCAGCGCGTGCAACGGTGCCCGGCCGAGGATGAACTCGCCATGCAGCGTCAGCCACAGGCTCTGCACCACGAACAGCCCGAGTGCGATCGGCAGCCAGGCATAGCCGACGAACAGCACCCGCAGGATCGCCGGCATCGGCCCACGCGGCCACCACTTCCACAGGCAGATCACCGCCAGCACCAGCAACGGCGCATCGACCAGCCACAGCCATTGGCGCAGGTCGAGGAAGTCCAGTCCGACATGCACCAGCCACAAGGGCCATTGCACCGCCAGCAGCCACATCGGTCGCCAGGCCTGATAGCCGGGAACCACGCGACTGGCGAAGAACGGAAACATCCGGTGCGCGACACTGGCGTAGATCGGCAGCAGCACCGCGAACACGCCCATGCGCACCGCCAACAGGCCGAAACCCGCGCCGGCATCGTGCAGGAACGCCGCGAACAGCAGCAAGGCGATCCAGCCAAGCAACAACCCCGCCCAGCAACTGACCGCGTGCCAGGTCTTGAAGCGGTCGCGCAGCATGATCCGGCCAAGAATGAACAGGCCATAGCCCCAACCCAGGATCGTTGCCACCACGCCCAGGTGCAGCGCGTGCGAAAAACCGCTGAAGGCCGCGACCAGGCACAGGACCTGCCCGAGCAGCATGCCGATGCCAACCGGAACGTAGTGCCGGCGCGTGCATTCGGGCTGCCCCATCCAGCGCGGAAACGTCGTCAGCAGAAAGCCGAACATGAAGCTCGGCAGCATCTGGTACTGCATGATGAAGCCATGCAGCCAGCCGGCCGGCACGCCGGCCACCGGGATCGGGTTCATGTGGAATGACCACCAGGCCCACCAGCTCATCGCGGCGAGCACGTTGAGTGCACCGACGAAGAACAGCAGCCGGTGCGGTGCGGCAGTCAGGACGGTGGGGATCGAGAACGAGGCGGATGCGGGTTTCTGGGTATCCATGGGATTCAGTCTGTTGCGCTGCGACATGGGACGCATTGATCTGCGTCAAGCATGGTCTGGCGGGATTGCCGGGAGGTCGGATCCTCGTGCCGGGAACGCCCACCCCGCACGGTCGCTGGTATCGGCGTGGGGTGGCAGTTCCCTCAATCGCGTGCCGCTCACGGCGTGGCGGATGTGGTCACGACGGGATGCGCGCGCCAGTCGTCCGCGGCGGCCGTGACGGTCCAGTCGACGACCTGCGGCAGGCTCGCGTCGAGACTCTCGCCCAAGGCCGCGACCGCATCGGCAACCTGCTGCCCGCGCGCCGGAACACGTTCCTCGAACACCCGGCTGGCCACCAGCCGACCTTCGGGATAGCGCACCAGATCCACGCGCAGGCGCAATACCGCGACCGGGCCATCCGCCAGTTCCAACTGGAAGGCGCGCAGCTCGCTGGCCAACTCGAAATCCCGTCCGAGCGCGGCTCCCGAGCGTTGCAGCTCGGCGACCCTGCCGTCGGTCTCGAAGGCCTGCATCAGCGCGTCCTCGACCAGCATCACCGGCGGCTCGCTCCACTCCGCCAAGGGATAAACCTCGATCGCCGTCGGCGTCGGCAGGACCATGATCCGCGGTGTCGTCAACGGCCCACTGGCGCGGGTGCGCGCCAATGCCAGGCGCCAATCGACCGGCGCGGCCGCTTCCGACGACTGCGTGAACTCGATGACCGGCGCGTACAACGCGACACTCGGTCGATCCCGCAGCAGACGGCAACCGCCCAGCGCGAGGACGAGGAAGATGGCGAGGATCAGGCTTGGATGACGGATTCTCATCGTGGACGGAACTCCCGAGGTTGTGGGCTGCCGACCAGCACGCCGTCGGAACGCGACCAGCGCGAGGCCAACTGCTGCAGGTCGGCGAGGGTGGCGCGCAATTCGTCGAGTGTCGGTCCGGCCTGGCGCAAACCCTGGTTGGCGAAGCCGGAGAGCGCGCTGCGGTTCTCGGCGACGAGGGTTTCCAGTTGCAGCGCCAGCGCATCCAGGCGCTTCGCCGTGGCGTTGCTGCTGGCAAGCAGTTCGCGCGCATCGCCCTGCATCAGGGTCTGCACCGACTGCGCCGCGGCTTCGATCCCGGCAAGGGTTCCCTGCAACTGGCCCGTCGCCTCGGACAGTTGCCGCAGGGCCTGTTCGATCGACTGGTCCTCGCGCGCCAGCGCCGCGGTCACCCGGTCGACGTTGCCCAGCACCGCATGGACGTGCGCGATGTTCTGCTCCGAGAGCAGGTCGCCCAGGCGCGTTGCCGCCTCGTTGATGTTGGACATGATGTCCTTGCCCGAGGCGGTCAAGGCCGCCAGCGGCGACAGGCTGGCGTGGATCGTCGCGATCCGGTCCGCGTGCCAGAGCACGGGCTGGTCGAGCGAACCGCCGGACAAGCGGATGTCGGCGACACCCGTGACCGGGGCAAAGCCGAGCGTGGCCTCGGTATCGGCCCGCACCAGCTCGCGCCCGGTGATGCGCACCCGCACCAGCACCCGTGCGAGGTTCTTCGGATCGACCCTGAGGGTCTCGACCTCACCCACCGGCACGCCGTTGTAGGACACCATCGAGCCCTTGCTCAGGCCGATCACCGATTCGGAAAACACGATGTCGAAACGCGCCACGTCACGCTCGTCGCCGAACTTGCCCAGCCACAGGAGGCTGCCGAGCAGGAGCAGCACGACCACGATCACGAAACTGCCGACGAGGATGTGATTGGCTCGGGTTTCCATCGATCAAGCCTGCAAGGACGAATGACTGGGATGCGGCGTGCGCGCTGCGGCACGTCCGCGTGGCCCGCGGAAATACTCCTGCACCCAGGCATCGGGATGGTTCGCCACCTCGTCCAGGGTACCGATGACCAGCACGCGCCGCTGTGCCAGAACCGCGACGCGATCACAGATCGCGTGCAGGGTATCGAGATCGTGGGTGATGAGGAATACCGTCAGGCCGAGGCTGTCGCGCAGGGCGAGGATCAACTGGTCGAACGCGGCCGCCCCGATCGGATCGAGCCCGGCCGTGGGTTCGTCGAGGAACAGCAGCTCGGGGTCGAGCGCGAGCGCGCGCGCAAGCGCCGCACGCTTGACCATGCCGCCGGACAACTGCGCCGGGAACTTCGTCGCGGCCGCGGCCGGCAGCCCGGCCAGCGCCAGTTTCAGCGCCGAGAGCCGGTGCATCAGATCGACCGGCAGGCTGCCCAGCTCGCGCATTGGCACCTCGACGTTCTCGGCCACGCTCAGCGAGGAAAACAGCGCGCCGTTCTGGAACAGCACGCCACAGCGGCGATCGATCGCCGCACGCGCGGCGGAATCGAGCCCCTCGACACGCTCGCCGAACAGGCTCACCTGCCCGGCCGCCGGCGTGTTCAGGCCGATGATCGAGCGCATCAGCACCGACTTGCCACTGCCCGAGCCACCGACCACACCGAGGATCTCGCCGCGCCGCACGCCGAGGTCGAGATCGGCGTGCACCACCTGCGCGCCGAACTGGTTGCGCAGGCCGTGCACCTCGATCACCGTTTCCGCCGGCAGCGGCGCGGACGACGCATTCACCAGTCCATCTCCATGAAGAACACCGCTGCGAGCGAGTCGATCAGGATCACCACGAAGATCGACTGGACCACGCTGGAGGTCGTGTGCCGACCGACCGACTCGGCACTGCCGGCGACTTTGAAGCCTTCGAGGCAACCGATCAGCGCGATCATCACGGCAAACAGCGGCGCCTTGACCATGCCGACCCAGAAGTGGCGCATCTCCAGCACATCGTGCAGACGGGCGAAATACATCATCGGGGAAATGTCGAGCGCGGAAGCACAGACCACGGCGCCGCCGGCGATGCCGGCGAGCATCGCGAGCACGGTCAGCAAGGGCACCGTCAGCACCAGCGCCAGCGCCCGTGGCACCACCAGCACCTCGATCGGGCTGATGCCGAGGGTGCGGATCGCATCGATCTCCTCGCGCGCCTTCATCGAGCCGATCTGCGCGGTGAAGGCGCTGCCCGAGCGCCCGGCCACCATGATCGCCACCAGCAGCACGGCGAATTCGCGCAGGAAGGAGATCGCGATCAGGTCGATGGTGTAGATCGTCGCGCCGAAGTCGCGCAGGATCGTGGCACCGAGGAAGGCCACGACCGCACCGACGAGAAAGGTCAGCAGCACGATGATCGGCACCGCATCCAGCCCCGTCTGCTGCACCTGCACCACCCAGGCCGTCACCCGCCAGCGCCGCGGATTGCCGAGCGCCAATGGCAGACTCGTCAGCAGCAAGCCGAGGAAGCCGATCAACTGCACGCTGCCGCGGCCGATCTCGCGAATCGCCGCACCGATGCCGGCGAGAAATTCGGCCACTCCCGCCGCCGGTGCCACGGCCAGCGGCTTGGCATCGGCACGCGCCACCGTCGCCAGCAGGCGGGCATGACGCTCGGGCAGGTCGATCAGTGCATCGAGGCCTGCGCCACCGCCGACCAGATCCAGCAGGAAACTCGCACCGGCGGTATCGAGGCGCCCGATTTCCGCAGCCGACCACCGTCGCACCTGCGCATGGCTGCGCCGGTATCCGGACACCTGCGCGGCGAGCTGGGGCGCGTGCAGCAGGGTCCAGTCACCGGCGAGCACGGCCAGCCCTTCGGCATCGGGAGCGTGCAGTTGCGGCGCGCTCATCCCTGCAGGCACCAGTGCCAGGGCTCGTAGGCGATGCCGTGGCGATTGCCGCGCGGATAGCTGAGGCGGAAACCGAAGGCATGTGCGTGCCGCTGCAACCAGGCAAACGCCGGGGTCTGTTCGAAGCTCTCCTCGGCCGGCAACTCGTCAGGCGTGCCGAGATCGAGTGCACGGCCCGAGTGGTGCTCGCTGTAGCCGGGCGCGGCGTTGACCGCGAGGATCGCTTCCAGCGCGATGCCACGGGCACGCTTGCGCCGGAAGATGCCGAGTTGGTAGGCGTGGCTGCGATAGCCGGAAATCGCATCGAGACCGATGCCATCGCCGGCGGCGGCGGCACGCATGCGGGTCCATGCCACGGCCGCGGCAGTGGTGAGCCAGAGCGGACGATGGTAGCGATCCCGTCCCGCCAGGCTCAGCTGCGAGGGTTCGGCCACCACCTCCAGATGCCGTTCGCGTCCGTAGCGTGCCGGGATGCCGAGCTCGGCCAGCAGCGTCGCCAATCCGCCCGCTGGCAGAGTGGTCGCGACCTGCCGTGGATCGATCCGCTTGAGCCGGTGCAGGACCGCATCCTCGTCACTGCGTCCGAGCGCCTGGCGCCAGTCCGTTGGCCGCAGCGCACCGATCCTCGCGGACGTGGCCACGGCCAGATAGCGCCCGTCACGCTTGCGCCGCAGCACCCAGTCGGCCGTCGCCAGCGCACGCGCACTGGCGTTGCCATGCGCCACGAGCAGTTTCGCCGGCACGGCCTCGAAGTCGGGGAAGTTCACCAGCACGAGCGCTGCGGAATGCATCGCGCAAGCTTATCGCAAGCCGGACACCAAACCGCAGTCCACCTCCGCTCACCCCTCGAAGCCATCCTTGAAGAGCATCGGGCCGGACGCCGTCTGCACTTCGAAGGCCCCGATATCGGCGGCCGCGCCGACGACACGATTGAAGCCGCTGCCGCGCTGGTCGTACGCCAAGGCCGCCGGATTCGTGCCTGCATTGATCGCCGGACTGCCGGCCTGCAGGGCATGCGTGCGCGTCGGCCCGCCATTTTCATCGAGCGGCCCGAGCTGCGGGTTGGCGCTGGACGGCGGCACCGCGAAGCCGGCGTTGGCACTGCCGACGAGGTTGTGGTCGCCGGTCACGTTCGGACCGCCCGCATCCACGACCAGGTCGGCACCTGGTGTCGGCGCGCGATTGCCGAAGACGATGCTGCTGTCGAGTCGGAACGAGGGCCCCTCGGTGAGCAGGCCGCCACCCCGAATTGGGCGGGTATCATCGGCGGAGCGATTGGCCACGCTGGCCTCGTTGTCGCTGATCGTGCTGTTGCGGATCGTCAGCGCATCCGCGGCAAAGACTCCGCCGCCATCGGCCGCGGCATTGCCACTGATGGTGGAGTTGCCGATGGTCAGCGTGCCGGCGGCAAAGACACCGCCGCCGCGGCCGGCGCCGGGATACACGCTGCAATCTTGCGGGTCGTAGTAATCGCAGTACTCGTCGCTCTGGTCGGCACGCGCGAGATTGCCCGAGACGGTGCTGTCGATCAGGGTCAGGTCGCCCTGCGCGAAGATGCCGCCGCCGAGTGCATCGACGGCAGTTCCGAGCACCTGGTTGTCGCTCACCGTGGAGCGTTCGAGGGTGACGTTGCCCATGGCGAAGATCGCACCGCCGGCAACATCCGGTCCGGTCGCCAGCGAATTGCTCAGGCGCGAACCGCTGATGACGAGATCGTGGCCCTCCATCGCCCAGATCGCCCCGCCGCCGGTGTAGGCGCCATCGAAGGCGCCGTTGATGAGGGCCAGTCCGGTGATCGTGAGCGTGCCGCTGGCGTTGGCTTCGCCACTGCCGAAGAAGTCGATGAGGTTGCTCGCGCCGCCGGCGTCGATCGCCAGCAGATCGGCGCCGGGGCCGTGGATGGTCAGGCTGTCGACATTGACCTGGAGCGAAGCGCCGGCAAGCGAGATCACGCCACAGGTCAGGCCCTGGAGTTCGATCGTGTCGCCCGCAACCGCGGTTTCGAGCACGGCGCGCAGGCTGCCGGGCGAACCGTCATCGTCGCAGTTGCCGACCGGCAGGACCGTCGCCGGACGGGTCGCGTGACCCGCGTGCGCGAGGCGATGCGCCGCCCAGGCCTGCTCGATCGCGGGTCGAAGTTCAGGCCCTGCCCGCGTCGGATCGAGTTTGAGCCAATTGATGCCGGCCGCTTCGAGCCGTGCCAGGTGCGGTGAAGCCGTCGCCACCGTGAGTGTTCCACCCGACAGCGCCAGCGCGAGGCCGAGCGCCAGGGGCCGGTGTGCCAGCGTCTCAAATCCTGTCTGTTTGCCCACACCTGCTCCCCATCGAATCGGTGATCCTCGCGTCATGCCGCTGCACACCCTTGCGACTGCGCAGCCCGCGCGAGTCTGCCAGCAAACCCGCATCGCGCGGCACGCAATCGCGGATGCTACCAACAAAGTCGCAGAGCGGCGGCAGTCGACGCACCCTGCATGGCGCACGGATCGGCGCGGCATCGACTCATGAACACGATGCAAGAGGCTTTGTGTGAGGGAATGTCGACGTCAACATGGAATTCCTTTCATCGCGATGAAGCGATATGCTTGCCCCACATCACCACGAATGACGGCAATGCCCCGCATCAGCTTCGAGTTCTATCCACCCAAGACCGACCCGCAGCGCGAGCAACTGCACCGTGCCGCGGCGCGGCTCGCGGCATTTGCCCCCGAATACGTTTCCGTCACCTTCGGCGCCGGCGGCTCGACCCTGAGCTACACCCCGGAAACGCTCGGCGCCCTGCACGGCCGCCACGGTTTCGAGGCCGCACCGCATGTCTCCTGCGTCGGCGGCACACGCGCCGAACTGGCGCAACTGCTCGACGACTACCGTGACCGCGGTTGCCGACGTCTGGTCGCGCTGCGCGGCGATCTGCCCTCGGGCATGGTGCAGACCGGCGACTTCCACTACGCCAGCGATCTCGTTGCCTTCATCCGCCAGCGGCACGGCGACCACTTCCACATCGCGGTCGGCTGCTACCCGGAAACCCACCCGCAGGCCGAGGATGCCTTTGCCGACCTGCGCAACTTCCAGCGCAAGGTCGAAGCCGGCGCGGACGAGGCGATCACGCAGTATTTCTACAACCCCGACGCCTATTTCCGCTTCGTCGAGGATGCCAGCCGCCTCGGCGTCAGGATCCCGATCGTGCCGGGAATCATGCCGATCTCGAACTTCAGCCAGTTGCGGCGTTTCTCCGAGCAGTGCGGGGCGGAAATCCCGCGCTGGATGCAACGGCGCATGGCGGCCTGGGGCGACGATGCCGACAGCATCCGTGCCTTTGCCACCGACGTCGTCGCCGCGCTCTGCCAGCGCCTGCTCGACGGCGGTGCACCGGCCCTGCACTTTTACACCTTGAACCTCGCCAAACCGGTGAGCGCGGTGCTCGAACGTCTCGCCTGAAGCTGCGCGCGGGAAAACCGTAGACTGCCACCATGCGTCTCGTCCTCCGTCGTGCCCTGCCCCTGCTGTTGCTGACGCTGCTGTCGCCAGCCATTGCCGCGCCCGGCGCGGTGCGCCGCTGCGTCGCCGCGGACGGCAGCATGATCTGGACCGATCGCCCCTGTGCGCTGCTCGATGCAAGCGAGGAAACGCCCGAACCGCAGGCACCGGCCACGGCCGAACCGGAAATGGACGAGGGCAAGGCCGCACCTGCAACCGACGAGAAAGATCCACCGCCCTTGTCGAGCTACGGACTTGCCAACCAGGATTGCGCCCGCACGCCCGAACAGTTGCGCACCATGCTCGAAGCGATCCTTGCCAGCCACGACCTCAACGCCCTCGCCGGGCTCTATCACTGGCCGGGCATGGGCAAGTGGAGCGCGCGTGCGGTCATGGATCGGCTCGAACGCCTGCTCGCGGTTTCGGCAGGAACGGTCGAACCGGTCTACCCGGAAGCCGCCTTCGTGGTATTCAACCCGCAGGCCTGGCCGGACCTGCCGCCCGAGGATCCGATTGCACTGCGCTTTCCGGAGACCTCGGGCGATTCGCCATCACCCGTCTACGCCAGCGAACTGCGCGTGATCCGCAACGCCGGCTGCTGGTGGCTGCACTTCTGAGGGTTCGAATTCGAGCACCGCGATGCTGCCGCGCGCATCACTGCGCGCTCGCAGGCTGACGCGCCAGCCATAGAGCGCGCACAACCGGCGCACGATCGCAAGACCGATGCCGGCGCCCTTGCTGCCGCGCGAGCTGTCGCCGCGATAGCCACGCTCGAACAGGCGCTCGGCGCCCTCGTCCTCGATTCCGGGACCGCTGTCGAGCACCTCGACCCGACCGGCCAGCACCGTCACCACCACCTCGCCCTCGCTGGTGTATTTGCAGGCATTGCCGATGAGGTTGTTGAGCGCGACCGAGAGTGCCGCCTCGGGCACCTCGACGAACACGTCCTGCTGACCATCGGCGCGCGCCACGACCGGCTTGTTGGCCAGGTGCACGCGGTTTGCATCGACCAGCAGATCGACCAGCTTGCGCACGTCGGTGTGGCCGTTGCCGCGCTCGTTGCGCGAGAGCATCAGCAGCGCGCTGGTGAGATCGACGCACTGGCGCGTCGCGCGCTCGATCCGCAGCAGGCGCTTGCGCGTCTTCTCGCTGGTATCGGGCGCCGCGAGCAGCAGCTCGGTCGCGCCGAGGATCACCGCCAGCGGCGTGCGCAGCTCGTGGCTCACGTCGGCATTGAATTCGCGGTCGCGTGCGACCCGTTCGGTGAGCTGGTCGGCATAGTCGTCCAGCGCCTGCGCCAGTTGCCCGACCTCGTCCGCGGCAAAGTGCGGTGCCAGCGGCATGCGCGCGGCATCGTCGCGAAAAGCATCGACGCGCGCGGCCAGATCCGCCACCGGACGCATCACCCGGCGCGAGGACCATACGCCCACGAGCCAGGCCAGCAGGGTGAAGACGACCACACTCAGGCCCAGCAGCGCCATCAACTGGCGCGCGCCCAGGGCCTGCCGGCCGTAGCCGTACTTGATGAAGGTGACGATGTCCGGCGCCCGCGCCACGGCCAGCTTGAAGTTGCCGCTGCCCGCGCGCGCGTCCGGATCGCGCCAGTCGTGCACACCATCGGGCAGGTCGCGCCAGGCCAACGGAATGCGCGGACTGCCCGGGCGGTAGGCGAACATCTCGATCTGCTGCTCCTGCAGACCGTAGGCCGCGTCCGGCTCGGGGTGCTCGCGCTTGAATTCGAGGTAGGTACGCGCCTCGGCATTCAGCCATTGCACCACGAGCTGGTTCTCGATGCGCTCGCGCAGCGCCAGGGTCGAGAGCGCGAACAGCGTCGTCAGGCCAAAGCCCAGGAGCAGAAAGGACGCGATGATGCGAGCACGCAGGCGCTGACGATGGCGCTGGCGCGCGGCCGGTGCGGCGGCCCGCAGGACGGCATCTTCAGCCGGCATCGACATCCGCGATGCGATAGCCGATGCCGTGGCGGGTCTGGATCAGGGCCTTGTCGAAGGGCTTGTCCAAGGCGACGCGCAGACCGTGGATGTGTACCCGCAGACTGTCCGAGTCGGGCAACTCCTCGCCCCAGACGCGGGTTTCGATCTCCTGCCGGGGCACGACCGCGGGCGAGGCCTCCATCAGCACCTGCAGGATCTTGAGTGCGGTCGGGTTGAGCGTGATCGATTTGCCGGCGCGGGTGATTTCCAGGGTATCGAGGTTGTACTCGAGGTCGGCCACGTTCAGCACCCGCGCGATGGTGCCGCGCCCGCGCCGCAACAGCACGCCGAGGCGGGCTTCCAGTTCCTGCAGGGCGAAGGGCTTGACCAGATAGTCGTCGGCGCCGGACTCGAAACCGGCGAGCTTCTGCTCCAGCCCGTCACGCGCCGTCAGCATCAGGATCGGGGTCTGCTTGCGCGCCTCCTGGCGCAGCTTGCGGCAGACTTCGAGTCCATCCATGCCCGGCAGGTTGAGGTCGAGAATGATCGCGTCGAACTCGTCGACGATGGCGCGGTGCAGGCCAGTGACACCATCGCCGGCAAAGTCCACGGTATGCCCGCGATCTTCGAGGTAGTCACCGAGGTTGGCGGCGATGTCGGAGTTGTCTTCGATGACGAGGATGCGCATGGCGCGGAGCAGGCTCCTGGGATACGGACAGCGGGCGTTGCCGAGGGAATCCAGCCATCGACGCCGGCGAGAAAGCATCGGACAAGACGATTGCCGCGAGTATGCCAGCAAACAAAACGGCCCGCGGAAGCGGCGGGGGGACGCCGGTTCGCGCGGGCCGGAACTTGACTGCCCCGATTACCGCAATCTGCAAGCTGCCAGCATGACCTTAGGAGTGTCCGATGACGACTGGCGGGGAAAGGCTATCGGCGTGGCGATTAAGAGCACGTTAAACGGATTTCAGCATTTCGTTAACAGCGCCGTCATTGCGAGATCCCTTTTCCGGCCCGAAAATGCACACGGGCCATGAACCCGGTGTGGGTCTGGTCCGGGATCGTCGCGTGAGCAGCGTATCCGCCTCTCGCTCTGGCGCCTTGTGCCCGTTTGC
>WBZR01003007.1_pt1 | contig 16206 bp, 16 predicted proteins | sample 5204231 | NCBI WGS metagenome assembly WBZR01 (sample SAMN12412403, study PRJNA552823) | activated sludge metagenome | isolation source: activated sludge from anammox sidestream of wastewater treatment plant... | place: USA: Virginia | collected 2017-08 | reverse complement strand
CACAAGCGGACTGGTCTGCGCGCGACGCGAGGTACTGCGCGGAGCGGAACTCGATTCGCTCCCGAGCCTGCCGGCGCTGGTGTTTTGCAACGCGTGCGAGGCGGCGCGGGTGCGCAAGCGGCGCGGTGCTTCGGAAGCGGCGCGGTCCGCGAACCTGCGGCGGTCGACGACCGGCGTCGCGGAGGCGTTCCTCACGGGCGGCGTCGCCAACTTCCTCGGCACGCACTGGCCGGTCGGCGATGAGGCGGCGCTGTCCTTCTCAAGCCGCTTTTACGAAGCACTGCTGCGCGGCGAGTCGCTGGGCGAGGCCGTAGGCCTCCATGCCGTAGGCGAGGCCGTAGTTCACGACCTTGGCGAAGCGGCGCTGGTGGGCGTCGACCTCGGTCTCCTCGACCCCGAACACCCGGGCCGCGGTGGCGGCGTGGACGTCGGCCCCGCGTGCGAACGCGTCGATCAGACCGGGGTCGTCGGCCAGGTGGGCCAGGATCCGCAGCTCGATCTGGGAGTAGTCGGCGCTGAGCAGGCCGCAGCCGTCGTCGGCGACGAACGCCCGCCGCATCTCCCGGCCGTCGGCCGTCCGCACCGGCACGTTCTGGAGGTTGGGCGCCTCGCTGGAGATCCGTCCGGTGGTGGTGGCGAGCTGGTTGAAGGTGGCGTGGATCCGGCCGTCGGCGGCGATCAGGGGCGGGAGGGCGTCGGCGTAGGTGCTGCGCAGCTTCTCGACCTCCCGGTAGCGCAGGAGGTCGGCCACGATCGGGTGCTCGCCGGCGAGCTTCTGGAGCGAGTCGGCGTCGGTGGACGGGCCGGTCTTGGTCTTCTTGACCGGCGTGAGGCCGAGCTTCTCGAACAGGATGCGCCGGAGCTGGGGCACCGAGTTGAGGGCGAACGGCTCCCCGGCGTGGGCGTGGACGCGACGGGTCAGGTCGTCGATCTCGGTCGCGAGCTGGGCCCGGAGGTCGTCGAGGAACTCGACGTCGATGCGGACCCCGACCTGCTCCATCCGGGCCAGCACGTGCACCAGCGGGAGCTCGATGCGCCGGTAGAGCTCGTCGAGGTCGCGCGCCTCGAGGGCCTCGCGCAGGGCCTCGACCAGCAGGAGGAGCGCGGCGGCGCGCCGTCCCGAGGCCCGGGCCGCCTCCTCGCCCCCGAAGTCGAGGGTGCCCTCCACGGCGTCGGGCGAGGTGACCTCGACCCCGCAGAAGCGGAGCACGAGTTCGTCGAGGTCGTAGCGGCCCTCCCCCGGATCGAGGAGATAGGCCATGACGGCGGTGTCGCGGTCGAGGCCGGTCAGGTCTACGGGAGCCAGGCCGTGCATGAGCTCCTTGGCCCGGTGCGCCACCACGGGCGGTCCGCCCTCGCCGACCAGGGCGGCCAGCGCCGAGCGGACACCGGGCTCCCCCAGGAGGTCGCCGGGCACGAAGACGGCCCGTTCGGGCGACGCAGCGAGGGCCAGGCCGTCGAGCGGGCTGTGGCCCTCGCGCCCGGTCCAACGACCGTCGGCGGCCACCGGCCCCGCGGCGTCGACCAGGGCCCGGAGCGCTCCGGCCGCGACCTCGGGGTCGGCGACGACCTCGACCTCGACGTCGAGGGTCGCCGCCGGCGACTCCTCGGAACCGGGGTCGCCCACCGCCTCGAGCAGCCGGGGATAGAGCGTCCGGAACTCGAGGCGCGTGAAGAGGTCGCGGACGGCGTCGCGGTCCCACGTGCCGATCCGCAGGTCGGCGGTGGACACGCCCAGGTCGAGGTCGCGGCGCAGCAGGCTCATCGCTCGGTTGTGGAACGCCTGGTCGCGCCACTCGGCCAGGTTGGCCCGCTGGCGCGGCGGCAGCTCGTCGAGGTGCTCGTAGACGCCCTCGAGCGTGGAGTACGCGCCGACGAGCTTGGCCGCCGTCTTCTCACCGATGCCCGGCACGCCGGGGAGGTTGTCGGAGGTGTCGCCCCGGAGGGCCGCGTACTCGGGGTACTGCGTGGGGGTGACGCCCGTCCGCTCGAGGATCCCGGCCTCGTCGTAGAGCACGTAGTCGGACACCCCCCGGCGGTTGTAGAGGACCTTCACGTGCGGATCGGCGACGAGCTGGTAGGCGTCGCGGTCGCCCGTCACGACCACCACGTCGACGCCCTCGGCCGCGGCCGCGGTGGCCAGCGTGCCGATCACGTCGTCGGCCTCCACGCCGGACTCCTCGATCACCGGGACCCCGAGGGTGGCGAGCACCTCGCGGATTAGCGGGAGCTGGGCCTTGAAGAGGTCGGGGGTCTCCTTGCGGCCGGCCTTGTAGGTGTCGTCGAGCTCGCTGCGGAAGGTCGGGCCCGGCGCGTCGAAGGCCACCGCGACGTGGTCGGGCTTCTCGTCGCCGAGGACCTTCACGAGCATCGACGTGAAGCCGTACACCGCGTTGGTGACCGTGCCCGCCGAGGTGGCGAGGTCGGTGGGGAGCGCGTAGAAGGCCCGGTAGGCGAGGGAGTGCCCGTCGAGGAGGAGGAGCTTCGCCACCTCCGGAGCGTACGACCTGGCCCGCGAGCGGCCCACCTCCCGGCGCCGGCGGGTCAGGGTCCGGCGGTCGTGGCCGGAGGAGCGGAGGGGACCGGGGTCGACACCAGCTCGACGAGCTGCGGCATGAGCCACCGTGCGAACCAGACCGACCCCTCGACGCTGAAGTGGACGCCGTCACCGCGCCGCGGTTCCACCCGCCCGACCCGGCGGGGGCACGGCCGCCCGCCCCGGCACAGGATCTCCGAGGAGTCGATCACCGTGGCGTAGGGATGGTCCGCGGCGAAGGAGCGGTAGAGGTCGTTGACGTGGTCGAGCGCCGCGAGCTTCTCCGGCGCCGGTGGCACGACGCGGCGCTCGGGCGCGGGCGCGGGCGACGACGCTGCGAGGAATACGAGCCGGGCGCCCCGGGCCACGAGGCGCCGGTAGAGGGCCCCGATCCGCTCGCGCAGCAGGGCGTCGTCGGACGGTGTGCCGACGGTCGAGATCTCGCCGTCCACGTAGCGGCTCTCGATCTCCCACGTGCTGTACCAGACCACCACCTCGGGGTCGAACGAGGAGAGCGCGGAGTCGAGGACGCGGGCCACCAGATCGGGGCACTGGCGCGACCAGGCGCGCGGCGGGAGGCCGTTCACCGGCACCACCTCGCCGCTCACCACCCCGCAGCCCATGACGGCCGCGTTCCTCACGGGGGCGTCGACGGCTTCGCCGACCTCCCGGAGACCCACGGAGAGCGAGCAGGCCAGCGAGTCGCCGATCACGAGCACGCGGGGACGGGCGTCGCCGGAGAGCCGGGGAGGGCCGCCGAACTTGCGCAGGTTCCCCTCCGCGAGACGACGGAACAACGACGACGACCGGTCGCAAGGCCAGGGGCTCCGCAGGCGCTCCTTGAGCAACAGGGCGCTCGGTGACGGGCCGGCACCGAGCGTGGCGACCACCGCGACCACGGCCGTGACGGTGAACGCGGCGGGCGCCACCGCCCGCATCGCCGGCATGCGCAGGGCGCCGAGGCGTATCGGGCGTTCGACGAGGTAGTACGACGCGATGGAGAAGGCGAAGGTCGCCCCGAGGCGAAGGAGGTTCAGGACCGCGAAGCTCCGGATGCCCGTCCGCTCGGCGCTCAGGACGACGATGACCGGCCAGTGCCACAGGTACACGCCGTAGGAGATCCGGCCGAGCCAGCGCAGGGGGGCGGGCGACAGCCCGCGGCGCAGGGCACCGGCGGGCTGCACCGCCGACGCGATGACCGCTGCCACCGCGACCGCGTAGAGCAGCGACCCGCCCCGGTAGAAGAACCCGCTCGAGTCCTCGAGCCTCCACCACGCGGCCAGGACCACCACCACCCCCACGGCGCCCAAGCCGTGGACCAGCCGGCGCTCACCCCCCTCGCGGGGCGCGCGCCTCCGCAGGGCCAGGGCCAGCAACGCCCCCACCAGCAACGTGTGGGCCCGCGAATCGGTCCCGTAGTACGCCCGCGACGGCGAGTCGGGATCGAAGACGACCCACATCCACACCGCCGAGGCCACCACCCCCAGGCCGGTGGCCCACGCCAGGATCCGGCGCGAACCGCGCCCCAGCCGGAGGCAGGCGAACACGACCAGCGGCCAGACGACGTAGAACTGCTCCTCCACCGCCAGCGACCACAGGTGGCGCAGCACCGAGGGCCCCGTGACGATGTCGAAGTACGACTGGCCCGTGAACACGAACCGCCAGTTGACGACGTAGAACAGGCTGGCCAGGGCGTCGCCGCGGAAGCGGACCAGCTCCCACGCCGGGAGGTCGATCCACACGTAGATCGACGCCGCCACCAGCAGCAGCCATACCGCCGGCAGCAGCCGCCGCGCCCGGCGGGACCAGAACCGCCGCAGGGTCACCCGGCCGGAGCCCTCCCACTCCACCAGCAGCAGCGAGGTGATCAGGAAGCCCGAGAGCACGAAGAACAGGTCCACCCCGAGGAACCCGCCGGGCGCCCACTTGTACCCCATGTGATAGGCGATGACCGCCAGCACGGCCCACGCCCGCAGCCCGTCGAGCGCCGGTTGGTACGCGAGCGACGCCGGGCGGCGTGAGCCGGCGTCGGGTTGACCGGGGCTCCGCGCCGGAGCCTCCGGCACGGCGCGCACGTCGGGAGCGGCTACGGGACCACCTCGCCGTCGAGGACCTCGCGCGCGACCTCGTGGATGCGCAGCCTCCGGTTCATGGCCTGCGTCTGGAGGAAGCGCCACGCCTCGTGCTCGCTCATGCCGTGACCGTCCATGAGGCGGCCCTTGGCCCGGTCGACCAGCTTGCGGGCCTCGAGCCGCTCGGAGAGGTCGCCGACCTCCTGCTCGAGCGCGTTCAGCTCCGCGTAGCGACCGAGGGCCACCTCCACGGCCGGGACCAGGTCGCTGCGCTGGACGGGCTTGACCAGGTAGCCGATCGCGCCGGCGTCGCGGGCCTGCTCGATGAGGTCGCGCTGGGAGAACGCGGTCAGCACCACCACGGCGCACAGGCGCTCCGCCGCGAGGGCACGAGCGGCGGCGAGGCCGTCGAGGCCAGGCATCTTGATGTCGAGGATCGCGAGGTCGGGCCGCAGCTCGCGGATCTGCTCGACGGCCTCGTCGCCCCGGCCGCAGTCGCCCACGACGTCGTAGCCCTCCTCTTCGAGCATCTCGCGGAGATCGAGGCGGATGATGGCTTCATCCTCGGCGATGAACACCCGGGGGGGATCGACGTCGGCGGGGGCCATGGAGCTCCAGTCCTGCGGGGTCGGGCCAGGTACGGCGGGCGGGGGCGGCGGGAGGCGGCGGGCGGCGTCAGCCGTGACTCAGCTCGGCCGACATCCGGTCGAGGAGGTCGTCCTGCTCGCGGAGCAGGTCGGCGACGGTGCGGCGCAGCGCGTCGTGCTGGCGGGCCGCGGCGTCGGCGTGGCGGCGGGCGTCGCGGGCCTCGACGTCGCCGAGGGGCGTCTCCGACACCAGGGCCCGCATCCGGGCGTCGTCGGCCTCCTCCTCGAGGAACGAGAGCTGCTCCTCGGCGACGGCCAGCTCCGCGCGGAGCCTCTTGAGACGCTCGCTGACGTCGACGAGGCGTCGTTGCAGCACCGATGGGGTCATCGACGGGATTCTAGCGATGCCGACCGCCGGGCGATCCGGCGCGGACCGCCCGGCGGCGGGCGCCTAACCGCCGCGATGTGGCACCTTGTCGCCATGAGGCATCCCGTCTTCACGCCCGAGCACGACGAGCTCCGCCTGGCCGCCCGGCGCTTCGTCGACACCGAGATCCGGCCCCACGTCCCCGACTGGGAGGAGACCGGCCTGTTCCCCGACGACGTCTTCCGGCGCTGCGGTGAGCTCGGGTTCCTGGGCCTCCACTACCCGGAGAGGTGGGGCGGTTCGGGCGGCGACCTGGCGTCGGGTCTGGTCTTCCTCGAGGAGCTCGGGCGCTGCGGTGCGGGTGGGATACCGATGGCCATCGGCGTGCAGACCCACATGTGCACACCCGCGATGGCCGAGTACGGGAGCGACGACCTGCGGGAGCGCTACCTCCGCCCGGCGATCGCCGGCGAGAAGATCGGCGCGATCGCCATCACCGAGCCCGATGCCGGCTCCGACGTGGCCGCCGTCGCCACCACCGCCCGCCGCGACGGCGACGAATGGGTGGTGAACGGCGCCAAGATGTTCATCACCAACGGCACGCGGGCCGACTTCCTCACCCTCGTCGCCCAGACCGAGCGGGGATCCTCCCATCGCGGCATCTCGCTGTTCGTCGTCGACGCCGACGCGCCCGGTGTGGCCGTCTCCCGGAAGCTGGCCAAGCTGGGGATGCTCTCCAGCGACACCGCCGAGCTCTCCCTCACCGACGTCCGGGTACCGCACGGGAACCTGATCGGCGGCGAGCCGGGGCAGGGCTTCGCCCAGCTCATGTGGCAGCTCCAGTACGAGCGCCTGTCGGGCGCGGCGATCGGGATCGGCCAGGCCGACGACGTGCTGGCCCAGACCATCGCGTACGCCCGCGAGCGGCACACCTTCGGACGACCCATCGCCGACCACCAGGTGATCGCCCACCAGCTCGCCGACGCCGCCACCGAGCTCGAAGCCGGCCGGAGCCTCCTCTACGACACGGTCTGGCGTATCCAGCAGGGCGAGTACCCCGTGGCGGAGATCTCGATGGCGAAGAAGTACGTGGCCCAGATGGGCAACCGGCTCGTGGATCGTTGCCTCCAGGTCCACGGCGGGATGGGATACATGGCCGAGACGCCCGTGAGCCGCGCCTTTCGTGACGCGCGCCTGTGGCGCATCGGGGCCGGCACCGACGAGATCATGAACAACGTGATCGCCAAGCGCCTCGGGATCAGCGCCGGCTAGACGCGCCGGGGGCACCGCCGGCGACGTGCCGCTGAGCGCTCCCCCGACCGCGAAGCGTGACCCCGGCGACCCGCGCGCCGGATCAGCCCGTCGCGGGCGGTAACCTGCCGGGCCGCGCCCGGATGGCGGAGTCGGCAGACGCGGCGGACTCAAAATCCGCTGCCCGTGAGGGCGTGTGGGTTCGAATCCCACTCCGGGCACCCAGGGCCCACCGGCGTGGAGCACCAGGACACCCCCCAGGCCACCACACCCCGACGGCGACCCGAGGCCCCCAACCCACCCCGCAGCCATGAGAGCCATCCCACCACCGACCCGGACGAAGGCGTGATCGTCGTACTGAGCCTCGCACCTACCCTCGCCATCGGCATCGCCGTGGCGTCGTTGATCGCCATCGCGGTGATCGTCGTGGCACCGTGGCCGGAGGTGCGGGCCGAACCCCCCCTCGACGAGACCGTGGAGAGCCGCCTGCTCCTCGGCGAGGACCCGGCCCAGGTCGCCGCCGACTCGCCCGGGTCGGAAGCGCGGACCGACGTGGGCGCCTTCCCCCCCGACGCCGACTGGGAGCCGTCCTCGGTCAACACCGCGCAGCTCCGTGCCATCCCACCCCCGCTGCCCAGCCCCACGAACGCGCTGATCCTCGGCGTGCTCTCGTTCCTCATCGTCCCGATCGGCTCGCTGGTGCTGCCGATCGGAGTCGTCGCCGCGGTGATCGCGTCGCGTGTCCTCTCGGCCGCCCGCCTCCAGTTCGCGACGCTGGAGGTGGAGCTCACCGGCGCCTTCCGGACCGCCGCCGCCCTGGCGATCGTGGGCGCGGCGACGGCCGTCGTCCTTTCGCTCGTGCTGAGCCTGACCTAGGAGCAACGGATGTCACGGGAGGAGATCCTGGCCACCCTCCGGGACCTGGCCGCCGAGGTGCTGGGGGCCGACCCGTCCAGCATCACCGAGGACGCCCGCCTCGCCGAGGACCTCGACGCCGACAGCCTCGACCTGGTCGAGATGGTCATGGCGCTCGAGGACCACTACGGGATCGAGATCCCCGAGGACGACCTCGAGGGCGTCACCACCGTGGGCCAGACCATCGACGTGGTGGTCGCCCGCGTCGCCTGACCGCCCGCCGGTCAGAGGGCTCGCAGCGCGGCCTCCCCCCGGGGCGACCGGACGCGTCGAAGCGCCCTAGGGAGGTGGGAGAATGCTGCACGGCAAGAGGATCCTGGTGACCGGTGTGCTCACCGAGGCGTCGATCGCGTTCTCGGTCGCGCGGCTGGCGCAGGAGAACGGGGCCGAGGTCGTCCTCAGCTCGTTCGGGCGCGCCAAGCGGCTGACCGACCGGATCGCGGGCCGACTGCCCCGGACCCCACCCGTGGTCGAGCTCGACGTCAACGACCCCGACGACCTCGCCGCCCTGGCCGACCGGGTCGGAGGACCGCTCGACGGCGTGCTCCACGCGGTGGCGTTCGCGCCCGAGTCGGCCCTGGGCGGCCGGTTCCTCGACACCCCCTGGGACGACGTCGCGGTCGCGCTGCGGACGTCGGCCTACTCTCTCAAGGCCCTGGCCATGGCCGTGCGGCCGCTCATGGAGGGGCGGAGCGGGTCGATCGTGGCCCTCGACTTCGACAACCGGAGCCAGGCCTGGCCGATGTACGACTGGATGGGCGTGGCGAAGGCGGCGCTGGAGTCGACGGCCCGCTACCTGGCCCGGTACCTCGGGACCGGGGGGATCCGGGTCAACCTCGTGTGCGCCGGACCGCTGCGGACCATGGCCGCCCGGGGCATCCCGGGGTTCGGCGACGTGGAGCGAGTCTGGGCCGAGCGGGCCCCGCTGGGCTGGGACGCCGGTGACGCCGAACCGGCGGCCCGGGCCTGCGTGGCCCTGCTGTCGGACTGGTTCCCCGCCACCACCGGCGAGATGATCCACGTAGACGGCGGCGCGCACGCCGTAGGGGCCTGACCGGCCGCTCCTAGGATGCGGCCCGTGCCGGGGCCCGTGACCGTTCGCGCCGACGACGCGCCCGCCGGCGTCGCGGCCCGGGCCGCCCGGGTGCTGGGGCTCGAGTCGGGCCCCGGCGGGGCGCTGGTGGGCTATCCCCACGGCCGCGAGATACGCGTCGAGGCCACGGTCCGGCCCGACGGCGCCGGGAGCCGGGTGGACCTCACGGCCCGCGTCGAGGCCCGCGTGCCGTACTTCGACTGGTTCTTCGGCCCGATCCTCCGCCGGCGGTGCCGCCGGGTGCTCCGCCACTGCGCGGCGGTCCTGACCGACGCCGACGACGACATCCGGCCCCTCCGGTCGTCGTACTTCCTACCGCCCGTCCCCTTCGACGACGAGCAGATCACCCTCCTGGCGTCGGCCTGCGCTCTCGGGGCGCTCTGCTCCTTCGGCTCGGCGCTGTTCGGCCAGAACGCCAACTCCGTCGCCGACGCCTTCGGCTCCCACGACGCGACGCTGGGGACGTCGCTGGCGATCACGCGGGCGGGGGTCCTCGTCGCCCTGGTGGTCGCGGCCCTCGCCGACCGGTACGGCCGGCGGGCGGTGGTCGCGGCCGGCTTCGGAGGCGTAGGCCTCGCCAACGCCGCCACCGCCCTGGCCCCGAACCTCGCGTTCTTCACCGGGTCCCAGCTCCTCACCCGCGCCTTCGTGCAGGCGACGCTGGTGGTCGCCGGCATCGCGGTGGTCGAGGAGGCGCCCGAGCGCGCCCGGGCCTACGCCGCCACGATGTTCGCCCTCGCCAGCGGTGCGGGCTTCGCTCTGTCGGTGATCCTCCTGCCCATCGCCGACCTCGGCCCCCAGGCCTGGCGCGTCTCCTTCGCGGTGAGCGGACTGACCGTGCTGCTGCTCCCGGCGCTGGTCCGGTCCTTCCCCGAGACCCGGCGATACCGCCGCGTGGTGGGCGAGGCGGTCAGCCGCGGCCGCCTCCGCACGCTTCGGGACCGGTCGTACGCGTCGCGCTTCGCGCTCCTCGGGGGGATCGCCTTCCTCACGGGGGTCTTCAGCGCTCCCTCCGCGCAGCTCACGAACCGCTTCCTCTCCGACGACCGGGGGTTCTCGAACCTCGACGTGTCGGTGTTCCGCGCCGTGACCAACGGGATTCCGGGGCTGATCGGCGTGGTGGTCGGCGGGCGCCTGGTGGAGTCACGCGGCCGCCGGCCGGTGGCCATCTGGGCCACGGCCCTCGCCACCGCCGTCCAGGCCGCGTTCTTCCTCAGCGACGGCGCCTGGCTCTGGGTCCTCTCCGCGGTGGCGCTGCTCGGCGCCGCCCCCGCGAGCATCGCCCTGGGGACGCTCGACGCGGAGCTCTTCCCCACCGAGGTGCGCGGGACGTCGAACGCGCTGCTGCTGGTCTGTGGCGTCACGGGCGCGGTGACCGGCCTCCTCGCGTCGGGGTTCCTCGCCGACCCGCTGGGCGGCCTCGGCCGCTCCATAGCCCTGTGCGGCGCGGCGGCCATGGCCGCGGCGTTGCTCCTCGCCCCGCGCCTGCCGGAGTCGGCGTTCCACGCCCTCGACGAGGTCAGCCCGTCGCGGGTGGTGGACCCCCGGGCCCCGGCCGACGATCCGGGTTAACGTCGCCGGGATGCCCGCCGACTCCCTTGACGACTTCGAGGCCGGAGAGTTCGAGTTCGGCGGAACGGTTCGTCCCGTCTTCCGGGGCGGCGACGGGCCGGCCGTGATCGTCATCCACGAGGTTCCGGGGATCACCCCGGCCGTCGCGGACTTCGCCCGGCGGGTCGTGGACCGCGGCTACCGGGCGGTGCTCCCCTCGCTCTTCGGGACCCCGGGGCGCGAACCGTCCGCCCCGTACCTCGCGTCGTCCCTCGCCCGGGCGTGCGTGGCGCGCGAGTTCACCGTCATGGCGCTCAACCGGACGAGCCCCGTCATCGGATGGCTCCTGGCCCTGTCCCGCGCGGAGCACGCTGCCGCCGGCGGGCCGGGGGTCGGTGTGGTCGGCATGTGCTTCACCGGGGGGTTCGCGCTCGGGATGGCGGTCGACCCCGTCGTGCAGGCCCCGGTGCTCAGCCAGCCGTCGCTGCCCTTCGCCGTGGGGGCACGCCGGCGAGAGGCGACCGGGGTGAGCGACGCCGATCTCTCGACGGTCCGCGAACGGGTGGAGAGCGGAGGCGCCTGCCTGCTCGGCCTGCGCTTCACCGCCGACAGGTTGGTCCCGGCGGAACGGTTCGCGACCCTGGCCCGCGAGCTCGGCGACGGCTTCATCGCGGTCGAGATCGACAGCGAGCCCGGGAACCCCCACGGCATACCCGCACGCGCGCACTCCGTGCTCACCGAGGACCTGGTCGACGAGCCTGGCCACCCCACCCGGGAGGCGCTCGAGCGGGTGCTCGAGTTCCTCGACCAGCGCCTCGGGCCACGCGGCTCCTGACCCGCGGTTCGGGTCAGCCGGCGCGTGCCGCCGCGCCGACCGGGTGGAGGGCCGAGCGCGCCACCGTGGATCCCGAGGCGTCGACGACCCTCACCACCCGCAGGGGCCAGGCCGAATCGGGAATCGCCGCCGCGAAGTGCGCGGCCGACCGCCCGACGTCGAAGCGGTGCACGTGGCTCCAGACGCGGCTGTCGTCGCGGCCGTCGAGGGTGTACGCGCCACGCGGCAGCGATCCGTCGAGGGCCACGAAGACCACATGCTCCGAGCCGGTCGGGACCAGGACCGAACCCAACGGCGAGCCGTCGCGGTCGACGAGTCGGGCCTCGGTCACCGTCGCGGCCACCCGGGGCGGCTCGCTCTCGGCGAGCCGGACCCCCACCACGCTGACGATCGACGCGGCCGCCCCCACGGCCAGCGCCGCGATCAGCGCCACCGCCGTGCGCCCGACCCGGCGGCGCCACCGCGGCTCGGCGGCCCCCATCCGCTCCAGCGTCCGGCGCTCGAAGCCGACCGGGGGATCGGCCTCGGCGATCAGGACCGGCAGCGCGTCGACGACCTCGGTGAGCTCGGCCAGGTAGCTGCGGCACACCGCGCACGACCCGAGGTGCTCGAGCGCCTCGGCCCGCTCGGTGCCGCCCAGCACGTCGAGAGCCATCTCGGGCGCCCGGGCGCGGGTCTCGACGCAGGTGTAGGCGCTGCTCACGCTCGCCCGCCCTCACCCCGCCCGCCTTCGCGGGCGAGGGCCGAGTGCAGCCGCAGCATCGCGGCGCGGATCCGGCTCTGCGCGGTGAAGACCGGGACGCCGACGCGAGCCCCCACCTCCGCCGCGGTCAGGCCCTGGAACTCGGCCAGGCTCAGGGCCCGGCGCTCGTCCGGCGGCAGGTGGTCGAGCGCGTCGCGCAGGCGGACGATGTCGTCGCCCATCGTCGCCGCCTCCTCGGGCCCACCCCCGGTGTCGTCGGCCGGAAGCGTGCCGGCGGGGTCGAGCGGCCGCCCCGGCCCGAGCGCCAGGTGCTCGATGGCCACGCTGCGGCAGATCGAGAGGACCCAGGTCGGCACCGTCCCTCGGCGCGGGTCGTAGGTGGACGCGTGACGCCACACCCGGACGAACGCCTCCCGCGCCACCTCCTCGGCGGCCCGGGGTTCGCCGATGATCGCGAGCGCGAGGCCGTAGACGCGTCGCTGGAAGCGCTCGACGAACGCCGCGGCGGCGTCGGGGTCACCCGCTGCCAGCCCGGCCAGGAGGGCGTCATCGGATACCGACCACATGGTCCACGGCCCGCCGGCGCCCCGGGACGGGATACGTCCGCAGGCACCATCAACGCTATCCCCGTCGTCACCGGGCGCAACCCCCGGGATCGGACGCCCACCCGGCCCGGGCCGCGGGGTCGCCCGGACCCTCAGAGCCGCCAGCGCCGGCGGGCGTGGGCGTGGAAGTGGTCGGGGATGTTGCGCATGACGGGGTCGACGTGGTGGTCGCCGATCACGGCCCCGGCGACCTCGCCGAGGACCCTCAGCATGTGCTCACGCTGCTCGGGCGGCGGGTCGGTGCCGTGCTCGCGCCACACCACCATGGGGACCGCGCAGACCTCGCACTCCGCGACCCAGCAGATGTCGTCCTCGTGGAACCACGGGGTCATCCGGGCCGCCTCGCAGAGGTCGCAGGGGCGCGCGGAGGAGCCGCCGGCGGTCACGGTCGGGACCCGGAGGGGCCGGCCCGGTCGAGGGCCCGACGGAGCTCGGCCACCGCCTCGCCGACCGCCTCGGGACCGCCGCCTTCGAGGAGGATCCGCACCAGGGCGCTGCCCACCACCACGCCGTCGGCCGCGCTCGAGGCCTCGGCGGCCTGCTCGGGCGTCGAGATGCCCACGCCGAGCAGCACGGGCTTGTCGGTGGCCTCGCGACACCGCCGCCCCATGCCCCGGGCCTCGGGCGCCAGGTCCCGCCGTTCACCGGTCACGCCGAGGAGGGCCACCGCGTAGAGGAAGCCCTCCGTCCGCGCCCCGATCCGCACCAGCCGCTCCGGCGGCGTGGTCGGCGCGGCGAGCAGGACCGGCGCCACGCCGGCCGCCGTCGCGGCTTCGCCCCACCCGTCGAGCTCGTCGAGGGGCAGGTCGGGGACGATCGCGCCCGCGATCCCGGCGTCGGCCAGGCTCCCGGCGAAGCGCTCGTGCCCGGCATGGAGGACCGGGTTGTAGTAGGTCATCACGACCACCGGCACGTCGACGTCGAGGCGGGCGGCCTCGGCCACGATCGACGCCGGGGTCGCCCCGGAGGCCAACGCCCGGTGGGAGGCCTCCTGGATCGTGGGTCCGTCCATGACCGGGTCGGAGAAGGGGATGCCGACCTCCACCGCGTCGGCGCCGGCCGCGGCCGCGGCCCGCACGACGTCGGTCCAGCCCGCTCCGAACCCGCCGGTCACGTAGGGGACCAGCAGCGGGGCGCGCTCCCGCCGCGCCCGCAGATGGACCTCGAGGGGGGTCATCCCTCGCGCTCCGCGGCGAGCAGGTCGGCGACCTGCGCGGCGTCCTTGTCGCCCCGGCCCGACAGGGTCACCAGCACGGTGGCCCCCTCGGGGATGGACCGCCGGGCCTCGCGCGCCACCCAGGCCAGCGCGTGGGCCGACTCGAGAGCCGGCACGATGCCCTCGGTGCGAGAAAGCAGCGAAAAGGCGTCGAGGGCCTCCCGGTCGGTCGCCGACTCGTAGCGGGCGCGGCCGGAGGCGGCCAGGGCCGCGTGCTCGGGGCCCACGCCGGGGTAGTCGAGCCCCGCCGACACGGAGTGCGCCTCGGCGATCTGGCCGTGCTCGTCCTGGAGGAACAGCGAGCGCGCGCCGTGCAGCACGCCCGGCACCCCCCGGGCCACCGACGCGCCGTGGCGGCCGGAGTCGAGGCCGTGCCCGGCGGCCTCCACCCCCACCAGTTCGGCGGGGCTGTCGAGGAAGCCGGCGAAGGTCCCGATCGCGTTCGACCCGCCCCCGACGCACGCGACCACGAGGTCGGGGTCGCGCCCCTCCAGCCGGTCGCGGCACTGCGCCCTCGCCTCCTCTCCCACGACCTTCTGGAGCTCGCGCACGATCCAGGGGAACGGGTGGGGCCCGACCACCGAGCCGAGGCAGTAGTGGGTGGTCCCCACCGTGGCGACCCACGCGCGGAGGGCCTCGTTCACGGCGTCCTTGAGGGTGGCGCTGCCCGACGTGACCGGCACCACCTCGGCGCCCAGGAGCCTCATGCGGAACACGTTGAGCGCCTGGCGCTCCACGTCGACGGCGCCCATGAACACCCGGCAGCCCAGCCCGAAGAGGGCGCACGCCGTGGCGGTGGCCACGCCGTGCTGGCCGGCCCCCGTCTCGGCGATCACCTCCGCCTTGCCCATACGCCGGGTGAGCAGGGCCTGGCCGAGCACGTTGTTGATCTTGTGGGAGCCGGTGTGGGTGAGATCCTCGCGCTTGAGCAGGATGCGTACGCCCAGCCGCTCCGACAGGCGGTGGCACTCCGTCACCGGCGTGGGCCGCCCCGCGTACTCGCCCAGCAGCCCGGCCAGCTCGTCGCGGAAGGCGGCGTCGGCCCAGGCGCGGGTGAACTCCCCCTCCAGCTCCACCAGCGCGGGGACGAGCGTCTCGGGCACGAACCGCCCCCCGAACGCGCCGAAGCGACCCAGGCCGGTCGGCGGGGGCCCGGGCGGGCCGAGGGTCACCTCGCCCCGCACGGCGTCACCGGTATGGGTGGCGGCACGGGACGCTCACGAACCGAACAGCGGGTCGTCGTCGGCCCAGTCGTAGGGCGTGCCGCCGGTGGGCACGAAGTGGTCCGCGTCGGAGAGCGCCTCGGCGGCGGCGCGGGCCGCGCTGACGAAGCGGCGCAGCTTGCGGGCGTCCTTGCGGCCCGGGGCCGACTCGACCCCGCTCGACACGTCGACGCCCCACGGCCGGACCCGGGCGACGGCGTCGGCCACGTTGTCGGCGTTGAGGCCGCCGGCGAGGAGGAGGCGCACCCCACCGGGCACGCCGTCGGTGAGCGACCAGTCGAAGACGTGCCCCGACCCGGGCGACGACGAGTCGACGAGGACGACGTCGGCGGGGCCGTTCACCGACGCCGCCAGGGCGCCGTCGCCGGCCGCGAAGGCCTGGATCACGAACGGGACCCGCGACCGGACGCTGCGGACCTCCGAGAGCGGCTCCCGGCCGTGGAGCTGCGCGCCGCTCAGGCCGACCTTGTTGACCACCTCGACGACCCGGTCGGGCCGTTCGTTGCGGAACACGCCCACCGTCACGACCTCGGGCGGGAGCCGGCGCACGATGTCGCGGACGGTCCCGGGCTTGACCTGGCGGGTGCTGCCCGGCGCGAACACGAACCCCAGCGCGTCGGCACCCAGGGCGACCGCGAGGAGGGCGTCGTCCTCGTTGGTGATCCCGCAGACCTTCACGAACACAGGTTCCGACCGTACCCGAACGCGGCCGCCCGGAACGGGACCGGACCCCGGCGTCGCGGTCGCCGCGGCCGGGAGCGATCAGGCGTCGATGAGCCGGTCGTGGAGGTAGTCGTCGTAGGCGGAGAGGTCGAGGAAGCCGTGGCCGGAGAAGTTGAAGAGGATCACCTTCTCCTCCCCCGTCTCCTTGGCCGCGAGGGCCTCGTCGACGGCGGCCCGCACCGCGTGCCCGGTCTCGGGCGCGGGGACCTTCCCCTCGGCCCGGGCGAACTGCACGCTGGCCTCGAAGGTCTTCCCCTGGGGCAGCGCCAGCGCCTCCATCCGGCCCGCCTTGACCAGGTTGGAGATGATCGGCGAGTCGCCGTGGTAGCGCAGCCCGCCGGCGTGGATCGAGGGGGGCACGAAGTCGTGGCCGAGGGTGTACATGGGCAGGAGGGGGGTCATTCCGACGCTGTCGCCGAAGTCGTAGTCGAAGCGCCCCTCGGTGAGCGTGGGGCAGCTCGACGGCTCGACGGCGACGAGCCGCACGTCGCGGTCGTCGAGGAAGGGAAGGGCGATCCCGCCGAGGTTG
>WBZR01003005.1_pt1 | contig 16208 bp, 21 predicted proteins | sample 5204231 | NCBI WGS metagenome assembly WBZR01 (sample SAMN12412403, study PRJNA552823) | activated sludge metagenome | isolation source: activated sludge from anammox sidestream of wastewater treatment plant... | place: USA: Virginia | collected 2017-08 | reverse complement strand
TCGGCTGTACATCATGCGCGGCGACCTGGAGATCGCGCAATTGTCCTGCTGGGTCTACGGGCACTATATGAAAGGCCCGAACCGATCAGACAACGGCGAGTACATCGGGGCCGGCTGGGTCTGGCAGATCGACGAGAGCGACGGGGCGACCACGGGGCGACCTCGGTGCTTGGCGGATGATCTGCGACGGACAGTCGTCATCGAGACCAGCGACGGGGCAGGAACGTCTCTGGTAGTCGATATCGACGACGATCTGCAGGACGACCACGCTGAGGCCGGCAGGCTGATTGACACCGTGCAAGACGCCATCGACGCGGCATATCGCAAAATCGAGTGCTCTCCGGCTGACGATGACGACGTGCTGGAATCGCTGCAGGATCGCCGTCAGGTCGCCGAGATTAGCGTGGAACTTCCGACGGGAGACGATGCGACTGTCGGCCTCTACGCTGGCCGGGACGCGGGCAGGACGGTCTACACACACCAGGGAGCACTGCCAGGGTGCAGTCAGGTATTCGAGGATTCCGCGGAGTGCGTCGCTGACGCGGAGAACTGGCTGCGGAGAATCCTGCGGGCCGCCGCCGATGGTGAGATTGATATCAGCGGCAAGGCTGCGCTGCTGGCCGAATCGCTCGCGGACTGACCGACAATCCCGGCGGGGCTGCCTACGAGCCCCGCATCTCTCTGGAGTCGCTGCGATGGATGATGAAGATGACCGAGAGGCTGGCGTGCGTCTCGCCAAGAGGATGCTCATCAAGGCAGGCGTTGACGCGACGATTACGGACGTCGGAAACCGGTATCGACTGACGCACGGTGGCGAGACGTATGAATTCGCTGGGCTTGGGCGATTGCTGCAATGGGTCTACGACCATTGCGATCACACGATAGACTGACCGACCACGACCGGAGGGGGCGGCCCGTGCGCCCCTGACGGTGGTGGCCGTTTGGCCGGGTTCTGCACAGTTCAGCCGAGAAGGGGATGTGATGCCAGGAACTAGACGCCCGTGGAAACGGGACGACAACTTTCTGTTTCGAGACGGAGCGGGGAACGAGCTTCACCAGATTTTCGACGCGGACGATTACCTCGTCTGCAGGGTCGATGTATCTGCCGACGGGACGGACGACGTTTCGAGCCGTGCGTTGGAATTGGAGAACGTAGCCTTGATCGAGGCAGCGCCTGACCTCTTTGCCTATCTCGCCGAGGCAATCAAGGTCGCGGAGGATCTTTGTATCGACGAGCGAGACGACTGGTATGTCAACGCGAAAGCCGTGATTGCCAGAGTGACCAGAAAGGGGGAGTGATGCGCCGCTACACAAAAGCCATGAAAGATAAGCAGCGGGAGTTTATCCTGCAAACTGAGGCGATGCTGCGGTCGCTTGGCGCAGACGAGTCGGATCAGATGTATCCGTTCACGCTGGAAACGGAGTTTGGTCAGCTCGGCGTTTCGATTCACGATCAACGCTGGGCGCACGGCGCGACGTACATTTCCGCGCCGGGTGCTTGGCTGCTCGGCGTCGTATGCTGCCGATTTCGAGATCCTGCGTTTGAGGATCGCAAGGTTCCGAACGCCTCGCCGAACGGGAAATGGAACTTCCACTTCTCTTGGGAGGAAGGTACTCCATCCGAGTGCGTCGAGAATCTTCGCCTGGCACTGGTGTGCCAGGCGAAGGTAAAAATCCGCCAGCCGGCCGTCGCCTGAAAGGGGAAGCCATGCGAGTGACCATCGAATTCGAGATTGATCCGCTGTCGTTCGCCGACCTGGACGACGCGGAGGGGGCGGCGGCCCGGCTGATCCATCGGGCGGCGGCCCTGATCGTCAGGAACGGACTGCCGGAGCCTGGGGGCCTCGGGCACGAACTGAGGCTGCCCGATTGCGAAGTGCGCGGAGTGCTCCGCGCGGAGACGTCAGACGAACTGGCCCGGCTGGACGGGCTCCACATCTAATCCCACCACCCCGGACTGGCGAAGCCGTTCGATTCGGCACCGGGGCCTCGCGATTCTGGCCTTGCAACACTCAACTGCAACGCTACAATCTGATCGCAACACAGTTCAACCGAAACTCCCGCATGGGAGGAGGAACACGATGCGCCGCGACTGGCCCGATGACATCAAGGATCGACTCGGCACGATGTCCGACAAAGATCTGGCCGAGCAGTTGGGGTGCGACAGAACCACGATCTTCCGCCTGCGTCAGCGGCTGGGCGTAAAGTGCGTCCAGCGACTCAGCGTCAGCCAGGCTTGCCAGAATCTGATTGATGCCGTGGAGGCTTCCAGCATTGTCAAGAATCGGGCCGTGCAGTCGGCCATTCGGTCTGCCAAACTCGCGATGAAAGGGGTCAGAGTTGAGCGAATCGAAGACGTCGGATCTGAAGTATGCGGGGGACGCGGAGCTACCGCCTAACCCGCTGATCCGTGTGTGGCGAGTCCGCCGGGTCTACCAGTTCACCGATGGCCGGCTGGTGGGGATCGTCGGGCTCGCGATAGGAGAGTTCTCGGACTGTGCGGAGGCGGCGGCGGCAGACATCGCCAAAAGCCTGTGCTGGCTGGAGCGGGAAGAATTTGACGCCTCGCGACTCATCTCCAGCCCGTTTCGCTGCGAGGCGGCCACGATGCGACGTATCCGAAAGGAATGGGCCGAGTATGAACGACTCTACGGCAGCCCAAGCTGACGAGCAGGCTGAATGGGTTTCCCCGACCGAGCTATTTCGCCGGGCATGGGTGGCGCGGGAACTCGGGCAGAATGAGGAAGCGGCAATCATCCTTCGCGAACTGGCGCTGGCTGGCGTGAAGGTTTCATTCTGTCACCCGAAGAAGAAGCCGGCCCTGAAGTGCCTGCACTGCGAGCAACCGGCGAGGACTCGCGGCGTGTGCAAGACCCACCATCGGGCGGTTATGGACCTGCTCCGCCGCGGAGAGGTGACGAACGAGCAGCTTGTGGCTGCGGGGGCGATCTTGCCCTCCAAGAAGCCGTGGACCCACGCCCAGACGGGTGCTCGGGAGGCGATGCGTGAGAAGATTCGACAGTGGCAAGTCAAGGAGAACTGACAGATGGAAGTCTGCCTGATGGGTTTCACCTGCCTCGAACTGTTCGCGCTGGCGGTCGGCGCGTTCCCGATCCTGGTGGCCGTCGGCTACGGGCTGGCCTCGCTCGCCAGACGCTGCATTGAGGCCGCCGGACGTGGGGCCGACAACTACCTGAAGCAGATCAACAGGGGTGCGAAATCGTGAAGTTCGTCCCGCGGCGGAAGACCGGATACCATGCCACGCCGCTTTCGGCCATTGCCGAGGCGGTGGACCTGATCGGCGAGTCCGAGGGGGACGCATCGTCGCTCTCGCTGTTCGATCCGTTCGCGGGCGATGGCACGGCCGTCCTCCATCTGTCGCGGTTGCTGGGCGTCAAGCCTGACCGCATTTACGCGGTTGAAGCCAGTGGGGAGCGGGCCGAGGCGTTGCGACGTCTCATCCCAGCGGCCAACGTCCTCGGTCCCGCCACACTGGAGAAATGTTCGATCACCAAACAGACCATGTCGATCGCCCTGATCCACCCACCGCACACTAACGAGCACGGGGGCGGGCCGGGTCGACAGGCGGAATACGCACACGAAGCCCTACAGCATCTCGTCCCCGGCGGGATCGCTCTCGTCGTGGCGGATGCCCGGTGCTGGAAGGAACCGGCCTTCTGCAACCGTATTGCGAACGCTCTGGAGTGGGCGACGATGCTGCCACCGTGGCGGGACGGCGAATCCACGGTGTCCATGCTGATCGGCCAGCGGCGGCGGCGATCAGAGTCGTACGCCAACCTGCCGCAGATCCTGAACAAGCTGCCGGGCTCGAAGTACACACTGCTGCCAGGACGGGCGGTCACACATTTCGTCAAGTACGGGCATTCGGATGACGAGATCATTGACCTGCTCAACCGGAGTCCGCTGATGAAGGCGGCGGAACCGCCGGAGGTGAAGCTGGCACCGGAACCGCCAATGGAACTCGGACGCGGGCACGTCGCGCTGCTGCTCGCCTCCGGCTTCCTGAACGGGGTGGTCCAGAAAGACGGGGAACCGCCGCACGTTGTCCGGGGGACGGCTCGCAAGGCCGAGTCGCTGGTCAGCCGCGAGGACTCATCGAACGACAACGGGGACCGCGTGCGGACGTCGGTCTACACCGAGAAGATCGAACTCCACGTCCGCATCCTTACCGAAAGGGGAACGCTCCATGACCTCTCCAGCGGAGACTCCGCGGCCTGACGGTCAGGAGAAGCCGATCGGCCTCGGCCTGCTCCGCTGTAACTACAACGGGAAGGTCTGGGATCTGAAGTTGGTTGCCGGGTCCGTCCATCAGGTCGACGGGTTCGGTGGCCGGCGGCAGCGGATCATGTTCGTCTCGGCCGTCGGATCGAGCAAGGCGACCGAGGGGTTGGCGGCCATGCTGCGATCCCGCGGGGACCACGAGCCGTCGTTCCAGCTTGTCGGCGACTCGATGGTCCCGTGGAAGCACGAGGGCGTGCTACGCGATCCAGGCTTCTCCTACGAGGTCGAGACGTTCCGGCTGTCGAAGGATCTTGTTCATATCGTCGGGACCACGACCCGCAAGGGGTTCATGGCGTCGTTCTCGAACCGGGCGATCTGGAATTGTCTCTCGTCCGATGCGTTCACGACGCCTGTGCTGCGGACGTGGGTGCAACCGCTGGCTGCGGAGTTCATGGAGCGGAAGATCCTCGTCAAGTGCGCCTCTTACCAGTGTCAGGGATGCTTCCTCGACCTGCGGCCGGCGATGCTCGACCGGATCGTGTGTGACATGGTGAAAGCGAAGAAACTCATGCTGAGGGAGTAAGGTGATGAAGGGGAAGCAGATCACGTCAGTCGATCTCGCACGCGAGATCATCGAGTTGCACGAGCGATACGAGCGTCTGGATGAGTGGAGGAAGACTGCCGCAGTTGTTCTCGCGGAGAACGCCATCTGCTCAGGACGCATTCCGATCAAGCGGCTTCTGACGGATAAAGCCAGAGACTTTCTGATCGAGTGCGTTGAACGCGGGGACATCGAGATCGGCATCAGCTCGAAAGAGGTCGTCGCCTTCTGGGTTGGGGCCGACCGCGGAGCAGCCGGAGGAAGCCTACTGTTCAATGGGTGCGACGTTACGATCGAGACGCTGCAAAAGCGTGCGCGGCAGTGCGGCGTTGACTTTGAGGCCGAGTGATGGAAAAGACTCTCGACGACTACCTGCTGCACTACGGGCCGGAACTTGGCCGCAAGGTGCTCACGCACATGCGGCCACTCCACCGGCCGAGCGTCGATTCCCCGGCTGAGATCGAACTGCTGCGTGCGCCATACCCGATGCAGATGCACGCGATCACGGCGACGATCAAGCAGTTGAATCGCAGCCCAGCGTGCCAGCTTGTGGGGGCGTGCGGAACCGGAAAGACGTTGATGGGCATGGCAGCCGCGCACGGGCACGCTGGTCAGTGGCTGGTCGGCCGGCGCCGTCGTCGACTGAAGCAGCACTACCGGGCGATCGTCATGTGCCCGCCCCACCTGACAGAAAAGTGGGTGCGGGAACTACAGGAGACGATCCCGGGTGTATCGGCCACGATCGTAGAGACGATCGAACAACTGGAGACGCTGATCGTCGGCAAGCCGTCGGGCGCCGAGTGGTACGTCGTCTCCGCCTCGAACGCGAAACTCGGGCCGGGGTGGACTCCGGTCGAGCCGAAGGGGGCGAAGCTGGAGAAGTCCGGGCTCGCAAAGCTCTACTCGATCTGCCATGCCTGCCACGAGATCCAGTGGAAGTCGGAGGAGGCGGAGACTCCGCACAAACCAGACTGGCATCGGAAGGAACCGAGGTTCTGCCAGTCGTGCGGGACTCCCATGTTCCAATGGGGGGGGCCTGGCAAGTTCCACCGTTGGCCGCTCGCCACGTTCATCCATAAGCAGATGCCGAACGCCTTCGACTACTTCATCTGCGACGAGGTCCACCAGACGAAGTCGGTCGATAGCCTCATCGGCGAGTCGATGGGAACGATCTGCGCCTGCGTCAAGAAGACAATCGTCCTGACCGGAACGCTGATCGGCGGGTACTCCGAGCACATCAGGTCGATCCTCTTCCGTGCGAACCCGCAGGCGATGCTGAAGCATGGCATGGGCTGGGACAACGAGGGGGAGTTCATCAATCGGTACGGCCGATACGAGATCAAAGAGGTCATCACGACGAAGACGAACCGCAAAGGACGAGTCTCGTCGACCACGAAGCGGACGAAGAAAGCCCGTCCGGGGATCATGCCGACATTGTTCGGGGACATGCTGATCGACAACACGGTTTTTATAGACCTACCAGACATCGCTGTTAACCTCCCTCAGTTGACCGAGTTCACGATCCCGGTCGACATGAGCGACGAACTGCGAGAGGCGTACCGATACGTCGAGGAGGAGATCAAGTCGGTCGTCGAAGCCTGTCTTGCCGAGGGGAACGTCAAGCCGATCCCGGTCATGCTGCAAACCCTGATGGGCTACACGGACAGGCCGTACGGATGGGGGACGATCACCTACGCGGGGGAGATGCCGGGCGAACGCATCCCGATCTGCCAGGCTCCCGATCTCGACGAGTCCACGACGTTCCCGAAAGAGGATCAACTGCTGAATATCCTGCTCGATAACCACGCCCGCGGCAGGCAGTGCTGGATCTTCACGACCATGACCGGCGTGCGCGACGTGTGCGAGCGGCTGCAGGAGAAGATCGAGTCGGCTGGCCTGCGCTGCGGAATCCTCCGGGCGGAGAAGGTGCCGACGAAGGACCGGGAGCGGTGGATCGCGGAGAACGGGCCACGATACGACGTGATCATCAGCCATCCGAAGCCTGTTGAGACGGGGCTCGACCTGTTCGACAAGAAGGGCGGCCACAACTTCGCCACCCTCATCTTCTACCTGACCGGGTACGACACGTTCGTCATGCGGCAGGCGTCTCGCCGCGGGTATCGCCTCGGCCAGCCGCTGGAGTGCGAGAACTACTACATGTTCTACAGGGGGACGCTGCAGGAGACGGCGATGTCCCTGATGGGGCAGAAGCTGGCGGCCTCGCTCGCACTGGAGGGTAACTTCTCCAGCGAGGGGCTGATCGCGATGATCGGGGACGACTCGTCGTCGATCGCGATGGAATTGGCGAAGTCGCTGGCCCGTGGTCTGGAAGAGGTTGACGTCAGCCAGTCGTGGTCGAAGATTGCGATCCCGGTTGGCGAGGTGAGGCGACGACAGGACGTTCCTGTCGCGATCGAGGCGAAGCCGGCGGAACTCGTGACCGTTGGCGATCGAATCGCTGCTCTGCGAGCGCAGAACAAGCGGAACCCGTTGAAGGTTTGCGAGTGAAAGGGGGAACTGGATGTCTTGTGATTGGAGCAAACTGCCCCGTCGTATGCTTGAGATCGTTGCAACGCAGGAATGTCTGAAGCGAATTCAGGCGGTTCGTGATGGGAAGAACCCATACCCCGAGGACCAGAGAGAGGTCTGGTGGGCGCTGGAAACCGCAGATCGGGAATCACTTGGAGATTCGTACGCCGACTTCTACGATCCACGCCTGCTGAATCAGCAGGTTCTGGAGGCGAGCGGATTCACGTTCGTACCGGGAACAAACAGCGTGCTCCATCCCGAGAAAGACGTCCTGCTGTTTGACAGGAGATCGCTGGGTTTCGGATATCAGTTCGACTACTCGGGAGGGGCTTTCGACCACGCCATGCCGTTGAGCACGATCGGCGACTTCCGCCGATTCTGCTCGCTCCCGGGGATCGAGATCGACGTCATTGTGCCGGAGGATTACAAGCCATGTTGATCACAATCACGAAGTGGGATCGTTTCGGAAGGCCGCGAAAGTCATTTCCGGCTCCATGTCAGAAGTGCGGAAAGCAGATCCCGAAGCCAGCGGGTAGCAATAGCGTCCACATCTGCAACAAGTGCAAAGCGAGGTAGCTGTGCCTGAAATGAACGCCTACGTCCGCGTCTCCACGCTCGATCAAGTCGACGGGCAGAGTCTGGAGGCCCAGCGAATCGCCTGCCTGCGGATGGGACAGGAACTGCAGGCCCGCCACGGCTGCGTCTGGGGGCCGAACAAGTACGGGGAACTCTGGGATGACCAGGGGATCTTCTGCGAAAGCGGCGTGAGCGCGTTCAAGACGCCGTTCTTCGATCGGCCGGCAGCCATCGCCGCGTGCGGGAACCTGCGGAAGGGCGATTTCCTGATCGTCTCCCGGCTCGATCGGACATTCCGGTCGGTCGGAGACTTTCAGGAGGTATGGAAAGTTTTCCAGGAGCACGGGGTTACGCTCGTCTCGTGCAACCCGATGATCGACCCGACGACGCCCCACGGCATGGCGATGATGCAGAGCCTGATCGTCTTCTTCCAATGGGAGTCGGCGATCAAGAGCCAGCGAGGAAAAGAGTCTGCGGCCATCAAGAAGGGCAAGCTGCCCCCCGTGAAGGTCAACGAGACGCAGGAAAAGCAGGTCCATGCGAAGAAATTGGTGGACTTGGCGGAAACCCACCGGAAGGGCGGGTTCGAGTACCTGCCGCCCGCAGCGCCAGGGGCCTTCAAACGGGCCAAGGCGGCGTCCGCGCCGGTGAGCGGCCGGATTATCGAGTACATCCGCAACAGCCACGCAGACGCTCACCTGGCGGGCCTGGGGCTGGAGAACCAGAGGCAGCAGGCGAGGCGGTGGTCAGAGCGGGTGCGTGAACTCCATCCTCACCTGACGGGCGAGCCGGTCGTGTTCTACGACGACACGGTCTCCGCGTTCAAGATTCCGTTCAACCGGCGCCCGGCCGGAAAAAGGGCGATGGAGTTCCTGAAGCCGGGCGATCATATCGTGTTCTCCCGACTCGACCGCGGGTTCCGCTCGGTCGTCGACTGCCTGTGGACGGTCGACGAACTGCGGAAGCGGGGCGTGACCGTCCATTTCGCCGACCTGCAGTTCGACTGCTCCAGCCCGGTGAACCGTGCGTTCCTCGCGCAGGCGAGCATCTTCTGCGAACTGGAGTCTCAGTTCACCTCCGCGCGAACGACGGAGGCGATGGCCGTGCTGAAGGAGAAGCGAGGTTCTGGCGGTTCGGCACCAAGCTGTCGCAAGTGGACGGAAGCTACCGAGAAGCGGGGAGGAAAGACAGTCACCACGCGGAGGCTGGACTGGGACAAGCGGGAGGTCGCCCTGCAGCGGTGGCTCTACCACCTGCGGTACTGGAAGAACATGACGACCCGGCAGATTTATCATCACGTCGAGACGATCATGTCGAAGCGAGACGGACGCCCTTTCTGTCCGCTCGGTGGTGTTTCCAAGTCGAAGGCGGCAAAGTACGGCCTTGATCCGCGCACGGTATCCTACAAGGGCGTCGTCAACCCGCCGTGGATGAGGATGTTTTCGCACATACGGCGGGGGCCTGCCTATGAAGTTCCACTGATCGCCAGGCTAGAAGACATCATCATCCCGTGGTACGAAAGCAAAGGGCTGCCGGCACCGAATGTTGCCGCCAGCCCTCGTGCGAAACAGCATGGAGTCCCGGTCGCCTACCAGAGATATCTGGCACGGATCAGCGAGTCCCGGGGCACGTCATCGTCGTCTTCTGGGACGACGGGCGAGCCATCGGGTCGGGCTTCGTAACCAGCTTGGCGGTGTTCGACATGCCCGGCATCTTGCCGGCCTCAACCCCGCCACGGACCTTGCCGTCGGACGAAACGGACGCCTGGTTCATTTCTGAGATCCTTTCTTCTGCGCCCGTTCTTTGGCGGCCTGACGGGCATTCGAGGCCAGTTCCTTGAGCAGAGCATTGATCGCGTCGGCTTGGGCAGCACGAATCGGATCGGACTGTTTCAGTGTATCGAGAAGTTCCGGCGGGAAATAGACCTTTGCGTATTCCTTGGCGCCGAGGCCCTTGGCGAGGATCTGCGCCTTCTCCCGGAGAGCGGCCTGCTGGGCGGAGCGGGAGACGGTCGCCACCCGGGAGCCGGTGAGCAGGTTGGTCGCCTTCGCCCCCAGCCCGGTGCGGGTGTCCGTCGCCTGCCGAGCCAGCGATAGCGGGCCGGCGAGCGGGCTGTTCGACAGAATGTGCTCGGTAAACGTTCCACCAGGAAGCTGAACCGGCCCGGCCTCCTGATCGCGGAGCCCGGTCCACTGCCCGATGTTGGAGAGGATTCGCCCGGCGCCCGGGTCCATCTGGTCGAGTTCCCGCCCGCCGGAGAACCCCTTCTGGAAGAGGGTTTCCCCGAAAGCAAGTTCCATCGGCGCCTTCACCGCCGGGGTCAGTCGGCCGCCGAGTTCGGCGATCGTCCCCGTCACGTCCCCCTTCAGCAGGTTGCCGAACTGGAGCGGGTCTTCCATCATCAGTCCGAGGCCAGTCAGGTACTGCCGTTCTCCGCCGGGGAGATTGGTCGGCACGGGGATGGACAGCGTGTTCGAGATGTGGGCGGGGGCCAGCGGGTCTTCCTCGCCGGCCAGCGCCGCCGCCTTGATCGACGTGCCGAACCCGCCGCCCGGGCGCTGAGCGACCTCGGACATCAGGTAGGGGATCTGCCGGCTGAAGAACGAGTAGAAGGGCAGCAGCTTGCGCATCTGCTGTTCGGACGGGGTGAACGTCTTCGGGTCGTAGTTGACCTGCGCCCGGTTCACCTCGTCCATCGCGTCCTGCATCCGCTCCCCACGCTTGATCCGCTCCAGCCAGGGTTGCAGTCTGTTCGCCATGTCAGCCGCCGCCAGCGGGGCCTCGTACGCCTTGGCCGGGCCGAACTTGGTCTCCGTCTTTCCGAATGCACCGGCGACGTTGAGCGGGTTGATGTTCTCACGGCGGAACGCCCAGTTGCCGGCCTCGTCCGGGGAGCGGCCGATTGTCGTCGCCAGAAACTCGCCGGCCCCCTGACCGAAGTATTCCGGGATCGACTGAGGCTGCTGAAGGGCACCGGGGATCATGCGAATGAACGGCTTGATGTCCGAGACCGGCACATTGCCGGCCGCACTGGTCATCAATTCCGAGGCCATCGGCGTTGTCGTCGTGCGCAGACCGGCGAACGCCTGCAGGATCGCGTCGCTGACCGCCTGCTCGTCCGCCGGGTTGACTCCTCGCATCTGTAGGAACTGGGCGATCTCGGGGTTCGAGACGTAATCCTCCACATTCTTCAGCGCTTGGCCCCGCATCGCCCGCCAGGCGTCAAGCTGGGTTCCCAGCCCCCAGTTCCCACCCTGCACGTTCTGCACGACGCCCGACACGTAATCGCGGAAGACGCGGGCCGGACGGCTGAGGACAGACGCCTTGAACAGAGCGTTGAACGTGTCGAGCATCCCCCGGGCCGTGGACGTGGCCCCAGCGCCGGAGACCCTCAAATCCATATAGTCCTCTGCGGACATCGTGGACGTCGCCAGTTCACGCCGGGCCTTCGCCCACTTCTTGCCGACGGGGAGAGCCTTGCCCGGGTTCTTCCGCGACCAAATCTGCTGCAGGGCCTTCTCAAGCCGACCGTTCTCCTTGGTAAATCCTTTTTCGTGGAGTAAAGACGCGAGGGTGAATCGCTTCCCCTCATCGGCCGTGGCCCTCTGGACGGCACGACGCGGGACCATCCGAGTCTTTCCAGACTTCGTGGTCTTCTGCACCATCGCCACCTTCATCGGCTTGAGATCGACGTCCGCGGCCATGTCGTAGAACGCGCGGCCGGCGTAATGACGATCGAGCAGATCCTGCCCGTAGTCGAGAGAATCCTTGACCGGGTGGTTGCCGAACAGACCTTTCTTCCCCAGGCCCGGCCTGTTGACCAGCAGTTCCGCCAACTTCTGGTAGCGATCGCGGACGATCTGCTCGCCCTTCTTGTTGACGAAGGCGTAGTCCCGCTCCAGGAACTGCCCGTGGTTCTTCTCGATGATCTTCGTGACCTCGTCGACTGTCTGGCGGTAGGGGATGTCACGGGAGACGGCTTCGGCGACGGCCGCGTCGATCTCCGGGTCACGCAAGACGGACTCGATGCCGTTCGTGCCGCGGGAATCGCCCTTGAGATACCACATACGCTCGACGTCCCGGGCGGTATGCGCTCGGAACTTCTGGACGGTCTCGCCCCGGGCTGCCGCCGCGTCCCGAATCTTTTGCCGGGCAGGGTTGATGTCTTCCATCACGTCCGGCCGCAACCGGCGGGCGGCGAACTCGATGTTGTCCTGCAGAACGCCCTTCTGAACAGTCCCCTCAAATTCGGCCTCCTGCAGGCGGGCGCGGATGAAGTCCCGGTGTTCCTGCACGAGTTTCTGCACGGTCGGATCGGGATGCCCGACCTCCAACGCTGATCGGAACTCATCCCCGGACAGGCCAAGCCGCTCAATGTTGCGGGCGAGGTTCAGGTGGTGCTCACGCATCGCGAAGTCGGCTGCCCGCTTCGCCTGGTTCATCTTCAGGTTGGCACGCTGGGCCTTCTCAGCTATCTCGCCACCGACTCGGTAGTCGAAGTGCTTGGCGAACAGCCGACCGGGGCCTGACCAGCGGATCTTCTGCGCGGCCTTCTCGGCAGCGCCAGCGATCTTCGCAGCCCGGGCGCCAGTCCCGAACGCTCCGGCTGTCTGCCGAAACGGGAGGCCGACGGAGATGAGTCCACGCTGACCGGCCGCGACTTGGGCTCCGATCCCCTTCGCCAGCCCGGCACCGCCAGCCTTCGCCGCCGCCTGCCCGGCCCGAGTCAGCCCGCCAATCCCGGCGTACGTCGTCGGATCGCCGCCGATGTCGATCAGCCCGCGAACCGGGTCCATCCACTCCCACTGCGTCGGATCGTTCTTCGCGATCACGCCCTGATTGGCGAGCACGTCGGACAACTGGATGCCGCCCGTCATGTCGAACGGATCGAGATTCCCCCAGCCTCCCTCACCGCCGAGCGCGGCGTTCACGCCGCCCCAGATCACGCGAGATGGGGTCGAGAGGATCGAGCCTGCCGTATGCAGGCCGGACAGGCCGACGCTTCCGATGTCGCGCAGGATCGACGAGTCGTCCGCCTTGGGCGGCCTGATCGTCACCCCGGACTTCTTCTTCGACGACGAGGATTGCGGGGCGTAGATCGCCATGCGTTACCTGCGAACTCGCGGCCGGACCTTCTTCAGTTCCTGCCCGATCGAGCGAGCCTGCTGACCAACCGAGGAGAGGGTTGGCATTCCAAGACCCTGCCAGTAGGCGGCGGCGATCGACGGGGCGACTTGGTAAGGATAGAGTGCCGACCTCGCTGGGGCCACGATGTTCTGCTGGACAGGCTGCGCGATGTTCTGCTCGGTAAACGAACGCAGGGGACCGGAGATGGACTCCTGCGCCCCGACACGCAGACCACGAACCTTTGCTCGTTCATTGGCGAGGTACGACCCGCCGTACGGTTCAGCCGCCGGCGTGTTCTGGATTCGCTCTGCCGCAGCATACGACGCCGGACCTCCGACATCGTATGCCTGCATCCTCTGAAAGCCAGGAACGTCACCAGCAGCAAGCTCCGGGTCGGCAACGAGTCGAGCCGCAGCCAACTCCCGCAACCGCTGCACGGCCGCAGGATCGCTCGTTCGCTTTATCGCCGCATCCAGTTCCGCGATCGTCGCCTTTCCAGGCTCAACGCCCTGCAGGGCGGTCAGGACGACCTGATCTTTGGACAGTCTGTCGACGATTCGCACGGCCGCAGGGGCATTGAGAACCGGCTTTGCGCTCCCGGGCATGGATGTCACACGGGAGTCCGTTGGAGTCGTCTGCCCGGGAGCCATTGGCGGCTGAGCGCTCGTGGGATTCAGCATTCCCAACCGTTGCATCGCCATTCGCACGGCCGGAGTGTTCTGCCCGAGGCCGCGGATGCGGGCGCGAGCGACGATCCGCTGGTCGGCCTGCTGCTGGCGGCGGGCACGCATAGCCTCGTACGTGGCACGTCCGGTGACTCCACCAGCCATTCCCGCGAAGGCGGACGGACGCTGACCGGACATCCCAGCAGCAACACGCTCCATCCCGCCGGCCGGGGCCGGGAGATTGCTCTGCACGTAGACGCCAGCCGGGGCACCGCTGAGACTGCGTCCCTGCATCCACGCACCGGCACCGCCGGTCGGCATGGCCGTCCCCGCCATCTGCGGGGTCATCTGGTACTGCCGGCCGTACTGGTCGGTCTGGAATCCGGCCGCACGGTTCTGCGCGAACTGCGAGCCAACTCGTGGCTGGCCCATCTGGTTGTAGACGTTCGACGCCGCATCCGCCTGATTCTGGATGTTCGCGATCCGCTGCTCATGCAGCCGGACGGACGGGCTGTCGTAGGCCGGAGTGTTCTGCATCTGCATCAACCCGGAGTTGACCGTGTTGAGCAGACTGCCGTACCCGGGCGACTGCTGCCGAGGCTGCATCCAGTTCGCAGACTGCGGAGTTCCGGCGGCCGGAGCCGGAGCCCCGCCAAATTGCGGCGGTGCCGGAGGCTGTGGCTGCGGAGGAACAACGCGAGTTCTCGGTCGCACGGTCGCCATGAATCACCCCATGTTCCACTCGCCGGTCGGATCGGGCTCGGCCTGCACTTCCTCGAACACCTTCGCCATCCGCGGCTCGCCCATCTTCTGGCAGCTTGCGAACGTCGCGTCGAGCATATCGTTCCCGCCCTCACGGTTATACCGCCGCAGCGAACCGTCGTACAGATCCCGCACCATCAGCCGACGCATCCGCGCCCGAACGATGGGGCTCGGGTCACAGGCGGAGGCAGCGGCCGTCGGCGGGTCCGACTTGTTGAGGCAGCCGTCGATCGCCGTCACCAGCACCTGAATGAGCAGCGGCAGCAGGGTCGCGAAGATCGACTTCTTCGGCTGGTTGCCGTCGGAACGCGCGTCGAGTTCCCCGGAGAGCGTGGCCTGAAATTCTGCGGTCGCCGGTCCCATGAGTCAGTCCCCTTCAGCGAGAGAGAAGCGGCTGGCAGTCCACATCCACCACGACGGGGTATGGATCGCCAGACGATGGAGTGAATGTGATCTCGATCTGGTATCGCCCGCCCTTCTTGAGCAGGGTGTACGGCACGTCCCACTTGAAGTTATAGCCGGTCGAATCCTCGGGCCAGACGATCGAGTTGGTCTGCAGCGTGTCGTAGATCACGTTCGCCACGGTGATCGAGGTGGCGGCCGACGTGATCTCCCGGGCGACATTTCCCTCCATGCGGTACGCCCGGTAGGCGATCCCGCCCGGGGAACCGAGCATCGCCTGCGTGACCAGCGCGCCAGCCTGGTTGTAGAGTCGGCCGACGACAGACCACGCAGAGTTCTGCCAGACGACGCCGACGAGAGTCTTGGCCTGCTTCACTTGATCACCCTGACACGCTCTGCCCCGGGAACTCTGGTCGTCGCCACGGCCATCCCCGGCTGGCTGACACGCCCGTACCTCGCTCCCGGCACGAACACTCTACCAGCTTCCAGCGTGAACGCATAGGAGACTGGCGGGGCACCGATGGAGTACCCGAGCGTCGGCAGCTTGCTCACGCTGCCGAACGAGCCGTAGCCACGAGTGACGACCTGAGCGATGCTCATGCCTGCTCAACCTTGCTCCGCAACTCGGCGACCTCGGCCCTGAGTCGCGACAGTTCGGACTCCTCGGCGGCGGCCACGGCCTCCGCTTCAGCCTGACGTTTCGCCGCGGCTTCGGCTGCCGCCCGCTCGTTCGCCTCCTGCTTGGCCCGTGCGGCCACATCGTTCTGGTGAGCACGGACCTTCGCCTTGAGAATATCGAGAGCGACCTGCAGGCTCGTGCGACGGCCAGTCGATTCGCGGCTGAGGTTGTTGAGTTCGCGGGCGCGGTCGATGCACTCGCGGATGCGAACCGTCAGCCCCTCGATCTCGGTCTCCGCCTCCGTGATCTTCGCCAATGCAGATTGGTATTCAGCGTCGCTCATCAGGGACATCATGCACTCCGCGTTGTTGAGGTTGGGGCCGTGTCGGAATCCAGGGTGAAGACCATCGCGGTCGTCGTGCCGTCGAGCTTCTTGGCCGTCCGGGATGTGCCGGTGATCGCGAACTCGTGGAGCGACTGGAGGATCATGAACGTCGCCTCCTCCAGCGTTGGCGCCACACCGTCGGCCGCATACCCCTCGGTCAGTTGGGTCGTCGTGATCGCCGCGATCTGGGCGGGAAGCGTCGTTCCCGTGTCCTCAAGGATAGCGGCGATCTCGGTGTCAAGGAAGTTGTCGATCGTATCGACGCTGGTCTGGCTTGCCCGGGCGTCGAGAATCAGGTCC
>WBZR01003003.1_pt1 | contig 16213 bp, 12 predicted proteins | sample 5204231 | NCBI WGS metagenome assembly WBZR01 (sample SAMN12412403, study PRJNA552823) | activated sludge metagenome | isolation source: activated sludge from anammox sidestream of wastewater treatment plant... | place: USA: Virginia | collected 2017-08 | reverse complement strand
AGCTCGGTCTCGCCGGTCGTCGCGGTCACCACGGCGGCGGGGGGCGGGATCGCCGAGCCCGGCACGTAGGCCAGCCCGGCCGGAAGCCGCTGGGTCAGCACCGCGTCGCGCACCAGCTCCTCGTCCTCGCGCGCCTCGATGTTGTCGAGGTCGCGCATCATGTAGCTGGCGAAGATCTCGTACGGGCTCCACTGGTTGGCCGTGTACCGCCCGTTGCGCTGCATCAGCATGAACAGGTCGCAGTCCGGGGGGTACTGGGTCGAGCAGCCGAGGAAGAACGCCCGGGTGCGGGCGTCGATGATCGACCGGGCGCGCAGCACGCGCGACGTGTACTCCCGGTCGTCCAGCGACGTGCCCTGGTGCGCCCCGAAGAAGACGATCACCTCCATGCACGGGGGTTGGCCGTGGGCCTCTGGCGCGCGCTTCGCGTTGTCGAGCAGCCGGAGCGCGAGCTGGGCCGCCTCGGGGTACGGTCCGGCGTCCTGTGTGCCGTACTGCGTCAGCCCCACCACCAGGCGCGCGCGGTCGAGGTCCGTGGTCATCGCCAACGCCACGCGGGCCTGGGTCGCGCTGTAGCGGATGGCGCCGGCCTGCACGAGGAATGGGCGGTTGTGGATGCGCTCGTACTCCTTCTGGTACTTCTGGAGCGCCAGGAACATCCGCGCCGCGATGAGGCCCGTCCAGATGTTCGCGCCCGACGTGTCGGCCTGGATGGCGACGATGCTGACGCCGCCCTGGCAGAACGGGCACGCCGGCTCGAGGCGGACCGTGGTGGTGACGGTGTCGCAGATGCGGACGGTGTCGGCGGACAGCGTCGACGTCACCACGCCGCTGCACTGGCTGAGGTGCGCCTCCTGGGTGGGGCGGGCGGGGGTGGCGCGCGGGCTCTGGGCCCGGGTCGGGGCGGGAGCGAGCTGTGCCGCGGCGAACAGCGCCGCGCCGCAGACGACGATGGCCAGGCGAAGGGCGAGGGTGCGCATGACGACGCTCCTTGCAGGGAGCGGAGCCCCTGCGCCGCAGCACCGCCGCCATGCGGCGATCCGGGCGCCCGGAGAGGGACGACGGGGAGATGACGGCCGGGCGCCGCGTCGCCGGCGTGTGCGCGACGATGGGAGAGGCGCCGGAGGTTCCGTGCTCGGTTGATCAAGCCTAGCATCGGCGACCGGTGGCGGCAAGGGGGCCTTGACGGCGGCCCCCGGCCCCTCGGCGGACCGCGTTGACCCGCCCCCTGCCGCCGGATATACTGACCGCGCCATGACCGCGCACGCAACCAAGCCCCCGACCGCCCGGCGCGGCGCGTTCAAGTGGGGCCTCCTCATCGGCCTGGTGCTCGGCGTCGCCGCGTTCGTATGGTGGTCGCGGGGCCGGAGCGCGCCCGCCCCCGGGAGCGGCGCCTAGGTGCGCCTGCCGCGGGCGTTCGCGCCGCCGCCCGGCGTGCGGGTGTCGGGGCCGCCGTCGGCCGGGCCGGCCATGCTGTACGGCCTCTTCGGCGGCGCCGCGGCCGGCGCCGGCTTCGTCGGCGCGCTCGCCGTCGTCGCCGTATGGCGGGGGCACGCGCCCGCGGCGGGCGCCAACGCGCTCGGCGCCGCGGTCGTGCGCTGGCTCCAGACCGCGGCCCCCCAGGCGCTCGACAACGTCTACCCCGACGCGACGCCGGGCGGCGTCGCCATCGCCGTCGCGCTCGGCGCGGCCATCGGCGCGATCTTCGGCGGCATGCTCGACCGCCTGCCCGAGGACCATCCGGTGGCCTGGGGCGCCGTGCTCGCGCTGGCGACGTGGGCCGTGGCGGCGTGGGGCGTCGTGCCGGCGCTCGACCCCGTGGCCGGCCGGGTGTTCGAGCCGCGCCACCTCCTCGCCGCCCACCTGGCGTACGGGATGATCCTCGGGAGCTGGGTCCACGCCGGCCGCCTGATCCTCGACCCGCCCGCGGCGCCGGCCGACGCGGCGTAACGTTCCGGCCCGCGGCACGTCGTCTTTGGGGACGATGAGCACCGGGCACCCTTCTTCCGCTTCCCGCCGCGTGCCGCTGGCGGCCCCGCCCTGGCGGGCCGGCGCGCTCGCCGCCGCCGTCGCGGCGGTCGTCGTCGGCACCCTCCTCACCGTCGCCCCGCGGCCGGCCGCCCGGGCACAGGCCGACACGTGGCGCCCGGTGCTCGACGGCCTGTACGGCGACCGCGTGGCGGCGCTGGCGCTCGTCGGCCCCGCGAGCCAGGTCAGCCGCCCGCTCCTCATCCTGCCGGCCGACCAGGGGCTGTTCCGGTCCACCGACGGGGCGCGCACGTGGTCGCCGGTCGCGGTCGACCCACAGCGTTCGCCGTCGGTGGTGTTGACCGTCGCGCGGGCGGGCAGCGACGACGCCGGCCGGGTGCTCTACGCCGGCCTGCGCAACCCGCCGCTCCTCGGCGTGTCGGACGACGGCGGCGCCACGTGGTCGACGCGCCCCGGCCCGGCCGGCGCCAGCCGGTTCGACCGCGTCGCGGTCGCCCGCACCGGCCAGATCCTCGCCGCCGATCGCAGCCAGGGGCTGGTGTGGACGTCGGCCGACCAGGGCGACACCTGGTCGACGCAAACCCTGGCCGACGCCGGCATCGCCGGCCGCGTCGACGACATCTTCGCCGCGCCGGACGACCCGGTGGTCTACCTCGTGGCCGGCGGCGCCTTGTACCGATCCACCGACGTCCCCGGCCAGTGGCAGGCGGTGCTCGGTCCGGCCGGCACGCCGGCCGCCACGGTCTCGCATGCGGCGGTCGGGCCGCGCGGCCGGCTCTACGCCGTGGCACGCGGCGCCGCCGACGACGTCGAACGCCTCTTCGCCAGCGAGGACCGCGGCGACACCTGGCCGTTCGGCGGCTGGCCGAGCCCCGCCCCGGCCGCCGGCACCGCCCGCGCGCTGACCGCCGGCGAGGTCGGCGAGAACCTGCCGGCGGTCTGGCTGGCGTTCGAGTCGGGCGAGGTGTACCAATCCGACGACAAGGGCGCCGGCTGGACGCGGCTGCGGACGCTGCCCGCGCCGCCGACGCTCGTGGCGTTCGACCCGGCCAGCCGCGAGGTCTGGGTCGGCACCGACGGCCTCGGGCTCTTCCGTGCGGCGCCCGGCTGGGGGCAGTTCGGCGCCGTGCCGGTCGAGGCGCTGGCGCTGGCGGGCGCCACCTACAACCTCGACCGGCAGGTCTTCCTCAACGCCCGGATCCGGCCGTCGCGCCGCGACGGCGGCGTGGTCCGGCCGGCGCTGCACGGCCTGTACGCGTCGGTGGGTGGCGACACGTGGGCGCGTGTCGACAGCTACGACGTCCTTGGCACCAACCTCCTGGCCTCGCCGGACTTCAAGCGCGACCGGCGCCTGTTCAGCGGGCGGGTCGTGTCGCACGACGCCGGCCTGACGTGGTCGCCCCTCGGCGCAGCGCCCGGGGGCGCGGCGCCGTACGTCGCGGCCGTCGGCCCGATGACCGGCACCCACCCGGTGCTTTACGGGCTGGGGCAGCCCTACGACGCCGGCGGCACCGACCTCGTGCGCAGCGAGGACGGCGGCCAGTCGTGGGTGGCCACCGACGTCACGGTGGGGGGCATCGCCGCCGTGGTCGTCTCGCCGGCCTACGTCGAGGAGCGGGTCGTCTACTTGGCCACCGACCGCGGGGTCGTGTTCAAGGCGGTCGACGGGTTGAGCTTCGAGCAGGTCGGCCGCATCGCGGCCCTGACCCCCGAGCGGGTGCTCTACGACCTCGTGATCTCGCCGCGCTTCCGCAACGACCAGACCCTCCTGGCGGCCGTCGAGGACACCGCCGGCGCGGCCCGCGCCGCGATGTTCATCTCGATCGACGGCGGAAAGACATGGACGCGGCGCGCCGACAACCTCCCGGGCAACGCGCGGCCGCGGACGCTGGTCCTGTCGCCGTCGTTCTCGTCGGACCGCGTGGTGTTCATGGCCGGCGAGCGGCGCACCACCGACCCCGCCCTGCCGACGGTGTTCGGCAGCGACGCGGCGGGCATCAGCTGGTACCCCGAGGCCACGCTCCCGCCGGGCGCCTACGTCCGCAGCCTGCTGTGGGGCGGCACGCTGGCCGCCGGCCGTCTCTTCGCGGCCGCCGGACCGGCCGGGGTGTGGGTCCGCACGCTCGACGGCGCGCCGGAGCCCGGTCCCACCCCCACGCCGGGGCCGGTGACCCCGACGGCCACGCGCGAGCCGACGCCGTCGCCGACGCCCACCGCGTCCGCGATGCCGACGGCGAGCCTCACCCCGGGCGGCACACCGCCGTCCGCCACGCCGACCGCCGACGCGCCGACGCCGGCCGCGACCGCCACGGCTTCCGGCGCGCCGCCGGACACGGCCACCCCGTCGCCCACCGCGACGTCGCCGGCGACCGCGACCGCCACGGATATCGCGACCGCCACGGATACCGCCACGCCGACCACGACCGCGACGCCCCCGGCGACCGCGACGCCGGCGCGGCGGCCGGCGTACCTGCCGCTGGCGTGGCAGCGGATCCGCCGCTGAAGCCCACGCACACGGTCTTCCTCGGCCTCGGCGGCAACCTCGGCGACCGGGCGGCCGCGCTCGATGCGGCGCTGGCCGGCCTGGCAGGGCTGGTCGTCGTCGACGCGGTGTCGCCGGTCTACGAGACCGACCCGATGGGCTACCGGTCTCAACCGGCGTTCCTCAACCAGGTCGTGCGCGCCCGGACCGGCCTCGCCCCGCGCGCGCTGCTGCGCGGGCTGAAGGCGCTCGAGCACGCACTCGGCCGCCCGCGGCGCGACCCGATCCGCTTCGGGCCGCGCGTCATCGACCTCGACCTCCTGCTCTACGACGACCGCGTCGTCGACGAGCCTCCCGCCGGCGACGGCCTGGCGCTGCGCGTCCCGCACCCGCGGCTGGCGGAGCGGGCCTTCGTGCTGGTGCCGTTGGCAGACCTGGCGCCGGACCTCGTCCACCCCGAGCTCGGCGCGACGATCGCCGCGCTGCGGGCGCGGGTGGACGACGCCGGCGTGCGGCGGGCTACGCCCAGATCGCCCCGAGGTCGAGGCTGACGTCTGGGAAGGCCTCCGGCGACAGCGGCGCGTCGGCAGCGACCTCGCGCACCGCCGTGTACCGATCCTGGGCGAGCGGGGTGTGGACGAACGTGCGCCGTCCCGCCGTGTCGACCACCCAGACCTCCGGGATGCCGGCGCGCGTGTAGAGCGGCACCTTGACGTCGCGGTCGTAGGCCAGCGACGACTGGGCGACCTCGACCACCAGCAGGGCGTCGCGGGAACCGGGATGGGCGCGCGCGTAGAAGTCGGGCCGTGGACGGAGGATCACGAGGTCAGGCCGGGGCTCCGAGCGCGGCGAGCGGCGAAGGGGGTTCCGGACACGGACGATGGCCCGGCGCCCGAGCTGTTCCCGCAGACGATTCGGCGAGCAGGTCGACGATGCCCGCGTGCGTCGGCCCGATCGGTGCCATGGCGACGATCTCCCCCTCGATGAGCTCGATCCGCCCTACCACACGCCCAGCTCCCCGCGCGTCAGCCGGCCCGTGAACGCCTCGACGTTCGCCAGCTCGCGCGCCACGACCTGCTCGATGCCGGGCGCCAGGTCGGCCAGACGCGCGCCCGGCTGTGGATGCACCTGCGCCGCGGCGAGCCACGGGTCGTCGATCGGTCGCCCGATCTGGCTGCACAGCCAGACATAGGCCTCTTCCACGCCCGGCACCTCGGCGTAGACACAGCGGGCGATGTGGTGCGACAGCAGCGTGTAGATCTTGCCGACGTGGCGGACCGGGTTCTTGCCGGCCGCGGCCTCCGACCCGGACGGGCGATGGAGCGGGATCACGCCGTTCACGCGGTTGCCGCGGCCGACCTGCCCGCAGTCGGCCCCTTCGGCCGACGTCCCCAGGACGGTGAGGTACATCCCGCCGTCGCCGCGGGACGGGTCGTCCAGCGTGTTCACGTCGACCTCGATCGCGTCGAGCGTCTCGAGGTCGGCGGACAGGCGCGCGGCCAGGTGCGCGCGGATGGCCTCCTTGCGCTCGAAGTAGGCCGCCGCCGTCGGCACGTGCCGGTCGACGAAGGCCACGGCCACCGTCAGGCCGAGCACGCCGCCGGTCCGGCAGCCCATGACCTTGACGTCCTCGCCCGCCTCCGGGAAGGCGGCCTGGAACGCCGCGCCGTTGATGTGGCGCTCGGCGGCGATCACCAGCCGCTCGGTCTCGGACAGGGGGGCGTAGCCGACCGCGGCGGAGGTGTCGTTGGCGCCCGGGCGGCCACGGCCGAACAGGTCGGTCAGCTCGGCCGAGCCCGGCTTGAGCGCGCTCTCGACCACCACGTGCCGGTCCGGGTCGACATGCCGCAGGTGCGCGCGCAGCCAGTCGCGCGCCGCGGCCTCGGCGATGCCGTGCACGTCGAAGCGACGGCCGCCCGCCGCGTCGGTCGCACGGTCGCCGATGATCAGGCGCATCGGATCCAGGACCACCCCGCCGCCCAGCCGCGGCGCCGTGCGGCCGGCCACGAGCAGGGCCTTGTCGGCGTTGTGGTGCAGCACCCGGCCCATGGCCTCGACGTAGGCGCGGCACAGCGCGACCGACACCTGTTCGGCGACCCCGTCGCAGATCGTGTCCGGGTGGCCGACGCCCTTGCGTTCCACGATCTCCACGCGCTGCCGCGGCACCGGCGTGCCGGACAGGGTTTCGACCACGATCGGCCGAGACGTCACCGCCCGAGCCCATCCGACAGCCGCGCCAGCCCGCCCATGACGTCGCCCCCCAGGTCGAGCCGCACGACGCGCCGGCCCGCTTCGCGCAGCGCCTGGCCGTCGCCGAGCGCCTGGGCGAGCTCCAGGACCCCGAAGGTCAGCGCGGGCGCCGGCGAGCCCGCCGCGTCTCGGATGGGGACGTCGGCGGCGGGGGCGTGCGTCAGCTGGACGAAGAGGCCGCGGCCGCGGTCGCCCTTGTGGAGCTGGCCGGTGGAGTGCAGGAAGCGCGGCCCGAACCCCACCGTCACCGCCAGCCGCGTCCGGTCGCGGAGCCGCAGCCGCAGCGCAGCGAGCGCCGCCGCGACCGCTTCGGTGGGCGGCAGGTACGCCTGCAGCGCGACGTAGTCGCCCGGCCGGCCCTGGTCGACGAAGGCCGCGAGCACCGCCCCCGGCGTGCCGGCGGCCGCGAGCGCCCGCGCCGGCCCGTCGTCGCCGTACACACCGACCCCGTCGAACACCGCGGCGGCCGGGGGCGACGGCAGGTGCCCCTCGCGCCGATAGGCGGCGACCATCTCCCGCGCACGCGCCTTGGCCGCCTCGACGTCGGGTTGGTCGAACGGGTTGATCCCGAGGAGGTGGCCCGCCACCGCCGTGGCCATCTCCCATTGGAAAAAGGCGCCGCCGAGATCGTAGGCGTCGGCGAGCCCGATCTCGACCACGGGATGGCCGGCGTCGGCCAGCGCGTCCAGGGCCGCGGCGTGCGCCCCGTCGCCGCCCAGCCGGAGGTGCACGAACAGGCGGTCGGCCCCGTACGCGTCGGGCGGGCCGAGCGCTTCGTCGGCCACCGGCAGGATCCCGGTGCCCGCCTTGCCCGTGCTCTCGGCCACGAGCTGCTCGACCCACACGCCGATGCGCGCGATCGGCGCCGAGGCGACGAGCGTCAGCTTGTCGCGGCCCGCCGCGGCCGCCGCGGCGAGGATGGCGCCGAGGTGGACGGCCGGATCGACCGCGGCGCCGTCGCCGCCGGGGCCCCGGCGGCCGGCGTCGGCGTCGCCACCGCGCTCGAATCGGCCGCCCGCGCCGACCGCCGCCGCCCGACCGCGCTCGAGCAGCCGCCGCACGTCGACGCCGCGCAGCGCCGCCGGCACCAGCCCGAAGAGCGACAGCGCCGAGAAGCGCCCGCCGATGCCGGGGTCGTTGAGGAACGTGGCCCGGAAGGCATGGCGCGCGGCCAGGTCGGCCAGGCCGCTGCCCGGATCGGTGATCGCCACGAAGTGCCGGCCCGCCGCGGCGGCGCCGACGGCCGCGACCGCCTCGGCATGGAAGTGGTGGAAGAACGACAGGGTCTCGACCGTCCCGCCCGACTTCGTGGCGACGACGTAGAGCGTCGCCGCCGGCGGGTGCTGCTCGCCGGCGGCGCGCACCGCGGCCGGGTCGGTGCTGTCCAGCACCGCCAGGTCGAGGTGCCCCGCCCGCACCCCGAACGTCGCGCGCAGCACCTCCGGCGCCAGGCTCGAGCCGCCCATGCCGAGGAGCAGGACGCGGGTGAGGCCCTCCGCCCGGACCGCGTCGACCAGCGCCTCGACGGCGGGCAGGTGCGGCGGCATCGTCGCCGGGCAGTCCAGCCAGCCGAGGCGATCGGCGACCTCGGCCGGGTCCGGCCGCCACAGCGTGTGGTCGCGCGCCCAGACGCGGCGGACGACGTCGCGTGCCGCCAGGTCGGCCAGCGCGGCGTCGACCGCCGGCACGAGGCCGCCGAGGCGGGCGACGAACGGCGCGCCCGGGGTCGCGGGCCCCACGGATCAGCGCCCCGGCGCGTGGAGCGCCGGCAGGAAGGCCCGGCCGACGGCCCGGCCGTCCGGCGTCGCCGTGGGCGGGTCGCTCGCCGGCGTCGGGGTCGCCGACGGGAACGGCGTCAGCGTCGGCACCGCCGGGTTGGGCGTCACGGGCGGCGTCGCGAAGATCTGCGGCGGGCACGTGCGGCCCGGCGGGCAGCGGTACTTCTCGGCGTTCCACGCGTCGCCCGCCCACCACCCGCCGAACGGCACGCTGAGGTCGACCCACGGCCGGACCCGCCCGGCGTCGAGGCGGACCGTGCCGTCTTGCAGGAGCGAGAACGTCCATTCGGCCGACTCGACCGTGTGCGGCCGCGTGCCGACGGCCAGCGTCGCGACGACCCGCAAGCGGTTGCCGGTCGGCGCCAGGTCCGCCCGCGCGAACCGGAGCGCGACCTGCCCCGCGTGCAGCGGCTCGGCCGTGACCGCCTCGCGCTCGCCGCCGCCGGCGAGGCTGACCGTCGCCGCCAGCGTCACCGGCAGCACGCCGTCGTTGCCGAGCGTGACCACGACGTCGTCGCCATCGACGGCGAGGCCGTTCAGCTCGACGTTGGGCGTGGCCGCCAGCAGGTACAGGCTGAACCGGTTCCAACGGTCGGTCGAGGCCAGGATGTCCTCCTGGCGGGGGTTGAACCCGAACGCCGTGCTCTGCCCGGCGCTGAACACGCCGGTGGTGCCGAGCCGCTCGATGCGCGTGAGGCTGCTCCCGCCGTACGTCTCGGGCGCCATCGCGAAGGCCCCGAGATGGCCGTAGATGTAGTCGACCGAGCTGCCCGCCGCGCCGTACAGGCCGCGCGCGATCCACGTGCGGATGCTGCCGTCGAAGCCGTTGACCTCGGTCAGCTGGCTGCCCTTGCGCGTGAGCAGCTCGTACATCGGCGCGTCCGGCAGCTCGGCGCTCGTCGAGTAGGCCCAGGGATACAGGATGAGGTCGATGCCGGAATGGTACGACACCGACGTCGCGAGCGTCTCGATCTCCGCCAGGAAGTCGCGCATCGCCACGACCTCGGGCTCGGACCAGACGGCCGGGCCGCGGAAGGCGTCCGAGCGGAGGTCCGCCACGCCCTGGTCCCAGAACCAGTCGTAGTTCCGGTTGGGGTCGGTGCCGCCCCGCTGGTCTTCCTCGGACCGGCCGTCGCCGTCCTGGTCGCGCGGCGCGATGCGCTGCCGCGGGCCGCCCAGGGCGCCGGTGAAGCGGCCGGCGCGCTCGGGCTGCTTGAGCAGGTGGCTGCGCCAGTCGCCCTGGAACGGGTTGTCGGGGTGCGCGTCGGCCCACGCCTGGTCGAAGGTGTAGACCGTGACGTCGTCGGTGCCGTAGCCGTAGCCCGACGTCGCGTCCTCGTCGTAGCGCCCGTCGCCGTCGTCGTCGCAGCACGTCGGGTTGGCGGTCTTGCGGATGGCCTGGTAGTCGGCGAGGGCGATCGCCGCGCCGTCGGGGTTGACGATCGGGACGATGTAGACCACCCGCGTGTCCAAGAGGTGCGTCACCAGCGGGTCGGTGCCGTAGAAGTGGACCAGCCACCACAGGTTGTACAGCGCCACCTGGCCGCTGATGAGCTCGCGCGCGTGGTGCTGCGCGTCGATGACCATCGCGGGCCGCCGGTCGAGCGGATCCCCGAGCGCCTCGTTGGCCACGCGAATGGCGCGCACGGGCCGGTCCTGCCAGCTCCGGCCGATCTCGAAGACCTCGACGAGGTCGGGACGGGCGGCCGCGAGTTGGTCGGTGAAGGCCACGACCTCGTCGGGCGTCGGGTACCGCCGGAAGTCGACGGGGCCGCCGGCGGGCGCCGGGATGTCGTCGACGCCGACGGGCTCGGGCGCGGCCGGGAAGGCGTCCGGCGCGAAGCGTTCGAGCGGCGGGCCGTCGCCTTCGAGGATCTCGCCGAGGCCGAAGTCGGCCACGTCCAGCACGTCGGGCCCGAGGATGCCGCCCGGAGTGTCCGGCGCGGTCGGCGCGCCGGGCGCGATCGAAGGGCCGCGCCACACGGCGATGACGCTGGCGGCGAGGATGGCGCACGCGAGGGCGACGGCGGTGGCGGGCTGGCGCATGGGGCGCTCCTTTGCTGGGTGGCGGACCCGGCCCGGCCGCGGGCGCCCGATGTCGAGTGGGGACGGGCGCCCGCAGGTGGCCGCGACGGCGGTGGTTCCGGCGTCAGGCGGCCAATGATACTACACGCGCGCCGGGCGCATTCGGCGCGGCGCGCGGTGGGAGGGCCGGCGGCGGGGGATGCCCGCGCGCGACGGCGCCGCCGTCGCGGCGTGACCGACGGCCTACGGCGTCGGCCAGGGCTCCGCCTGGACGCCGAGCGGCTCGATCAGCCGGATCCCGGCGCCGCTGAGCGTCGCCACGTCGTCGTTGCTGGCGAAGACCGTGATGCGGCCGTGGCGGCTCTCGGTGGCCAACAGCGGCGTGTCGTTCAGGAAGAACGCGGGATCCTCCGGCAGGCCGTGCTTCCACGACCACGCCTCGAGGCTGCGCACCGACCGGACGAACCGCGCCACGCGCGCGGTCAGGCGGAAGCGGACGACCTGCGCGGCCTGGTCGGCCACGCGCTCGCCGCGCACGAACGTGGCGTAGCGGTCCAGCATGTCGGCGCGCAGCGCCTCGAGCTGCGGCGGCCACAGCGGGGTGCGCCAGATGTCGATCGCCACGTAGGGGTAGGGGATCGCGCACTCGAAGCCGTCGGCACGGTCGAGCTCGAAGTCGAGCAGCCGCGACCACTGCAGGTGGCCGAAATCCGTGGGATGGTAGCGTCGCCGGTCGTCCACGCGCTGTGCTCCTGGCGGTCAAGGGTGTCCGGTGGGCGTACGCCCGGGTCTACGCCGCGCCCCGGCGACGGGGTGCGGCGGCCGGCCGCGGGAACCCCGCCGTGGCGCCGGGCGACGTTCCCGCGACGGCAGCACGCTGCCGTCAGGATGCAGGTTAGCAAGAAGCGTGCCGGGGAGCGGGCCGCGCGCGAGAAGGCCACTCCCCGGCACGGGCTCGATCAGCGGTGGACGGCCCCGACGTCGGGCGGCGGCGCCGCCGGGAAGCGCGGGTCGCCGGGGTCTGGCCGCGTGAACGGGTCGGCCAGGTCCGGCGGTGCGTCGTGCGCGGGCGCGGCGGCGCCTTCCGCGGCAAACCCGCCGGCCGGCGGGGTCGGGCTCGGGGCCGGCGTGGCCGGGGGCGGGATCCGGTCGAACTCCGGGATGCGGCCGCCGGCGCGGTCGACCCCGAAGCCGTAGAAGCTGGCCTCGCGATAGGTCAGCCCCGCGATGCCGGTGTCGCCGTCGGGATCGGGGTTGAACCACGTGGCGCCGTCGGCGGCGCGCGGGTGCGGCGCCGTGGCGCCCGTGCCGAAGTGGCGCACCTGATAGGTGTCGGCGCCGCCGAGGTCGAGCAGCGCGCCGAACACGCCGCTCTCGAAGCCGGTCAGGTAGGGCCGATAGCTGTCGAAGCCGAAGAGGGTTCGCCAGCCGCTGCTGCCCATGCAGTCGGCGCGCGGGCTGCCGTCGGCGTTCGCGCCGCCGGTGTAGGTGTCGTCGCCCGCGCCGTCGATGAGGTAGGCGTTGCCCTTCTCGGCGCTGCGCCCGAGGCAGTTGACGTTGGACTGGTACGTGTCGTCGCCCGAGCGGTCGAAGATCAGCGCCACGACGTAGTCCCACGCGAACGCCACGCCGGCCCCGGCCGTGCTGCCCGGGATGGCGCTCTCCTGGGCGTAGACGTCGTCGCCCGCCTCGTCGACGATGGCGCTGGCCGAGTAGTGCGCGCCCGAGGCGAGGCTGTAGTAGACGCTGCGGTAGGCGTCGTTGCCGGCCCCGTCGTACATCAGCCCGATGCCGTACCAGTAGCCGTAGCCCTGGGCGAAGGCGCCGGCCTGATAGCGGTCGTCGCCCATCACGTCGACCAACGCCCCGAGCCCGCCGGGCCAGCTGTGGCCGTCGCTCCCGTCGCCGCGCCGCCCGGCCGACGCGCCCTGTGCGAACGACACGACGGTGTTGGGCTGCCCGTTGCCGGCGTAGTTGCGGTATCGGAAGCGCTCGGGCAACTGCCGGACGTCGGGCTCGGCGTGATACACGTCGTTGCCGGCCCGATCGGCCAGCACGCCCACCCCGCCGCCGACGCCGCCATAGCCCTGGCCGTCGAACAGCACGGCGTAGCGGTCGTCGCCCGCGGCGTCGAGCAGCGCGCCGTAGCCGAAGTAGCCCGTGCCCTGTGCCGAGCTCTCGGCGGCGTACGCGTCGCGGCCCTCGGCGTCGAACAGCACGCCCATGCCGAGGTAGCCCAGGCCCTGGGCGTGGCCCGGGGCGGCGTACGTGTCGTCGCCCTGGCCGTCGACCAGCACGCCGATGCCGGCGATGCCGGCGCCCTGACACGCGCCGCCCGCGAGGGCCGTGCAGTCGTAGCGGTCGTCGCCGGCCACGTCGACCGACAGCGCCACCGGGACTTCGAGCGCCGTCGTGCCCCCGGCGTTGCCGAGGTGCGCGTCGGCGCCGCCGGGGTCGAGCAGCAGGAGCACGTCGTGTGCGGCGTACGTGTCGTCGCCACACGTCCCGATCACGACCCGCCCGAACGGAGTGGGGATGTCGGCGCCCGCGGACGGGCAGCGATCGGCCTCGGCCAGGCCGGCCACCGCCAGGCGGAGCTGCTGGGCCGTCTCGACGGCCTTTTGCCCGGCGTAATAGAGCGACGGCTCGTCGAGGTCGCGCATGAGGTCGTCGATCTGCGGGTAGTAGAAGGCGCCGTCGCCCTGGGTGTCGCCGAGGTCGCGCACGGCGAACGCCCGGCGCGCCGTCTCGGGCGCCACCCGGCGCAGCCCGCGGTCGCGCCAGCGGATGGCGTCGAGCTGGTTCACCAGGGCCTGCGCCACGGCCGCCTGCAGCGGCTCCGGCAGCGCGCCGAGCTGGCGCGCCATGGCGTCCTCGGCCCGCGAGGGGGTGGCGCCGCCGAACGAATAGTGCGCCAGGTCCTCGCGCGCGTACTGGTAGACGTCCCGCACCGCCTCGCGCAGCGGGTCGGCCGCCGCCGGCTCGACGAGCACGTTGGCGCTGTACTCCCGGAAGTTGCCCACGCGCCGGTCGAAACCCAGGTAGTACGTCGCCCGGTACAGGCCGGCGTCCTTGGCTTGATACGGGTGCAGCCAGCGGTCCGCCGCGGTGCCCAGGGTGCGGGCCGCGGCGTACAGGCGCAGCGGATCGGCGTACAGCGGCTCGAACATCGGCAGGAGGTACGGCGTGCGGTCCGGCAGCGGGAAGCGGGTCCAGTCGCCGCGCGGGCGGTAGCCGAGCGCCCCGCGGTCGGTCCGGAGCGCGGCGAGCGTCTCGCCCAGCGCGTCCGGGCCGGCCGGCGGCGGCCACGGCACGGGATACGGCGCAGGTGCGGTCGCGGCGCCCGTAGGCTGGGCCGGGGGCGGCGAGACGGTGGCCGGCGGCGGCGCCGTGCCCTGAGCCGGCCCAGCCGGCGCGTCGCGCAGAGCGGCGGGCAGGAACGCCGCCGGCCGCTGCTGGGCCAGCGTCCGCAAGGCCCGGTACAGGCCGGCGCCGCCGAGGTCCGGCGCCGCCGCGGCGACGGCGACCGCCGTCAGGCCGATGGCCGCGCGGGCGGCCAGCGGGCGGCGCCGGCGGCGTGGGGCAGGCCGGGGAGTTTGAGGCAGGTGCATGACACGTCACCGGGTCGCCGGTGGTCGCGGCGGCCGCGGCTTCCTCCTTTCTGGAGCGGGTGGAAGCGGATGCCGGCCCCGGGGCGGGGCGGCGCCGGGCCGCCGCCCACGGCGGGGTCGGGGGACGCCGGCGAGTATAGCCCGGGGATCAAGCGACAGGGCGATCGCATCAAAGTGGCGCAGGGTCGAGGGCGAGGCCGAGGAGGTGTAGGAAGTAGGTCCGTTCTGGCAGCCCTGACGCATGAGCGACGCAGGCCCCGCGTCCTCGCTGTACGGATCCAATCGGGTTACACCATGCGGTTGTGCGCATCCATGGTGCACCCTCATGACGCAGCGAGGGTCTCGGCGCCGATGCTCACGGAGCCGCGAGAGGAGACGGAGCGGGGCTTCGGCTGTGGAACACTGGGAGCCGGCCGCCGCATGCGGTCCAGGGCATTTCCAGTAGAACGCGATGGCAGGGACGTGGCGCTTTGGTGTGACGATAGTGCAACGGTAGCTGAGCACCCTAGTTCAGGCTCGCCTGTGAAGGCAGAGCATCTTATCAGCGCCAGTCACCCCAAGGAGTTCCACAGTGTTCTCAACAGCCAGAGGCTACGTACTGCGCTACCTCGCCGGGCTCTCGACGATCCGTGGCAACACGGTCGGCCGCATCCCTGATGGCGCCTCAGCCCTCAGCCGGATGTGGCTGACGGTCGCTCTGACGGGAGTCATCGTCTTGCTCGGCGCCGTTCACTCGAGCCCCCCGGTCGTTCCGGTGGCGGCTCAGACGGTGCCAGGTCTTGACTGTGACGGAACGGCATGCATCATCTGGGGGATTGGAGTTGGCAATCAACTCCTGCGCATCAACACGTGCACCGGGGCTGTCGCGATCGCGCCGATCGCCGGCGCGCCAGCCGGACTGCAGACTGTCGCGGCAGCCCCGGTTGCCACTGGACCACAGCCCAACCTGACCTACGGCACCGCCGCTGGCGCGCAGGTCTGCACGTCGGGATTTCCACCGCTCCCGGCGGTGCCATGCGGTTCCGGGACCGCGCCCGGCGCCATCGGACTTGCGCGCGATGGCTAAAAACTCTTCGCTGGGAGCGACGCTCCGCTGGCTGGAAGCCTCTCAGATCCGCTAAACCTTGTCGGCGCCGGCGGCTTCCCGTATGGGGGGGGTAGCGGTTCGGACCTTGCGTGCGATGCAACTGGGCGCTTCGGGCTGATTGGCGAGGCGAAACCCGCCGTCGGAATGGCGCTTGGGCACCTGTTCTCTGTCAGTCGCGGGAATGGTGCGCAAACGAACCCTCGACCCGCAGCTCCTCGCGCAACCTTCAGCGGGCTCGCGTTTGATGGGATGGGTAGGCTCTGGGGATCTGACTTTGCCGGAGCCGCGCCCATGCTCAATCTCGTCAACCCTGCTACCGGGATCGGAGCGCCGACCTTCCCATTGCCTCCTGCCGTCCCCGTGCTCGATCTTGCGAGCGACGAATGTAACAGTTGCACGGGCGAAGACGAGCGGGACCTGGGCGACGCACCCGACAGCACAAACCACTTCAGCGTGACGATGCAAGCGTACGCTGGTGTTACCGCGGCCTTCCCGACCGTGCGCGATCTCGCCACTGGCCTTCCTGCCGGGCCATTCCACAGACTTCTTAGCCAGGACAGCTGGCTTGGCGATGCGGTTACGAACGAGGAAGACGCGGACTTGTTGCCCGATGCCGACCTTGTTACCAACCTCGATCCGCCCACGGGCGTCGCTAACCGGGATGGAGCTGATGATGGTGTCCAGTTCCCCGTGAGCCTGCCACCGTGCCAGATGACGCAGTTCACGTACAGAATGCGGGTAGCAGCCGGCACACGAGATCGGTACACGAACGCCTGGTTGGATCTCAATCACAACGGCCAGTGGGGAGACACCTTCACGTGCCAAGACCAGGGTCAGGTGTACACCGTATCTGAGTGGGTCGTTCTGACGGCGTGACAGAACGTTCGTTCCGTTTCGGCGCTGAGGCTGCCCGGGCGGCGGGTGGCAGATCCTGGGAGCGCCGGCTTCCAGCCGGCAAGATGCCGGCGCTCCCAGGAAGCCCTTCGATCAA
>WBZR01003002.1_pt1 | contig 16216 bp, 12 predicted proteins | sample 5204231 | NCBI WGS metagenome assembly WBZR01 (sample SAMN12412403, study PRJNA552823) | activated sludge metagenome | isolation source: activated sludge from anammox sidestream of wastewater treatment plant... | place: USA: Virginia | collected 2017-08 | reverse complement strand
GTTGGCTATATTTCGGTGTACAAATACTTCTCCCGGCTTGGTACCTATGATTTCATTGGCTGGTACTCTACTATCCGAACATCCGATCCACAGCAGCGGTGGCTTTTGTGCATCTTTCAGTTTCAAAAAAAACTCAGGGTCTTCAGACAATTTTGAAGCTACCCAATTCCTGTTATTCTCGATTATTTTTTTATAAAATTCTGACATAATTTTGAATGATTAATTACAAATTTAGTTTATTTATACAACATCTGGTTGAATCGATTTAAATTCCCGCAGTACCGTGCTCGAAACTTTGTGTCGTTTTCTGTGTTTAATGATCATATCGTGTTCTATTGATACCTGTCTGATATCCGTATTGGTATTTTCGAGTTGATATTCTTCCTTGAATCCAACCAACACCAAATCAATATTGCGTAGAGCTGCTCTGATTTCTTTAAACTCCCGAATGCTGTCAAGAATATCATGTGCGATATAGACGGTATCAGATGCATTGATTATAACCTTCGAATGATTCGGCAGTGCATCCAGGGTAAACAAAATGGCAGCTTTATTCAGGAACGATACCTCCTGGGCTAAATGAATGTGTATAACATCGCCTTCGTGGTATCCATCTTTCCGAAAATAATAAGCCCGTTTCATATTGCCACGCAAAATTGCAAAAATACTCATACCCATTCCGAGTGCAACTCCGGTTAACAAATCGGTAAAAACCACCGCAACCACTGTAAGTAAAAATGGTACTGCCTGGTATTTGCCTCTTTGCATAAAGTGCCTGAACACACTTGGCTTTGCCAGCTTAAAACCTATAACCAATAGTATGGCAGCTAATACACTTAAGGGAATTCTATTCAGTATGGTCGGGATAGTCATAACACTCACCAAAAGCAACATCCCATGTACAATGGTAGATAGTTTTGTTCTGGCACCGGCATTTTTATTGGCTGAAGACCGCACTACTACCGAAGTCATGGGCAAACCTCCGATAAGTGAACTTATCATATTGCCCACCCCCTGCGCTTTAAGTTCAAGGTCAGTATCAGTCAGTCGCTTTTGAGGATCCATCCGGTCTGATGCTTCTATACACAAGAGGGTTTCGACAGATGCAACAACAGCAATGGTAGCTGCTACAACCCAAATTTCCTTTTTCAGCAAAACAGAGAAATTAATCCCATTTTCTGTATTTATGAAATCCGGAAAAATAAATATTCCGAGAATGTCACTCATATCATGAACAACGGGTAGTTCTACCAAATATTCAGATGATGTAATAGCCAATGGGCTACCAGCGTTGATAAATAATTCGTTGAGTAGTGTTCCACAAATTACTGCCAAGAGTGCACTTGGTAAAAAGTTCATTTTGAGCAATGGCCCGACCTTGTCCCAAAGTAGAATAACCGACAATGAAACCAGTGATATGAACAATACACCCGGCTGTACCTCAGACATTGCTTTTACCAGATCACCAAACATTGAAAGACCATTACCTACCTCTGTAACTGAACCCAGGGCTTTTGGTATTTGTTTTAAAATGATGATAATACCTATCCCTACTAACATTCCCTCAATAACATTATTCGGAAAAAAGTTGGAGATAGAACCTGCCCGAAGGAAACCAAACATCAGCTGGAGCACACCGGCCAAAAAAACCGCCGTGAGAAAAGCCTCAAATGACCCTAAAGTAGAAATTGAAGAAATGATGATGGCTGTCAACCCTGCAGCCGGACCTGAAACACTTATATGAGAATTGGATAGAGAACCAATGACGATACCGCCTACTACACCTGCTATAATACCCGAGAACAATGGTGCTCCTGATGCCATTGCTATACCCAGGCACAAGGGCAAGGCTACCAGAAATACTACTAAGCCTGAAGGAAAATCATACTTCAGATTAGCCAAAATTTTATTTTTAGACATGTCTGTATAATGTTAATGTTGAAAAAAAATACGGACTCCAACTTTCTGTTACTCATTGAGTGCCAAAACGTTGATAAATCCTGTTAAAATGATATCACAGCAAGGCTATGACTTTCTACACTAACAAAAGTTCGGGTGGGGGAATAATTATTTCACCGGTACGGTGCTCATAAAGCAATGATAATTCCTTAAATATATTTTCTAGACGATTTTCAAAATTTATCAGATCTAAAGCTAATACTCCAATCGAGCATTCCATTTTCCCTTTTGCACCATGCTCTCCGCCATGCTGGTGCTCTTCTTCGGGTAAATTTTGCGCCGAAACCAAAGAAAGATTATTATTACCGATAAATACCGTATTTACAGTAGCAAGCACTGTAAACGAAGTAAAAATAAACAATAAAAAAATAGCTCTTCCTCTCATTCGATACAAAAATAATATTCTCCTACCATATAGGCAAGCATTGTAAACAATACGCCTTCATTACAAGCTTATTCTGCCCTATTTGTGTGTACACTCTCCTGCACAACACCTGATGATGCCGGATGGTTTATTCAACAACAATTTTTATATTTAACAAAGGCTATATCAATAATTTAAATCGAAACAAAATATTTTACCCGACTACCATTAGAAAAACTGCATCTGAACCAGGTAAAACTTAAAATTTTTAAAAAAATTACCATTATCTCCCCCTCTCTTTACAACCCTAATACTTAATTTTACAAAAATAAACAAAAAATGAAAAACCTTCTCGCCCTCTTGTTGCTGTCGTTCCTGACCACTACCCTCTCCTTTTGCCAGACAAGGCCTGCTCCTTACGTACACCCGGAAGGCAAATATTACACCATCAACGGTGCCAAAATCTGGACAGAGACCCTCGGCAATGGTCATCCGCTCTTCCTCATCGCAGGCGGACCCGGCGGCTCGCACGTCGGCCTACACAGCTTCGACCCACTCGCCGATAACCACAAACTCATCTACTTCGACGGCTTCGGTCGTGGCAAGTCGGACCTGGCTAAAAGCCCTACAGAATATAGCCTGCAACGCGATGTAGAAGACCTCGAACAGCTCCGCATTGCCATAGGCTTAGGCAAGATCGACATCCTTGGCCACTCTTACGGCTCTGTAGTCGGCCAGGCTTATGCTATTAAATACCCTCACAACGTAAGCCACCTCATCATTGCCAACGGATTCCACTCTTACCTCATGTGGCAGAAAAACTGCGACAACTCTAACCACGAAATCAAGACCAATTACCCGGAAGTCTGGGATACACTCATGACCGTCAGAGAACAAGGTTTTGTATCAGCCGACCCGATCCATCAGGAGATCTATGGCCGCGTCCCTTACGGATTCCTCTACGGCTACAATCCCGACAAGTTCCGGGGACCAAGTCGCTTCTCAGATTACCCAAACAGAATGAACACAGAGCTTTACTACCAAATGGTGGGCAAAGACGGTGACTTCGTCGTCACATCCGACATCGGCACATTCGACTTTAGGCGCGACATCGGCAAACTCTATATGCCCATACTCGTCATCGCCGGGCGTTATGACCGCGTTGCAGTACCTTCCGAGATGGTCAAGTACAAAAATTTCTGCCCTAAGTGCGAATACGTTACATTCGAACGCAGTGGCCACAACCCACAAGTTGAAGAACCAGAGAAAGAATTCAATCTAATCAACGAATTCCTTGCAAAATGAAAAGGCTTTTATGCATCTGTAGCTTTGTCGGTTTCTTGCTAAGTCTTGAGGCACAGACACCCGATTACATTACTAATCAATACGATTACACAGTCACCAAAGACATCAGCTACGGCTCAGATACTGCTTATGACGGTAAGCTGACAGAACTGTTCCTCGACCTGTACAAGCCAGTCGGTGACAACAACTGCAAACGACCTGTTATAGTACTCTTACATGGTGGTGCCTGGATAGGTGGCGACAAAGCCGAAGGCCAGATACCCGCAGTGGCAGCACAGTTCGCTGCCAAAGGTTGGGTGGTGGCAAGCATCAATTACCGACTTGGTATGCATACGGCTAAAGGCTACACCCAATATCTGCTTTGCCCAACCGACAATCCGGCACTATGTGCTCATGTGTGCGATTCGTCAGAAATATTCAGAGCCATCTACCGCGGCATGCAAGACACTCGCGGTGCCATCCGTTTCTTGAAGCTTAGAGCAGAGTCCGATTCTACCGACGTAGCCAATGTGCATGTCGCAGGTGAAAGCGCAGGTGCATTCCTGGCTATGTACACTGCCTACCTGAACCGTGATGAAGAAAAACCATCCGAATGCTATGAGCTACCCGATGCACCGACATCTGCCCCTGCCTTCAACTTCTGTCACAAAGCTCCCAAATCGCTCGCCCGTCCCGATCTCGGCAGCATACACGGCTCACTCCACCTGGGCGAGGCGAACGACTCAGTGCAAGGCGTGGCCTGCTTTTATGGTGCCATGCATGATCTAAGCATCATGGACGACAACCTCATGCCTACCTACATATTCCATCAGGCCTCAGATGTTATCGTTTACTACAAGCGGTCAAGGCTGCTCAATCGTCTGTCCGATTGCCTCAGCAGCATTTGCCAACCTTATTACAACATGCCACTCATGTCTGGAGGCTTCCTTATCAAAAAACACCTCAGTGACCTCGGAGCCTCCGCCCCGCCTTACAAGGCAGACATACTTGAGAACAGTACTGCATTCGACTGTACTATCAATCCACCCGGGCATGGTATCGACAACATCCCATTACGCACCAAAAATATAGCAGAGCTGTTTGCGCCCATAGTGCAAACCAATGGCAATAATCCGGCCGATAACTGCCAGACCACCCATATTACCACTTATAGCTCTACACACTTACGCATATTCCCAAATCCGGGCACAGGCGAATTTATTTTATCAACACCAGATGAAATGGAAGTAACAATCAACATGACAGATGTATTAGGCAGGCAGACCAATATTATCACCAACAAAATTTCAAATAATGCTTACAAGGTAATATTTATGGAAAATGCACATCCGGGCATCTACAATTGTAACATTATTTCGCCAAATAATAAATGGTCAACAACATATATTTATAATAATTATTAGCGTCAGTACCAAAGTTTTTGTACCTTTGCAGAATATTATTTCTTTTTTAACGTTAATACTTTATAAACCCACATCACTAAAAAATTTATATGAAAAAAGTACTCTTCGGATTTTTACTCATCGGTCTTATGACTTCATGTGTCAGCAAGAAAAAATTCACTGCTCTACAGTCTGAAAAAGACCAGCTTATGCAGATGCTCGAAAACAACAAAAAATTACTTGCAGACTGCAACGACGAAAAAGCAAAACTTACTGCCGACCTGTCTGCCAAAGGTCAGGAAGCAGCCAATGCTACCAAACAGATCAAGTCACTCGAAGACCAGATCGCTTCACTTAACAACAACAACACAAACCTTCTCAAGCGTCTTGAAGACCTATCCATCATCAGTCAGGCGGGTGCCGAAAGCATCAAAAAATCGCTCGATGCCATGAACGAAAAAGACAAATACATCAAAAACCTTACAAGTTCAATGGCACGCAAAGATTCTCTTAACCTCGCCCTGGTCATGAACCTCAAAAAATCACTTGCTGATGTAAACGACACCGACGTACAGATCGAAGTGAAGAAAGGTGTGGTGTATATTTCTATCTCCGACAAGATGTTGTTCCAGTCAGGCAGCTCAATGATTAATGCCTCAGCTCAGAACGTACTTGCCAAGGTAGCCAAAGTACTCAACGACCACAAAGACCTCGACATCCTTGTAGAAGGCCACACAGACAATGTTCCTATTTCTACCGAAGACATCAAAGACAACTGGGACCTAAGTGCCAAGAGAGCAACAGCTGTAGTGAGGACACTCCAGAACAAATACAAAGTTGATCCATCAAGGCTCACAGCCGGCGGTCGTTCAGAGTATTCACCTAAGACATCCAATGCCACTACCGAAGGCAAAAAACTCAACCGCAGAACAGAAATCATCATACTTCCTAAGCTCGATCAGTTCTTCCAGATGCTTGCACCCAGCAAGTAATCTCAGACACTGACCCAAACAAAAAAAGCCTGATGGATATCATTCATCAGGCTTTTTTACATACACAAACCAATAGAGCAGTATATTGTATTTCATTTGGGCGTGCCCCTGTCGGGTCAGGCTATCCGCCTTACTTCGTGCCGGCTTCTATCCTTCACGCGCATTATTTTGTAGTATGACAAATAAGTAAAGCAATGTGATAAGTGGGTATGGTGCAGGGCGGAGTGCATAATTTCAAATTACTTAACTCACACAGTTTCTCTCTTAACCCAATATTCTACTCGTACTATCTTGGCTTAATGCATGGCCTCACTCATGTCCACCTTGGTTTTGCCTGACCTTATCATGAGTATAAAAGGGACACATAGTAAGAACATGATGCCGATATACAAAAACACATCGCGGTAAGTGAGGATGGATGCCTGCCCCATAACGCCCATATCGAGTACATAGTTGGCTGCTGCACTTGCCTGATTAGGTGCCATACCATGTTGCATCATGTTGTAGGTAAGCCCGGCTTGTCGCTGTGCAAGATTGACATTCTCCGCAGTCATGTTTACGACCAGATCTGCCCTGTGCTGAGCATTCTGGTGGCTCATGAATGTAGTAATAATGGCAATACCAAATGAACCACCCAACTGGCGCATCATGCCGGTAAATGAGGCTCCTTTGCCTATATCTTGCCCCTTGAGCGTAGAAAGTGACATGGTAGTAATGGGTATGAACAGCATACTCATGGCCAGACCACGAAGCATTAGCATCCAGAAGAAATCGCCTTCACCCGTAACCGGACTGATGATCTTACTTCCCCAAATACTGTACAGAAAAAAGAAAAACATTCCGGCAGCTGCCATATAATAAGGCTTTATTCCTTTCAGTATCAACTTGCCGATTACCGGCATCATAAATGCCGTTACAAGTGCTGCCGGTATCATTATCATTCCGGCTTGCTGGGCATTCCACCTTAATGACGTCTGAAGATACAAAGGAATGATAAAAGTAGATCCGTACAAACCAAAGCCGAGTATGAAAGAAAGTATCGTACCAATCCTAAGATTACCATTGCGAAGTACATGCAGATCGACAATCGGATTTTCGCAGGTCCATTCGCGCCAGATGAAGAGATAAAAACTGATGGCACTGGTGACAGTGAGCGCAAGTATCACCGGACTGCTAAACCAATCATCTTCCTGACCACGCTCCAGTATATATTGTAATGAACTGACTGCTAAGGCCAGAAATGCTATTCCAGCCCAGTCAATCTGCCGGGCTGATTGCTTTTCGCCGTATTTCGGGCTCCTGACAAACTGCAGCGTGAGCGATGCTGCTATAATGCCTAAAGGAAGATTGATGTAAAAGATATAAGGCCAACTGAAATTTTCAACAATATAACCACCAAGCGGCGGACCCAATGTAGGGCCTATGATTACACCAAGTCCATATATAGCCTGTGCCATTCCTCGTTTTTCTGGCGGATACACCTCAGTAATAATGGTCTGCGAGGTAACTAAAAGAGCTCCACCGCCTAGTCCCTGGATAAAGCGGAATAAAACAAGCTCCCACAGATTGGTCGAATTGCCGCAAAGGAAGGATGCAACTGTAAAAATGATGATCGATGCTGCAAAATAATTGCGCCTGCCAAACTGTTGCGACAGCCAGGATGTCATAGGTACGATGATCACATTGCCAATGGCATAAGCCGTTATCACCCACCCAATCTCATTCAGTGTGGCACCAAGATTGCCCTTCATGTCATTGAGTGCAACATTTACAATGGTGGCATCTACTATCTCGAGCAAGGCACACATAATGGCCGTAATCGTAATAATGACTCTACGACTACCGTATTCTACCAATGACTCCTGATTCATACCTGTTGGTTTAATGATGTTCGGTTGAAGTGTTTTATCTATTGTAGGTGCACATCTACCTTTACGTTCAAGCCTGCACGCAGCTTGGCTATTAGGCTGTCAGACGGATTTTTGAATTCTATTTTTACAGGCAACCGTTGGACAGTTTTAATGAAATTACCGCTGGCATTATCCGGTGGCAACACTGCAAATTTCGAACCCGTCGCCGGACTGAAAGAGGTGATTTTGCCTTCAATCTGTCTGCCGGGGAATGCATCTACATTTATACTTACTTTCTGCCCGATATTCATCTTGGCGAGTTGTGTTTCTTTAAAATTTGCCACAACCCATTTCTCTTTGTCGGGGACAATATTGAACAAAGACTGACCTGCCTGTATGAACTGACCCGGCTGAAGGTTAACTTTCGATATCTGTCCGTCAACGGCAGCGGTTATTACAGTATAACTAAGGTTTAATTTAGCCATCTCTACTTCGGCTTGTCGTAGTTTAATGGCGCTGTTGGCAGCGGCTACCTGTTCGGCCTGAACTTTTTTCTGAGAGCTGACAGCTTTGGTTTGTCTGGAAGCGGTCTGTTTTTGCGATTGTAGTACATCGAGCTGGCGTTCGGCACTTTGTTTGGCTGCAAGTGCCTGTTCGTATTGCTGTTGTGTAATACTGTGATCCTTAATAAGGTTTTCGTAACGCCCGAAGTCCTGGGTGGCACGCCACAGATTTACTTTGGCAGCATCTATCTGAGCTTCAATGGTATTGATGTTAGATGCCGAGCTCACTATATTGTCAGATACTACCTGGACACCTGCATCAGCTACCGAAACATTGGTGTGTGCTCCATTTAGTATAGCCTCAGCCTGCAGTAATCTCAGTTTGTAATCGCGGTCATCGAGTATCAATAGTGTATCGCCTTTGTGTACCATTTGATTATCACGGACACGTACTTCACTAATGTAACCCGGTACCCGAGGTATTACCGGACTTATCAATGACTCGACCTGGGCATCGTCGGTTTCTTCATGCTTCAGACCATGTAGATATTTGACAGTACCATAACTGCCACCTGCAAGCAATAGAATAGCAAATATGATAGCAAATTTCCGGCTCGATTTTTTCCGTTCTTCAGCCTCTGCTGCGTGTTTTTGTTCTTTATTTCCCATTATTGTTAGTTTTAATAATATTAGTGTAATTTCAATTTAAATACTGTCCTGGTCTTTTATTTTAATGATTGTTTTTCAATCGTTCCTGCTGTTTCTGCCAGCTTGTTGTAGGCTATGACAGCATCTGCTTTTGCAAATTCGTAGTTGAGTCTGGCTTGTAGCTGCAACACATCGGCATCGAGCAGATTAGTAGTGGTTTCGAGCGAATTGTCAAATTTGTTTTTCGTTATCCGGTAATTTTCGTTGGCTTGATCTACTGCTTTTTCGTAAAGTGTGATTTTTTGCATTGCCTGATTATAATCTTCATAAGCTTTTACAACTTGTACACGGATGCCATCCTGTGCCTGCAAGTTATTCCAGTATAATTGTTGCTCCTGAGCTTTAGCCTGCTTTACCTTTGTTCCTGTTTTGTACAATGATGAAATATTGTAGCTGAGGCCTATCCCGATATTGGCAGCATTAGCCAATGTGAGTATATTCGGGATATAACCGGCTATATATCCACCGGTGAGTGCTACAGATGGATAATATTCACCTTTGATTGATTCTGTGTTCTTAGAGGCTGCTTGTTGTCTGGTTTGTAATGCCAGCAGATCTGCTCTGGATGCAATGGCCGTTTTCTGCCATTCTTCTAAAGGTTGAAGCTGGGTTAAGGATGGTGGCCCGGCATTTTCCAGCTCCAAAACTGTATTCTCCGGGAGGCCAAGAAGAAGATTGATACTGTATTGGCTTACCTTGAGATTGTTTTCGGCTTCCGCAATTGTAAGCTCTACATTCGATTGTTGTAGCTCTGCTTTCATAAGATCGTTGCGTGCCAGTAGGCCATTTTTTTCCAGGTTTGTAAAATCTTTAACGCGGCTTTGTGCTTGTTTGAGGTTTTCGTTTAGGAGTTTTATTGCCGATTGAGCTTTGTACAAGTTATAATATGAGGCAATGATGTTCAGGATGACTTTGTCCTTATCTTTATCTGCATCAAGCTCAGTGGCACGCTTCAGCAATTGTGCCGCTTCGATACCGTTGCGTATCCTGAATCCTGAAAATAAAGGAAGGCTTGCGTTAACAGAAGCATACATCATTTGGTTTACCTTCAATGCTTTGGCACCTTGCCCCATATTCGAACTCGTATCTTGAGGGTTACTGCCCGGTAGAGGAATCTTTAGATCGAAACTTGGTTGTAACATCCGCATATAGGCACCTGATGCATTTATTTCGGGCAATTTAATATTATTCAGCTCCCGTATATGCCACGAGGCCGCTTCGATACCGGCATTGGCTGCCTTTAGCTGTTTGCTGTTGGCCACGCCTGTATTTATAGCCTCCTGCAGACTAAGATGCTTGACATCCTGTGCATAAGCATGCGAATAAAAAAGCACATAAATGAGAAACCGGATAGTGTTTGTCGTTATATTTTTCATTTTATTTGTTTGTGAGATAATATTTGAACATTGTTTTCAAATGTTCCCTGAGTTTTGGAAAAATGAATTCTTCAAATGCAGATTGGTCGCCTTCGGCAATATCGTATTGTTCGCACAGAAAGCGTCTGTTGTTCAAAGTCTGATTGACCGTACCGAAGAGAGTCTGCGCCAGCATAGTTATATCAATGTTTTTCCTAAAATATCCTGCTTTCTCACCTGCTTTTACTGCCGCTTTCAACATCGAACCATTCTTCTGCTTAAGTCCGCGGATGGCATTGTACAAGGCATGATTTTTGGTTCGCAACTGTTCGCGTGACAACAGTAAGTAGAAATCAGGATATTCAATGAAGGCATCAATATAGGCATCGATGATCTGTTCTATCTTTACAGTCGGCTCCGCGTTCCTGTCTTTTACTATTTCCTCTACCTTGCTACGAATGCTTGAAGTGTATTTCAGGAAAATAGCCTCCAATAGCTTCTCCTTTGAGCCAAAATAATACGAAATCATGGCAATATTGATATTCGCCTTCTTCGCCAGGTCGCGGACAGGTGTTTTTTCGTAGCCATGCTCGGCAAACAGGCTTAATGCATGCTTCATTATTTCAATCTGCTTGGCATTGAATTTTATCATTTTCCGTCAGAATGTTTTCCGAATGCAAATTTAAACATTTGTTTAATATTTAAACAATCGTTTGATTAATATTTAACAAGAAATTATAAGAGATATAAGTCGTAGCCTCTTTCGTAATCTTTTTACCTACTACTACAGTTACATTTTCTTATTTTTGTAAAATATTCTTGCAGACCGGTTTGTGGTATTCAACAATAGGAGATAGAAAATCTGCTTGTAATAGAACGGTGACTAGATCAATACTTAAACACAATTTTCATTAAACAAAACACACCAATGTACCGGTGTTTGAAAATGTAAAAAATGCAAAACGACATTGAGGCACATTTCATCGAAAAATACCTTGCGCGAATAGCATTCGAAGGTACGCCGGTAGCTGATATGCGTACATTGGTACAGATTCAGCAAAAACACATTGCCTCTATTCCTTTCGAAAATCTGAATCCGCTATTAGGCATTCCTGTTCTGCTCGATGACGATTCACTTTTCAAAAAAATGGTGTTGAACAAACGGGGCGGCTATTGTTTTGAAAATAATTTGTTGCTAAAGCGAATATTGCAACTCATCGGATTTGATGTGCGTGGCCTGATGGGTAGAGCCGGCCCGGCTGAAAATTCTGTTGGGAGAACGCATCTCATACTCTTGGTAAGCCTGGGTGACGACCAATACATCGTTGACTGCGGCTACGGTGGCTTTGTACCTACTTATCCATTGCTTCTCCGCAATGACCTTATACAGCACACACCGAATGAAGAGTTCCGCATTGTACAGCATGCTGAAGACCTGCGGCTCGAGATTTTTGTTGACGGTGAATGGAAACGACTCTATGAGTTTGACCTGAGACATCACATCATCCCTGACTATGAAGTGGCCAACTGGTACACCTCCACATGTCCGAGCTCGCGATTTACTCATCAGCTGATAGTGGCCAGAGCAGAGGGCAACCGGCGATTCACATTAACTGACCTTACATACTCTGAATACAACCATGGCAAACGGATTAAAAGAACCAAGCTGGACAATTACACTGATATCCAACATTTGCTTGAACGCAACTTTCTGATCGACCTGAGTGGGTTGACAGGCCTGCAGGAACTTGTGGAGCACAAACTAAAGAGCGAAATCTCTTGATTGAAGAATACTTGTAATCTGTAGAAAGTATTTTATGGCAAAATCGGTAGTATGTCAGAATTAATATCTGATTCCTGCCGGGAAATTGTATTTTTGCCCGACATGAAGCACATCTGATTGCCCTGAAATTTTTTGTACTTTTTTTAAAAATATTCAAAACGAAAATGCCGATTAGCCAATTAACGAAACAATTTCCATTCTGGCTTGTGACGCTCAGTGTAGTGTTTGGTCTTACATTGCCGATACTCATACAGGAAGGGATGTTTCAGGATGCAGTGCTGTACAGTGCAGTGTCGCACAATCTGGCTATTGGATTTGGCAACTTCTGGTTTCCACAATACAGTACACTTAATCTTGAAGGCATTCCATCATTTCACGAACAGCCACCTTTGGTATTCGGCATTCAGGCTTTGTTTTATAAATTGCTGGGCGACAGTATTTATGTTGAAAGATTTTATACCTTGTTGATGATCGTACTTCACATTCTGCTCATCAGGTATCTGTGGAAAAATATCTTTCCCGACAATGAACGCTACATGGCAGTGGGCTGGCTGCCGGTACTATTCTGGATACTGATACCTGTAGGCTACTGGTCGTTCAGAAACAATATGATTGAAAATACAGTAAGTGTCTTTACGTTATGTTCGGTGATTGTCAGTTATAAAAATGTACAGTCTGACGGGAAGAATATTCTGCTCTGGCTTGCATCCGGTTTCTTCATTTTTCTGGCTACATTCAGCAAAGGTGTTCCAGGATTTTTCCCGATAACATTTCCATTCATTTACTGGCTGGTAAGCCGGAAAATCAGTTTCCGGGAATGTGCTCTTTACACTATATTACTTACAGCTGTTCCATTGATTATGTATGGCGTTTTACTACTTTTTCCGCAGAGCAGAGAGAGCCTGAGCATATACTTTTACGAAAGGTTGGTACGTAGGGTCAATAGTATGCCTACAGCCGATTACAGGCTAGAAATTGTGTGGCGATTGTTTACCGAACTCATTCCTGTAATGCTTTTTGTCATACTGAGCTACCTGTTGTCAGGTATAAAAATGTTGCGTAGCATTTTCCCGAAACAGAAAGCCGATTTTCTGCTGTTTTTGTTAGTCGGCCTGTCAGGTGCATTGCCACTCACGCTTACCATGGTACAGAAGGGTTGGTACATGGTGCCTTCATTTCCGTTTCTTGGTATTGCCTTTGCCGTTCTTGTAGTTCCGGTCATTTCATCAACTATTCAAAGAATTGATATGAACCAATGGAAGTACAAGTTATTTCTTACGGTTTCTGTGCTTCTTTTTGTATCAATGACGATTTTCACCATTAGCCAAAAGGGAAAAATAAGCAGAGAGCAAGACGTGATAAGTGATGTATATCAAATAGGTAGTGTAGTACCCCGTTTTTCGACGCTCACCGTGCCTGCTAAAATGTATGACCAGTACGACTTTGTACTTCAGGGTTTTTTGGTCAGGTATTTCAACATCAGTATCAGCCCTTACAAGCAGTACGAATATTTTCTGAAAGAAAAGACAATGGATACGACAATTCCGCAAAACTACCAAAAGCTTGATCTAAAATTGAGTAAACATGAACTCTACAAAACAGTTGGTTTGCCGTCTCAATAATTGTTAAAAGTTATTTGCTTTTTTTGCAATTGCATTACGAGAAACTTGTTACCCGATGAATGAACCGGGATTTTTAAATGCCCATCACACGACTTTGATTTTTGGGGTTTTACTCACCCTTCATCCGTGTCGGATCTTGTATATGTGAATGATTTTGAAGCAAGGATGAAAACGTTTCATTATTCAGTAGTATATTAAGCTAAAAAATAGTGGCAGCGATAGAACTTTTACCGCCGCCACTTTTGATCGATGACGGTTTATTGAGAAAAATTTAGGTAAACGTATCAGAAGGTGTAAACAATAACTCTCTCTGTGCCGGTAGATACGATTTTGATGTGTACCTCATCCCTTACACCGCCTGCTCCACCGGGTATATAGAATGTCGCTTTGCCTTCATTGTCCGTTTTATTGGTTGAACTGCTGGAGTAACCGTCAGTGCCTGTGATGCTGAAGTAGATGTCTTCGCCACTCTTGGCCGGAGATATTTTCGCTGTTACAGTCACTCCTTCTCCCGGTCCTGGGTCAGCCGGGCTAATCCAAACTGAGAGTGCGTATTGTCCATTTACATGAGGTGCATTTGGGTCGGTGTTTACCGGAATGACAGAAGCAATTTCTTCAATGACTTCAGCGATTATCTTGTCTGTATAACCCTTGATATTCACCGGTGAAATAACCCAATCACCACCAGGGAGCATAATGTCGATAACATCTTCCAAGTCCTTGTCATCTTTGGTTGGGTCAACTGATATCACCACATTTGGTCCGGTTTGATTTTTGTTGTTATCTGCTTTTACAGCTATGGCTACATTTGCTTTGTCTGCCGTATTGCCATCCAGTATCTTGGCCAACCCATAGTCGATAGCGCTTTTTACCCAATCGGCAGGATCATCAGAACCCAATGTATAGTCTGTCAATATTTTGATTGCTGCACCGGCAGCTTCACTAAGTTTGCCTGCATCAACAGCACCATCAATGTCAACAAAACCACCAAGATAGTCCGCTATCTGCTCTTTTACCTCATTTTTGATAAACTGCTTAGGGTCTTTATATACTGTTTCTATTTTTTCAGCATACTCCTGCCCTTTTTCTACTAGTTCAATCCCTTTGCCAAGGCCAGGAGCTGCCACTTTGGTTACTTCTATTATCACTTCTGCCCCTTTGGTCACGCCCTCTGCACCTTCATTTACAAACACCTTACCGATTGTCAGATTTTTATCTTGAGCTACATCGTTAAAGTTTGAGTAAGGGTTGTGGTAGAAATCGTTGTAAATCCTGGCTGCTGAGTTATCTAGCTGCCCGTCATTCAGCTTTTTCCAAAAATCACCTTCAGAACTTGCTTTTCCTTTCAGCTCTGGGCTCAATCCATCATAGAGCTCTTTTCTTTCGCCTTCAGTAAGATTGGAAGCTACTGTGAGTATTCTTTCTCTTGACCTTTTAGATGATCCACTCATCCAGCCAAAGAATTCTCCTAGTTTGCCGGCCAATCCTCTTGTCTGTACAATCTTGCCCTGTACTCCTGAACTAAGCTGATCGTCCATTCTGCCTGCAGCAGCTATTACATCCTTTTCATAAGCCTGAAGCGCATACAAATCCTTGTACATTTTATCAAGTTGTTCTTTCGTGTAATTTGCCTTTCCGATTTTCTTAGTGTAGTCATTGGTCATGGTTTTCATCAGGTCAATCATTACGCCTTGTTTGACAGCATTGAACTCAACAAGGATTTCGGTATCCTTTTTTACTTGTTCGTTTCCAGGACTAGATGCATCATCCTTTTTACATCCAGGTGCCATCAGTACAATTGCCATCATCAGTATTGTTGTCATGATTTCCAATAATCTCCCGATGCGTGTTTTTCCGATTAATTCATGTTTGGTTTTCATAAGTGAAAATTTTTAAGTGATTAAAATTTGTTTTTCATCTTCATTACAAATATGTACATTAAATAATACATAAATTATGATTTAAATCATAATATTTCAATGATTTTACTCAACCAATCAGAATAGAGACTTGCGTAAAATGAAGATAAACCCAAAAAATCCAATAGAGCATCAAGTCTAATGAATGTCATTAGAGATATACTCAAATAAGCTAAAGAAAATCAGCCAGTTGTCTTGCATATTTATTCGCAAAAAAGTTATAGTTTTAGCGTAAGAAAATCTTACCGGTTTGAATACGCTGAAAATTGAATACACAGACAAGGAAATCACAGCCTACTGAGGCCTTGCACTGCTCAAAAAGATGCTTGACAAAATGTCATTTGAGCAATTATTAGAAGCTCTTCCTCTTCCTGCGCCAGGTTCAAACAGAGGGTATGACCCTGCTCAGATCATTACACAATTTATCATTTCCATTTGGTGTGGTGCAAACCGTTTCGAGCATTTGGAAGTGAC
>WBZR01003001.1_pt1 | contig 16218 bp, 13 predicted proteins | sample 5204231 | NCBI WGS metagenome assembly WBZR01 (sample SAMN12412403, study PRJNA552823) | activated sludge metagenome | isolation source: activated sludge from anammox sidestream of wastewater treatment plant... | place: USA: Virginia | collected 2017-08 | reverse complement strand
CGCCTCGGTGTCGAAAACACCGCCCGGTTGCTGAGCATGCCACACAGTTTCTCCCAAGCATTCCAACAGTCGATGCAATGCTTCGTGTGCATCACCGAGTTTGGCCGCCTGCTGTTCGAAGATGGCACGAATGCCGGGTGGCGAATCGACCGAGAGTTGTTCGAACAGCGCCATATGCAATGACAGGTGTAGCATCGGGTTCATGGTGCCCTGTTCGGGTGTCCACTCACCAGCCAGTGTTGCCTCAGGGTCGTCAAGTAGGGCGTGATATTCTGGGTGGAGAGCAATCACGTCTGCGGCGATGGCTTCTGCACCGTCTAGCGGCAGCCGATCACGTTGCTTGCGCCGTGCTTCGCAGAAAAACTGGCGTACCTGATCTTTGGTGGGCGTAAATATCATGGTCGTATTTTACTGGCGAGCCGTGAGCTTTTTGTAAGTCGCTTTGGCTTCGGGTGCGCGGCATAGATCGACCACCGGGCAACGCTCACATTCGGGTTTGCGTGCCTTACAGATGTATCGGCCAAGCAGGATCAGCCAGTGATGGGCATCCAGGAGAAATTCCGGCGGTACCGCCTTGAGCAGTTTCTGTTCTACCGCCAGGGGCGTTTTACCCGGCGCAAGCCCGGTGCGATTCGAGACCCGGAAAATATGGGTGTCCACCGCCATGGTGGGGTGGCCAAAGGCCGTATTCAGGACCACGTTGGCGGTCTTACGCCCGACACCGGGCAGGGCTTCGAGGGCATCCCGATCTTCCGGAACCTCGCCGTTGTAGTGGTCTCGAAGGATCCGGCAGGTGGCGATCACGTTTTTGGCCTTGGTCGGATAAAGACCAATCGTCTTGATGTACGGAACAAGGCCCTCAACCTCGAGCGCAGCCATGGCCTGTGCATCCTGTGCATCCAGGAACAGTTGGCGCGTTGCTAGGTTGACCCCTTTGTCCGTTGCCTGCGCCGATAGAATGACGGCAATCAGTAGCTGGAAATTGGAGCCGTATTCGAGTTCAGTGGTGGGGTGCGGGTTGGCAGCCTGCAAACGTCTGAAGAACTCGATCCGCTGCGTCTTATTCATGATGCGGTCGAGTCCTGACGATCCCTTTAATGGCAGCCGCCTACCGACAAGGGTGTTGCATCCCGCTGTGCTCTGACGGCCTGGCGGGTGTCGATCCAGTTCTTGGCAGCGATCAGACAACCCAGCGCAATGAAAGCCCCCGGCGGCAGAATGGCCAGCAAGAGACCGGGGTAATCGGCCGGCATCAACTGTAGCGCCTGTGCGCCGGGGATGACCAGATCAATGCCGCTAAAGAGAGTGCCGTTACCGACCACTTCGCGGATGGCACCCAGGAGCGCCAAGGTCCAGACCAGGCCGATGCCCATCATCATGCCATCTGTCGCGGCACCGACGGGGGGATTCTTGGCAGCAAACGCCTCGATGCGCGCCAGCACAATGCAGTTGGTAATGATGAGTGGAATAAAGATGCCCAGCACGACATAAAGACCATGCAGGTAGGCATTCATGAGCAGATCGACGACAGTCACCAGGGCTGCGGCAATCAGAATGAAGACCGGGATGCGGATTTCGTAGGGAATGAAATGACGGAGTGTCGAAACGGCAAAGTTGGCAAGCGTCATGACCAGGAGGGTCGCCAGTGAGAGCATCACACCATTGACCATGTTGGTGGTGATGGCCAGCAGCGGACAAAGCCCCAGAAGCTGTACGAGGCTGGGATTCTGTTTCCAGACTCCCTTATTGCTGATGTCCTTGAATTCGTCGCGAGTGATCCACATGGTCAGTGTCCTGAGATTATTGGGGTCGACCCGATGTCGTGGTTGCTGCTGTTGATGTTATGTCGCGTGTGAACAGCTCGGCATGATGTGCCGCCACAAACTGTCTGGCCTTGTAGGCCGCTTTGACGACGGCGCGAGGTGAAACGGTGGCCCCGGCCACACTGTCGAATTGGCCGCCATCCTTACGCAGATGCCAGCCTTGCGCATCCAGGTCCGGGGGTACCTGGTCAAACTGGGTGATCCAGGGGCGTTCCTTGTTCTTGTCTTTGCGGGGGTCGATGTAATCCCCCAGGCCCGGCGTCTCGCGATGCTCGACCACGCGTAAGCCGATCAGGTTTCCCGTGGCACTGAAGGCTGCCAGCATCTTGATGTCTCCGCTATAGCCGTCAGGTGCAACAACATCCAGCACCAGGGCGCTGGGTTTACCATTCATCCGGGCACGGTAGACCGTGCTGCTGCTCCGGGTGCCTAGTGCCGGTTCTGCCGGCAAGGTTAGGGTATCGATTAACGGGTCGTTGTTGTAAAGGCTGGTTGGCAGAATCTGGTTGAGGATGGCCATCTTTTCCTGTCGTGCTGATTGCTCGATCGTTGGTTTGGTGAAAAGGTAGGCCCAGGCCAGAAGTGCCGTAAAAAAGACGATAAACGCCACCAGCGTCAGTGCGGTTTCGCCAGAGACACGTAGCGCATGTTTTTCGGCTGGCGTACTCATGACTTTTTGACGTCAATCTTTTCGCCAAAGATCGGAGGTTGGGTATACATGTCGATCAGCGGAACACACATATTGAGGATCAGGACGGCAAAGGCGATGCCATCCGGGAAGGCGCCAAAGACGCGAATGAGGTAGGCGAGCACACCGATGCCTGCCGCAAAAATAAGTTTGCCACGGGGGGTGGTAGCGCCACTGACCGGGTCGGTGGCGATGAAAAATGCCCCGAGCAGGGTCGCGCCCCCAAGAATATGAAATGCCGGGTTGGCAAAATGTGCCGGATTGATGATCCAGAAGAGCAGGGCAATGCCACCCATGCCAGCAATCAGCGCGGTCGGGATATGCCAGGTAATGACCTTCTGTTGGACCAGCCAGAGACCGCCCAGTAGCCAGGCGAGGGTGACCCACTCCCAGCCATTGCCGCCACCGACGCCATAGATCGTGTGATCCTTTAGGATGGTTTGTACCGTCAGCGAGTCATTGCCACTGGCAAGGCGCAGCGTGGTCTTGAGATGATCCAGCGGTGTGGCACCGGCCCAGGCATCAATGCGCTCCGGAAAGAAGATGGCGGTGATCTGGTCGATCGGAGGGAGTCCACCGGTAGACAGTGGATGCGGCCACTGTGACATGAGTGCAGGGAATGAGACGATGCACAGCGCGTAAGCCACCATGGCCGGGTTGAAGGGATTCTGTCCCAGGCCGCCGTACAGATGTTTGGCAACTACAATGGCAAAGACCGTCCCGAGCATGACCAGCCACCACGGTGCCAGTGGCGGGAAAGAGAGCGCAATCAACCAGGCCGTGACCACAGCCGAGAGGTCAGAGAGCGCTGGCCTAATGGGTCGCTGTCGTGCCTTGAGCACCAGCGCCTCGGCAATGACGGCAGCACTGGTAGCCAGAATCAGCTGAACAACAATGCCGGGGCCGAATAGCCAGGTGTACACCGCAATCCCGGGCAGCAGGGCGAGTAGCACCTTGAGCATGATGCGTGTCACGCTGACAGGTTGCACCAGATAGGGTGACTGGGTCAGGACATTGGGAGTTTGAAAAGACACGATCAGAGGCGCCAGGATTGGGGATGTTCAGTGGAGAGGTTCAGGAGGATGTGCCAGGAGTCTTGTTGGCATGCTGTTCGCGTTTGATGCGGGCTCGTTCGGCTGCAGCGGCAATCGCTGCCTGTTTGGCGGCGGCGTCCAGTACCGGGTGATTATCGACAGCAATGGGTGTCGAGGCCTGATCCGGGTGGCTGGAAATATCAGGCGCTGCATGCGGGTCGGGCACCGCGACCCCGGGTGCGGGGCTGGCGGACTGTTCGGCTGTGGTTGCTGTTGAGGCCGCTGTTGAAGCCATCTCTGCCTTGCGGGCGGCGTTGGCCTTGGCAAGGCGCTCAGCCTTTTCCCGTTTCTCGCGTTCGGCTCTCGCCTCGCGAAACTCAAACCGCTCACGCGCTGCATCGGCTGCATGCTTTTCACGGGACTCTGCCTGGATTTCACTCTTGGCAAAGCGGAAGTAATTGACCAGCGGGATATGGCTGGGGCAAACGTAATCGCAGCAGCCACATTCGATACAGTCAAAGAGTTTGTATTGTTCCAGCTTGTCGAACTTGCTGGCACGCGACCACCAGTAAAGCTCGAAGGGTTGGAGTTCCTGTGGGCAGGCTGTGGCGCAGCTGCCGCAGCGGATGCAGGGGAGTTCGGCGGGTTTGGGAGGGAACAGGCCGGGGGCATGCACGATCAGCGAATTGGTGCTTTTGATCACCGGAGCCGAAGTCGCGGGGATGCGGAAGCCCATCATCGGGCCGCCCATGATGACGCCATCAGTTTCCGGACTCGGCTGAGCCAGAGTAATCAGTTCGTCGATGGGGGTACCAATGCGTACCGACCAGTTGCGGGCTTCGCCGACAGCGCCGCTGATGGTAACGATTCGGGAGATCAAGGGTTCGCCCAGCATCACCGCCCGCCAGGCCGTTTGCACGGTGGCCACGTTGAAGACCTGAACACCGAACTCGGTCGAACGTTTGCTACCCGGCACCTCTTTTCCTGTCAGGACACGAATCAGTTCTTTAGCGCCGCCCGTTGGGTAAATGGTGGGTACTGTCACGATGTCGACGGGCGCATTCAGAGCGGTCTTTGCTTCCTGTAAGGCCTTAATGGCATCGGGCTTGTTGTCCTCGACCCCAATCAAAATCTGACGCGCTTTGAGTAACTGCCCGAATAGCATACTGCCGTGAATAATCTCGGTGGCATCTTCGCGCATCAACCGGTCATCACAAGTGATGAAAGGCTCACACTCGGCACCGTTGATGATCAGAGTCTCGATGGCTTTGCCTTGGGGTACATTCAGTTTCACATGGCTCGGGAAGACGGCACCCCCCATGCCGACAATGCCCATGTCTCTCAGGTAATGGCGAACGGCTTCCGGTTCGGCATGGGTCAGATCAAAGGGGGTGCGCTCGATCCACGTATCCGAACCATCTGCTTCGATGACCACACAAGGGGTGGTTAGACCGGAGGGGTGAGGCACGACGCGTGGGCCGATCTCGACCACGGTGCCGGACGTGGGGGCGTGAACGGCTGCCGATACCCAGCCATCCGCTTCGCCAATTCGCTGGCCTTTGAGGACATGGTCGCCCACGGCCACCATGGGTCGTGGAGTGCCACCCACATTCTGGTGAAGCGGCACGACGTAATGACTGAATAATGGTGCCTGCGCGATCGGCAGCAGCGTCGATTGCGTTTTGTTCGGATCGGGCTTGACACCGCCCTTGAATGAAAACAGCTTCATATCAGGCAGCCTGAGTGGTTGGGCTGACCGGGACGATCGGAATGACCCGCTTCGGGGCGCCCGGCTTCTGCCACTTCCAGGTGTCGAGTGTTTCACCCACAGTTACCATGTCGATGCACTCGACCGGACAGGGCGGAATGCAGAGCTCGCAGCCTGTACAGAGATTCTCAGCAATCGTGTGCATCTGTTTTGCCGCACCGATAATGGCATCGACAGGACAGGCCTGGATGCACAGGGTGCAGCCGATGCAGATTTGTTCATCAATGACGGCCACCTGTTTGGGCTTTTCAATACCGTGCTCTTCGGAGAGCGGTTTGTACTCCTTGCCCAGTAGCTCGGCCAGTTTGTGAATATTGTCATCGCCGCCCGGCGGGCATTGGTTGATATCGGCTTCATCCTTGGCAATGGCTTCGGCGTAGGGGCGGCAACCGGGGTAGCCACACTGGCCGCATTGTGTTTGCGGCAGGATGCTGTCGATCTGATCGACCAGAGGGTCTCCCTCGACCTTGAAGCGCGTCGAGGCATAGCCGAGCAGGGCACCCAGAATAACGCCCCCGAGAGCCATGATGGCGATTGCGTAGAGGATGCCGTCCATATCAGATGCGATCGAGTCCGGCGAAGCCCATGAAGGCCAGACTCATGAGGCCGGCAGTAATCATGGCGATGGCAACGCCGCGGAAGTTCTGCGGCACATCGGCACCCTCAACCCGTTCGCGAACGGCAGCAAATAGTACGAGGGCGAGAGAAAAGCCGACGGCGCTACCCGCACCAAAGACCAGCGAGGCAATGAAGCCATTGTTCTGGCTGACGTTAATGAGGGGCACCCCCAGCACGGCGCAGTTCGTGGTGATCAGGGGTAAATAGATACCGAGGACCTGATGCAGCATCGGGCTGGTTTTCTGGATGACCAGTTCGGTGAGCTGCACCAGAGCAGCAATGGTGACAATGAATGAGATGGTGCGTAGATATTCCAGACCGAAAGGCATTAGCAGGTAATGATCGATGATGTAGCTGGCACCGGTGCCGAGCGTCAGCACAAAGGCCGTGGCCGCACCCATCCCGTAGGCGGTGGTCAGTTTTCTGGAAACACCCATAAAAGGGCACAACCCCAGAATCCGCACCAGCACGACATTATTGACGAGCACCGTGCCGATCAGGATGAAAAGGTATTCGGTCATAAAATCGCCCTAAGGGCTTTTATTTGAAGGAAATTTTCGGAGTCAATTTCTCATTATCCGCGCCCGATTGGTGTGGCGCAACACGCATTGGCCATATCTTTATTCCAGGCGTGCACAACAGCCCTGTGTTCACTGAGGTTTTAGGGCATACACCCCGAAATTAAAGCGTTGGGCGGTGGCTTTGGCGCGTGTGGTGGGCGAGTGCCTCACCGACCGAGCGAACCAGCGCGGGTCCGTGATAAATGAGCCCGGTATAGAGCTGCACCAGGCTGGCGCCCGCATTTCTTTTGGCGAGGGCGTCATCGCCGGAACAGATGCCACCGACCCCGATCAGCGGGATCTCACCGGCCAGTCGTTCATTCAGGGCGGCCAGGACGGCGGTCGATTTTTCAAAGACGGGCCGTCCCGACAGGCCACCGGTTTCTCCGGCGTGCGGATCGCCCATGACGGCCGCGCGTTCCAGGGTGGTATTGGTCGCGATGACGGCATCCATCCGGTGTCGTTTCACGGCTGAAGCAATCGCTTCAATCTGCAGATCATCCAGATCCGGTGCGATCTTCAGGGCTAGGGGCACATACTTGCCATGCTGATCAGCCAGCCGTTGCTGGCGATCCTTCAGTCCGGCCAGCAACGCTTCAAGTGCATCATCCTGCTGCAGTGAACGCAGATTCTGGGTGTTCGGGCTGGAGATATTGATCGTGATGTAGTGGGCGTATGCGTAGGCAGCATCAAGGCAGAACAGGTAATCATCGTTGGCCCGATCAATCGGCGTACTGGCGTTTTTGCCGATATTGATACCGACGATTCCGCCGTTTTTAACAAAGCGGCTGGCTTGGACGTTGGCGACTAGATGCCCTACCCCCTGATTGTTAAAGCCGAAACGATTGATCAGGGCTTCGTGCGTCGGTAAGCGGAATAAACGTGGCTGAGGATTCCCTGGTTGCGGTTTGGGGGTGACCGTACCGATCTCGATAAAGCCGAAACCCAATGCGCCGAGTGAGTCGATGTGATCACCATCCTTATCCAGTCCCGCGGCGAGCCCAACCCGGTTCGGGAAGCGGATGCCCATGACCGTCACCGGATCGGCGGGTAAGCTTTGTTTGACGAGTCCCAGTCTGGCTGCCTGATCGAGGGAACAGAGAGTGGCCTGATGCGCTTTTTCGGGGGGTAAATTGAAGAGTAGAGGGCGCAAAAGCGGATAAAAGTTCATGGGGTTTCCCGAAGAGCAGCGTGTAGTGTGCGGTGAAATAGGGAGTCAGCCGGTAACGGCGTTGTGCCAATCCGGCATTTTAATCCAGCGCCCCTGGTCTAGCATTTCCATCGGCCGGTAGCGCGCCTTGTAGGCCATCTTGTCGCTCTCGGCAATCCAGTAGCCCAGATAGAGATAGGGTAACTGGTTGTACTGGCACTGGATGATCAGCCAGAGGATGGCATAGGTCCCATAACTTGCCGAGGGGTTATCCGGGTCATAAAAGGTATAGACCGCCGAGAGGCCATCGGCCAGCACATCAATGACGCTGACCATGACCAGCCGATCGTCGACCCGAAATTCAATCAGGCGGGTATCGACGCCGCTGTTGAGTAGAAACTCCTGATACTGGCCGGGGTCGTCATCATCCATGCCGCCACCGGGGTGTCGCGTCTGTTGATAGCGCTGGTACAGCGCATAGTGTTCGGCATCAAAACACAACGGCCGCTCGCGGACCTGCAGATAGCCCGGGGTGTTCAACCGGTTGAGGATTTTTCGCTGGGTGCGGTTTGGCGAAAAGTCGGTGGCGCAGACGCGCACCGGAATACAGCGCTGGCAACCATCGCAGTGGGGGCGGTAGGTAAACTGACCACTACGGCGGAAGCCTTTCTGGATGAGCGACCCGTAAACACCCGCATCAATATGAGTCGGCGGAATGGCGACCTGGGAGCGTGCCTGACGTTCCGGCAGATAGCTGCACGCATAGGGCGCCGTTGTATAAAAACGCAACAGCGATTCGGGCAGATCAGCATCGTCAATATGGGACATGACGATAGCTTAAACAAAAAACGCCGCGAATGCGGCGTTAAACGGATGAATCGCTATTTGAGAAGTTAAAACGAAACAGCCTTGCTAGGCGCCGCGGACACGCCATCGAGGCGGCGGGCACCGTTGTACTTGTTGATCCAGTAGGACTGTTGCATGTTCTCGACACGGATCTCGGCACCCGGCTTAGGTGCATGCACGAACTGATTGTTACCCAGATAGATGCCGACGTGCGAGTAGGCACGACGCATGGTGTTGAAGAACACCAGATCACCCGGCTTCAATTCATCAGCGCTTACTTTGGTGCCAACCTGCGCCTGCTCGGCGGCCGTGCGGGGCAGGTCAATGCCGTTTGAATCCAGGAAGACCAGACGCGTAAAGCCGCTGCAGTCCAGACCGGACTCTACCGTGTTGCCGCCACGACGATACGGAACCCCGACGAACTCCAGCCCCTTGATGACCAGGTCCTGGATGTTGACGGTATAGCGCTGGAATAGCCCCGGCTTTTCGGCCTCATCGGCACGAACCACCGACGACACCGGAATCAGAGCCCCGGTGAGGGTAACGGCGGTCAGCGCCTGAATCAGCACTTTGCGCGGGCGCAGAACAGCTTTGCGCGGGAATTTCACCTTTTGCATGAGGTTCACTCTATCGCAATCGTCGCATCAAGGCAAGCCTTGTGCCAGGACGAAAAAAGTCCGGGTCGATTGCTGCAGTTGCACAAATTTTGGGCAATCGCAAGGTTCGTTAGGCCGGTTTTTTACTCTTTTATAAGAGTTGTTCGATTTCAGGCCTAATTTGTAGCGAATCCCTCTCGCTTATGGGTTCGCGATGTGTTACAAATTGGGTTTACGCTGTAATTTCCAGACATTCTGGCTCGGGAAGGAGTCAGGCTGTCGTTCCTCTGTTATCTGAAAGGAAACCGCCGTGCTAGAAGCTTACCGGAGCCATGTTGCCGAGCGTGCCGCCCTGGGGATCCCCCCGCTGCCGCTCAATGCCCAGCAGACTGCTGACCTGGTCGAACTACTGAAAAATCCGCCGAAGGGCGAAGAAGATTTTCTGGTTGAGCTGATCACCTACCGCGTGCCGGCGGGTGTGGATGACGCGGCTCGCGTCAAAGCCGGTTTCCTGGCGGCTGTCGCCAAGGGCGAAATCAAGTGCGCCCTCATCTCGCGTGTTCGTGCGACCGAGCTGCTGGGCACCATGCTCGGCGGTTACAACGTCAAGCCGCTGGTGGATCTCTTGGGTGATGCCGAGTGCGGTACTGCCGCCGCCGAAGGCCTGAAGAAGACGCTACTGGTGTTCGACTTCTTCCATGATGTCAAGGAACTGGCCGACAAGGGCAATGCCAACGCCAAGGCCGTCCTGCAGTCGTGGGCGGATGCCGAGTGGTTTACCTCGCGTCCGGAAGTGCCGGCTTCGCAGAAGCTGACCGTCCTCAAGGTGACCGGTGAAACCAATACCGATGATCTGTCGCCAGCGCCGGATGCCTGGTCGCGTCCGGACATCCCGCTGCACGCCCTGGCCATGCTGAAGAACCCGCGTCCGGGTATCGACGCGGATGAGCCGGGCACCCGCGGTCCGATCAAGCAACTCGAAGCCCTAGCCAAGAAGGGCAACCAGATTGCCTACGTCGGTGACGTAGTCGGTACCGGTTCGTCGCGTAAATCAGCGACCAACTCGGTCCTGTGGTTCACCGGTGAAGATATTCCCTTCGTGCCCAACAAGCGCTTCGGTGGTGTCTGCCTGGGTTCGAAGATTGCCCCGATCTTTTTCAATACGATGGAAGATGCCGGTGCTCTGCCGATCGAAATTGATGTCGGCCAAATGGATATGGGCGATGAGATCGAACTGAAGGTGGATCAGGCCACCGCCAAGGTCACCGCGCTGAAGAATGGTAAAGTCATCGCCGAATCGCAACTGAAAACCCCGGTTATTCTGGACGAAGTCCGTGCCGGCGGTCGTATTCCGCTGATCATCGGTCGTGGTCTGACTGCCAAGGCCCGTGAAGCACTGGGTCTGCCGGTTTCGACCCTGTTCCGTCTGCCGCAGAACCCGGCTGATTCGGGTAAGGGCTTCTCGCTGGCCCAGAAGATGGTCGGTCGTGCCTGTGGTCTGCCGGAAGGCAAGGGCATCCGTCCGGGTACCTACTGCGAACCGAAGATGACGACCGTGGGCTCGCAAGATACTACCGGCCCGATGACCCGTGACGAGCTGAAGGATCTGGCTTGCCTGGGCTTCTCGGCCGATATGGTGATGCAGTCGTTCTGCCACACCGCCGCGTATCCAAAGCCAGTCGATGTGAAGATGCACCACGAGTTGCCCCCTTTCATCGAAACCCGCGGCGGCGTTGCGCTGCGTCCGGGTGACGGCGTGATCCACTCGTGGCTGAACCGTCTGCTGCTGCCGGATACCGTGGGTACCGGTGGTGATTCGCACACCCGCTTCCCGATCGGTATTTCGTTCCCGGCCGGTTCGGGCCTCGTTGCCTTTGCTGCCGCCACCGGCGTCATGCCGCTGGACATGCCGGAATCGGTTCTGGTCCGTTTCAAGGGCAAGATGCAGCCTGGCATCACCCTGCGTGATCTGGTTAACGCCATCCCGCTGGCCGCCATCAAGGAGGGTCTGCTGACCGTTGAGAAGAAGGGCAAGAAGAACATCTTCTCGGGCCGCATTCTCGAAATCGAAGGCCTGCCCGATCTGAAGGTCGAGCAAGCGTTTGAACTGTCAGATGCTGCTGCCGAGCGTTCGGCCGCCGCCTGTGCGGTTCAATTGAACCCGGAACCGATCACCGAGTACCTGCGTTCGAACATCACGCTGATGAAGTGGATGATCGCCAACGGTTACCAGGACAAGCGTACGCTGGAGCGTCGTATCAAGGCTATGGAAGCCTGGATTGCTGATCCGAAGCTGCTCAAGGGCGATGCCGATGCCGAGTACGCCGCCGTGATCGAAATCGACATGGACCAGATCAAGGAACCGATCGTGGCCTGCCCGAACGATCCGGATGACGTGAAGGTGCTGTCGGAAGTCGCCGGCGACAAGATTGACGAAGTGTTCGTCGGTTCGTGTATGACTAACATTGGTCACTTCCGTGCCGCCTCGAAGCTGCTGGAAGGTAAGAGCGATATCCCGGTTCGTCTGTGGATCGCCCCGCCGACCAAGATGGATCAGCACGTGCTGACCGAAGAAGGCCACTACGGCGTTCTGGGCCGCACCGGCGCCCGCATGGAAATGCCGGGTTGCTCGCTGTGTATGGGTAACCAGGCACAGATCCGTAAGGGTTCAACCGCCATGTCCACCTCGACCCGTAACTTCCCGAACCGTCTGGGTATCGACACCCGCGTGTATCTGGGTTCGGCCGAGCTGGCTTCCGTCTGTGCACTGCTGGGCAAGATCCCGACCCCGGCCGAGTACATGGAACACCAGGGCGTTATCAGCAAAGATGCCGACAAGATTTACCGCTACATGAACTTCGATCAGATCAAGGAGTTCAAGGACGTGGCAGACACCGTCAACGTCTAAGTTGCACTTGCACTAACAAGAACCCGCTGCTCGCAAGACCGGCGGGTTTTTTCTTTCCTTGAATCTGGTAAATTCAAGACCTTGCTGTGAAGGAGATCATCATGAAGAAATCGGTATTAATCCTGTCCCTAGGTATGGCCGTGTTCAGTGGCGTCACGCAGGCTGAGACCTTGCGCGCTATTGCGGTCGAGAAGAACGGCAGCTATGCCCTCGATACGGATAGCCTGGTCAAATCGAATGGCCGAACAGCCTTCACGGTACAGACGATCTACACCAGCAGGATGAAGGCACCCAATGGCGCCGAGTACACGAAGGCTACCAATACCTTCCTGGCGGACTGCAAGGCCAAGACTCAGGCGCTGACCGGTGTTAGCCTGATGGATGGGGCAGGCAAGGTGGTCTACAGCTATACGCCGACGCCCGCTGAAGCCCCGATGATCGCACCGGAGCGGAACTCGCTCGATGAAAAGATTATGCAGGCAGCCTGCCAGGCTAAATAATTACTTCCGTCGAAAACGCAAAGGGCTCCCTAGGGAGCCCTTTGTCGTTGAGGTGCCCGGCTTGCTTAGCCGCAGGTCCCTACAGCACCGCAGGCGGTACAGAAGTCACAACCATCTTTTCTAATCATGGTCGTGTTGCCGCACTCGCTGCATAGCTTGCCTTGAACCGGCTTCACCGCGCCTTCTTCGGTTGGTGCCTGCAGGATCCCCATCTGCTTTACCGGGAAACCATTCTCATCCAGGATGCCCAGCATGTTGTAGCGATGCAGGATGAGGTGGGCCAGGTAGGCAATGGTCGACGGGTAGGTCTGCTGCTTGCGTGAACCCGGGACGAAGGCGAGCATGTCGCCCAGCGGTTCCGGATAGTCGAGCAGCTTGCGCAGCTTCATGCCGATCCAGGCCGGATCGATCACGCGCATGTCGGTCGACAGCAGCTTCGACAGACCATCGAGGGCGCGCGGGTAGTTGCCCGACAGCCACATCGAGTACGGGCGGCTGACGCCATCCGGCAGGGTGATTTCCTTCAGACCCAGTACGAAGTCTTCACCGGTGTTCGGGTTGAAGATATCCACGGTCCACGACAGGGTGCCGTCGGTCCCGGTCTTCGGTTCTTTCGGGCTCATTAGGGCGTCGAACAGAGGCGTCGGCAGATCCTGCTTGAACCAGTCCAGCTGTTCTACACGGAAGCGGACCAGCTGGGCAAAGGCCGACACCGACGAAGACATCAGCTGGCGCTCGCCGTTGGGCGGGAAGGGCATATCAAAGGCTTCGCCGGCCGACGGGGTGTTGGAGAGCGAATCTAGCTTGATCTTCAGCCAGGCCGGGTCATTGGCACGCATGTCCATCGACAGGGTCTTGGCAACAGCGCCCAGACCACGGGGTTGATCCGGGCCATTGACCCAGACTTCGAACGGCCACTTCTTGGCTTCCTGTTCAACATGACCGACGAAGATCGCGAACTTGCCGAACGGACCGTCGATCATGTAGGTCCAGGCCATGTTGCCTTCCGGCAGGTTCGGGCGGTTCGGCCAGCGCAGCGAGGAGAGCACCGGTGCCGGCAGATCCTTGATGTGCAGACGACGGTTGGCATCACCGGTCACAAAGTCCTGGGGTTGCTTCTGCGCTTCTTCCTGCTTCGGCGTATCGACGGACAGCACCGAACCCAGCACGCTGTTCGGACGATAGGTAGCCAGACCCTTAAGGCCGGCTTTCCAGGCTTGCATATACAGATCCTGGAATTCTTCGTACGGGTAGTCGGCCGGGACGTTGACGGTTTTCGAGATCGACGTATCGATGTACGGCGCCACGGCAGCGACCATGTCTTTGTGGGCCTTGGCTGACAGTTCCAGCGCCGTGACAAAGTAATCAGGCAGGTTGTTAACGTCACCGCCCAGGTGGCGGTACAGACGCCAGGCATGATCTTCAACGGCGTATTCCTTGATCGTGCCATCGGCCATGCGCTTCTTACGGGTGTAGGTCCATGAGAAGGCCGGTTCGATACCGTTCGAGGCGTTATCGGCAAAGGCCAGCGAGATGGTGCCGGTCGGTGCGATCGACAGCAGGTGCGAGTTACGCAGACCGTGCTTGCGGATCTCGGCTTTGACCTCATTCGGTAGACGCGAGGCAAAGTTGCCACCCGAGAGGTACAGCTCGGCATTGAAGAGCGGGAAGGCGCCACGCTCTTTGGCCAGATCAACCGAGGTCATGTAGGCGGTGTCGCGCATGAACTCGGAAATCTTCGAGGCCATAGCTAGCGCCTCCTGCGAGTCGTAACGCAGCTTGAGCATGTACAGGGCATCACCCAAGCCAGTGAAGCCGAGGCCGACACGGCGCTTGTTCATGGCTTCTTGTTGCTGGTTTTGCAGCGGCCAGTGGGTGGCGTCGAGCACGTTGTCCAGCATGCGGGTCGAGACCTTGACGACCTCGCCAAAGGCAGCGAAATCAAATTCGGCCTTGGCGCCAAACGGATCCTTGACGAAGTGGGTGAGATCGATCGAGCCCAGGCAGCAGCAGCCGTACGGCGGCAGCGGTTGTTCGGCACACGGGTTGGTGGCTTCGATCAGTTCGCAGTAATTGAGGTTGTTGTCCTTGTTCATGCGATCCAGGAACAGGATGCCCGGCTCGGCGTGGTCATAGGTCGACTGCATCACCTGATCCCACAGATCACGGGCGCGCACCTTGCGATAGACCCACAGGCCGTCGTCACGTTGATAGGCGCCTTCTGCCAGGATGTCTTCGTTCGGTTGTGACACATGCACCAGTTCGACCATATCGTCGGCTTCAACGGCCTTCATGAACGGGTCCGTCACGCCGATCGAGATATTGAAGTTGGTGAGGTCGCCTTTGTCTTTGGCATGGATGAACAGCTCGATATCCGGGTGGTCGCAGCGCATGACACCCATCTGGGCACCACGACGGGCACCGGCCGATTCCACGGTTTCGCAGGAGCGGTCGAACACACGCATGTATGAAACCGGGCCCGAGGCGCGTGATTGCGTGCCTTTGACTCGGGCACCTTGCGGACGGATCGACGAGAAGTCATAACCGACGCCGCCACCGCGACGCATGGTTTCAGCCGCCTCGGCCAGGGCGGTGTAGATTCCCGGACGACCGTTGACGGTTTCTACGACCGAGTCACCGACTGGCTGCACAAAGCAGTTGATCAGTGTGGCCTGCAGGTCGGTACCGGCTGCCGAGTTGATACGTCCGGCCGGGACGAAGCCGTTTTCCTGGGCCCAAAGGAATTTGCTTTCCCACTTGGCGCGGTGCTTCTCGTCTTCAACCTTGGCTAGGGCACGCGCCACACGGGCACGCACTTCGGCGATCGATTGCTCTTCGCCCTTGGCGTATTTTTCTACAAGAACTTCGGCGCAGATTTCCTGCGGTGGGAGCGAAGTGCGTGCGCTGGCGGCGGTCTGCTGGGTGTTTGTCTCAGTTGTCATTGTTCGTGTCCTTGAGATGATCTTATTGGGGGTGATGTTCGGTACAGAATTTGGATGAGGCCCTTGATGGCCCGACCCCAGAAATTTACTACATCTAGTGGTCTAGGACAAACTTTTCACTACCTATAGTGTCTCGCGCGCAGTTCAGGCGTGGCAAGGCTTTGGCGCTTTGAGCCCGTGCTAGCCCCTGATTTATCGGCGAAAAATAATTTATGCTGCGTTTAAAGTGCCTCTGTATTGGCTTTCAAAAATTATCCGGTTCGCCGGGCGCGTGGTTGATATGTTTGTTGCATAGCAGCACAGCGAAGTGCTTCTGTGCTCAGGCAATAAGCGCCCTGCATGCTAAAATTTGTGCGCTTCTGATCGATTTTTCAGAAAAAAATCTCGAAAAAACGTCACGAAATCAGACCGCTTTGCTTTTGATCGCCCCATTTTGCCTCTAGGCCACGCTCATGTCCGGAAATACGATCGGTACCCTGTTTACTGTCACTTCGTTTGGCGAGTCTCATGGCCCGGCGATCGGTTGTATCGTTGATGGCTGCCCCCCGGGGCTAACGATCACCGAGGCCGATATTCAGGCCGAGCTGGATCGACGTAAACCGGGCACGTCGCGTCATGTGACGCAGCGTCGTGAACCAGATGCGGTCGAAATTCTCTCGGGTGTTTTCGAAGGCATGACGACCGGCGCACCAATTGGTTTGCTGATCCGCAATACGGATCAGCGTAGCAAGGACTACGGCAACATTGCCGAGCAGTTCCGACCAGGCCATGCTGATTACACCTAT
>WBZR01003000.1_pt1 | contig 16220 bp, 15 predicted proteins | sample 5204231 | NCBI WGS metagenome assembly WBZR01 (sample SAMN12412403, study PRJNA552823) | activated sludge metagenome | isolation source: activated sludge from anammox sidestream of wastewater treatment plant... | place: USA: Virginia | collected 2017-08 | reverse complement strand
GTGTTCGAGGCATGGATGGCAGCAGCCGTCGATCAGGCATTCTTCACAGCAGGCCAGGCCGCATGCCGAGCAGTTGACCAGACAGCCGTAGCAGCAGGATTCATCGCAGATGGCGCAGGAGCCCAGGCAGGCCCGGCAGCGCGACACGTCACAGCGTCGGCACCACGAGATGCAGGATTCGCAATAGTCGCGGTCGCAGCCATCGCAGTAGTGGTTCTCCTCGTCACCGAGGATGTGGTCGCAATCGGCGCAGGGCCGGCCATCCCACTGCGCCAGGCGGATGAACGGGGACTCGGGGTTGTAGGTGGTGAGGACCGACCGGACGAGCAGAAGCAGGTCGCAGATGCGGCCATCCTGGATGGCTGCCCGCATGGGAAGTGTGGCATCGCCGGTGCACAGGTGTTCGCCCTGGACATGGGGATGGGTGACATCGTCGGCGCAGGCCGCCGGGTTGGGTTCCAGGGCCACGATGCGCAGACACCGGGCCGGATCGATCCCCTCCATGTCAGTGACCAGGAGCCGGATCTCGAAGCGTCCGAGGGGAATACCTTCAAGGGTGATCGGCTCCGTGGTCACGGTGACGGTGCATGCCAGTCGATCGATCTTGACATCGCCGAACTCTGCGTTGAGTTGACGAAGCTCGCCACAGATGAAGTCGCAGGAGAGTGGAACCCCCGAAGGTCGAGCAAACTGGCCGGCCAGTTCAGACACTTCAAGCTCAATGTCGCGGAGCACAAGTTGGATGCGCCGGCGCAGCCTCGCCCCGGCGGCGAACCAGTTGCGACGGATGCAGGTCTCGAGGAGCGCCCGGAGGCGGGGAAGCTGACTGCCCTTGCGGACCAGGATCGCCAGGCGGTCCACCTCGTTGAGGCGGCGAATCTGCTGTCGTCGACCGAGCCAGTCCAGTAAATGCGGCACCTGGCGCATCAGGAACACGGATGGGTTCATGAGACGGACCTTTCCATAAAGAAAAGAGGCATCCAGGAGCAAGAATGGCCTCCTGGATGCCCGAATGGCGGGCGACACGTTCCTATGTATACAGGAAGGACTCACGAAGCCGGTCCGTGGCCCCTTCGATCTTCAGCGGTGTGGCCGTAATCCGGTCACCGGCCTGAAGGATGTGATTGCCGGGGACCGGCTGGCGGTTGACCCGGATGAGGAACCTGGCCGGATCCTGGCCCGGCATCTTCATGGCCAGGAAGGCGGCGACGGTCATCTGGTCGGGGATGTCGACGTAATCGGCGAAGCCGCCGCCACTGTTGTTGAGAAAGAGCACTTGCATGATGAAAATCCTCCAAGGGTCGTTGATGGGAAACTTTTTGATTGAATCACTGACATGCGACTCGAAATCACATTCGAACGAACGCGAAGCAAAAGGGGACGAGCAAATGAAAAATGGCCGCGACCTAGGCGGCGGGCAATTCGCGGAAGCCGACACCAAAGGGCGTTGTGGGCCACATGGCATCGACGGCTTCGCCATGCGCGGCGAGGGTGCGATTGATGGCATCGAGCCCGGTGATCGATGACGACGCAGGCCGACCGCCCCGAACCTCGGGGTCACTGCAGAAGAGTAGATGCCGCTCGCGGCGGGGCACATCGCGCAGGGGGACGAGAATCATGGTCAGTCTCCTGGTTGAGGGGTTTGGATATAGTTAAGTTGAACCCGCACCCTTCAGAGGTCACGGGTCATCAATGGATCAGTGAGGGCGGAGCCATCACGCCCAATCGGTGGAGCGTGAAGTTCGCCCACGAAATGCCTCCACGAATCGGTCGAGTGCAGGCCTGGTGGGCTAGGCGGTCCACTGCCGACAGGCCCGGGTGAACGGGCAACTGGCGCAGTGCATGGACGAAGGGTTGGGATAGACGTGGCCCCGGGCCATCGCCTGCCAGACCTGGCGAATGATCGCCTTGGTTCGGGCCAGGGCATCGACATTCATCCTGACGGTCAGCGTCTGGATGCGCGGCACCTTGGTCTTGGTCAGGACCACGAACTCCAGTCGAGTTGGGAGCCCACCGTCGGCCAGCGCTTCGGTGATCGGTCGGGCCAGGGCTGCATAGAGGAGTAATTGGCCAGCCGCCTCGGCGACCTTGTTTTCATCCCACATGCAGCGGCTGGTCTTGAAGTCTCGAATGACAACCGCATTGTCCGAGACGAACAGCAGATCAAGCCGGGCGAGGAGATCGGGGATGCCGACGCCGATGGTCGATCGCAGTTCCTCCTCGATGGCGATGATCTCACCTGCCGGCCTGGAGACTTCGTCATCGAGGAAGGCGCTGAGCATGCCGGCTGCCTTATCGCGCAGGCTCGCGGCATCTTCATCCTTGCCATAGGCGATGGGGCCACTGGTATTGAGGGCCCAGGCCTCGTCGTAGGCACGGAGGAGATTTTCAAGTGTCGACATCTCTGCATCGCCGGTCAGGAGGAACTGGTGGTGGGCCTCGATCGCCGCATGGATGGCTTGACCGAAGACCAAACCCGCCGAGAGATGCTCGCGCGGCAGCTGGGCCACGTATTGGAACCACCACCGCAGCGGACACATCTGGAACGTGGTCACCTGGCTGTGACTCAGGTAGTCGCGGCCGGTGATCGATGCGCTGACCGCGTTCGCGGGATTGTCGAGAACCGGCAGCCTCATCGGCTGCGCCCCGGTGCTGCCGCTGCGCCATTGCCCCGGGCCTTGAGTTCGTCGATGAGGGCGCTGGCATCCTTGAGGGACAGTCCCTCGACAGCCGATCCGAATCGATCCTGCGCCACATCATCGGGATCGATCTCCAGGCGCTCGGCGATCGACGCGATGGCCTTGATCTGGGCGCTGGTGGCCCGGCGTTGTCGACTCTGTCCATTCGACGGCGGCGCGGTGGCAGAACCGCGCGGGGTTGAGGGGGCAGCGGACCGATGACCGCTGAGTTCCTCGTCCACCGACTGGCGCACCAGGGCGAAGAGCTTGCGGATGCGGTCGTGCAGGCCGTCGGGATCCTGGATGAGATGGCCTTCCACCTCCAGTTCCAGGTTGACCGATGCGCCGCGGGAACTGAAGTCCGGCTCTCCGACCTTGCGGGAGAGTCCGGCATTGAGCTTGAGCATGGTATTGACCTCCTTTCGAGAGGGATTGAGCCTTGGTTCTGGCTTGAGTGTGGTGAACAACTTGGCGAGATGCCGCCTTCGTGACATGACGTGAATGACCGTAATTCTCTCCGTTGATCGGGGCTGAACTCACCGTGACTCATCCGGATCATTGCCCCGGTTACGACTCCGCCAGCGATTGCGCCTTCGCCTTCGGCGCGCCAGGCGTTGCGGCAGATGCCGTTGTTCGAGGGTCGGCCCCGGCAGTTGGGGCGGCCTGGCCGTCCCTTCGAGATAGGAATGCACTACGGCCTGTGTGAACCCTGCCTTCAGAAGGTTGCGAATGCCGGAATCGTGATCAAGAGCCGAACGCTGAGCACAGACGACCAACCAGATCGCCGCAGCCAGTGGCATCAGAATCGAAACCATAAAAAGCGTGAATGACCAGGTGGAGGGTCTTCGTGCCGCCGCCACTTCGAGATGAATCGCATCGAGCGAATCAGTGAGCAGCTGCAACTGGGCTTCGGTGACCTCCCTGGCCGGCGGACCGGTGGGCAGGCATGTGCTCATGAGGGTGAGGAGAACAAGCAGGGCTGCGCCACCATACATCGCGGCCATGCCGAGCTTGGGTTTGTTCGTGGTTAGCCTCCTTTCCGGCTGGGTGAGTGGTTGAATAGACGAACAGCGCACGAGAGGTCCCACTAGGACCCTCCGCGGATTGGATCTGGGAGATCCTGGATCACTTCCGTTGAGGCCACCTGCTTGGCCAGGTTTGTCCACATCCTTCGCCGGCGCACCTCAACGGCCAGCCAGGGCAGAACGACGAGCAAGAGAAGCGAGAGCGCCAGGGTGATGCCGCGGAGGACTGAGGCCTGACTGGCCAGTTCATCGCGCTCCGCCTCGCAGCGCAGTCGATCGATGTCCCGCAGTCGGGTCGCCTGCCGGGCCTCGTTGCGGGCCCGTTCGGCGGACACAACGGCCTGATCGGCCCGCTGCCAGGCCATGTCCACCGCTTCCTTGGAAGGAGGGGCGGGCGGCTCGCGGCAGCCGGGGGAGGACAACGCGGACAGGATTGACACAGCAATCAGGGCGCGGATCTGGCGCATGAGAAAAAAGACCTCCTTTCCAAAACTGTGTGAGTGAAAAGACCAAAGACGTGCTGTCAGCGCAGCACAGGATCATGGTCGAGGGCTCAAGAGTCACGGACCTGACGATTCACGGCCCGGACGATGCGAATCACATCCTCAGTTGTTTGCGGCGACCGCCAGGGCCTCTTCCCAGGCTCGTGCCTTGAGCCGCGCCCCGGAGCCGAACCACTGGCTGGCCAGACGGTTGCTGCGCCGCTCGACGTCACGGGTGCCCCGGGTGCTCCGCTGATGATCGACAAACTCGGTCACGGCATTGACCGCCGCCCAAAGAGTTCCCCGGATGCCTGGCAGGTCGTTGCCCCGGCCATCCTCGAAGTTCCGCAGCATGGCGTGGCGGATGTTCTCGGTTCGAGTGTGGGACTCGGATTCCTCGCGATCGGGCATGACCCGAAGGAAATACTCGCCGAGATCTCGTTGGCGCAGGGGGATCCGCGCCAGCCGGTTGACCATGTCCTCCAAGTCGTCGTAGTAGCGCACCGCCAGACCCAGGGCCCGCTGGCTCTCGGATACCTTGGTGGCAATGTCGCCGGTGTGGCGGATGGAGATGCCCTGCTGGGCGCTGCCGTTGAGGGCGACATTCAGCGTGTTCTGACAGACCACGCGGACCGGGGTGAAAAACATGCGCAGGCTGGATGATCCGTCATGGCTGTTGGACAGCAGCAGGAACTTCTCCGTGACATCATCCGTGCCATCAATGACAACATCTCCGGGCAGTTTTGCCAGCATCCAGATGCGCTCGCCGCTGCCCAGTGCGCCGGCGGTGTGATAGTGGGCACGGCCGCCGCCGACCACGGTGTCGAAAAACGCGAAGGCCTCGCGGTTCTGGATGGGGATGTAGCCGGGTCCGACAACGCCGAGGCATGCGTGGGTGTCGAGGCGGATGATCGCCCGGTGGTTTTCGATCCGGTCGCCGGCCTTGGTGACCAGTTCCCTGGGTTCGACCTGCCAGTCGAGGCCGGCGACCTCGATGGCCTCGGCCGCCGTGGCGGGGTGATCGAGCTCGGTGCCCAGGCCATGCCAGGGCCGCTCGCCAACATAGAACATCTCGGCCTTGTCATCCTGGATTGCAAGATTGTGAGCCATCGGGAAAGACCTCCTTTCGGGAAATGTGAGGAAGCGGACAGTTGATAATGGTTCGGCAAACAGCGGAGCCCCGTGATTGCACCATACCGATAGCACTACCACTACACCGTATAATAACGCCGAATCATGTCCGAATTTACAGGTGGCCAGTTTGCGGATTCGCACCAGGTTGTAGGGCGCGGCGGCGAGCTGAAGCTGCTGTTGGATCTTCCATCGGCCCACCAGGCGCGTGCGGCACATCCCGGCGACCGTATTGATCCAGCCAAAGGCCTCTTCAATTTTCTTGCGACGCCGCTGGCTCAATCGGTAGCATGTCGTGCGCAGCCGTCGGGCCATTCGCTTGCGCTGTTGGATGAGCGGCAGATGTTTTCGGTTCCGACGGCAAAGGGTGGTGCGCTCGTCGCACTGGCGCTCTCCAAAGCGCGTTCGTTTTCTTCACGGCGGTGATCTTTGCCGTCATGGGGCGACGCTTTGGTCGCGGGTGCCCGGCAGTCGTCCTCTCCGCCGCGCTGGGGATGGCGCTCTACGTTGGTCTCGTGTGGTGGGAGTACGCTCACGGCATTTCGATGAGACATCTCGGCCCGATCGCCGTGGGATTCGCGCTGCTTCCGCTCGCGGGAGTGCTGTACCAGGCCCTCAAAAGCTTCGGCGGCAACTGGGTTGGCGCGATGATGGCGCTCGGTGTGTGCATCGTGATCGGCTGGCTCGCGGAGCTCAACTGGTCGATCGACACGCGAGTGCTCCAAGGCACCGCCACTGCCTTGATCACCGTCGGTATACTCGCGTTTCTGTTGCATCGGCGTGGCGTGCCGCTTCCATCAGGTCGCGGTGGCCAATCTGAGTTCGCTGATATTCGCCATGACATGACTGATCTCACCGAAGATCGGCGCGCAGCCAAGTGGCTGGGCAAGGGCTTTCGCGATCTCAAAAAGAAAGCCGCGACGCTTCACGAGCGCCCGCAGGAAGCGTCCGACGTCATGGTCCAACTTCGTCGCATGTTGCCGGCAGAGGGATTCCTCACTGAGCGGCTGGTCCCGGCAGGGACCAGGTAACCACTGCCGTGTCGAGCGAAACAGGTTCCCGACGAAAGGCGAGGAATTGCGTGTCGGGAATTCCTAGGAGAGTCCAGTTTTCCCCTTTTTCTCGTTGATCCAAGCCGAATGCGATAGTTGAGCCAGTGTGGACCGCATTGGCAAAGGGTTTCAAAAAAGCCGAAGTGACGCCCATCAGGCCACCACTTCAACACCCGTGCGGCCCATTGAACTAAGCACGCTTGATGCGATATGATGGCTGCTGGCTCGTTTGAGCACCTTCGGAAGGCGGGCCAGAAGCCCTTCCGGTTCCGTTCATCTTCTTCGCCCAGCGTCGAGAGCCTGTTGCCAGACGTTTTGGGAGGGGCATTTCAATGAGGCCGTCTCGCTTCGTCTTGATGGTTCTTATCTCACTTTCCGTGCCAATATCCGCGTGGGCGAATTCCGCTCCGGTCGTTAGCAACGTAACGGCCACTCAGCGGAATGACGGATCGAAGATCGTTGACATTCGCTACAACCTGGCCGACGCCGATGGCGACCCATGCACCGTCACAGTGCAGGCCAGTAACAATGGCGGCACAACGTGGACCGTGTCGATCACGTCCGTGACCGGGGCAATAGGAAGCGGCATCGCGCCGGGAATCAACAAGCTGATCACTTGGAACTGCGCGACCGACGTGCCCGGTGCCTTTGGCAGCCAATACAAGGTCCGCGTCCTGGCCGATGACGGCTACAACCCGGTTCCGCCCGGCATGGCGATCATCCCTGCTGGGACGTTTCAGATGGGCGATACCTTCAATGAAGGATCAACCAATGAGCGCCCCGTCCACAGCGTTTACATCAGCGCCTTCTACATGGATACCTACCAAGTCACCAACCAGCAGTACGCCGAGGCGCTCAACTGGGCGAGAAATCAGAGCAACCTCATCACCATCACCAGCGGCGTGGTGTACAGGTACAATAACGGAACCAGCTACCCGTACTGCAATACGACGACCAGCTCCACCTACAGCCGGATCACCTGGAATGGCAGCACTTTTGGCGTGACGGCGGGCAAGGAGAACCACCCAATGGTGATGGTGAGCTGGTACGGCTCGGCCGCCTACGGCAATTGGCGGAGCGGGATGCAGGGCCGCACGCCGTGCTACAACACGTCGACCTGGGCCTGCAACTTCGCGGCGAGCGGCTACAGGTTACCGACCGAGGCCGAATGGGAGAAGGCCGCTCGGGGCGGCGCGGCCGGGCACCGGTTTCCGTGGTCGGACACGGACACCATCCAGCACGCCCGGGCGAATTACTACAGTTCGGCCAGCTATGCCTACGACACGAGCCCGACGCGGGGTTATCACCCGGTGTTCAACACGGGTAAATATCCCTACACCAGCTCCGTGGGGTATTTCGCTCCGAACGATTACGGGCTGTACGACATGGCCGGGAACGTGTGGGAGTGGTGCAACGATAGGTATTCGGCATCGTACTATTCGACTTCACCCTCGACGAACCCGACGGGACCATCGTCCGGGAGTTACCCTGTTCTGCGCGGCGGCTATTGGGCCAACGTCGCCGACAGCTGCCGCGCGGCGTATCGCGCCAACAGCTCGCCCGGCGTCTGCAACGACGGCGTCGGGTTTCGTTGTGCGGTGGGGACTCCGTAATGCTTTGTACTTTTGACCTTTGACCCTTTGTCATGGAGTCCAGGGGCGAAGCCCCTGGTCGCGTGCAAAACGGAATGTGCCATGGCCCAGGAGTTGAAAGTCATCGCGGATTTCTACGACTTCATGTTGTGGCTGATTCGCCACACGGAGAAGTTTCCGCGGCATCACCGCTACGGCCTGGGCCTGGCGACATTTGTCGCTAAGCCGCTTTCGGAACGAACGACCATGTTTACCACCATTCGCAATATCGTCCTCCTGGCGAGTGTCTGTTTGACTGCCTGGAACTCGCCGGCCCGGGCGGATGTCGGCACGGCCGATTCGCCGGTGTTTGCGATTGACAACCGGACCGGTGCCGGGCTGCGGATCACGGCGCTGACGCCGACCTACACCGGCGTGTTCGCCGAAGGCGTCGATGTGATCAACACGATCACTGCAACGGTCGATTGGGCGGGTAAGACACCTTCCTATGTCGTGTTCACCATGAATGGCGGTGACCAAAACTTGCCGACCGGCGGAACCAGCGCCCAAAACGCCTACAACATGGGTATTGAATTGTCCTACAACCGATCCGGCGCGATAAACCAGTTAGTTGTATACGCGGTGGCAGCAGACGGGACGACTTCTCCTCCGCTCAGCCTGTACTTCTGGGGTCTGGCCCTGCCTGAATGGGCCATCTCACTTGAAACGATGGAGGATCTTGGTTTTCGGATAGACCCGCTCACAGGCAAACTGACTTTCTTTGGTGAGGTCAAAGTGTTGCAGAGCGGCATCGAGGGAACGGTCACGGTACCGGACAGCATCCCAGAAGTCGGCGGCAAATGGGGCGTCAAGATTAACCCTCTGAACTTTGCGTGGGAGCTGGCGGCTCAGCCGCGTTACGGCGATGGCGCGGGCCTAACCGGAACGTTTGACCTGTCAGGCTCGTGGGGCGCCGACCTGAAAGCCGGAACGCATCGAAAGGGCGAGGTCTCGGCAACGCTAAGCGGCGCAGGGGAGTTTTACCCGCAGTTCAAACTGACGGACGTATCGGCGGAATTGGCGGGCAGTCTAACGTTTTTGTTCCCGCGCGTGCCGTTACTTTGCCAGTGGACTGGTTGTTGCCACACGGGTTACTGCCCGTACTTCCAGGCAAGCGTCAAACCAGAGATCACCGGTACCGTGGGCATGGAGGAGGGGGAACCAGCCATCGTCGCGGGCTTGAAGTTCGAGAATGCGACCTTGGAGTTGGGCGTCACAGTGGCCGGTACAGTCGGCGCTGGCTCAGAGGGCAGCATCTACTACATCGCCGGTACGATCGGCGGAAAGCCGAGCATTACACTTCAGTTTCCGGGCGATGCTGGAAGTTCCTGTCTTAACGAATACATCCAAGAGGCGGCCTTCGATTTGGAGGCGCGATTCGTCGTGGAGTGCGCCTGGTGGCAAATCGAACAGGATTGGACGTTCAATTTGTACACGTGTCCCATCGGAAATTTGTCTCGGCAGGGAATTCCAAAGGCTACTGCCCGCGTGGTCACGATGGTGGATCGGTCCTACCTAAGCGCCCCCGAGGGTTACAGTGTTTTCCCAGCGGTTCGGGGCGTTCGCTCCATCGGGTCGTTGCCCGATCCAATCGTCAATGTTGGTTCGGGGCCGATGCCGGCGCTGGCGGCCACGAGCGACGCCGGGCTACTGTTATTCGTCTACGACGACGCCGGCCAGCCGACCGGCCAGCATCAGGAGATTTACTTCGCACAATGGGATGGCAACGAGTGGACCGCAAACGCGCCGCTCACAGTCAATAGCCAGCCCGACTTGCAACCGGCGGCGACCATCGACTCAGCCGGAAAGGAGATCGCTGTCTGGGTACAGGGATCGCAGCCGACGGGCACCGAGACCGGTCCGCGCGATGTGCTGCCGGGATTCGAGATTGTGTATTCCTCCTACGATAACGGCCTTTCAACATGGTCGGCCCCGCAGGCGGTGACAAACAATAGCTATGTCGACATGTTGCCGTGGTTTGACAAGTTGCCTGACGGGTCGCTGCGCGCATGTTGGATTTCAAGCGCGACGAATACGATTCCGGTCTGGAATGACGAGGAGATCGCACCCTCGCTGGACGTGATAGCTGCCGATTGGGACGGTGCCGCCTTTGGAACGCCTTATGTGATTGCAACAAACTTGGAGGCGGTCGCCCCTCCTTCAGTTACTGAATCGGCCACGCAGGAATTCCTTTGCTACGTCAAGGATTCAGACGACAATTCTGGTACCGCCGAAGACCGTGAAGTTGTCGCCCGGGTACGCGATATCGGCCAGGCCTGGGGTGCGGAAGTTCAGCTTACTAACGACGCGCGCTCTGACACGGCGGTACAGGTGGCGACGGATGCCGCCGGCGACACGCAGGTGGTCTGGGTGAAGCGGATGGTTCCCAAGACGCTGCCGGACAGCACGCAGACGGGCGTAGACCAGCTCTGGTTCAGCATGTGGAACGGCACGGCGTGGAGCGTGGCGACGATGGCGTTTGAGACAGCCGGCATCACCGAGCCCAAGCTGATCCGCAACGAAGCCGGCAAGCTGGTGTTGTTTTGGGTGGCGGCGTCGGCGGAATTCTCGGATGTCTACTACAGCGTGTATGACGAGACGATCGGTCAGTGGGGACCACCCCAGCAGGTGACACATGATGAGGGGGCGGAGACCATGCTGGCCCTGACCGAAAGCGACGGCAACATCCTGGCCGCTTATGTCAAGCGGCGCATCGACCTGACTGACCCCAGCGGACTGCCGAAAGTCGGGCTTTCAGACATCTATCTGATGCAGCATGTGCCGGCGAAGGACCTGTTCGTCGCGACAGGGGATATTTCGTTCAATCTTAATCCGATCGTTCCGGGGCAGAGCGCCGACATCTGCGCAAACGTACACCTTTCGGGCGACTTTACGGTGGCCGATGTGCTGGTCAATTTCTATGACGGCGACCCGGTGACATCGGGCACGCTTATTGATTCAACCACACTGGCTGCGATCCTTCCCGGAGGAGCGCCGCAGGCCTGCGTGACTTGGGCGGTGCCCAGCGATGGGATGGTACATCAAGTCTACGTCGTCGTTGATCCCGATGACACGATTCCTGAGACAGATGACACAACGAACAACTCGGCAAGCGTCAGTCCCTTCGCGCCGGACCTTCGAATTAGCTCACCGGGCGTCGTGGCTTTTCCGGGTCCCGACACAATGCTGGTCGGGTGTACGGTTCGCAACGATGGCAGCGCGGAGGCAAGCGGCTCGACGCTCGAAATTCGTCGCGACAATGCCAGCGGACCAATCCTGTACACGACGCAGATCCCATCGCTGGCTATTGGCGGCTCGGTTAGTGTGCAGTTCGCGTGGGATGTGACGGCGCTGTCCACCGGCATCTACTCTCTCGTGTTCACGGCGGACGCCGGGGGCAGCGTGTCGGAGATCTTTGAGAAAAACAACGTTCTGACGGCCGAGGCCGCGGTTCGCGGTGACTTACAAGCCGAATCCTGGAGCGCCTCGGTAGCCGCTGGCAACGCCCACATCGTGGTCCGAAACGTGGGCGCGAAGCAATTGGCGGCCAGCGTGGTTCGCGTTGTTCGAAACAACGTTACCCTCGGCGAGGCGCCTTTGCTGGCGCTCGATGCGGCCGAGTCGGCAGATATCGATATCGCCGTTGTCCAGCCTACGCTGCCCGGATGGCTTACGATCATCGCTAATCCTGATTCAGACGGTTCTGATGAAGTCACCTTGCTCAACAACAGTGTGAGCTTCCTTGTCGTCCCACATGGCGATATCGATGGCGACGGGGACTACGACCTCGACGATGTGAGTGTCTTTGTGTCTGTCCTGTTGGGGTTGGAAACTGATTCTTACCGCGTGGCGGCATCCGACATCAATCTTTCCGGCTCTCCCGACGGAAAGGATGTCCAGCCGTTCATAGACGCGTTGTTGGCACAGTAGTTTCGCCAATCGATAGAACAGGTAGGCGAGCAGGCGAATGTAGCTCTATGTCCGACTCCCACACACCGGACAATACTTCCCGCGGCGGATCAGGAGCGCCTCGCACACGTGGCATTTGCGGATCGCCAACCAAACCGTCGGCGGCACCAGCAGCACGATCAACGCGAGAACCACCGTGATCGCCGTTCCGGTAAGAAACTCCTCGCGGACATGCTGCACCCATGCGATGACGCCGGCCCGTTCGAGCCAACAGACGAGCGCGACCATGTTGGCCTGGAGCAGGACAACGAGAATTGCGGAAGCGACGATTACCTTGCGAATGGCAAGTGTCATGGCAACAAACCTCCGTCACCATTGGTAATCGGCGTGGAAAATGGGCCCATCCTGTAAATTGAAATCGGCGCGCAAATTGGACCCACCGTCAGCACCTCCAGATGCTGGTTTCTCGATGGAGAGACCTGCCATCACGGAGGAGAAGGATGCTTACGGTGAACGATTACGGACAGATTCGCCGTGCCCATCGGGACGGCATGAGTGTGCGGGCCGTCGCCCGGACGCTGCGGCATTCACGGCCCAAGGTTCGAGAGGCCCTGGCACAGCCCGAGCCGCGGCCCTATTCGCGTTGCAAGGATCCGCCGGCGCCGAGGCTAGAACCCCACTCGCAGACTTAGCGTCCACTGAATGGGCCTCGATGGCTTGGGATTGGCAGGAGACGCCATGTCCAAGCCCGGAGTCTCCGGAGACGTCCATTTGCGAAGTCCCGTTCGAGGGTGAGGAAGCCACTGAGTCCGTCAAGCCCAGGAAAGACGCCGACGGGGAAAAGCCAACCGAGCGCCTATGTCGGGTCAGGCGCGTCACAAGCTTGTATATATTCTGCTCTGCGCGCTAAGCTTGTCGGATCGTGCGCTTGGCCGCCCTCATTGGCGGTGGCAAAGGGCCCGTGAGCTGGCCAGGGTGGTTGATCGTCTGACATACGCGCCTCCGTTCGTCAGGGGAGCATCGTGCCAGCCTCGGTCACAGAATTGAAGACGGGGTTGCCCGGACAGTTACGGAGAATCTGGCCATGGGGCCGAAGACGCCCCGAAGGCACAAGAGCGGTCGAGTTCGACCTGATCACCCGGCGGCCCGTCATGTGACTGAGAGTTGGTCGATAGACTTCACGTCCGACGAGCTGTTCAATGGTCGCCGACTGCGATTCATAACGATCGTCGATGATCTTTCCCGTGAGAGTCTGGCCCTTGAAGTTAGCCAACGACATACCGGGCATGACGTGGCCGGCGCTTTTACTCGACCGGGTAGTGAGCGGGGATTGTCCCGGACGATGCGTGCGTACAATGGCCCCGAGATTATCTCCAAGGCCCTGGACCAATGGGCCTAGCGGCCTGTTAGGGAGAGAGCAAATCTCACTGGCGACTGCGAATCTGGTTCGCTGATGGACCCACGCGTCCGCCGCCACCAGTCTGGGAGCGTTCTTTGCCTATCGAGCCCATTGTGAGCCTCACTGCGTTCAACGTCTTTTTCCGGCAGGGTTTTGCATTAGCAAACGCTCTCCATCACATCCGTGATTGCGCGCGACTTTCGTAAAATGATGCAGAGTCTGTGCGGCCTGCGGATCGTCATTACAGAGCATGATCAGTCGATAGATAACCTCTTCGCCAAGTGCGGGATTCACTGCGAAAATCGAGCTCCAGTCGATTGAACGCCACGCATCTGGATTGCGCGTAAATCCACGAGTCGTCGAAAGTGCCTTGATCAAATCGGCATAGGATTTCTCGTACTTATCGTTAAGCAGTGTCCACACTACCTGATGTGCAGAATCGACGTCCAAGTACGGAAGCCACTTGACTGCGGCATGAAGCACCGGATCCCTCGCGCCAGGGTCGGACACAATAGTCATCGCCATAACCGCGGGGTGAGCAAACTTGGGGTCCTTGACGATCCTTGCAATAGCCCGCTGGATTCTTGCGGGATCGGCGGACTCGGCGTCTTCAACAAGGGATGCCATCAGCCTGTCAGCATCGCTGATAGCGTCTTGATCTGAAGTGCCCGAAGGCTGCTGGACTAATGCGTCAATATTCGCGGAGAGTCTCCGCTCCCGCAGTTCACGTTTAGAATGCGGTGCGCCAGCCGAAAAATCATTGAGAATGCCGTTAGTCGGGAGGCTCACTGTTTGCCGGAATATCCTCTCACGCTCAAGTGCATTTGAAGTCCGACCAGGTGGTCGGAACGCCCCATCTGAACTAATTTCTGGGTAGGACGGAAGCCAACCGATGCGACGAAGCCTATCTCGTTCCGCGGTTACGGACTTGAGAATCGATCTCATTTCCTCTGATCCGTGATCAATCGCAATTTTTCCGAAAACCGGGACGAGAACTTGTGAGCGTCGATCGTTCGCTGATAGGATGACCAACCGTTGAAGCAGCGACTCCGCCAGGACCGCGTTCTTATCATACAAATCGTTCCAGTCAATGGCACGCCACAGATCTGGAGACCGTGTCAGCCGCGGAATCGATTGGACTGCTGCGCTTATGTCGTCATATGCCGGGCTGTACTTATCGTTGAGCAGTGTCCAAACGACAAGATGAATGGAGTCAACATCCAATCGGCGCAGCCAGGGGAGCGCAGCGTGAAGAATCGGATCGCGCACGGTTGCATCTCCGGCCGATCCGATTGCATTCACTGCTGGACGAACGAGGGCCGGTTCGGAGCCCATAGCCGAAGCCAGGGCCGCAACCTCGCTCGGGTCCGCTCCTTCGGCCACATCGGCGACGAGTTTGAGAAGCCGTTCCTCAGGAAAAGACACCGGGTCGGCCAGAATCACCGCTGTTCCTACCGGCATCCAGCCGGGCCAAATCTGGTTGATAGTGGCAAGCCCAATCAAAAGGATCGCTGCGGAGATACCGAAACGGGCGAGCATCCTCCACGGTTTTCCCAAGACTCGATGTTCGGAGATGCCATTGGTTGGACGGTGGGCGGTGACAGGTAGTTTTTTTAAGAATCGGTCAATATCCTCGGCCAAGGCCATGGCGGTCGGATAGCGATCGTCCGGTTTCCATTCCAGGCCCCGCATGACGATCCAGTCAAGCTCGCCACGCAAAGTCGAAAGCAATGCCTCGGGAGTCGTTCGCCTCTGCTCCGCGATCCGGGCTATTCGCGCTTGATCCGCGGCCGCTATGCGTTTACTCGGCCAGGGGATGTCCACTGCGTGTGTTGCCCGTTGGAGAATCCAAAAGTCCTTTTCAGCTGGCAGTGAAAAGTCCCATGGGACTGTGCCAGTCAGCAGTTCGTAGAGGATTACAGCCAGGGAGAAAACATCCGACCTACGATCGATTTCGGCTATACGCCCAGCCGCCTGCTCTGGACTCATATAGCCAATCGTTCCTATGACGTGCCCTTCAATCGTCTCCTCTCGTTTCGGCGTTCGATTCGGTGTGCGGAACTTTGCGAGGCCAAAGTCAATCACACGCGGCTCAGCCCTACCCTCCACGCCTTTGGCGAGAATGTTGGAGGGCTTGAGGTCGCGGTGTATTACACCATGCTCATGGAAGTAATGAACGGCCTTGCATACGCGTTGAAAAGTGGTGAGCCGAAACTGAAGGGGGAGTCGGAATTCGTCACAATGCCTCGTTAGCTCTAGGCCCTCAACGTATTCCATTACGAGAAACCATTGCCCGTCTCTTGTCAACTCAGCATCGTAGAGCCTTGCAATGTACTTGTGTTCCAAATTGGCAAGTGTATCAATCTCGAATCTGAAACGTTCTTCCCCTTCCTCCTTGGCTTTATCTTTACGAAGGAACTTCAAAACAACCAAACGCTCAAATGGTATTATCTGTCGGGCAAGATACACGGTGCCGAAGCCCCCGGTAGCAATGAATCGGAGGATTCGATATCGTCCAATCACTGTGCCGGGTTTCAACTCCCCTCCATCATTCATGCCAGCTAACGACGAGGGCTTAATCGCTCCACGTTGCGATGTAGAGTAGACTCGGCGCAGCGAGTCAAAGAGCCGGAGGTTTGCTTGAAACTCCGCCAATCTCTTGGAACAGAGTTGGCAAGCGCTAAGGTGCCGCCAGGCATCGCTGTCCTTGTCACCAGCCGTCGGATCCGCGGCCAAGAGCTCGAGTTGCACATCGCTCAGGCAAGGACCCAACGCCATTGTGGACGGTTCATGAAATGTTTCACTCAAAGTGAGACAAATTGCCTTTCGGAATTAAGGATGATTTCCTCTGCCTGGTAGGGCAGTCGTTTTTGTCGCAGTTTCAAGTTCTCCTGCTTTCGCAGTTCCCTGGCC
>WBZR01002999.1_pt1 | contig 16220 bp, 14 predicted proteins | sample 5204231 | NCBI WGS metagenome assembly WBZR01 (sample SAMN12412403, study PRJNA552823) | activated sludge metagenome | isolation source: activated sludge from anammox sidestream of wastewater treatment plant... | place: USA: Virginia | collected 2017-08 | reverse complement strand
ATCCCGATACCAGACGAGATTGCTGCGACCTCATGAGATTCACGCACATTCAATGACTTACGATATGGGTTCATGGAGAGCACAGCGAAGCAATCCAGTTGCCTGGTTTGATGTTGTTTCTGGATTGCCACGTCGCTGCTCCTTGCAATGACGAGATGTTCGGATGTTCCCCTGGGGGGACTGGTGATGGCTCGTCGCGTGCCGTGGCCGTGTCGGGAATGCGTGTCGAAGGAAATTTCGCTACCCTGTCGGGGCGTCGCAACGACGCGCCGGAACCATCGCAGGAGCGTGCCATGAGTCTGGATGCATCCGTTCCCAAGGCCTTGTATCAGGCCAACATCGATCTCGCCTTGCGCATCGCCGGTCTGCTGCAGGAAAACGGTGCGCAATGGTTCGAGTTGTTTGCGGCCGAGGCCAATGCTCGGCTCGACGAGGCGACGCAGAGTGGCAAGCAGGGCTTTGGCCCGTTCGCCGGCTATGCCTCGTCGCTGTCGCAGGGTGTCGCGCCGCCCTGGGCGCGCCTCAACCCGGATCGTTGGCACGCGCTGATGACCCAGATGGTGGCAAGCCAATCGCATTTCGCCGAAGGCCTGCAAGCGGCCCTGCAGCGTTGGCAGATGGCCTGTTCCGAAGCCTTCGAAACGGCCTCGGCGGAGTTGTTTCCGGGCGCCCCGGCCGGCTTCGTCGATCTGCCCGGTTGGGAGGAAATGGCCGGTCTTGTGCGCAATTTCGTGGCGCAGTTCGTGCCCGAACCTGCGCCTGAATTCGTGCCGCAGCATGTGCCCACGCGAACGCCCTCGCGTGCGCCCGGCTCGAAGGCCGCGACGGCTCCAGTTGCCGATCCTGGCAAGGTGCGCAAGCCCGCAAAGCATGCAGCCGGGAGTGCGGGCGCAAAGCTGCCGAGCGCCGCGCGCAAGCCGACGAAGTCGGGTGCCACGGCAAAGACGGCCGACAAGACTGCTGCCGAGGCATCGCCTCGTCCGGCTCCGGCCGTGGTGACGGGCTCGCGTCGTTCGCGCAAACCCGCGGGTTGAAGCCCGCAGCCTTGCCCCGATATTCCGCCACGGCACCGCAAGTGGTGCCGCAGTGGCAGCGAGTGCAGATGCGATGGGTTCCAGAAGCCCATTGACCCGTGCCCTCGTCGCCGTCGCGGTGCTGACGCAAGGTCTGCGCCATCCCCGCCTTCACGCACTGTTCCCCGGATTTCGGTTTTCGTCATGTCTGACACCTGCTTCCTGCCACACGTCACGCCGTCCAGTTTCCCCGACCCCGGGTTCGATCCGGTCGACGAGCACGAGCCGAAGCGCGCGCAACTCGTGCTCGCGGGCGGATGTTTCTGGTGTACCGAAGCGGTCTATCGTCAGATCGATGGCGTCATCGATGTCGAGCCGGGCTACAGCGGCGGCAGCGCCGAAACCGCCGACTACACGACGGTCTGCACCAATACCACCGGTCATGCCGAGGTCGTGCGCATCGATTACGACCCGCGGCGCATTTCCTGCGGGCAGTTGCTGAAGGTGTTCTTCTCCGTCGCGCACGATCCGACCCAGCGCGACCGGCAGGGCGATGACATCGGAACCCAATACCGCTCGGCCATCTTCTTCGCCGATGCCCGGCAACGCGAGATCGCGCAGCGCTACATCGCGCAGCTGGATGCCGCCGGCGTCTATGCCGCACCGATCGCCACCACGCTCGAACCGCTGCTGGCTTTCTACCCGGCTGAGGCCTGCCACCACGATTACGCGGCACGCAATCCCGAGCAGCCTTACATTCGCGCCGTGGCCACGCCCAAGGCGGAAAAGACCCGGCAATGGCATGCCGACAAGCTCAGGCGATGACGGCCATGATGCGTTCGACCAGCGGTTGCGACATCACCCCGCTCGACGCCGTCGAACGCGAGCGTCACGCCGTCCGGCTCACGCCGGCGCAGCGGCACGTGCTGCTGGCGCATGGCACCGAGGCGCCGTTCTGCGGAAACCTGCTCGACAATCATCGCGAGGGTGCCTATGCCTGCGTCCTGTGCGGCCTGCCACTGTTTTCCTCGCACGACAAATTTGATTCGGGTACGGGTTGGCCAAGTTTCTGCCGCCCGTTTGATCCGCAGCATGTGCGTGAAGTGCGCGATGTCAGCCACGGCATGATTCGCATCGAGGTGCGTTGTGCGCGCTGTGACGGCCACCTGGGGCATGTGTTTGCCGACGGTCCGCCGCCCACCGGCCTGCGCTACTGCCTCAATTCCGAAGCGCTGGAATTCTTCGATGCCGGTCGATCGCCGCCGCAACGGGTTGCCGGCGCATGAGCGCACAAGGCCATGAAGGCCTGCGCCTGGATGTCTGGCTCTGGGCCGCACGTTTCTTCAAGACCCGGCAACTGGCCAAGGAAGCCATCACCCATTCCCGCGTGAAACTCGCGGGCCAGCCCTGCAAGCCCTCGCGCATGCTGCGCATCGACGACGCACTCAGCATCGAGCGTGCCGGCGAAACCTTCGAGATCACCGTGCGGGGCCTGAGCGATACCCGTGGCCCGGCCAGCGTTGCGCAGACCTTGTATGCCGAAAGCGAGGAATCGCGTCTGCGGCGTGAAGAAGAACGTGCTCGACGTGCGGCGGAGCGAGCCGGATTCCAGCCGCCACCAGGACGGCCCGACAAGCGTGCACGTCGTCTGTTGCAGGCCCTCGGCGATCTGGATGCCTCGTGAGGCGATCCGGGCACGGTCGATCGGGGACGGGTGAGGCGGTGCCTTGCGGTCTGCATGTCCCGGGCGCTGCCCCGCGGTGCGATGCCGGTGCATGGTAGGCTGCGTCCTCGGCTGGAGCCGGGATGGTTTCGTCGCACAGGAGTGACGAGTTCCCGGTTCCCGATCGGATCCCGATTTGTCCGGCAGATTGCCGTGCGGAGGCTGACACCATGCGAGTGACTTCACTATCGGTCTTGCTTTTCGCCATTGCGCTGCCGGCACTGGCCAGCGAAGTCACCCTCCGCAACGATTCGTTGAGCGACTTCGGCAACGCCGCGATCGTCTGGGGCTTCGCGCCGGGCGAAAAGGCGGCCTCCTGGCTGACCAGCCCATGCAGCGGCAATCTGGTGGCGGTCCAGGTGTTCTGGCGCTCGCCATCGGGCACCAGTGCGACGGTGATCGGCAGTGCCATCGAGATCTTTCGCGGCGGCAGTTTTCCTCAGGTGGGGGCGCTCGCCGACGTCATCGTGGGGCCGGTTCTGACCGACAACGCGCTCAATGAATGGCGCTTTCTCGACGAAAACAACACGCTGCCACTCAGCGTGCCGGTCGAAGCCAACGAAACCGTCGTCGTGGCGTTCGGATTTGCCGAGGCGCCACAGGCTGGAACGGATCCCAGCGTGGTGCGCGACACCGATGGCATCACGCCCAATCGCAATGCGATTTATGCCGACATCGGCGGCAGCTTTGCGTGGATGTCGGCAGGTCTGCTCGGGGTTTCCGGGGACTGGCTGATCCGCGCCGTGGTGGATTGTCAGGCCATGCCAACTGCGGCCGACGTGTCGGTGACGATGAGCGCCGATGCGGGTGCCTACACGGCCGGCGCGCCGCTGCGCTACACCATCGTCGTCGCCAATGCAGGCCCGGCAGCCGCTGCCAACGTCACCCTGGTCGATACCTTCCCAGCCGCTTTCCAGACACCGACCTGGACCTGCTCGCCCACGGGCGGAGCGACCTGCCCGAGCGGCGGCAGCGGCAACATCATCGGCACGGCCAGCCTGCCTGCCGGTGCGCAGATCGGCTTCAATGTCGATGGCACGGTGGCATCCGGCACGACGGGGGTCTTGAGCAACTCCATGACGGCCGTGGTCGGCGCACCGGCCAGTGATCCGGATACGGGCAACAACACCGCGACCTTGTCGCTGAACGCTGCGGCCGGCAGCGCAATCTTTGCCAATGGCTTCGAGGCGCTTGTCACCGTGGACCTGACCCCGCTGCCGGCAGGCGTGCGCGTGCGTGGCTCCCGCTAGGAGTCCGACAGGCTCCTGGGGAACATCTGAACACGTCGTCATTGCTGAGGAGCGATGCGACGTGACAAGCCAGAAAACAAATCAAAATCAACCATCTGGATTGCCTCGCTGCGTTCGCAATGGCGGCGTTCCGACGAGTTCAGGCCTTCCCTGACTGCCCGGATGCAACTCAGAACGGCAGATCCAGTGCCGCGCAGAGATAGTCCACCATCGGTGCCAGCTCGCGCAGGGATTCTTCGACGAAGGGCAGGAGTTCGTCCGAGCAGGCCAGTGCATCGTCGAAGGCCCGGGTTGCCACCCAGTCCTTGCGCTTGAGGTCGTCGAGCAAGGGGTGCTTGATGTCGTATCCCAGTGGCGTGCGTTTCAGGCTTTCGCCAATGAAGGCATAGCGCGATGCGAATGCTGGCGCATGCGTGATCGAGGTCCAGGTCGCCGGGTTGTCCACGACGAAATCGCGGAAGGCGCGCAGGGTGTGGCTGGAGGGATGCCAGAACCCGGCACCGATGAAACATTCGCCCGGCTCGAAGTGCAGATAGAACGAAGGGGCTTCCATTTCCCGCCGCCGTTCGTGCGCCAGGCGCACCGCGGCCCAGGTTTTGTAGGGTGCCTTGTCGTGGCTGTAGCGGGTATCGCGCTGGATGCGGTACATCGAGCCGCCGACCTTGCGTGGATCGGCGCGGTAATGCGGGCTGATCGAGGCCAGCACCGGCTGCAAGTCTCCAATCAGGCGCAATACCGGTTCACGCACTTCGGTTTCGTAGCGGGCCTTGTTGGCGTGGAACCAGGTGCGGTCGTTGTGTCGTGCCAGGTCACGCAGGAAGCGGAAGGCGGCAGGGCGGAGATAGGGCATTGGTGGACAGCGTGCACAGGAGCGATCAGCAACGATAGCGCCGCACGAACGATCGTGAAAACCCGTCGCTGTCAATCGGCTTGCGGCAAGGTTCGGCCGCTTCCGTCGTGGCATGATCGACGCATGAGAGGTTTCCTTGTCGGCATGGTGCTTTTCGTGGGCCTGGGGGTGTGGGCGGGCGAACCCGAGCCGGCCCGCGCGCCGAGCCGGCCGTTGCAGCGCCTGCCCGAGGGAGTGTCGCTGGCGGCGGTCATCACCGATGCGCGTCTGGCCGAAATCAGCGGCCTGGCCGTGTCGCGGCGGCATCCGGGCATCGTCTGGATGCACAACGACAGTCACGATGCCAATGCGCTCTACGCCGTCGATGCCGGCGGCGAGGTCCGTGCCACGCTGCAACTGCCCGTGCCCAATGTCGACTGGGAGGACATTGCCAGCTACGAACGCGACGGCAAGGCCTTCCTGCTGGTGGCGGACACCGGCGACAACGGCGGCCGACGCAGCGAACTGGTGTTGCACGAGCTGGAAGAGCCCGAAGTCCTTGCCGATGCGCGTCTGACGGGGGTGCGCAGCATCCGCTTTCGCTGGCCCGATGGAGCGCGTGATTGCGAGGCCGTCGCGGTCGATGTCGAGGACGGTTCGATCTGGCTGGTTTCAAAGAAGCGCGTGCCGCCGGAGCTGTTTCGCCTGTCGCTGATTCCCGCCGATCCCGCAGCCGTGCAGGTGGCGGAAAAGCGTGGCGAACTGGCCGGCATCGTGCAGCCGACACCGGCAGACCTGGCGCACAGTCCGGTCTACGGCAAATACCGCAGCCAGATCACCGCGGCCGACATCTCGGCCGATGGGCACTGGTTCGCGGTGATGAGCTACCTGCACGTCTACCTGTGGCCACGGCAACGACAGGGCTGGGCGGCGGCACTCGCGACTGCGCCGACCCGCATCGATCTGCCATGGATGGCCCAGGCCGAGGCCATGGCATTCGATGCGTCGGGCCGAAGCCTGTGGATCAGCTCCGAGCATCTGCCCGCGCCACTGATCCGGCTGGATCTATCGGGCCGTGTATCCGGGCAGGAGTCGAGGCTGTCGATAGATCCACGCTGATTGCCCGTGCTCCGAACACCATCCAAGCCCCAACAGCCGAGGAATGACTGAGCAAGTCGGAACTCCGTCATGGCAAGCGCGGTGAGGCTGCAGTTTTCCGCAATGCGGGCCCTGCCTCGTCATGCGTTACCGTATCCTTGGGCGCAGACCGGACGAGCGGCAAGGCGAGGGCGGGGCGTGGCAGGCAAACCATCGGACATCCTGATCATCGGCGGTGGCCTTGCCGGCATCGTCACGGCACTGCACGGGCTGCGTGCCGGACTGCGCGTGACCGTGGTCGATCGCGATACGCCCGAGCGCTTCGGTGGCCTGGCGCGTTGGGCCTTCGGCGGCATGGCCCTGGTCGGAACCGCGCTGCAGGCGAGAAAGAAGATTCCCGATACGCCCGAGATCGCCTTGCGCGACTGGATCCGCTTCGGCGAGCTTGATCCGGACGATGCCTGGCCGATGGCCTGGGCACGGCATTATGTCGAGCAATCCCGGGTCGGGGTCCACGACTGGCTGCTGCGCGAGGGCGTGAAGTTCATGCCGGCGGTGAATTGGGTCGAGCGCGGGCGCTTTGGTGATGGCAACAGCCTGCCGCGCTACCACATCGTCTGGGGCACCTCGCTGGAACTGACCCGGCGCATGATCGCGGCGCTGCATGCGGCCGATTCCGGTGGGCGATTGAGCGTGCTGCACCGGCATCGGGTGATCGCGCTCGACCATGCCGGCGGACGCGTCTCGGGTGCGGTGGCGGTGGACGAAGCGACCGGCGCCGAGCTGCGACTGGATGCGCCGGTGGTCGTCATCGCCAGCGGCGGCATCAACGGCAGCCATGCCGAGGTGCGGCACAACTGGCCGTCCGATCGCCCGATGCCGCAGGCCATGCTCAACGGCGCCCATCCCTTTGCCGATGGCGCCGTGCACCACATCGTCGCCGACGAATTCGGCGGGCGCATCACCCATGCCGGGGAAATGTGGAATTACGCCGCCGGCTTCCCGCATCCGTTCCCGCATTTCGAGGGCCATGGTCTCTCGACGATCCCCTGCAAGTCGGCGCTCTGGCTCGATCATCGCGGCCGCCGCATCGGTCCCGAGCCGCTGGTCACCGGTTTCGACACGCATTGGCTGTGCCAGCGTGTCGCGGCGCAGGAACGACCCTGGACCTGGCACCTGCTCAACTGGCGCATCGCGGCGAAGGAATTCGCGATTTCCGGGGCCGAGCACAACAGCCGCATCCGCGATCGCCAGTTCCTGCGTTTCCTCGTCGAGACCCTGTTCGGCAACCATCGGCTGGTGCGCCAGATGCAGGCCGAGAGTCGTGATTTCCTCGTCGCCGGGACGCTTGCCGAACTGGCCACGAAGATGAATGCCTTGACCGCCTCGCACGACATCGACGCCGATGTGCTGCAGGCCACCGCCGATGCCTTCGATGCGAACTTCGTCGGGGGCCATGTACTGGAGAACGACGACCAGATTCGCCACATCCTGCACGCGCGCCAGTGGCCGCCGGATCGCCTGCGCACCTGCAAGCCCGCGCCGCTGCAGGCGAAGGGCGCAGGCCCGTTCATCGCGATCCGGATGCAACTGGTCACGCGCAAAAGCCTGGGCGGGCTGCGCACCGATCTTGGAAGTCGGGTGCTGGATCTGGCCGACCAGCCGATTCCCGGGCTGTACTGCGTCGGCGAGGCCGCCGGTTTCGGCGGTGGTGGCGCCAGTGGCAAGCGCTCGCTGGAGGGCACCTTCCTGCCGGGTTGCATCCTCACTGCGCACGCCGCGGGACGGTCGATCACGGGACGTGGGCCGTGAGTCTGCGCTTTGCCGCCGGCGCCGAGGATCATCGCGAACGTGCGCGTCGCCGTCTGCCACGCTTCCTGTTCGATTACATCGACGGCGGTGCCGGCAATGAAGCCACGCTCGCGGCCAATCTGCGCGAACTGGCATCCCTCAACCTGCGCCAGCGCGTGCTGGTGGATGTGGATGCGGTGGATACCGCAACGACGCTGGCTGGCGAAACTCTCTCCATGCCGGTGGTGCTGGCGCCGGTTGGTTTGGGTGGCCTGGCCGCGCGACGGGGCGAGGTGCAGGCGGTGCGCGCGGCCGATGCCGCGGGCATTGCCTTCACCCTGTCCACGGTCGGCATTTGTTCGCTGGATGAAGTGGCTGCCGCCAGCCGCAAGCCGTTCTGGTTCCAGCTCTACATGCTGCGTGATCGCGACGTGGTTGCGACGCTGCTGGAACGCGCCTGGGCTGCGGGTTGCCGGACACTCGTGTTCACCGTGGACCTGCCGATTCCCGGCGTGCGCCTGCGCGATGTGCGCAACGGCATGGATGCCGCAGGCCTGCGTTCGGGCCTGTTGCGAGCGGCGCAGGTGCTGGCCCGACCCGGCTGGATCTGGGACGTGGCGCTGCGTGGCAAGCCGCTGCGCTTCGGTTGTCTCTCCGAGCAGGTGCCCAACGGCAACGATCTCAATGCCTTCAAGCGCTGGGTCGATGCGCAGTTCGATCCGGGCGTGACCTGGCGCGACATCGAATGGCTGCGCGCGCGTTGGCAGGGCAAGCTGCTGCTCAAGGGCATCCTTGATATGGACGACGCGCGCCAGGCGGTGCGGGTTGGCGCCGATGGCATCGTCGTGTCGAACCATGGTGGCCGCCAGCTCGATGGCGTTGCCGGCACGTTGGCGAAGCTTCCGGCCATTGCCGATGCCGTCGGTGGCGAACTGGAGGTGCTGGTGGATGGCGGCATCCGCAGCGGCAGCGACGTGTTCAAGGCTCTGGCCTGTGGTGCCCGTGGCGTGATGCTCGGTCGTCCCTGGGTCTGGGCACTGGCTGGATCGGGCGAGGCCGGCCTGCGCGATTACCTTGATTTGCTGCGGCGCGAACTGCGCCTGGCGATGATGCTGACCGGCAACACCCGTATCGACCGGATCAAGCGCAGTCACCTGGATGGGTCAGCCGGCTGAGCGGCTCCTGGGTCAGGGTACGGGTGTGACGATCCGTGCGCGGTAGATCGGTGAATTGTCGGGGTTGAGGGCCTGGCCTTGCCGGCCCTCGAACCGGAGTTGGCCATCCTCCCAGCCCATCGGCGCCAGGGTCCAGGGGTTGCGCAGCGCAGTTGGTGACGCGGCCAGCCAGGCCGGCATGGCTTCGGGTGCAACCGCCTCGCTGCAGGCGGCCAGTTGCAGCAGCACCAGGCGACGATGACCCTCCAGATCGTGTGGGCGCTCCAGATAAGTTCTGTAGGGCAGGGTGTCGAGCATGAGCAGCATGCGCTCGCCCATGAAATTGCGCAGGCCCCACCAGGCGCGGCGTGCTTCGCGCTCCTGCGCGAGCTGCTGCTCGGCGGCTGACCAGGCCTGATCGAATTGATTCGCCGGCACGCGTGCCAGTTCGATCACCGACTCGTAGCTGGCCATCACCGCCCGCAGGGTCCGCGCTGGCTGGAAGCCGACCTCGAGGTAACGATTGATCCCCGCACGCAGCGCACCGGCGCCTGCCGTATCGATCAATGAGGGTTCCCGCAACATCGACTGCAGGCTCGTGGCGACCACCTTTTGCTCGAAGCGCAGGGAGGGCTCGAGCGTCACCGTCAAACCGCCGAGCTGATCCTCGAGCCGTTCGCGCGCGGGGCTCGCGCACAGTTGCGGGTGCTGCGCGATCAACTGGCTGGTCCACTGCAATTGCTGGTGCAGCAGGCGCGTCGCAATCATGCTCTCGACCAGTGCCTGGGAATGCAGGGCCAGGCGCTGGCCCAGGCGGGCGGTCAGGTCGAGCTGCTGCAGGCTCGCCTCGAAGGGGGTGACATGCGCCGTTGCACCCGCCTCGTCGTCTCCATCCGGGACCGCATCGGGTGCGGGCATCGCCAGGGCCGCGCGCGCCAGCAGCAGTTCATGTGTTGCGGTCAGCACGCGATAGGGCGGCAAGTTGACGAACATGTCGGCGGGATAGGTGCCCTCGTAATGGCCTGCGTCGGCAATCGCCCGATAGCGCCCGATTGCGGCCCGACGGCTCGGATTGTCGGCCAGCAGCCCGTCGCGCAGACCCTCGGCCTTGGTCAGGCAATCGCCATCGGCATAGCGGCAGTGCTGTTCATAGCTGAGGATGGCATCGGCATCCAGCAGCTCCCCGGCCGAGAGTGGCTCCGGTATGCCCTGGGCCTCAAGGCCGTGCTCCTGCAGCCAGGTTGCCCGCTCGAATTCGCGCGTGAGCCGGGTCAGGCCGAACTGCGCGGCATTGGCCACATCCGCAGTCGGATCGGCCCGTGATGCCGCGTCAATGCCCTGCAGGATCAGGAAACCGTTTTCCGCCGGCGCTTTGGCCAGCTCGGCGAAGTCCTCCTGCGGATCGGCCAGCACGGCCAGATCGGCCACACTCAGGGTGGCGTCACTGCGGTTGATCGCGTACAGACCCAGCCAGGCCATGATTGCGAGGACAACGACGACGAGAAGTGTGCGCGACAGCCAGCGCCAGAGCAGCTTGAGCATGGATGGCCTCCCGTGTGCCGGACAAGTGTGAGTGGATGATGTGCCCGCGACAAGCGTCATCTGGCACTCGACAAGCTGGCCGGGTCTGCTACAACGAGAGGTGGAACCACGCGGCACGCGATCAGGATGCATGCCCGATGGCTGATGTGACCCGGACGAGAGAGGAGAACGCCATGAATGGTGCACAGTCCCTGCTGAAAACCCTGGCCGATGCCGGCATCGAGGTGTGCTTTTCCAACCCCGGCACATCGGAGATGCACTTTGTCGCGGCACTCGATGACGAGCCGCGCATGCGCGCCGTGCTGGCGCTGTTCGAGGGTGTGGCCACCGGTGCCGCCGATGGCTATGCGCGCATGGCGGACAAGCCGGCCGCCGTGCTGCTGCATCTGGGCTGCGGTCTCGGCAATGGCCTGGCCAACCTGCACAACGCCCGCAAGGGCAAGGTGCCGGTGGTCAACATCGTCGGTGATCATGCGACCTATCACGTCAAATACGATGCCCAGCTCCAGTCCGACATCGAGACGGTGGCGCGCAATGTCTCGCCCGATTTCGTGCGCACCTCGGCGAGCACGGCCGAGCTGGGCCGCGATACCGCCGATGCCATCGTCGCGGCGCGCGGTCTGCCGGGTCGGGTCGCAACCTTGATCCTGCCGGCGGATGTGTCGTGGGGAGAAGGCGGCACGCCGGTTGCCACGACACCGATGCCGAAGCCCGAAGTCGCCGCCGATGCGACGGTCTCGGCCATCGCCGAAGCGATCCGTTCGGGGCGCAAATGCGCCCTGTTGCTGGGCGGAAGCGCGTTGCGCGAGCCGGCCCTGCTGGCTGCGGCACGCATCGCCGTGGCGCATGGCGTGCAGGTCTTCGCCGAGGTGTTTCCGACGCGCATGGAGCGTGGCGCTGGCCTGCCCGCGATCGAACGCATCGCCTACATGGCCGAGCTGGCGAGCCTGCAATTGAGCAGTGTCGAACATCTGGTGCGGGTGGATGCCAAGTCGCCGGTGTCGTTCTTCGCCTATCCGGGCAAGAAGAGTGATCTCGTGCCGGAGGGTTGCACGGTGCATGTCCTCGCCAGCCCGTCGCAGGATGCGTCGGCGAGCCTGGAAAAGCTCGTGCGCGTGCTCGGTGCCGGCGAAGTGAAGCCGGCATTGCAACCGCCCGTCCGGCCGAGTCGCCCGCGTGGGCGACTCACCGCGGCCAAGGCCTGCAAGGCCATCGGCCATTTCCTGCCGGAGCGGGCGATCATCATTGACGAGGGCATCACCTCCAGCCTGATGCTGGGGGTGATGACGGCCGGCGCGCCGCGGCACGATCTGATCACCCTGACCGGCGGCGCCATCGGTCAGGGCCTGCCCAATGCGGTGGGCGCGGCGATCGCCTGCCCGGATCGCCCGGTGATCGCGCTGATCGGTGACGGCACCGCGATGTACACCATCCAGGCACTGTGGACGATGGCGCGCGAGCAGCTCGACGTGACCGCGATCATCTTCAACAACGCCGCCTACTCGGTCCTCAATGTCGAGCTCGACCGTGTCGGTGCGCAGCAGGGCGGGGCGAAAGCGCGCTCCCAACTCGACCTGCATGGCCCGATCCTGAATTTCGCCGAGCTGGCGCATGGCATGGGCGTGCATGCGGTGCGTGCCGACAGCGCGGATGCCTTCAACAAGGCGATGGAATACGCCCTGTCCCAGCACGGCCCGCACCTGATCGAGGCGCTGATCCCCGAATCCCTCGGACCCGCCAAACGCCGTGTCCTGCCGTGGATGCTGAAGTCGCTGCCGAGCCTTCCACCGGCACTGGCGCGCGCGATCAAACGCAAGGTTGCGCCATAGGAGCCTGGCGGGCGGTGCATTGATGTCCGTGTCGGCCCCTCGTCAGCAGCGAGGCTGATCCACGAAGACCCAAGCTGAGAATGCCGCCGCGATCCCCGGCGTGATGCCCGGTCGTGCCGCAAAGCACGGTCGTGCGCAGGCTGTGACGTCGTGCATTGTCGCAGCCGAGGCGACTGCCATCGGTGTCCGGCATCAGAGTTCGGTATCGGGGAGTATCTGCTTGCCGTGTGGTGGCTTCGTCCAGAGTTTCGGTCAGCGTCCAATCTCGGAGCTTGTCGATCCTGTTGCATGCATTGTCGCCGGTTCCAGGGCTTCCGCCGTGCCTTCCAGATGCAGCAAGCAGGACAAGTCATCCTGCCATTGTTGCCGATGGGCCAGTCGTTTCGTGTGCATGTCTTTCGACTTTTCCAGCGTCAGCTTGTAGGGCCTGCCGCTTTTGATCGTCTGCGCACGCACGGGAGCACCGACATGGCGTAGCTGTGCTTCGACATGATCACGCTGGGCTTGTGCGAGGGGCATGACCAGTTGTGTGGGGCTGGAACCTTCGATCCATTCGATCATCTTTCGGCAATCCGGACAGCGGCAGGACCAATCAAGATCGGGCATGCCGTAATCGTCTTTGTCGGGCAGTGGTTGCCGCAGTGCCTCTTGCAAGGCATTGATCGCCTCGAACCACAATGCACGCGCGTCGGGCTGCGCAATATCTTTTGGCGAGAGCGCCTGGAGCACTGTTCGCAACTGCATTGGAGGGTACAGCGCGGGATACGCTCGGATGTGCTTCAGCAGTGTGGACAGATTCGTGCCTGATGCGTCGAGCAGGGGCAAGGAAACAATCAGTTCGCGGGCCAACTGGATGCGTTGGATGAGGATGGTTTGACGATGCGCCGGACTGACATTGACCGGCCTGGCGTCCAGGATTTCGACGCTCTGCAAGCAAAGTTCTGCAAGGCTCTGAAGCATGCCGGGCGACAGCCCGGCATCGCGCCCGGCGCCTGCATGCGCCGACAGGGAGCAAGGCCAGGGCTGCCTGGCTGTTGCCTGCACATGAGGTTGCCGGCTGGTCTGGAACCAGTCGAGCAACAAGGTTCGCAGCCATGCGCTGCCGTGTGCGTGCTCCAGTCTCGACAACAGGGCGGTATCAGCGGGTTCGAACTGGAGCCAGTCGAAGTGCCGGCACAGTGTCAAGGCCAAATCGGCATCGGACAATGCCGTTGCCAGTTCGACATACGCTCGCCAGCGTGACTGGCCCGGATGATATCGACTGTGCTGTACCAGATAGGTGATGACGGCGCGGACATGTGCGGTCAATCTGGCGGAATCTCCGCTGCGCGCCAATTCCACGGCGTCGGCCAGAGCAGCGTCAAACTCGGTTTTGAAACGATCGACCTGGATACCTTCCGGGGTCTGCAGGACCAGCGCAGCGCGACGGTACCAATAGGTGATGGTATCTCCGTAATTCCCCATGTAGCCCTCGTGCTTTTCATCGACGAGGAAGTGCTTGCTGATGCCGCTGAAGCTCACGGCATCTTCAGTTGCCACGTACACGTGGCCGCCGTGGGAAGTCTGGCCGGTATCGTCGACCCAGAAATCGAGCGTCATTTCATCCTCGATCAGCTCATTGGGTGATGGACGGCCTTGACGATCGTAGGTTGCCGTCCAGTGCTCTTGAATCTCGGCCAGTGCCAATCGTGGTACCAATCCGAGATGGCGTGCCGCGGCGCGCAAGGCTGCGACGCGAGGACGATCCACGCCCTTGATGAGCGACCAGCGCAGGCCGTGTTCACTGTATTCGTGCTCCAGCAGGAATGCCCAGGGTGCGAGCGCGGCTTCATCGCCAGCATGGAAGTGTTCGTTCAATGCGGCCAGAAGCGCAGGCGAGCAGGGTGCTGATGGCGTTGTCGTGTTGTCCTCGGGCAACAGGAGATCAAAGGTCAGTACCACCCGCCAACCCTCGTTCACCGGCAGCACTTCGTGCCTGCAGTCCGCATAGAACGCAACCCAACGCAGGCGCGATGCCTGCAGGTGTTGTGATGCGAATTCATGACGGTGGGGACCGTGAAAGATGTGAAGTTGGCCCCCGATGTGCGCTGACGGCCATGACAGGACCAGAGTTCCAAGCATGCCGTCATGCTTTTCGGTGTCCTGGTGCGGCTTGAAGAATTGCCCCGCTCCATAGATCAGCAGGTTGTGCAGCACCAGCCGAACGCCGGGCAGGCCCAGAGAGCATGCCACTTCGGCCTGCAGGGCGGACAGCGTTTCGTCCTTCCAGTGAAGTGTCACCCGGGCTGCGTCGATTTCTCCGGTATCACGCACCTGTGGGTCGAGCAGGGTTTGTTCGCGCTGGCCGTAGGCAGCCGGCGTGCTGATGCGTTGCAATGCCTGGACGTGCGTCGTGGTCAACGGCTGTGACAAAGGACCATGGCCCTGCACATCCACGGTGAGGGCGGTCAGTGGCAGCTCGCCTTCGCCATGAAAGCTGCCGTCCTGGCCTGCATCCGAGTCCTCGGGTGATTGGGCAAGAGCGCACAAGATGGCTGGAAGATCGGTGTTCGACGTGTTCATCGGTGCTCGGTCTGCAATCGGTAAACGACCAAGCTTAGGGCACGGACGGCGGGAATGGTCGATGCGATGTCGCCGTGTTTTCGCAGGGCGTCACATGTCACATGTCGCATGCTGCCATGTCTTGCAAGCTGATATCGTTGTGATATCGTTTGTTCAAACACGGAGGATGTGCCATGCGTGAAGTTTCCAAGAGTTCCCTGTCCGGGATTCCGACCCTGCTGGGCCTGTTGTTGGGTCTGCTGGTGGTTGTTGCGATGTTCGTCCAGGCCGTCCGTACGGATGGCGCGGGCTTGGCGATGCTGGCGATCCTGCTCGGTCTCGTGCTGCTGACCTGTCTGGCCGGCTTTTACACCATCGAGCCCAACCAGGCCGGGGTGTTGAGCCTGTTCGGCAAGTACGTGGGTACGGTGAAAGAGACCGGCCTGCGCTGGAACAATCCGTTCTATTCCGCAAAGAAAGTGTCGTTGCGAGTACGCAATTTCGAGAGCGGCAAACTCAAGGTCAACGAGCTGGAGGGCAGCCCGATCGAGATCGCGGCGGTGATCGTCTGGCAGGTGGTGGATTCGGCCGAGGCGGTTTACAACGTCGATGACTACGAGAGCTACGTCCATATCCAATCGGAAGCCGCACTGCGGGCGATGGCATCGAGCTATCCCTATGACCAGAACGAGGAAGGGCAGATCGCACTGCGCAGTCATCCGCAGGAGGTTTCGCACCACTTGCAGGAGCAGATTTCCGAGCGCTTGGCGCGCGCCGGGGTGGAAGTGATCGAGGCCCGCATCAGTCACCTGGCTTATGCCCCGGAGATTGCTCAAGCGATGCTGCAGCGTCAGCAGGCCAACGCCATCGTCGCGGCCCGCACCCGCATCGTCTATGGCGCGGTCAGCATGGTCGAGATGGCACTCGACGAGCTCAAGAAGAACGGCGTGGTGGAACTGGATGAAGAGCGCCGCGCCGCCATGGTCAGCAATTTGCTGGTGGTGCTGTGTTCGGATCGTGCCACTCAGCCGATCGTGAACACCGGCTCCTTGTATTGAGAGCGGAGATTGGGGATTGGAGATTGGGGATTCGCAAGAGCAGGTGCGAATTTCCCGATCCCGGAAACCAGACAAGCGCACCATGAACGAGAAGAAGGCCTATCCGTTGCGCATCAACGCCAAAGTTCTGGCGGCGGTGCAGCGCTGGGCGGATGACGAGCTGCGCTCGGTCAATGCCCAGATCGAGTATGTGCTGCGTGATGCCTTGCGCAAGGCCGGGCGTTATCGCCCCGAATCGGAGCCCGATTCGGAAGACGAGGAATGAGGGAGGAATGAGACATGAGAGCTTCTTGCAAAACTCTTTGCGCTTTTCAGTGCGCAACCGCCTGATGTGTCCCGCCACATGCGTAGCGACGTTTTGTCGGGGTTTTCGGACCCATGAATGTGATCGC
>WBZR01002998.1_pt1 | contig 16229 bp, 13 predicted proteins | sample 5204231 | NCBI WGS metagenome assembly WBZR01 (sample SAMN12412403, study PRJNA552823) | activated sludge metagenome | isolation source: activated sludge from anammox sidestream of wastewater treatment plant... | place: USA: Virginia | collected 2017-08 | reverse complement strand
CTGCACGGTCTGCAGCGCGAGTGCGAAGCGAGGCTGCGAAGCGGCGTCGAGGACAAAGGTCTCGGAGGCCCTGGCGATCGCCAACGGATCCTGGTGCTGACCGTGGATGCGGAACTCGAAGTGCAGGTGCGGCCCGGTGGCCCAGCCGGTGGCGCCGACGGCGCCGATGTTCTGGCCCTGGTCGACGCGCTGGCCGCGCCGCACGTCGATGCGCGACAGGTGCGCGTAGACGGTGGTCCTGTCGCCGCCGTGGCGCACCTCGACCAGGTTGCCGTAGCCGTTGCGCCAGCCGGCGAAGTCGACGACGCCGTCGCCGACCACGCGCACCGACGTGCCCGTCGGCGCGCCGTAGTCGATGCCGTTGTGCTTGCGCCAGCTCTGCAGCAGCGGGTGCAGGCGCATCGCGAAACCCGAGGTCACACGCGAGAACGCCATCGGGCTGGCGAGGAAGCTGCGCCGCTTGCTGCGCCCGTCGGGCGTGAAGTAGGCACCGCGCCCGTCGCCGCCGACGAACCACACCGCCTCGTAGCGGCGGCCGCTCGTCACGAACTCGGCGGCGAGGACGCGGCCGGCGCCATCGTTCCAGGCCACGGGTTCACCGTCTGCGGTGAGCGCTTCGTAGACGAGGTGGAAGGTGTCGCCCTTCTTCAGCTCGCGATGGAAATCGATGTCGGTGACGAAGATCTCGGCGATCTGCGCGGCCACCGAGTCGGGGATGCCTGCCTCGTCCGTGGCGGCGAACAGGGTGCTGCGGATCGTGCCGCTGGCCAGGCGCAGCTGACCGCCCAGCGGCGCGGTCTCGAGGTGCGCGGTCCAGTTGCCGCCGACGCGCTCGACCGTCAGGCGCGTGAAGTGAGTGCGTGCCGACTCGCTGCGCTCGGCCGGATAGCGTGCCACGAGCGACTGCAGCGCGCCTTCGCTCGACACCTGCGCCTGCACCATCTTGCCGCCACGGCCGGCCAGCAGACGGCGCGCGCGGGCATCGCCGCGCAGGAAGTCGGCTGCTGCCGCGTCGACCACGCCGAGCCGCGCCAGCAGCAGCTCGGCGCTGTCGCTGGCGCGCGTGAGGGTGCTGCGGGTGAGCACGAGGTCCTGCGCGGCGAGGGCACCCAGTTGCTCGGCCAGACCCTGAGGTTGCAAGGCCTCGGTCACCAGGCGCTGGGGCAGCAGCGCCGGCTCGGGGACCAGCGGCGCGATCGCCACCGTCGCCACGGCGGTGAGGCCGAAGCCGCCCAGCACGACGGCCGCGGCTGCAACCAGGCTGCGTCGATGCCGCTGTGCGAGACGCAGCAAGGCTTGTGCAGTGGTCTGGAGCTGGGGCGTCACGTCGGCAAGGGTTCGGGCAGAGCGACCGCGCGCTGGCGCAGGGTCCGCAAGACGATGGAGACAGCAGGTCGAGCACTGCGCGCAAGGACCGTTGGGGCTGGCCGCGGATCCCGGCCGCTAGAATCAGCGGCTGGCCGCAGCCCTCGGGGCGCGGCACGACGAGGCACTCGAATCGGGGGGGGAGTATAGCCAAGGCCCCGATCCGCAACGCCACGAGTTATCCCGGATGTAACAGACCCCCCGATGAGTTCGAACGCCGCGCCGCGCGAGCCGCGCCACCCCGTGACCGAGCGCGTGCTGGAGGCGCTGGCCATCACCCGACGCGGCTGCGAGGAACTGCTGCCCGAGGCCGAGTGGATCGCCAAGCTCGCGCGTGCCCAAGCCACGGGCCAACCCCTGCGCATCAAGCTCGGGCTCGACCCGACCGCGCCCGACATCCACATCGGCCACACGGTGGTGCTCAACAAGCTGCGACAGCTGCAGGACCTGGGGCACACCGTCATCTTCCTGATCGGCGACTTCACGTCGATGATCGGCGACCCCTCGGGCCGCAACAGCACGCGCCCGGCGCTCACGCGCGAGCAGATCGAGGCCAACGCCCGGACCTACTTCGCCCAGGCCGGCATGGTGCTCGACCGCGAGCGCACCGAGATCCGCCACAACAGCGAGTGGAGCGACGCGCTCGGCGCGCGCGGCCTGATCGAGCTCGCGGCGCGCTGCACGCTGGCACGCATGCTCGAGCGCGACGACTTCAGCAAGCGCTTGCGCTCCGGCACGCCGATCAGCATCCACGAACTGCTGTACCCGCTGATGCAGGGCTACGACTCGGTGGCGCTGCAAAGCGACCTCGAGCTCGGCGGCACCGACCAGAAGTTCAACCTGCTCGTCGGCCGTGCGCTGCAGCAGGAATACGGGCAGGAGCCGCAGTGCATCCTGACGATGCCGCTTCTCGAGGGCCTGGACGGCGTCGAGAAGATGAGCAAGAGCAAGAACAACTACATCGGCATCACCGAGGACGCGAACACCATGTTCGCCAAGACGATGTCGATCGGCGACACGCAGATGTGGCGCTGGTACACCCTGCTGTCGATGCGGCCCGAGGCCGAGATCACGCGGCTGCGCGCGCAGGTGGCGGGCGGGCGCAACCCGATGGACGCCAAGGTCATGCTGGCCAAGGAGATCACCGCGCGCTTCCATGATGCGGCCGCGGCCGATGCCGCCGAGCGCGACTTCCGCCACCGGGCCGCCGGCGGCATCCCGGACGAGATCCCGGAGCTGGCGCTGTCCGGTGCGCCGCTGGCCATCGGCGCGCTGCTCAAGCGCGCCGGCCTCGTGCCGAGCACGAGCGAGGCGATGCGCCTGATCGAGCAAGGCGGCGTGCGCCTGGACGGCGGCGTCGTCAGCGACAAGCGCCTCGAGGTCGGCGCGGGCACGGTGGTCGTGCAGGTGGGCAAGCGCAAGTTCGCGCGCGTCACGCTGGCGGCCTGAGCGCGCCCGCGCCGCCGGCATGCAGGTCAGCAGCTACCTCAAGCTCTCGGTCGCGGTGGCGGTGGCCACCATCGCCTTGAAGGGGGGCGCATGGTGGGTGAGCGGCAGCGTCGGCTTGCTGTCCGACGCGCTCGAGTCGCTCGTCAACCTGGCCGGCGCCTTGTTCGCGCTGGCGATGGTCACCTGGGCCGAGACGCCGCCCGACGACGACCACCCCTATGGCCACCACAAGGCCGAGTACCTCTCCAGCGGCTTCGAGGGCGTGCTGATCTTCGCCGCCGCCGTGGCCATCATCTGGGCCGCGCTCGGACGGCTGCTCGCACCGCAGCCGCTCGAGCAGATCGGCTGGGGCATCGGCCTGTCGGCGCTCAGCTCGGCGCTCAACGGCGCGCTCGCCTGGGCGATGCTGAAGAAGGGCCGCGCCGCGCGCTCGATGGCGCTCGAGGCCGACGCACGCCACCTGTTCACCGATGTCTGGACTTCGGTGGGCGTGATCGTCGGGCTCTTCGCGGTGCTGGCCAGCGGCTGGCACTGGCTCGACCCGCTCATCGCCGTCGGCGTCGCGCTGAACATCCTGCGCGAGGGCTGGTCGCTGGTGCGTCGTTCGGTCGACGGGTTGATGGACCACGCGCTCGAGCCGGCGGCGCGCGCGCAGATCGACCAGGTGCTGGAGGACTTCCGCCACCAGGCGATCCGCTTCGACCATGTCTCGACGCGCCGCGCCGGCCAGCGCCGCTTCGTCGACCTGCATATGCACATGCCGGCGGGCTGGACACTGGGCCGTGCGGCGGCCGTGCGCACCTCGGTCGAGCAGGCGCTGATGAGCGCGGTGCCCGGCTTGCGGGCGACGATCCAGCTGCTGCCGCTCGACGTCGAGGCGCACTTCGACGATCCGCGGGACCTGCTCTGATGCTCGCGCTCGTGCAGCGCGTGCGCGAGGCACGCGTCGAGGTCGCCGGCCGCGTCACCGGCGCCGTCGGGCCGGGCCTGCTGGTGTTCGTCTGTGTCGTGCCGGCCGACGGCGAGCGCGAGGCCGCCCGGCTGGTCGACAGATTGCTCGAGCTGCGCATCTTCGCCGATGCCGCCGGCAAGATGAACCGCAGCCTGCAGGACATGGGCGGCGGCCTGCTCATCGTCCCGCAGTTCACCCTCGCGGCCGACACCGCCGGCGGCAACCGGCCGAGCTTCTCTGCGGCGGCCCCGCCGGCGCAGGGACGCGCCCTGTACGAGCGCGTGCTGCAGTTCGCGCGCGCGCGCCACACGCCGGTGGCTGCCGGCGAGTTCGGCGCCGACATGCAGGTGCACCTGATCAACGACGGCCCGGTCACCATTCCGCTCGAGGTGCGCTGAGCGACTGGCCGGTGCGGGCTCGCGCGCGGAGCGCATCGGGCGCTGCGCGCGCGCCGCCGCCGCCCGCGCAGGATCTCGATGCTTCGAACCCGTCCATCCGCAGGCGCCGCCGCACCGCGCGGGCCGACAATGGCGCAGGCGACGGCGGCGCCGCGCGGACGCCGCCGGCCGCCGTTGTCCGCGTTGCGCATGACCTCCGACCTCTCTGCCGCCGAAGAGCTGCCCGTGCCGCCGCAGGCCCCGCCGCAGGGGCGCGCAAGCCGCTGGGTCGTGCTGGCCGCACTGCTGCTGCCGTTGTTGGCCACGGCGCTGCTGCACGCGCTGACGCTGGCGCTCGACCGGGCCGCTCCGGCCGGTGTGCTCGAACTGAGCCGGGCAAGGCGGGTCGACGCGCAAGGGATGCAGCCGCCGGCGGCCGACCGCGGCGTCGAAGTGACGCTGCCGCTGTTCGAGTCGGTCGCGACGGCGCGCGCGCCGCGCGCCCAGTGGCTGCTGCTGCGCCTTGTCATCGAGCAGCCCGCGGACACGACCTGGCAACTCGACCTGGACCACCGCACGCCGGTGCTGGTGTACCTCGACGGGCGGCTGCTCGCCAATTCGGTGCCGTTGGCCGAAGCCCACCTGCCGCCGCGCAATCTGCACATCGGCGACCGCCACCTCGCGGTCAACGTCCCGGCCGACTGGCTGCAGGCCGGCGTGCACGAGATCGCGGTGCGTCTCGGCGCGGCCGGTACGAGCGGCGCGTCGCTGTCGACGCTGCGTCTCGGGCCCGAACCCCTGGCCGAGGCGGCCGACCGGCCGCGCCGACTGTGGCAGGCCGGACGCACCGTCACCGCGCTCAGCGCGCTCGTCATCGGCACGCTGCTGCTGTTCACCTGGCTCGTCGAGCGGCGCGAGCGCCTGTATCTGTGGTCGGCCATCTACCTGCTGGCCCTGGCGCTGCTGCTGGCGCCCTACGTGCTCGACGAGCCGCCGCTGGCGGCACCCTGGTGGCGCATGCTGCTCGATGCCGCGGACGTGCTGGCCAAGGGCATCTTGCCGCTGGTCATCGCGGCCTGGGCACGACCGCAGGCGAACTGGGTGCCGCGGCTGGTGCTTGCCTACTTGCTGGTGGCGCTGCCGCTGGACCTGCTGTCGGCGTACCAGCAGCGCCCCTGGGCGGTGTTCGCGCACCCCTGGCCCTGGTGGGCGCTGGCCAGCCGCGCGGCGATGCTCGGCCTGGCCGTCGTGGTGGCGCTGCAGGCCTATGCGGAACGGCCCGGAGCCATGCGCTTCGGGACGGCGCTGCTGGCCGGGCTGGCGCTGTGGATCTGGGCCGACGTCAGCCTGTTCGCGATCGTCGCGCCGGGTGTCGTGCGCGTCGTCGACCTGAACGTCGTCGCCTACGCCGGCTGGGCGCTGTGGGTCGGCCTGCTGCTGCACCGGCGGCTCGTCGCCGAACGGCAGCGCGAGGCGCGCCTGCGCGGCGAGCTTGCCGCGCAGCTCGCCGCGCGCAGCCGCGAGCTGGCCGAGCAGTACGCGGCGCTGCAGGCCGCCGAGCAGGCGCGCGCCGCAGCCGCCGAGCGCGAACGGCTGCTGCAGGAGATGCACGACGGCCTGGGATCGCAACTCATGACGGCCAAGATGCGCGCGGCGGCCGGCGAGCTCACGCCGCCCGCGATGGTCGATGCGCTCGACGGCTGCCTGCGCGAGATGCGGCTGGCGGTCGACACGCTGTCGGTCACCGACGGCGATCTCGGCGTGCTGCTCGGCAACCTGCGCCACCGGCTCGGCCCGGGCCTGAGCGGCGCCGGGCTCACGCTGCACTGGGCCGTGAACGACAGTCCCCAGGTGCCGGCGCTCGCGGGCAGCGGCGGCCGCGAGCTGGTGCGCATCGTCCAGGAGGTGCTCGCCAACGTCATGCACCACGCCGCCGCGACGCAGGTGACGCTGGCGACCGAACGCCTGCGCGACAGCGCCGGCGCCGGTGAATGCGTGCGCCTGACGATCCGCGACGACGGCTGCGGCATGCCGGCCGCGCCCACGCAGGGGCGCGGGCTGCGCGGCATCCACCGGCGTGCGGCGGCGCTGGGCGCGCGCGTGGCCTGGGCGACGCCGCACGAAGGCGGCGGCACCGTCTTCGCGCTCGAGCTGCCGCTCGGCGGCCGGGCGGCGGGCGCACCGGCATGAGCCCGAGCGGCCACGAACGGTCACGAACGAACACCAACTGCCACCAGCGGCCACCAGCGCCCACCGGCGGCCACCGGCGGCCACCAGCGGCCACGAACGACCGCGAACGGCCACGAACGGCCACGGGTTGCCATCAGCGGGCCACGAGTGGCCGCGCAGGCGCGCAGCCCGCCGGGGTCAGTCGTACTTGCGCGCGTCCTCGATCACCTTGCCGTCGTTGGGCAGGGTGCCGGGCGCCACCAGCGCCACGTCGCAGCGCAGCTTGGTGAGCTCGCGCACGCTGGCCGCCACGGCATCGGCCAGGCCCGAGCCCGCGCCGGCGGCCTCGGCGCGCAGCGTCATGCGGTCGTTGGCCATCTCGCCCTCGACGACGAGCCGCGCGCGCGCCACCTGCGGGTGGCGCCGCAGCACCTCGGCGATCTGGCTCGGATGCACGAACATGCCGCGCACCTTGGCGGTCTGGTCGGCGCGCCCCATCCAGCCCTTGATGCGCAGGTTGGTGCGCCCGCTCGGGCAACGGCCCGGCAGCACGGCCGAGAGGTCGCCGGTGGCGAAGCGCAGCAGCGGGTAGTCGGGAGCGAGCACGGTGACGACGACCTCGCCCACCTCGCCGTCGGGCAGGACGTCGCCGGTGCCCGGGCGCACGATCTCGACGATCACGCTCTCGTCGACGACCAGACCCTCGTGTGCACTCGTCTCGTAGGCGATGGTGCCGACGTCGGCCGTCGCGTAGGCCTGGCAGACCTGCACGCCGCGCGCGGCGAACCAGTCGCGCAGGCCGGGCGGGCAGGCCTCGCCGCTGACCAGCGCCTTCTTCAGCGCGGGCAGCGCCAGACCGCCCTCGGCCGCCTTCTCCAGCAGGATGCGCAGGAAGCTCGGCGTGCCGGCGTAGGCATCGGCGCGCAGCTCGGCCATGGCCTGCAGCTGCAGCTCGGTGTTGCCGACGCCGCCCGGAAACACCGTGCAGCCGAGCGCCTGCGCGCCGCTGTCGACGATCCACGCGCCCGGCGTGAGGTGGTAGCCGAAGCTCACGTGCACCAGATCGCCGGCGCGCAAGCCGGCCGCGTACAGCGCGCGCGCCATGCGCCAGTAGTCGCGCGCGCGGCCCTCGGGTTCGTAGATCGGGCCCGGCGACTGGAACACGCGCTGGGCGCCCGCGCGCGCACGCGCCAGCGCGCGCCAGCCGATCGCCGAGTAGCCGCCGAACGGATCCCAGTCGGCAGCGGCGGTGCCGCGCATCGCCTGCTGGCGTTCGAGCAGATCGTGCTTGCGCGTGACCGGCAGCCGCGCGAGCGCGGCGCGCGAGGCCACCTGCGCCGGCTCGACATCGGCCAGCGCCGCGGCCAGCGCCGGCACGGCCTTGGCCGCCGCCACCTGCGCCGGCAGCGCGGCCATCAGCGCGGCTTCGCGCGCGGCCGGGTCGCGCGTTTCGAGGTCGTCGTAGAACGCATTCACTGCAGTACCCTTCGCGCCGCGTGCTGCGCGACGAGCACCCGGGGCCGGCCCGGCACGCCCGTGCGCGGATTGCCTTCGTTGCCCTGGGGTCGGCGCACGCGTCTCATTCCTCGCGCTCCCAGCGCTCGAGGCGGCGTTTGAGCTCATCGACGAACTTGCGCTGCTCGGCCGCGTCGGCAATGCGGCCGCGGTCGAACTCCGGCGTCGCCGCGAGCTTGCGTGCGAGCCGCGTCGCGATCGCCGCGCCGTCCTGCTGCAGCTCGACCACGCGCTTGCCGCGCAGCTCGAAGCCGTCGCCGCGTTCGACGAGTCTCAGGTCGCGCAGGGCGCGCCTGAGCCGAACCAGCGCGCCGGCGGCGTCGAAGCTCGGCGGCGCGAAGCCGAAGTCGGGCAGGTCAGGCATGGCGTGCACCCCAGCGGAGCGCGGCGATCGCATCGGGCGGCCTCACGACAGCCAGCGCTTGCGCCGCTTGTAGCTCTTGATGTCGCGAAAGCTCTTGCGATCGGCGCCGCCCACGCCGAGGTAGAACTCCTTGACGTCCTCGTTCTCGCGCAGCGCCTTGGCCTCGCCGTCCATCACGATGCGGCCGTTTTCGAGGATGTAGCCGTAGTCGGCGTACCTGAGCGCGATGCTCGTGTTCTGCTCGGCGAGCAGGAAGGTCACGCCTTCCCTGGTGTTGAGGTCCTTCACGATCTCGAACACCTCCTCGACGATCTGCGGTGCCAGGCCCATGCTGGGCTCGTCGAGCAGCACCATCTTCGGCTCGGCCATCAGGGCGCGGCCGATGGCGCACATCTGCTGCTCGCCGCCCGAGGTGTAGGCGGCCTGGCTCGTGCGCCGCGTCTTCAGGCGCGGGAAGTAGCCGTAGACCTTGTCGAGCGTGCGCGCCACCGCGGCGCGCCCGTCGCGGCGCGTGTAGGCGCCGGTGAGCAGGTTCTCCTCGATCGTCAGGTGGGCGAAGCAGTGCCGTCCTTCCATCACCTGGATCACGCCGCGCTCGACCATCTGGGCCGGCGTCAGCCGCTCGATGCGCTCGCCGCGCAGCTCGATCGAGCCCTTGGTGACTTCGCCGCGCTCGCCGGCGAGCAGGTTGCTCACGGCGCGCAGCGTGGTGGTCTTGCCGGCGCCGTTGCCGCCGAGCAGGGCCACCACGCGGCCCTGCTGCACCTGCAGCGAGACGCCCTTGAGCACGAGGATCACGTGGTTGTAGATGACCTCGATGCCGTTGACGTTGAGGAGGACCTCGCTCATCGGCGTGCTCGCTGCCGGGGTGCTCTCGGGAGGGGCGGGCGGCTTTCAGCTCTGGCAGTCGGCCGGCGTGCGCCGCGTGAGCTTCTTCTCGGCCGCGTACTTGTCGGCCGCGGCCTTGACCAGCGGCTTGAGCATTGCGTCGTCCGGTTGCAGCCAGCCGGACGTGAAGACCCACTTGGAACCGTCCCAAGTGTGTATCCGACCCCACGAGTCACCGCGGTGGTCGGCACAGCTCGTGCTGATCGGGCGCATCACGCCGGTGAAGCCGGCAGCGTCGATCTTCTTCTGGTCGATCGCGAGGTTCTCGAGGCCCCAGCGCACCTGCTCGCCGGACATCACTTGACCCTTGCCGTAACGCTCCTGGGCGCGCTTGATCGCCTCGGTGGCCAGGAAGGCGCTCATCGCGCCGCGCATGTACAGCACCTGCCCGACTTCGTCCTTCGGGCCGGTGCCTTGTCCCTTGCCGTGCACTTCCTTCAGGATCTCCTTCACGATCTTCGAGTTGGGTTCGGCGCCATGCTGCAGCGTGATCGAGTTGTAGCCCTTGGCCGCCGCTCCGACGTCCTTGACGTCGGGTTCCGCGCCGGCCCACCACGAGCCGTACATCTTCTCGCGCGGGAAACCGGTCGCGACCGCTTCCTTGATCGCGGTTGAGTTCATCACGCCCCAGCCCCAGAGAAAGATGTAGTCGGGCCGGGCCTGCCGAATCTGCAGCCAGGTCGACTTCTGCTCGATCCCAGGCAGTACCACCGGCAGCAGCGCCAGCTCGAAGCCGTACTGCTTGGACGCTTCCTGGAGGTAGGGGATCGGCTCCTTGCCGTAGGGATGGTCGGCGTAGACCAGCGTGATCTTCTTGCCCTTGAGCTTGTCGCGGCCGCCTTCCTTGGTGGCCACGTAGTTGACCAGCATGTCCGCCGAACTCCAGTAGGTAGCCAGCAGCGGGAAATTCCACTTGAACACGCCGCCGTCGGCGCTGTCGCTGCGGCCGTAGCCGGTGGTCATCACCGGGATCTTGTCGATCGGCGCCTTCTCGGTGAGCGCAAACGTGATGCCGGTGGACAGCGGCTCGAACAGCGAGGCACCTCCGTGCTTGCCCTTCAGGCGCTCGTAGCACTCGACGCCCTTGTCGGTGGCGTAGGCGGTCTCGCACTCCTCGAAGAGGATCTTCACGCCGTTCAGACCGCCCTTGGCGTTGACGTACTTGAGGTAGTCGACATAGCCGTTGGCCCAGGGCACGCCGTTCGGCGCGAACGGGCCGGTGCGGTAGCTGAGTACCGGGATGAACTGTTCCTTGGCTTGTGCGATGGCATTGCCGGCGAGTGTGGCCAGGCCGAGCGCGGCCGCCAGGGCCAGCACCGGAAGAGAATTCGACTTCATAGCGTCTCCGAGGTGAGGTCAACGAAGGTGGCGCACTCTGCGGTGCGTTCGGGGATCAATGCGGGAACGGCCACAGCCGCAGCTTCTCCTTGCCGATCGACCACAGCCGCGCCAAGCCGTGCGGCTCGACGATCAGGAAGAAGACGATCAGCGCGCCGTAGATCATCAGCACGATGTGCGCGACCGTGGCCGTGTCGATGTGCAGGCTGACCAGTTGCCCGAGCGCCGGCAGCAGTTGGTCGAGCACGATCGGCAGGATCACGATGAACGCGGCGCCGAAGAAGCTGCCCATGATCGAACCCAGGCCGCCGATGATGATCATGAACAGCAGCTGGAACGAGCGATCGACGTTGAACGCGGCCGATTCCCACGAGCCGAGGTAGACGAAGCCCCAGAGCGCGCCTGCGACGCCGACGAAGAACGAGCTGACCGCGAACGCGGTGAGCTTGGCGTAGACCGGGCGGATGCCGATCACCGACGCCGCGATGTCCATGTCGCGCATCGCCATCCATTCGCGGCCGATGTGGCTGCGCACGAGGTTCTTGGCGACGAGCGCGAACACCACCGCGAAGCCGAGCACGAACAGATACTTGGACACCGGCGACTCGATCGGCAGCCCGAACACGTTCAGGCCCGAGACCGCGACCGAACCCGAGGTGGAGTCGTTGGACAGCCAGGCGATGCGCAGAAAGGCCCAGTCGACGAAGAACTGCGCCGCCAGCGTCGCCACCGCCAGGTACAGGCCCTTGATGCGCAACGACGGAACGCCGAACAGTACACCGACCACGGTGGCGCAGACGCCGCCGAGCAGGATCGCCGCCACCGCCGGCATGCCGTCGATGCGGATGAAGAAGTTGTAGGCCGCGTAGGCGCCCACCGCCATGAAGCCGCCGGTGCCCAGCGAGATCTGTCCGCAGTAGCCCACGAGCAGGTTCAGGCCGAGTGCGGCCAGCGCCAGGATCAGGAACGGCGTCAGGATCGCGCGCAGAAGATAGTCCGAGGCGAGCAGCGGCACGGCGACGAAGGCGGCCGCGAGCAGCAGCCCGATCACCACCCGGTCCTGCAGGATCGGGAAGATCTGCTGGTCGGCCGAGTAGCTGACCTTGAACTGACCGTTCTCTCTGTACAGCATGGGTCAGACCCCATCGATGATCTTGGCTGCGGCGCGCTGCGCTCGACTTGGTTCGGTCGAGTCGGCCTTCACCGAAATCATTGCGCGCGTCATATGCGATCGATGATCTTGTCGCCGAACAAGCCTTGCGGCCGCACCAGGAGGAACAGCAGCGCCAGCACGTAGGCGAACCAGATCTCGATGCCGCCGCCGAGCAGCGGTCCGATAAATACCTCGGACAGCTTTTCGCCCATGCCGATGATCAGTCCGCCGACGATGGCGCCCGGCACACTGGTCAGGCCGCCGAGTATCACCACCGGCAGCGCCTTCAGCGCCACCAGCGAAAGCGAGAACTGCACGCCCAGCTTGCTGCCCCAGATCACGCCGGCCACCAGCGCCACGAAGCCGGCCACGCTCCATACGATCACCCAGATGCGCGCGAGCGGGATGCCGATCGACTGCGCGGCCTGGTGGTCGTCGGCCACCGCGCGCAGCGCGCGCCCGGTCGGCGTGTACTGGAAGAACAGGGTCAGCAGGATCACCAGTGCGGCGGCGATCGCCGCCGCGTACAGATCCTCCTTGTTGACCAGCAACCCGCCCTGGAACACGCTGCCGAGCAGGAACAGCGGATCCTTGGGCAGGCCGATGTCGATCTTGTAGATGTCGCTTCCGAACAGGGTCTGGCTCGATCCGTCCATGAAGTAGGCGATGCCCAGGGTGGCCATCAGCAGCGTGATGCCTTCCTGGTTGACCAGTTTGGAGAGCACGAGGCGCTCGATCAGCCAGGCGGCGGCGACCATCATCGCCAACGCGGCGACGAAGGCCAGCGCGTTGGCGAGCAGCTTGTTGTCGAACCCGAACCAGGCCGGGAACCACTCCGAGAAGCGCGCCATCGCCAGCGCCGCCGACAGCACCATCGCGCCCTGCGCGAAGTTGAAGACGCCGCTCGCCTTGAAGATCAGCACGAAGCCGAGCGCCACCAGCGAGTACAGCATGCCCGACATCAAGCCGCCGATCACGGTCTCGAGGAAGAAGCCCATCGTCCGTCCGCCGCTCAGTGGCTGGTGCCCAGGTAGGCGCTGATCACTTCGGGGCTGGCGCGTACCTCGTCGGGCGTGCCGTCGCCGATCTTCCGGCCGTAGTCGAGCACGACGACGCGGTCGGAGATGTCCATCACCACGCTCATGTCGTGCTCGATCAGCACGACGGTGGTGCCGTACTCGTCGTTGACGTCGAGGATGAAGCGGCTCATGTCCTGCTTCTCCTCGACGTTCATGCCGGCCATCGGCTCGTCGAGCAGCAGCACCTGCGGCTCCATCGCCAGCGCACGGCCGAGGTCGACGCGCTTCTGCAGCCCGTAAGGCAGGCGCCCGACCGCGGTCTTGCGGTGGGCCTGGATCTCCAGGAAGTCGATGATCTTCTCGACGAACTCGCGGTGCTCGTTCTCCTGCTTCTCGGCGGCGCCGAACCAGGGGTTTCGCATCGCCAGCTGGAAGAGGTTGGTCTTCATCTTCAGGTTGCGGCCCGACATGATGTTGTCGAGCACGCTCATGCCCTTGAACAGGGCCAGACTCTGGAAGGTGCGCGCGACGCCCATCTCGGCGACCTGGCGCCGGTTCATGTGGCGGAAGGTGCGGCCGCGGAAGGTGACGCTGCCCTCCTGCGGCTGGTACACGCCGTTGATGACGTTGAGCATCGAGCTCTTGCCGGCGCCGTTGGGGCCGATGATGGCGCGCACCTCGTGCGCGCGCACGTCGAAGCTGATGTCCGTGAGCGCCTTCACGCCGCCGAAGGCGAGCGAGATGTTCTTCACCTCCAGGATCACTTCGCCGGCGCGGCGGCGGCCGGCGGCCGCCCCGGCCGCGGCGCCGGCCGCCGCCGGCCTGGCCTCGGCCAGCGGCTCGTGCACCGCGTTCACGCCGCCCTCCGCAGCACCGGCAGCACCTGGGCGTCGACGATGCGCAGCGTGGCCGCTACCTGGCCGCTGCGGCCGTCCTCGAACTTGACCGCGGTCTCGATGTACTGCTCGGCGAGGCCGCCGTAGAGCGCGTCGACCAGCACGCCGTACTTCTCGGCGATGAAGCCGCGCCGAACCTTGCGCGTGCGCGTGAGCTCGCCGTCGTCGGCGTCGAGCTCCTTGTGCAGCACGAGGAAGCGGCTCACCTGGCTGCCGGCCAGCCGCTCGTCCTGCGCCAGGTCGGCGTTGACCTTGTCGACGCATTCGCGCACGAGTTCGAGCACCTCGGGCTTGCCCGCCAGATCGGTGTAGCCGGCGTAGGGCAGGTTGCGCCGCTCGGCCCAGTTGCCCACCGCGTCGAAGTCGATGTTGACGAAGGCGCAGACCTTCTCGCGCTTGTCGCCGAAGGCCACCGCCTCCTTGACGAAGGGAAAGAACTTGAGCTTGTTCTCGACGTACTTGGGCGCGAACATCGCGCCGTCGTTGGCGCCGCCGACGATGCGGCCGACGTCCTTGGCGCGGTCGATGATCTTCAGGTGCCCGTGCGCGTCGACGAAGCCGGCGTCGCCGGTGTGGTACCAGCCCTCGGCGTCGAGCACCTCGGCGGTGGCCTCGGGGTTCTTGTAGTACTCCTTGAGCAGCCCGGGCGAGCGCACCAGGATCTCGCCGCTGGCGAGCAGCCGGATCTCGACGCCCTCGATCGGCACGCCCACGCTGTCGGCGTGCACCTGGTTGTCGGGCTGCAGGCAGACGAACACCGCCGTCTCGGTGCTGCCGTACAGCTGCTTGAGGTTGATGCCGATCGAGCGGTAGAAGGTGAACAGGTCGGGGCCGATGGCCTCGCCGGCGGTGTAGGCCACGCGCACGCGGTTCAGGCCCAGCGTGTTGCGCAGCGGCCCGTAGATGCAGAGGTTGCCGAGCGCGTAGTTCAGCCGCGCCAGCGCGCCCACCGGCTTGCCGTCCATCAGGTCGGGGCCGGTGCGGCGCGCCACGTCCATGAAGTGCCGGTAGAGCCAGCGCTTGAAGCGCCCCGCGTCCTCCATGCGGATCGTGACGCTGGTGAGCAGGCCCTCGAAGATGCGCGGCGGCGCGAAGTAGTAGGTGGGGCCGATCTCCTTGAGGTCGATCGTCACCGTGCCGGCGCTCTCGGGGCAGTTGACGACGTAGCCGCAGGCCAGCCACTGCGCGTAGCTGAAGATGTTCTGCCCGATCCAGGCCGGCGGCAGGTAGGCCAGCACCTCCTCCTTCTCGGTGAGGCGGTCGAACCTGGCGCCGGCCGTGGCGCGGTCGAGCAGCGAGGCGTGGCTGTGCACCACGCCCTTGGGGTTGCCGGTGGTGCCGGAGGTGAAGAACATCGCGGCCACGTCGTCGGGCTCGGCCGCGGCCACTTCGCGATCGTAGGCGCCGGGGTGTGCGCCGTCCCAGGCCTTGCCGGCTTGGAGCAGCGCGTCGAGCGAGGCCAGGCCGGGCTCGGCGTAGTGGCGCAGGCCGCGCGGATCGTCGAACCAGACATGCGCCAGCGCCGGGTGCTCGGCGCGCACCTCGAGCATCTTGTCGACCTGTTCCTGGTCTTCGACGATGGCCACGCGCACCTCGGCGTTGCGCATCGGGAACAGGTACTCGGCGGCCACCGCGTCCTGGTACAGCGGCACCGGCACGGCGCCCAGCGCCTGTGCCCCGAGCATGGCGGCATACAGGCGCGGCCGGTTCTCGCCGACCACGACGACATGGTCGCCGCGGCGCACGCCGGCGTCGGCCAGGCCGCAGGCCAGTTGCCGCGCCAGCTGCGCCAGCTCGGCCCAGGTGGTGGTCTGCCAGATGCCGTAGACCTTCTCGCGCAGCGCTGCGGCGGCCGGCCTCCTGGCGGCGTGCTCGAGCATCAGGCGCGGAAAGGTCGAGGGCACCACGGTCTCCGGGCGGCGAGGCGCGGCCCCGACGAGGCCGTCGCCTTCACACAAGCCGATTCTGGGATCGGCTTTGACGTCGGGTTGTCGTTGTGACGACAATCTCCGGGTAGTCACTGAGAGGCCTTCTACCGATGCCGACGCTGGCCTTCCCATCGGCTGCCGGTGCGCAGGGCGTACGGGCGTCGCGCTCGCGCGCGGCTCGGCCCGACGAGCTCGAAGGCATTCCCTGGCTCGCCGCGCTTACGCCCGAGGAGCGCGAACGCGTGCTGGCCGACCTGCGCGTCGTCGCCGTGCAGCCGGGCGAGCTCATCTGCCGCATCGGCCGCCCGGTGACCTACTGGTTCGGCGTGCTCGACGGCCTGCTGAAGATGAGCAACGACGCCGCCGCGATGCCGATCACCTTCACCGGCTTGCCGCCGGGCGGCTGGTTCGGCGAGGGCACGGTGCTCAAGGGCGAGCCGTACCGCTACAACATCCAGGCGCTGCGCAGGAGCCTGGTGGCGGGCATCACGGCCGCCACCTTCCACTGGCTGCTCGACCGCAGCATCGGCTTCAACCGCTTCGTGATGAACCAGCTCAACGAGCGGCTCGGCCAGTTCATCGCCGCGCGCGAGATCGACCGCATGACCGAGCCCGATGCGCGCGTCGCGCGCAGCCTGGCGGCGCTGTTCCACCCGCTGCTGTACCCGGGCGTCGGCGAACTGCTGCGCATCACGCAGCAGGAACTCGGCTACCTGGTCGGGCTGTCGCGCCAGCGCGTCAACGAGGCGCTGGCCGCGCTCGAGCGCGCCGGCCTCATCCGCGTGGAATACGGCGGCGTGCGCGTGCTCGACCTGG
>WBZR01002993.1_pt1 | contig 16248 bp, 14 predicted proteins | sample 5204231 | NCBI WGS metagenome assembly WBZR01 (sample SAMN12412403, study PRJNA552823) | activated sludge metagenome | isolation source: activated sludge from anammox sidestream of wastewater treatment plant... | place: USA: Virginia | collected 2017-08 | reverse complement strand
CATGCTTCTATGCCAAAACGCCCACCCAGCACGAGGATGGCCAGCACGACGCTCAAATTCCTGGCCGCGCTCGCGAGCGCCGGCGCGCCCGGTTTCTGCACCGCATAGAGGGCTGCAATCATGATCGTACCGGCCACCAGAAAGACCAGCGACGGCAAAACGATCCGCAGATTCTGGACCGCCAGCTCAGCCGCGGCGGTGTCCCGCGCGACTCCTCTGCCGCCCAGCCCCGTCATCAGCCGGACCAATGCTGGCGCGAACATCATCCCCGCGGCCGCCAGCAGCGCAGCGACCGCAACCGACAGCGTCAGCAGCGTGCCGGTCACACGACGGAGCTGCAACCGGCCCGCACCTCCGGCCACGACCAGACTAGCGAGCACCGGGATGAGAGCCGCTTCCAGCATGCCGCTGGAAATGAGATCGAAGATCAAGGTATTGAGATTGTCGGCAACGGTAAAGGCGGCGATACGATCACCGGTACCGAACTGCCCAGCCGCCAACTGTTCCCGTACCAGCCCCAGTGCCCGGCCGAACAGATTGCCGGCGAAGATGACGGCGGCGATGCTGGCCAGCCCCGGACCTGCCGGCACTGGCGGCTCGCCGAAGGAACCCGATTGCCCTACCTCGATCTCATCGCCGAGCGGGTCCACGGTAACGCCGCGCTAGCGAAAGCGGAGATAGACGATCAGGAACGCCAGCGCGGCAAAGAGACCGTCGGGGATGAGTTGCAAGTTCATGAACTGCTCGACACCGGGGCGCAGTTCGCGAACCGCCTCCCAGGGCAACCCAAGCCGGTTCATCAGCACCCAGCGGCTCACCACAAGTCCAACCGCGACCGCCGCCCACCCGGCAACTTGCAGATCGAGACCGCGCTTTTCGTTCGAGAGCCGCGCCATGGTCTCCGCGACACCGAATCCGAGCACCAACGTCAAGTAGAAATTCCAATCGGGGAGATAACCGAGCACGATGCCAGCGACGATCGCCACCAGGAAACCACCGAGTGCGGCTTTGGCAAGCGTTCCGGTTTCGGTACGGTAGGTCGGCAGACCACGCACCCCAGCGCAATCGGGGCAGCGCATTCCGACCGGGGTGCGCACGGCGCACTTCGGGCAAATGGGCTTGCCGCAGCGAGAACACCGCAACCCGGTCATTACATCCGGGTGGTAGCTACAAGGGACCTCGCCGGGAGTAAATTCCGGCCGATCGGAGCTAAACGTCATGGGGCATGGCGCAGTCGCGTGGTTTCATCGTCGCAAAGCATACGGCAAGCGGTCACGATTCGCGCAAGCGGTCTCGCCGCGCGCGGACCACCAGCAGCGCGAACTTCGGCAATGCCAGTTGCCGCCGCCACCGCCATGGTTCGCGAACCAACCGGTACAACCATTCCAGCCCGAGCCGCCGGATGAAACCCGGCGCCCGCGGCGCCGTGCCCGCGAGGTAGTCGAGCGCTCCCCCTACTCCGATGGCAACGCGCACCCCACATTCGGCAAGCGCCGCGCGGTTGCGCTCGATCCAGAGCACCTGCGCCGGAGCGCCATACCCAACCAGTACCACATCGGCCGCGCGTTCCTGAATACGCTCGATCGATTCGGAATCGTCCTCGGGGCCCGAACTGCCGGCGCCCCATCGCCCGACCGCTCGCAGCGGGTGCCTCCCCTGCAATGCCGCCACCGATGCCGGATTGCCCAGAAGAAAAATTCGCGGGGGTTCCGGAAAGGGTGCGTCGAAGAGCCATTCGGCAAGCTCGACGCCCGTCACCCGCGATATGCGCTCCCCGGTCAGACAACGCACCCCGAGCACGATCCCAACGCCGTCGGGCGCCGACCATTCAGTACGCCGCAGCGCCGCGGCAAAGGGGGCCGAGGTTCGCGCTCCAACCACGTATTCCGGGTTGAGGGTCGCGATGTGCAGCAAACCCGGACCGGGTTTGGCAAGCTGGTCACGGATCGACTGCTCGATCTCTGAGCGTCCCGCCAAATCCAGCGGGGCGCCCAGAAAATCACGCCGTCCAGTGTCTGGCCTAGCTGAATCCGCCACCGCCGCCACCGGATCCGCCACCGCCGAAACCGCCGCCTCCGCTGAAACCGCCCCCAAATCCACCGCCGCCGCCGAAGCCGCCACCGCGACCGGACGACGATCCCGAAGCGAACGCCGCCGCCGCAGCACCCAGCATGGCAAACAGGCTATTGCTGGAATGGCTCAGGTTGCGCGAGGCGGAATCGCTCATATCCTGCAGATCGGGGATATCGACGCCGCCGCCACCACCGGAGCTTCCCGGGCGGGAACCGCCCCAGTCGTCCGATCCGCCGAACGGGCTGTTCCCCCAAATGACGACCGGGCCACCTCCAAAGCCGCGGCCACCCGGGAGGCCACCCTCGCCAGGCACGGGTTCATACCAGCTCGGTGTCGTCGAACCGGCCGCGGCGAACTTCTTCGTGTAGTCCTCTTCCAGGCCGAATGCAATGGCATAGGGAAGATACTTCTCGAAGATCGTCTTCTTGGCGGCAATGTCCTCGTATTTGTCGATATCGGCCAGATAGGTCCGGAAGGCGCGGAATTTCGCGGCCTCTTCGGCGCCCTTCTGGGTCTTTCTCGGCATACGCGAACTAATGATGATCAGCACGACCGCCAGGCCGAAAAGCACGACCACCGGTATCCAGACCAGAGGCGCCCGAGTCGAAAAGAATGAGATTCCGACGCAGCCGAGCAGGACCGACAGCACCAGCGCACCGATGCCGATCGAACGGTAGTGACCTCGGGTCTCGTCCGGTTGGGCAACGAAGAAATCACGCGCCATCACTTCGTCGTAAAGTTGGTCCTTGATCTTGTCGAAGCTGTCCTGGAACCGCGGGGCCACCTCGCTCATCTTCACGCTCTTGCCCACGGTCAACTTGGAATCAAAGAGCGATTTGAGTAGTGTCTTCTCGAACGGCCGGAGCTGCTCCGGTACGGATTGGAGCGTGATCGAATAATCCGAACTCCCCCCGATCCCGAAAAAGCCCTCCTTGCGCGTTTCTTCCAGCTTGATCACGCCCCGATTCCCGAGATCGACCAGGGTCGCGACCACGTCCCGCTGATCCGCCGTTTCGTCCATCAAAACACCGACCGCTCCCGGCGGCAGATCGCCCGGCGGGGTCGAGAGGAACGCCGCAACCGGACCGACCTGCGGATCGCGCCCCTTCGTGTACCACAGTCCGTACAGGACGATACCGCCAACGATGGCCCCGAGCCCGCCCAGCGCCAGGAATCCCAGGTTGAAGAGGGCGCTTTGTTGTTCGTTTTCCTGCGCCTGGGCGCGCTGCTCATCGTCGCGCGTTTGCCACGATGGCGTAGCGACATCGACCAACGGTGGAAACTGGATCCGTACCGTCAGATCGTCCCCACTGCGGAGGTCCTTCGCCACCCAGGTCCAGGTCTTGTTGTCGGTAGTGGTCGGCTCGATCGGCAGATTTTCGGTACCGACCACGACCTGCGCCGGATCGACCGCCTGGGTAAGGGTGACTGTGGTGGTCGATTCGCGCACTGGCGCGGTCCGCGTCAATTCGGAGCTGACGGCAGTCCACCAGATCTGCTGGTTGGGGGGATCTTCATCGGGATAGTTGCGAACCACGCCCTCGACCAGATAGCTCAACTCGAAGGTGCGGCTGGCATCGGTCGTCGGCGCAAAACCCCAATTGATCAGGAGCTCCGACGATGTCTGCGTGACCGTATAGGTTCCCGGTGTCCGGTCGAACGAATCGACCTGCTCGTACGGTACTTTCGTGCCGTCGACGAGCTCGGCAACACGCACATTGGAAATGCCGTCGATCTTTCCGAGTGGGATATTGCGCGATCCCGCGGTGAACGGCCCATCCTGAAAATCGATGACCTGGGTTTCTGTAATCGACAATTTGCCATCGGTCAGCAGTTTGACGCCGACATCGAAACGGGCCCATTCGGCCGAGCGTGCGGCCAGCACCGCCGGGGCATGTATGGCCACGGCCATCTGCCAGATCACCAATATTGCCAATACCGCGACGATGCCGCGCACCACTCGCTTCGTCGCGCGTTCTCCGTGTAGCGAAGCTCCCATAGACGACCTCATACTCATTTCGGATTCCCATTTCATGGTCGGGATTATGGCACGGCTCGCCTTGTGAGAGGGCATCTCCGACCCCCGGAAGGCCGCTGTGGTAGTCTCCGGGATCATGGTCACTTCGCTCTTTCCCATCACCCCATCACAGACGCTTGCGATTCTCGCCGAACACGGATACCGCGCCACGCGGCCGCGACGCGACGTGGTCGAGGCGGTGCTACGGCAGACCCGTCCCTTCACCGCCGAGCAGCTCGTCCAGCTCCTGCCCGGTATCAGCCGGGCAACGGTCTATCGTACCCTGGAGATCATGGCATCGGTCGATATTCTTACCCGGTTGCTCGGATCGAACGGTCATCCCGCCTATGTGGTCGGCGAACCCGGTCACCGGCATCACCTGATCTGCTCGAACTGCGGCTATGTCGTTGCCTTCACCACGTGCCCGGTCGAATCGGCCGTCAGCGAGCTGGGACGCAGCCACGATTTCGCGATCGAAGGGCATAGTCTGGAGATCTTCGGTCTCTGCCAGCATTGCCGCTGATTGCTGGCGCGCACGACATCTTCGCGAATCCTGCAAACTGCCGAAACGGTCGATGACCACCGCGTAGTTGACACCTTGTCTCAAAAACGCTAGGCTCCCGCGAGCGGTCTGGCGAGCACGCCGGCCGCGGCATCGAGGAGACAACTGGCACGTGCAGCATTCGTTCGACCGGCGGTTCTTTCTGTCCGGTCTCGCCGGTCTGGCCATTTCGTTCACCGGACGGCGCATACCCACCGCAAGAGCGTCCGGCGCGACTCCGTTTCCGCCGTTCGGTTCACCCGTCGCTCTCCCAACCGCCGCACCGAGATCGGACGGTCCCCTGCGGGTGGTGGCCTCGACCACGATTCTGGCCGATCTCGCCCACCAGATCGGGGGCGATCGGGCGGAGGTGCGATCATTGCTGCCTGCGAATGTCGATCCGCACGATTACGAGCCTTCCCCATCGGATGTGATCGCAATCGAAGAAGCCGACCTCGTGATTCTGCATGGCCTCCATCTCGATACCTGGGTCGATCCGCTCGTGGAAGCGTCGATGACCAAGGCGCCTGTAATCGTGGCGACAGCGGGCATTCCTACACTCGGAACCGACGATAAGCAATTCGGTGAAGGAGACCCGCATGTCTGGTTCGATCCAACCCGGGTCGAGACGATGGTAACCACTATCGAAGCAGCGCTTGCCAATGTCGATCCGGATGGAGCGTCCGCCTACCAGGCGCGGCGAGACGCGTATGTGGCGGAACTCGCAGCGCTCGATACCGAGATCGCGGCGCGCATCGAGCTGATTCCCGCCGAGCGGCGCGTATTGGTGACCAACCACGACGCGCTCGCCTATTACGCCGATCGCTATGGACTGACGATCGTCGGAACGGTGATCCCGGGTCTGGATTCACGCACGGAACCCTCGGCCAAAGAAATCGCCAACCTGATCGAGCAGATTCAGGAATCGGGAGTGCGGGTCGTCTTCGCGGAAAACACGGTCAGTCCGGTGTTGGCCGATGCCCTGGCCAGCGATGCCGGGATCCGGGTTGCACCCGAGCTCTATACCGACAGTCTGGGCGAACCCGGTTCGGGAGCCGACACCTATATCGGGTTGATGCAGACCGACACCAAGACCATCGTCGAGAACCTCCGCGCATGAATCGACGCCCCCTGAACGATACGAACCACCGCGGCATTCGCATCGAAACGCACGGTTTGAGTGTGCATTTCGAAGACCGGCCTGCTCTAAGCGGCATCGATCTCGCCCTGCATCCTGGCGAGATCGTGGCGTTGGTTGGTCCAAACGGCGCCGGCAAGAGCACCTTGATGCGCGTGCTGGCCGGGATCCTGGAACCCTCGCATGGACATGTTGCGATCGATGGTCAGGAATCGCACGGTCCGAACCCGTGCATCATCTATGTTCCGCAACGTTCGGCGGTCGATTGGTCGTTTCCCATCGATGTCACCGGCGTGGTGATGCTGGCCCGGCGGAATGCCCGCAGCCGCTTACTGCCATACAACTCCGCGGACCGGCAGGCGGCGCTGGAGGCCCTGAAGGCGGTCGATATGGACCGCCACGCCTCGGTACAGATCAGCCGCCTGTCCGGCGGACAGCAACAGCGGGTGTTCCTGGCCCGGGCGCTGGTGCAGGACGGCGACGTCTATCTGCTGGACGAGCCATTTACCGGGGTGGACATTCCGACCCAGGAGATCGTGGTCGACGTGCTGCACGATCTGGCCGCGCACGGCAAAACGATCGTCTATGCCACCCACGATCTTTACCAGGCCTTCCACTCCTCCGGCCGAGTGGTGCTGCTCAACCGCCGGATCATCGCCGATGGACCGCCCGCGGATGTCGCCACCGAGGAAAACCTGCGCGCGACCTTTGGCGGGCGCTCGTCGATCTTCGATCTGCTCGATCTCCGTCAGGAGATGCTGACCCGATGAACTGGCTGACCCAACCGTGGGAACACCCGTTCATGCAAAACGCCTTTCTGGCAGCCATGCTGGTCGGGCTGATTTGCGGGGTCATCGGCGTCTTCGTGGTGTTGAAGGGTCTCGCGTTCATGGGCGACGCGCTCTCGCACGCCATCTTCCCTGGGATTGTGATCGCCTATCTCTGGGGGGCGAACTATCTGATCGGCGCACTCGTTGCGGCCATCATCGTTTCGTTCCTCATCGGACTGGCCAGTAGCCACACCCGTATCAAGAATGACACCGCGATCGGCGTGTTCTTCGCCGGCGCCTTTGCTCTGGGGATTGCGTTGATTTCCACCCAGCGCACCTACACTCGGGATCTCACCTCGTTTCTCATCGGTTCGATTCTGGGCGTTTCCCGGAATGATCTTTATCTGACCGCGGCAGTGGGCGGAATCGTGCTGCTGGTGGTGGCGCTGACCCGCCGGGAGTTGACCTCGATCGCCTTCGATCCGGTCTTTTCCCGGGCCGATGGGATCGATGTGCGCTTCTACGAACAGCTCTTTTTCGTGATGCTTTCGCTGGCGATTGTCGTTTCCCTGCAAACCGTGGGCAATATCCTGGTGCTTGCCCTGCTGGTGACGCCGGCGGCCACCGCGCGATTGTTGACCGACCGACTGGTGCCGATGATCGGGATTTCGGCAGTTCTGGGAACCGCGTCCGGATTGATCGGTCTCTACTTTTCCTACCATTGGGCGCTCGCCAGCGGCGCCAGCGTGGTGCTGGTAGCGACCGCGTTCTTTCTCGCGGCCTACCTCTTCGCGCCCCAGACCGGTACGGTTACCAACTACATCCGCAAGCGGATGCACTACCCCCATCCTGAACGCGATGCGTTTCCGGTTCCCTGACGAACGAGAACCCGAGGTCGGATCACGGCCCCAGGTTCTCTATGCGGGCGATCGAATACGCCGGGTTGGCTACCAGTGCACCTCGACGCGCATGCCGACGGTCGCGAAATCGAAAACCGTCGCGGCCGCTCCCAGATCGAGCGCGATGCACCCGCCCGTCGCTCCCGCGCCATTCGGCAGCACATTGCCCGCGGCATCGAGCGAATAGCTGTGGAACCCATTGGAACGCTCCGGATCGAATCCCACCCAGTATTCGATATAGGTCTGGCCCCAATCGGTCCACGAAATCGGCGCGTATTTCGAATAGACATAGTGAGTGCCGATCGCGGTGGAAAAGAACCCGTAGCTGGAGCTATCCCAGCCGATTGCTCCCCAATAGGACGCAATGGCGTAGTCGCCCTCGTACAAGGTCACCATCTGCGATGACCGGTTGAAATCGATCCAGCGCTCGGCACTGGCACTGACCGAAGTCTGGCCACCGGACGCCCAGCCGGCCACACCATCGACCGCCAGATAGCCGCCGTACGCCCAGCCGGTAAGCCCCTGGTACGCGACCTGGTACCAGCCACCCTCGGTCGGTCCGTCGAGGATCGAGACGTATTCACCTTGCCACATGAGATCGAGAATCGACGCGCCCGTGTCCGGGGCGCTCCGAAGATTGAGTACATCGGTATCGATATAGCCATCGGACGCGGCTGCAACGTGCGCCGACGGTGTCAGTAGCGCCAGAACTGCCAGCAACGCAATTCCAGCCAGTGCCAGATGCATCCAGCGTCGCGGGGCCGAGCATTCGGCAGCGCTGCGCGCATCGGACGTTCCCTGCGGAACGAACATGAGTTGATCCCCTCCCTCGTTGTTCGATGGGGTAAAGCGAGTGCGGGCCGGCGCACGCGACCTGCGTGGCACTGCAATGCCACGATATCGGTCGTGCATCCGCTCGGGTATGCCCCGTCGGTCCCAGGACCCATCCAGCCAATGTGGGCGATTTGCCCGAATGTCACACACCGTTCGGCGCGGACTTCAGAGCATCACCGTCTATCGACCGGAGATTCATCCAGCGGTGAATCTCACTGGCTGGTCCCGGGTTGGTTCGATCCTCCTTTCCACGAAGCGGCGGCCCGGCCACGGTTAGCCAACCGTGCCATACCGGGCCGCCACAGGGCCGCTACGATCGGGCCGTATGGTATCACTCGTGCGCAGCGTCCACGAACCGGTCGGGTGGTTCGAGCGGCCACCGGGACGCATGCATATCGAAAACCGCCTGAAGCGCTGCCGCGGCATCGAGACCGATCCACGCATTGGAGGGAATCGAGCCATCGTAGTCGCCATAGGGTTCGATGAGCGGCACCGGTCCTTCGCCCGCGCCAACCAGGGTTTCGGCGATTGCAGCGGAACAATAGGGCGCATAGGCCGGCGCATAACCGCCTTCCTGCGCGACGACGAGTCGCCCCTGGCACACCCGTTCGGCAAGATCGCGCATGGCGGTCGCCATAAACCGGTAGGCGCTGGTGGTCAGCGTCATCCGGGCCAGCGGATCGGCCACGCTGGCATCCTGCCCGGCCGAGACGAAGATCAGCTCGGGCTCGAAAGCCTCCAGGACAGGCACGACGATTCTTTCGAAGACCGCCCGATACGTCGCATTACCACTGCCAGCGGGAAGCGGGATATTCACTGTCGATCCTTCACCCGGACCGCTGCCAATCTGGTCGACCGCCCCCCAACCGCTCGGATAGAGCGAGTCCTGATGTACTGAAATGAAGAGCACGTCAGGATCCGCCGCGAATGCCGTCTGGGTGCCATTGCCATGGTGGACATCCCAATCGACGATGGCAATCTTGCGGATTCCATGAGCAGCCTGCGCATGTCGCGCGGCAATGACCACATTATTGAAAACGCAAAAACCCATCCCCTGATCGGGCATGGCATGGTGACCCGGCGGGCGCACGAGCGCATAACACTGCCGCACGCTACCGGCGCAGATCGCATCGACGGCCGCCATCACTCCACCCGCCGAAAGCCGGGCAACGCGCAGTCCACCCGGGCCCATCGGAGCGCCGGAGCCGGTATCGCCGCCAGTCTTGTCGAGCACCGCCAACCGATCGAGATAGTCCCGCGTGTGAAAGCGCAGCAGCGCCTCATCATCGGCCGTATACGGTTCGATGCGGGTCATACGATCGGTGATACCCGCGAGATCCATGAGCTGCTTGGCGCGACCGATCAGCTCGGGACTCGAAGGATGCGCGACCGGCTTGGAAAACGGATAGGGCGTGCGATCCTCGATCAGGGAAAGACCGGTATCGTGTGTCAGGAACCGATCATCGAACACCAAACCAATCGAACGGGGGACTGCCGACATCGCTGTTCCTTTCGTGGGTACGAGAGATGCCGCTGGCGATGGCCAGCGGCATTGACATGATCGATTCAGATCTGTGTAATCGCTACGCCGGGTAAACCGCCAGCGCCATACCGTCCAGCACACTCCACATGGCGTTGAATGTGCCCCAATCGTAGAACCGGTAGGTTCCCGTCCCCGGATCGGAGAGATAGATGCCGTCACTATCGTAGCCATAGGCCACCATCACGTGCATCCCCGGAACCAGGGTGAACGACTGGCCATCATAGTCGGTGCGGAAACTCTGGTCGCCCCACATCGCCATCCAGACGACCACCGGCCAGCCATTGTCGAGCCGGCTGGTCAGCGTTGAATCGTCACCGACACCATAGAAGGCCTCACCGACATATCCGAACTGGGCCAGCGCCCAGGAGAGCGGTTGCGCGTAGACACCATAATCGTCGGTATTGCCCCAGCTGCCATTGATATTTCCGCGGTACCCGAGATGCGGGTTCGGCGAAAGCCCCACCGCATCACCAACGGCATATTCCGAAACCGGATTCGAGAATGCGCTGGTCGCGATATGAATGGCGGCAAATTCGCAGGAGAGATTGCGCTGCTGCTGGTAGGTCGGCACATAGACCTTGGCGCCCGCGCCGGTGCCGGTCATGCCGGTGCGGCTGGCGGCTTCCGACGTGTTCGCGGTCGCGCCCGGGACCACCGTAATCGTTCCCGAAGTGCTGATCGACTTCGGACCTCCACAACCATCGGCGCTGCCAACGATGGAAGCGCCGGTCAGATAATTGCCACCCAGGTTGATATCGAGCCAGTAGCCGACTCCAGCGGAAATATCCGAGGTATCGACCGTCAGGAAGCTGATCCCAGCGTCATTGGTGACTCCATAGTCTGCCGCAAGCAGATTGGTATCGAGATGCAGGGCGAGCTCGATTTCGACCCCCGCCACTGGAGCACCACCCGACCGCACCTCGACCGAAACGTCGATCGCGCAACCGGGTGACGGCGTCACCGTCGAAAGCTCGATCCAGGAATCCACATTCCGCGAATCGGCCAATGCGGGGGTTGGCATAACCGCGCCGGACATACCAACCATGGCCAAAACGACCGCTACGACCAGCAGGAATCGCCTCATTCGATGCACCCCAAGCCTTCCCTTAGCTTTCGCGCACCCCTTGCGCGAGGATTGGATCGACACATCGTGACACGAGCGGGAATGCCTGATGTGTGAGACCATGACAGCGGAAGGCAACCAGCGAGGGCTGCCAATTATCATGGCCGTATCGGCCTAGAATAGCACAGGCATTTCGGGGATTCAGAAACCAGTTCGGGAGTCCCGATACTCGAGATCAGAAGGAAGCAGTCCGATTCATCTGATTTTCTTTCATCCGCTGTGTTTCCGGAATCGGTTGCTCTTCGGTTTTTGCTAGAATTTACAGCCGTGGACGATTTTCGAGCCATCGCGTTTTCACGCGCATAAAAGGGCATCAGAGGGTAACCGAGCGACCGTACATGAATAGACCGGGAGACAATGACGGAATGCCGCGAAGTGTGACTCCGACCGACCGAGCCATCATCCGTCTCTTGCAGAAGAACTCACGCGCATCCTATGCGGAGCTGAGTCGAAAAACAGGAATACCCGAATCGACGATTCGTCGTCGGATGGAGCGCCTGCAGGAAGTCGGCGTCATCGAGTTTTCGATGGTGGCCGATCCGGCCAAACTAGGCTACCAGCTACGCGCCATCATCGGCATCAAGCTCGATGTGCGGGAGCTCGAACGTATCGCGGCACTCCTTTCCGAAATGGAAGAAGTGGCCTTCGCCGCCTTCGTCACCGGTAGCTTCGACGTCATCATCCAGGTGATCGTCGAACATCAGGAGGGGCTGGTGCAGTTGCTGCAGCGTCTGGCTGCCATCGAAGGGGTACGTTCTACGGAAACGTTCGTGATGCCGTGGATCATCAAACCCACCACAGCCTGGATCTTGCCCAAGACCCAATACGATATTCCGCAACCGCGTCGCAAACGCGAACCGGATCTGGATGAAAACGGGAACGTGATCCCGCGCAAGCGCGGTCGCCCCCGGCGCAATCCCATTTCATAGTCCGCCTTCTGAGTGCTACGGCGCGTTCTGCACCGAAGCGCCAGTGCAAAACGCCATCGTCCGTTGGGACGATGGCGTTTTGTGTTTCCCCTGCCGGTCGAACATCCGCGGGCAGCGACGACTACGCGCCGTTTCGGTCACCGATGGAATAGGCGACGATAATCAGGACGAGCGCGATCACATTAGCCACGAACGCAACCATGCGCGCTCGCCGCGGATCGGGCTCCTGCGCCGCCATCATATGCTCCGCGCCCACTGGAACGATCGCAACCAGCGCGATGATGTAGTGGATGGCCTTCATCTTGTGATCGCTACCGAGCAGTGCGAACCCGATCACATACTGGATCAGCAGCAACCCAGCCGCAGCGAAGGAAAGCCCGCGTGCCCAGCTCATTTCCGAACCGCGAAATGCCCGCAATCCATTCACAATGGTGAGCAAGAGAAAGGCGGCGAGCGTCGCCAGCCCGATGATCATGTGAAGATTGACCAATTTCCGGTACTCCTTTGCTGACACGGGGCCCAGACAGCCCATTCGTTCCCAGCGGTAATTCTTGTTGCTGCCACCAGAAGGTGCAACCCATTCGATTCGAAATGGATAGGCCGGCTCCTGCGCGCGCACGACCGCATCGGGCGATTTCCCGAACCGCACCACTCCCCGCCCGGCGATTCTCCGGCGGCTGCGCCGCCCTGCCTTTGTATACTGTCGACCATGGGATCGATCGCGCCGGTGCCTGGGGCGATCTCATTAGTGACGCGCCTTGCAGAGTCGAAGGGAGAGCGGACCAGAATGACACAGACATATGAAGGCCACGAGGCTATCGAGGCGCTGCTTGCCGAACACCGCGTCTTTCCACCTTCACCGGAATTCGTCGCGCAGGCCAATGTCAACGATCCGGCCATCTACACCGAGGCTGCCGAGGATCTCGAAGGCTTCTGGGCCGAAGAAGGCAAGAAGCTCGATTGGTTCGAGCCGTGGGATACCGTCCTCGACTGGCAACTCCCGTACGCCAAATGGTACGAGGGCGGCAAGATCAATGTTTCCTATAACTGCCTCGACCGCCATGTCAAAGCTGGCAAGGGCGACCGGGTGGCGTACTACTGGGAAGGCGAACCGGGCGATACCCGCACCATTACCTATAAAGAACTACTCGACGATGTCTCTCAATGCGCCAACGCGCTGAAGGAACTCGGTGTCGGTCGCGGCGACCGTGTCGCCATCTATATGCCAATGATTCCGGAGCTGGCCGTGGCCATGCTCGCCTGCACCCGCATCGGCGCTCCCCACACGGTCGTCTTCGGCGGATTCTCCGCGCAATCATTGATCGACCGCATCAACGATGCCCAGGCCAAGGTCGTCATCACTGCTGACGGCGGCTACCGTCGCGGCGCTCCTTCGGGACTGAAGGTGAATGTCGATGAGGCGTTGCCGTCGACACCGTCGATCGAAAAGAGTCTGGTCGTCCGCCGCACCGGCCAACCGGTGGAATGGACCGAAGACCGTGATGTCTGGTGGCACGAGATCGTCCCGCGCCAATCGACCGACTGCCCGCCGGAGCATATGGACAGCGAAGATATGCTCTATCTGCTCTATACCTCGGGCACCACGGCCAAACCGAAGGGCATCCTGCACACCACCGCCGGATACCTGGCGGGCGTTGCCACCACCCATCGCATGGTCTTCGACCTGAAGGACGACGATGTCTATTGGGCGGCCGCCGATATCGGCTGGGTCACTGGCCATTCCTACATCGTCTACGCTCCGCTGGCCAACTGCGCCACCAGCATCATCTACGAAGGCACACCGGACTATCCCTCCTGGGATCGCTGGTGGTCGATCGTGGAGAAATACAAGGTCACGCTGCTCTATTGCGCACCCACCGCCATCCGCGCGCATATGAAACAGGGAGCGCACTTCGCCCAGGCGCACGACCTCTCGTCCCTGCGCCTGATCGGATCGGTCGGCGAGCCGATCAACCCCGAAGCCTGGATCTGGTATCACAAATTCATCGGTGGTGAGCGCTGCCCGGTGGTCGATACCTGGTGGCAAACCGAGACCGGCATGATCATGATCACGCCGCTTCCCGGCATCACCGTCACCAAACCCGGGTCCGCTACCTTCCCCTTCCCGGGCGTCGATGCCGATGTGTTCGATCACAGCGGCAATTCGGTTCCGGTCGGCGGTGGCTATCTGGTCATCAAAAAGCCTTGGCCGGCCATGCTCCGCGGTATCTATGGGGACCCGGAACGATATGAAAAGACCTATTGGGCGCGTTTTCCGGGCAATTACTTCCCCGGCGATGGCGCCAAGCGCGATGACGACGGCTACTTCTGGTTGCTGGGCCGCGTCGACGACGTGATGAATGTTTCCGGTCACCGGCTCAGCACCACCGAGATCGAAAGCGCGCTCGTGTCCCACCCGGCCGTGGCCGAGGCCGCCGTGGTCGGTATCCAGGACGACCTGACTGGCGAAGCGATCTTCTCGTTCGTCATCCTCAAATCGGGCGTCGATGGCACCTCTGACCTGGGAGTCGAACTGCGCCAGCATGTCGCCAAGGTCATCGGACCGATTGCGCGGCCCAAATCGCTGATGTTCACCCCGGATCTGCCAAAAACCCGCAGCGGCAAGATCATGCGGCGCTTGCTGCGCGATATCGCGCAGAACCGGCCGCTAGGCGATACCACCACCCTTGCCGACACCACGGTTGTCGAAACGATCCGAACCTCGTCGTTCGCCGCCGGCGACGACGAATGAGCCTCGCGCCGGGAATCGAAACAACCGCCGCGGCGGAACGCTTTCTTCCCGGCGCGGCGATCGAACCGGTCGATGGCCGGTCGTGGCTGCTTTCGGCCACGACCGGCGACCGCCGCTTCAGCGTCCGGCAACTGGATCCCCGGTTGCCGGCGGCTCGTATCGATATCGTCCAGGAATTCCTGAAACAACCGGAATTGCGGGCGGCCACGTCGCTCATCGCCTCCGACCGAGTGGGCACCGCATCCTTCGATGCCCGCGTGTGGGTGGATGGAGCGACCGCCGGCGCCGCGATTCCCGCAGCCGACTGGCGCACCTTGCACCTGCCCGCTTCGGTCGAAGCAACCACGCTCGGCAGCATCGCGCGGGCGCTGGGCGAATTCCATCGCAGCGGCACATCCACCTCTCTGCTGGCGCGGGCGCCCAGGTTTCGGGTCAAAGATATGCTCACCCAGGTACGCCGCACCCTCGAGCTTGACGAACGAGCCCTCGGCGCCGAGATTCGCAAGGAATCGAAAGCACGCCGCTGGCTGACAACGAGTCGCGTACTCCTTGCCAATGCTGAAAGCAACCTCGAGCGCGCCGAATTCCTGCGCGATGAACCTCTCGTGATGGCGCATCTCGATCTCTGGGGGAGTCACATCGTCTCCGAATCGACCAGCGGTCCCGTCTTTCTCGACTGTGCAACCGTTTCCGCGGCTCCGGCCGTGGTCGATCTGGCGCAGTTTCTGGCACGCAATGGCGCCTGGTCGGACGACCGGGTCGAACTCGCGCTCAATGCCTATACCGAAACCAACCCGATTCCGCCACTCCAGCGCCGGGTGCTCCCCTGGCTCACGGCGCTCGACGCTATCGCCAGTTGCGGGAACCTGCTCGTGCGCGCGCACGACGAACGGCGACCGCTCTCCGAAAACGATCGCCGAACGGTGCTTGTCGCGGCAGACCAGCAGGTGGATCTGCTACAGGGACTCGCCTCGGTGTTCGTGCCCCCACCCCCGCGCCAGCACCGGCGCCCAAACCGCCTCTCTGGCCGATCATGAGCCGTAGCGTCGCCATTTATGGCGGCCGGCCCTCGGGAACAAGATTGCCATAAAGAGGCGACGCTACAGGGATCGCGAGTGGGACGCAATGTGGCTATGCTGGTGTTCATGAAGGCTGCGGGCCACTGACGGCGTGTGAGACGCCCATTGCCCGATCGACACCCGCTGGTAGAGCCGTACGATCGGCTATGCTCGAGAACGCCATTCAACCCAATTGGTGCAGCAACGAACCAGCCACACTGCCGAGCACGAGCAAGAACAGCACGATCAGCGCGAATCCGACGAAGACGATAAAGAGGCTGCTGGTGGCCTGACGGTCGCTTTGTTTGCGCATCTTCCGCTGCTCGGCCTTCTGCAAATCACGCAACCACGCATAGATATCGTCATCGGCGCTCGCCCCGCCGAGGCCTTCTGCATAGCGGCCCATGATCTGGTCCTGCACCATCGTGGCCTTGAGCTGCTGGTCGTACTGGGCTTTCGATTCGGGTTTGGACAGGATCCGGTACGACTCATTGAGCAACCGGCACTGTTCTTCCGCTTTCCCACGCAGCTCCGGCGCCAGCTTGTCAGGGTGACAGCGTTTCATCATTCC
>WBZR01002991.1_pt1 | contig 16260 bp, 12 predicted proteins | sample 5204231 | NCBI WGS metagenome assembly WBZR01 (sample SAMN12412403, study PRJNA552823) | activated sludge metagenome | isolation source: activated sludge from anammox sidestream of wastewater treatment plant... | place: USA: Virginia | collected 2017-08 | reverse complement strand
CCGCAGCTTGTGCGACAAGGACACGGATCGATCGTGTGGAATAATGATTTGCGTGCTGCCTCTGGGCCTACACAGAGACTGAAAGTGTAGTCACGGCGAGTGCTACTAGAATTTGTAATGGAAGCAGCCATCGAAAATTCATCGGGGTCTCCTTTCAGGGTGTCTGAATTCTGAGATTCTTGCCGATGCCTTCCGCCGGATCAGGTAGGTCCAGCGTGGCAACTGCGGTTCCTAAAGAAGGTGTGATCAACGCCTCAAACGCAACGTCTTCATCAGATCGAAGATCTTGATCTCGCCCATACCTTCCCGCTTCGCGCAGGAACACATCGATGCATCCGCGCCGTATCCAACCCCTACCTGGGCGATCTCGCGCATAGGCCGGCGCAACGCCAACTGCGAATTCGTCACAGCACGGTGACGGTGAGTTCTCTGCGAGTGTCTCGGTCTGAACAGGGCACAGCCTAAACGTCGCTTGATGCTGCAAAAGCTTATCAGATACATCACCATTTCGCGCTTCGGCGCCGGCCGTCCTACTTTCTTGGACAGCCTCCTGCAGAATGGTTCTTTCTCCAGGCACATCTCGGAGACCTGCTGCTTCCACCCCGCACTCTCGTCCTGCGCCTGCTTCCACTCCTGCGCATGGTTAGGTTGCAGCCCGAACTTGAGCTTATTCGAGCAGTAGAACGTCTGCCCCGGAATGCGAAGCTGGCATACTAGACCCCTCACGGATGTGCTGAATTCCGACTGCTTGAGCACCGCCACGATTCTCTCGACCGAAAACAGACCCTTCCTCACAATAAGGCCCTCGTTCTCGCGAAGGGCGGTCTGCTGAAAAATAAATGCTCAGCGTCGCACGGGATTCCAGATACACATCAAATTCACTGTCTACTGATATTTGCCTCTCTAAAGAACTGCGACCAACGCATCGCCTCAGCCTTTAGCAGGCTATCAGTATTCTCCGGAGAGGTTGGCTCCGAGACAATTGCGCCAACGGCCTCAAGCCGATTCCGCACCTCTGGATCACGGATTGCCTTATTGAATTCTTGGTTCAACCTTTCCACTACGGGACGAGGCGTTTTCGCAGGTACTACGATTGCATACCATGAGACGACTTGAGCATCCGGAAATCCGGCTTCAGCGAACGTGGGTGTATCCGGTAATTCCACAACACGTTTTGGCGCTGCAACGGCCAAAGGTCTCAACAAACCTTTGCTTATTAAGGGGTTGGCGATCGACAACGGCGACATTGTGAACGAAAGACGCCCACTAATTAGGTCCGGAATACCGAGTGGTATGCCCTTATATGGAATAGGGACAAGGTCAATTCCTGCTGTCTTCTTCAACATCTCGGTATTAAGATGCATCGAAGTTCCGATTCCTGGCATGAGGTAATTTACCTCGCCCGGGCGCTGTCGAACATGTTCGACAAATTCCTTCAGCGTGTTAACGGGCATTGCCGCTGGCACCAATGCGACAACAGGGGCCGTTGCAAGTATAGCGACCCCTTTGAAATCCCCTACCGGATCATAGTTCGCAGCACTTGAGAGACTTGGGTTAGTCACATGACTAAGAGTTGCTAGGAGCGCCGTGTAACCATCTGGTGCGCTATTAGCGACAAGAGTGGCGCCGAGTGAACCTCCGGCACCCGGTTTCACTTCAACAACCATTGGGTTTCCCCAGTTCCTGCCAATCCGCTCTGCGATGATGCGTGCAAATGCGTCGGGTGTACCGCCCGCCGGAAATGGAACGATTACACTGACGGGTCGAGTCGGGTACTCTTCAGCATGTACACCCGCTGTCATAACACCGGACAGGGCAACGCAACACGCAGCCATAATTTTGGGGACCATTTGCTCCTCCTTTGCTTTGATGTCACATGGGCAAATTATTCATCGAAGATCAAGCTGGATACGACTGTGCACTTGTCTGCACGGTGACGAGTTGCAGGTCAGTGAACTCGGCAATCGCCGCTTTTCCGCCGAACCGACCGAATCCACTAGCCTTAATGCCACCGAACGGCAACTGCGGTTCCCCGCTCACGGTAGCTCCGTTGATGTGACATACGCCGGCGGCCAGTCTCTGCGCGACGGTCAGCGTACGACTGAGGTCACGACCGAAGACTGCAGCCACCAATCCGTACTCGGTGTCGTTAGCGACGGTCACCGCCTGATCCGTGTCACGCACACGCACGATAGCGGCAACAGGGCCAAATGATTCTTCCTCATACACACGCATTCCGGGTTTAACCCTATCTAGGACGATTGGAGTTAGGAAAGCACCTTCAACATGCAGGGGGGTATGTAGCACTGCACCCTTATCAACCGCGTCGTGTACCAACCCCTCAATACGCTTTGCGGCTTCGCAACTGATTAAAGGTACGAGCGGGCCTCGAGAATCCGATGTATCGGGCGTCCGCAAGGTAGCGACCTTAGTAGTGAGGTGACAAACGAAATCGTCAGCGACTGCCTCATCGACAACGATGCGCTCGGTCGACATGCAGATCTGACCTTGATTACCAAATGCACCGAAGGCTGCAGCCGACACGGCTTGCTCAAGGTCTGCATCTGCAAGCACGATTAGCGATGATTTACCGCCAAGTTCTAGTACTGCGGGCTTCAGATGGCGCCCTGCTAACTCGCCGACAATACGACCAACTCGCGTGGAACCTGTGAAATTCACGCGGCGCACTGCAGGATGCGTAATCAATGCCTCCACAATTCCTGGGGCCATCTGCGCCTCATGTGTGACGACGTTAACGACTCCGTCTGGGAAACCCGAATCACGGAACAGCTCACCGATCATCCAGTGCGTTCCTGGGCAAAGTTCGGAGGCTTTGAGTACCACGGTATTTCCGCAGACGAGCGGGGTTGCGATCGCGCGTATGCCCAAGAGCAGTGGCGCATTCCAGGGTGCCATACCAAGGACCACCCCAGCCGGTCGCCGCACCGCTAACGCGATCCGTCCGGGTATATCAGACGGAATTACCTCACCAGTGATCTGGGTTGCGAGCGCCGCGACCTCCCGCAGCATGCCTACGGCACCCATCACATTGTGTTTTGCCCAGCTTGCGGCAATGGCAGTCTCGTCGAGCATCGCCTGCATGAAGACGTCGGCTCGCTTATAGAGTAGGTCGATGGCACACTGAAACTTAGCGCGACGGTCATTCGGAGTCATAACCGACCATGCCGGAAATGCTGCCGCTGCTGCATCAGCAGCGGCACGGGCGGCCGCGATGTTGGCGGCCACGGCACGTGTGACCACTGCTCCGGTAATTGGACTGCGCCGCTCGAAAAGTGGGGCCGACGTCGTATCGGAGCAGGTAGTCTCGACCATTTTTGATCCTCGTGAGGAAAAGTGTCCTCTCACAGGTGCGCGACCCGCACATGAAGGACGGCCGAACGACCACGATCGAGTGCCGTAAGACACCGGACAATGGCTGGCTCAACCTCATCCGGCTCGATAAGTTGCTCGCCGTACGCACCCGCCGCCTCAGCAATGCGCGCAAAGTTTGGGTCTGGAGCAAGCTCCGACTGAAAGACATTCGATCTTCGAGCGTCACCGTCTGGATACATACGTAATGTCGCTTCCTTAACCGCCGCCCAGCCACCGTTATCCAGTACGATGCTGAAGATAGGGAGGCCGTACTGACGAGACACTGCGTATAGTGAACTGGGATTGCCGAAATAAAAGCTACCGTCACCGACTACATGGAGGACACGGCGATGGCGTTGCGCAAGCTTGTAGCCAAGCGCCATGCCTCCCGAGTACCCGAGTCCGCCTCCTGACAAACCCAGCAGAGTGCCAGGTCGTGTACGATGTATTTGCTCGAATACCACAGGTGCGTTACGGATAGCTTCATTGATAACAACATCCTCGATGTTTATCGCCCGCCCAAGTGCGGCACAGATGTAGTGCGGATTCAGCGCACCGGGCACGCCAGGATGACGAGCCATCTCGGCAATAACACGGATGTGTTCCGCGCGCATGGTAGCCATCTTCTCGACACGTCGCGCCGCTCTTGCTGTGAACGCCGGGGTGGCCAACCCTTGTACTGCGTCGATGAGAGCAGTCAACCACTCCGCGCTATCGCCCTCGATCCGCAGATCGGTTGCGAAGTTCCACATTGGAAGGTTCTGCTTAATTGCATCGACGTCTATTTGTACCCAAAAAGCATCAGGGTTCACGCGGGTAGTCTTGGGCACCCATGGGACGTCAACATCGACTAATAGTCCGAAGTCAGCTGTCTCCGCAAACTGCGATGGTTGGTAACCACCGAAGCATGGTGAGTCTCGTGAAATATTTAGGTGCACAGTGTTGAACTCACACACCCGAACACCAGCTAGCTGTGCCAGACGATCAATGAGACCTGGTGTAGAAGTCTGCCGACCAGCGTACGCAGTAACGAGCAGTGGCTCGTTAGCCGCCACTAGGCGCCTCGCAACATTCTCCACCACCTCGCGGACTACTCCGCTACGTTTAACTGCGCTGTGACGTCCTGGAGAATACGGCCGGGCCCGTGCATAATCGCACTCGCTCGCCAGGATTTCCCGAGGCAGCATCAGGTAGGCTGGACCCATCGAATCGCTATGCATCACTGAGCACGCCCGTGCAATGACCTCCTTTGTGATCTCGCCGGCGGGCAACGTATACTCCCATTTGACATATGGCCGCACCAAACTGCCCTGGTCAAATGGCTCCTGGATAAAATGCACGTAGGTATCACGCCCTCCAAGCAGCTCGTTATAGCTTGAGAATGGCGCACGCCCCGCCATCAGCAGCACCGGCAGGCGAGCACGGAATAGGTTATGCATCGCACTTGCCGCATTGGCGGTACCCACATCTACATGCACCGCCACCGCCTGTCCGCGTCCAGTGGCTGCGGCGTAGCCCCCGGCCATGTGTACTGCGGTGTTCTCATGAGGGCACAAGACCACCTGAGGCGAGGCGCGATCTTCCTGATGCCAGCGTGCCAGTTCTTCGATAAGCGGGACATGGTCAGTGCCAAGATTGCCGAAGATGTACTCGATGCCCTGCTCAAGCAAGGCCTCAAGTAGAATGTGGGCTGCACTGCGACGTTGATGAGTGACAGTGCTCATAGTCTGCTTGCCAAATTCTTAGTGCGTCGCCAAAAAATAGAAGAAGTCCCTTGCTCAGCGTCTTTTATCTTTTCGGTCATATCCGGCTACACGGTAGTTGCCGCGGCGACGCGCGGACTTTCTTCTCGAGCAAGCAGCCCACCTCGGCGCCGACGCAAAGGATCAGTTCCTTGCAGCTCGCCGGCATCGCTGGTCGCCGTGACTAGAACTCCATGGGCGCCGCTGTGGTGCAGGACCATGCCCGCTTCCCGCGACCAATATTCGTCGAGGCAGTCGTGAAAGGCACGAGCCTTTTGAGGCAGCACCGCAAGATCGAACATCTCTATAACATCCTAAAGCTAGCATCTGTTTGGTTGAAAGACGCAGCTCACAGCCCCGTTTCCCGACACAATCTGGCGCTCGGATGCGACCTGCGCGACGCCGTCACCATAAAGAGCCTAGTGGATGGCCGCTTAAGCGAATGCAAGCCATCGTGCTTGAGTTGAATGCGCGTCATACGCGTGCCGCGGACCCAGCGGGCCATCGATCCACGGCACTGAACCCACCGTCACTCGCCCCGTCAGCGCAGTTTCCATCCTGACGTTTTGAGCAGCGTGCATCTGCTGGATCGATTCGACGCCCGAGGCTCGCGGATGCGCGATAAGCCTGCCTGAGTGTTCCCTCTCGAAGTGGTCCCAATATTTGCACATAGTCAGTTGAGGAGTGCACCGATCGCAATCAGTCGCTTGTTGAAGCGCCTCGACATCCTCTCCGTTAAGACCTTCCTCTGGGCGGAATTGGCTTAGCATCTGTTCAGGCAGTCTCGGCTACCAGGAACTCAGCTTTGGACCCCTCCAGGGCGCATCCGTGTCCAGACCGGTCGATGCACTCCTGCTCGAATCGTCGCGTACTTCATAAAGAAATCACCGACGGCAGACGCTGCGCCTACCATCGCCATCACGCCAGGGGAAGGGGGTTCGGAGCCACCGTTCCACACCAAGTAACTTGGAACTACGAAACCGATTACTAATATCCCACCGTAAAAATAAGGAGCAAGGCGACCGGCCACGAAGTCACGGACAGAACGACGCGCAGCATTGCTTTCATTCGTGTACGCACCGTACAACTCTAGCGCGAGAAGCAAGCCGACCACCGCCGTGACTCCAATCCACAGAAACATTAGTTGGTTAGCTTGCTCTTGGCTGGCTTCGATCGCCCGCGCCACAAGCACGGTAGCGACTCCACCCCGCACTGCGTACGCCACATAGAGCGCTGGATGTAATGGGGAGTTCCAAAATGGGATTGCCTTAGATGTTGTGTAGACAAAACCCATATAGCCAATGAGGATCACCATACCAACTAACGCAAGAGCGCTCCCAAACTTCGCCGGTATCGATCCCGCCACCCACATCCCCTGAATTTCAAGCGCTGCTGGCAAATGGAGAAGACCACCCAACAAAAACAGCGTCAGACCAAGAAAACCGCGAGCAATCCATGAGGTCTTTACCCTCGTTGCCATACGCCAGAAACGTGCTGGATGACCAAGAAAACCGAGATGCGTCAAGCCTCCAATAAGACCAAGTGAATAGGACAAGAGCAACCCTGTGGGGGAATTAAACAATAACGATATCAACCAACCACCCGCCGCAATCCCGACTACGAAATGACCGACAACCATTAGCACACCGCGCCCTTCACCCCATTCGCGCTGGGGGCGCAGTTGGTTACGCAAGTCAGCGATCATCTGCTCATATTTCACACGTGGATCAGACATAGCCTCTCCTCAGTTGAGAGCCCCTCATCCATAAGCTCCACACGCTCCACGACCACGTAGGCAACTTTCGTCTAACGGAAGAGGCGTCCTTACGTCGGTAGGTAATAGACGCTTGGTTTTGTACCCGCTTCGGGCTGTAGTGTGAAGCCCGCGCGCTTCTTGATTAATTTAGACACCGTACTGGTCGGATCCGACAAATCTCCAAAGACTCGAGCGCTGGTAGGACAATTACTAACACACGCCGGGTCCTGGCCGCCCTTGACTCTGTCTCGACAGAAATTGCACTTCATCACGACATTGGTCTGATACCGACTCGTGCGCAGTTCCTCAAATGGTGTGGGACCTTGCACAAAGTAACTTTGCTGCTTGTCGTTAAAATAACGATTCCCGTATGGGCACGCCATCATGCAAGCACGGCAGCCAACACACTTATTATGATCGATATCGACAATACCATCATCCCAGACAAAGCTTGCACCGGTCGGACAAGCCTCAACACACGGCGCCTCATCACAGTGGTTACAAAGCACCGGTAGAAATGTGAGAGTCGCGGTTGGATAATTACCCTCCTCCTCCTTTAGAACACGAGCAAAGTACACGCCAGGCGGTGTACCATTCTCGGCTTTACAAGAAAGCTGACAGGCATAACAACCAATGCAGCGCTTAAGGTCGATCACCATTCCATATCTCACCTTCTGTCCTCCACAGGTGTGATGCGTACCTTCACGCACAAGTCGAGGTTCAGGTTATTCGGACTCACGTGGTCAAAATCAATCTCAAGCAACTCGTTAAAAAAGACCCCCTTATTCTTAGCCACAGGCATGCCATCGCTCCAGTGTCCGGCGCACGCCCCAATACCTAATCCTTCAACGTGAATCATTTCGCTCAACCGCAAGCGTCCTTTTACTTTCTTGCCTGATTCGTTCTCAACCCACACTAACTGCCCATTTCGCAACCCATGTCGTGCCGCAGTCTCGGCGTTGATTGTCACGTTGTACGAGTGCGGATCCAGTCGGGCTGCCTCATCCAGCCAAGGATTTTCCATCGTGTAGCTATTCGTATGAACGATATCTCGGTAATAAAAAGCGTAGAAATCAAAACCCGGTGCCTCGCATTGATGGGATCCACACGGCAGAAAGCTCGGTAAAGGTTCATAGTATTCTCGAGGAATACTAATACCGAGTGGCTCGCAAATTGCAGTTATCTTCTCCCAAATGGAGACCATTGGTTCCCAATAAATGGGTACCCGCACGTTGACGAAAGGGCGCCAATAGACCTCCTCAGGTTCCTTCTTCCACTTAATCAGACCGTGTACCTTGAACCAGTCAAGGCCACGGTCGGGGCCAAAGTTCGACTTCAACTCCATATCGCAGATTTCTTCGAAGGTATAATTTCTTTCTGGGGCAAGGCGATAGGGTGCCTGTAGGTTCATCGACGCGTTGTAGGCCGCATTAAAATCAGCGCGTATACCTAACCGATCCGCGAGCTCCAAGAGCACGTCCGTAAAGGGTCGCTGCTCTGCCTCCAGGGGTAGTACTGGTTGGCGAATCGGCCAGCACCATTCACCCATTCCGGCCGGCAAGCTGAAGATAAATGGGAAATTCGAGCGAGAATCCAGCGTTTGCAGATAACTCGCGTCCGGTAACACAATGTCGGCGAACTGGGAGGTTTCAGTGAGAAAAAGATCGAAGGAAACAATAAATTTGTATCGCTCAAGCGCCTTGGCCGCGGCCTCACTGTTTCCTATTGCCATCATAAGGTTGGAGCCGAAATTGACGAGAACCTCCGGCCGATAGGGGAGTCGAAACTTCTCCCAAAGGACTTCCTGATCGCTAGAGCCAAAGAACGGTGAAATCATGCCCAATACAAAAAGATCCTGTAGTCCCAAATTCGTCGGGATTCGCGGCTCGGCTGCAGGATAGGGGTAGTGCTGCCCCATCCACATGCCGACTGTCATGAGGCCGTCGTCATCAGGCTTTGGTACATAGCGTAACTGCCCCGTTTCCGGAAAACCTTTGCATGCAGGATTAAAGCCCAAGCATCCCCCGACCACATCAGCCGCACCAACTAGATGATTTAGTAGATTTACTGCTATAAAGTTGTAAGTCGAATTCATGTGCCCCTGGTTACCGCGAAACGCGATTGCGGCTACTGGCCGATGCGGTAATGTGGTACCTTCGATAGTAATCGTGCTGCCTATGCTTGCTTCCGACGAGAACTCGCGAGCAATGCGGCGAATGCTCGCCGCCGGTACGGTGCAAACCTTCTCCGCCAGCTCCGGTGTAAAGGATGTAAGATGCGCCTTGAGCTTAGTGAAGGAAGTTGTACACTTCACGCCATTCACAATGAACTCACCCTCAAGCGCCATGTCTGCCGCCGCCACTTCAGAGAACGGTCGCGCGGCATTTGCAGCGGTATCCCATACCAACGGCTGCTTGGTCTTAACGTCGCGCATATAGCGCTTACCGGGACCGATGAGATAAGGACCGTTAGTGCGCGCCTGTAGATACGGTCGATCCACAGAATTCAACTCGTTAACAATGACATTGGCCATCGAAAGCGCAAGCATTGCATCGGTCCCGACGCGCAGTGGCACCCATTCGGTCGCCTTTCCGCCGGCAAAGTTGGCTATGGGATCCACTACGATCATCTTCATTCCACGTGCGCGCGCATCGGCAGCAAGCCCCATGTTCGAGCATGAAGCGTGGCCTGCGCTGTGCCCCTTTGATGCACCAAAGTAGATTGCGTAGTTACAGTATGCAAAATCGGGGACGACCGACCAAGACGCGTGCATAATTCCGCTAATCAGGTGTGCCGCATTACCGCAGTGCAACCCCGCGCCGGAGGCTGAAATATTTGGCGTGCCGAAAGCGGCAGCGAATGCGTGAAAAGGCATTCGGCTGGCCATCACGGTGGTTGTACGCTGGATGACCAATTTACGCGGATCCTCTTGGCGCACCTGCGCGAGAACGCCAACTATTTCGTCTAGCGCTTCATCCCAAGAGATTTCCTTCCAACCGGGATCTTCATTGATCCCTTTTTTGGGATTGGTACGACGCAGAGGCTTTGTCAGCCTGTTCGGATCATAATGAGTCATGATTCCCGAAACGCCCTTACCACATAGCTTCCCCTTCCCGACTGCCGACTTCGGATTACCTTCGATTTTGACCACAACACCATTGACGCGATGGGCGAGGATTGAGCAGGAGCCGTAGCACAGAGCGCACGACGAGGCGATCCAGCTGTCGTCTTGAATCGTCGGCGATTTTTGTGTGGCGGTAATCATTGGAGGAATATTCCTTTATAGCGGAGAGGTTCAGCCCCCCTCTATAGCACCTAACATAATAATTTCGATATTAGCCTGCACTCCGGCCGACACTGGTACGCCAAGTTCCTCTACCAACCCACCATTGATAAACACGCGACACTGACTGACTAGCCGATTCTGGCTGTCTATCGCGTCCTTCAAAAAATCGCTATCGAAGTGCTCTCTAAGGCGCACAATCAGATCTAGTAGTGTGAAACCAGATGGTAGGTCAACGACAAGCGGTCGCGGCGCACTATTCAGCGATAAGGTCCCAAATAACCAGACGTGCGCCGGCACTCTTTCTGACGTCGATACCTGAGGTTCCACCCAGACTGGCGGCTCCGTCAATGACTTCGCGCTAATAGCGGCCGCATCCCAACGGATGTTCACGAGATCTCCTAATCGGACTAGATAAGTGCAATTAGATATCCGTTTTGACTGGATCTACATTAAACTCACTGCCCTTGTTTGTGATGATGGCCTGCTGCTCGACGGACGACCCTGGGCCGTCGGTCGTTGGAATGAAATCCATGCTCTTTTTCCTCTTATTTCGCCCTAATACCGGAGCAACTTCGTGCTTAAGCCTAGCGGAGCCTCCTTGATCTGACACAGATTCCGCCACCTGTGCCCGCCTGCAAAGTGCACGTTTGTCGATCTTTGTCGCGGCCGGATTCATCGGCATTGAATCAAGCAGGATAAGGCGCTCGGGGTGCTTAAATCTTGCAAGACCGGCCGCAGTCAGATGTTCCTGGATAGCTTCCAACGTGAGTCGTGTGCCCGCCTTTGTCACAACCGCCGCACAGACGCGCTCGCCCATCTCGTCATCGGGTAGACCAATTACTGCAACCTCGGCAATACGTGGATGTCTTAGGATCGCGCTCTCGACCTCAGCCGGGACAATGTTTTGGCCGCCGCGAATTATGAGCTCTCGAATGCGCCCAGCAAGCCAGAGGTAGCCATCGTCATCCATGTGCCCGAAGTCACCTAATGCGAAATAGCCTGACTCCCATGCCTGTGCTGTAGCAGGCTCGTCGTCCACAAAGCCGCCGACAGAATGAGGGCCCCGCGCGAAGATACGCCCTGGGACACCCGGTACCACTGCGGCTCCCTGGTCATTGCAAATGCGCAACTCGGTGCCTGTCAGTGGACGCCCGACGCCAGCTAACCGCACATGCTGTGGGTCGTCGATCGCGGTGCTTGCTAATGCGCCGTAGTCGGAAGCCCCATACCCTTGGATCACTGTCACACCGAGGGCATGTTCGACTTCGGCTGCGATCTCCGGAGCGAGGATAGCGCCAAAGCTCGTGACAATACGTAGGGACGAAAAATCATACTGTCCTAACCGATCGTAAGCGAGAAGTCGATGTAGGAGTGTCGGCACGAATACGGCGCAGGTTACGCGCTCGGACTGAAGTAGGCGACAGACTGATTCCGGTTCGAAATAATCAATAAGCACGATTTTCGCGCCGACTTGCGGTGCAGTATGGTGCACGATAAGATCGCAATTGCCGGCGAAGATCGACACGATGCCTGCGATGACGTCATTGGACGTGAGCCGAAGTCGATCAATGTAGATACGCCCGGATGCCATCCGGGCGCACGCCGTATGCTCGATTAGGCGAGGCACTCCCGTCGTCCCGCTTGTTGTAATAATCGATGCATAACCGTACGGTTCGAAGCGGCGCCCGTCGAGAGCACGTGTGATCTCCAGCGATGTGCCGGGCGAAACCAGCCAGGACTCAATGTCGATGGCATGAGGTAACGGTGGTTTCCCGATCGACAGTAATTTGATCGACGGCCCGGCGCCAGCACGATAGACATCGGCCAGTTCAAGCGCACGACTCCTGTTCGATAGAACGACACCGGCTAACTGCAGCTGCCCGACGATGGCCCCAATCTCAGCGCGCGAGAATGACGGTGGTATGAGTAAAGAAATTACTCCTGCTTTTTCCATCGCTAGCCGAAGCAGCATCAGCACTGCGGAATTGGGTGCCTGCAGCGCGAGAATGTCACCCTTCACCAAGCCGCAGCGCACCAAGCCTAGCGCGAGACGGTCGATAGCTTGAACTGCAGATCTCCACGTAAATCTGTCAGTTCCAAATGCAAGCGCATCGCCATCGGGAAACCGCCTCGCGTTCTCTTCCCAAAAATCTACCGGATACTGAGGTATCCAATAGCCCGCTTGCTCATACTGAGCAATGATTTCTTTCGTATAACGTGCAACTCGCGTCACAAATGATCCTCGTTTTTGTCTTTACACCTGGAGCGCTAAGTTAAACGCCTGTGTAACACTCTCAATTGCGTGCATTGCCTGTTTCGGATCACCGATTAGCTCCACTCGCGGTGCGACTCTCAAAGCACGCAACTCCTCATACAGGCGCAAGTCTGGCCTCAGGCCGGTCGCCAGAAACACAGTATCTGCAGCAATTCGGATCTCCTCGTTCCCCTGCTCGAGCACAACCTCATTTGCTGTGATCTCCTTTGCCACCGTGTTCCCGAGAATCTTCACCCCAGAGATAACCGCCTCCTTGCCGAGCACCCAACGCGTTGAGCCACCCACGGAACCGCCCACGCGGCGCTGGCGGCTCACCAACGTGACAATTCGATTCTTTCGCTCAAGAATGTCTCGATCGTCGTCAGCGAATACTTCGTAGTCTTCAAGGAATCGGAGGACCTCGGGGCGCATTTCGCTACACTTCGCCAAGAATGACGCCGTCTCCAAGCCGATCCCGCCTCCACCAATGACAACGACATGCTTGCCGATCGAGACGTGACCTTCCAGAGCCTCAATTGCGGGATGCACATGTGGCAGATCGGCTCCGGGCAGCAGCGAGTCGACAGGTTCGCTGCCCGGAGATATAGCGATTAAATCCGCTCTTATATCTTGCAGGAGCTTCAGCGTCGCCTCGGTGTGCATGCGAAACGTGACACCAGCGCTCACACACTGTCTGACGAGCCATTCGAGAAAGGTGAATAGCTGCTCGCGTCCAGGCGGTGCTGATGCGTGTTGCCACATGCCGCCTAGATATCCCTTGCGCTCGATTAAGGTCACATGGTGCCCACGCTCAGCACTCGTGAGTGCAAATTGCAGTCCGGCAATGCCCCCACCGACGACAACGACGCGCTGACGAGCGCTCACCGCAGGAATCGGCTCGATTTCCGAGACGACACCGACGCGTGGGTTCACGAGACAGCGGACCGGCTCATTACGGATAACAACCGCATCCATACACTCATTACACGCGATGCAGTAGCGGATATCCGGGAACCGGCTTTCACGGACCTTGAGCGGCCACTCGGCATCAGCTAAGGATTGTCTACCGAGACTGATCATGTCGGCCCAGCCTTGGCGTAGGAGCCGCTCGGCTTCGAGCGGATTGTTGTTGCGATTTGAGGCGGCAACAAGGGCCGACCTCAGTACGCGCTTGATTTCGCGTGCAAGATATGCATACGCGCCCCGCGGGACATTCGGCGTAAGTTGTGGAACCGAGGTGGCGTGCCCTCCGCCGGTTACATTGAAGAAACAGACCCCGGCTTGCTCAAGTTGCATGGCGTTAAACTGCGCGCCCGCGATACCGTATCCGCCAGGGAGAAACTCGCTCCCATGCAACCGATAGAAGACCGGAAAATCCTGGCCGAGCGCCTTCTTGATACCACGTACCGTCTCGGCAGCGAAGCGCATACGCTTTTCCGGTGTACCACCCCACTTGTCAGAGCGATCGTTGAATACACGCGATGCGAACAGACTGTGTCCACTCCCGCCCACACCGAGGATGTCGATCGCCATGAAACCAGCGCTAGCAGCCCGTATCGATGCGCTGACGACTGCGTCAATCATTTCTTCGATCTGATCGACAGGAATTTCCGCGAGGCTCGGGCGATCGGCAGCTTTCTCACGGTGCAAACGGCTCACGTGAAACAAGCGTCGAACGCCGATCTGCGCATATGGGACGGTGCCATGAGCACGCAGTGCCTTTACGAGGCCCGCAAATCGCTGTACGTGCAAATCATTGTTGAGAAAGAGTTCGTTTGGACTCCCGGCGTGATCCACAAAGAACGCGTCGATGACGCCTACTCCCATGAGACCAAAGCCGCCCTTTGCACGCGCTACGTAGAAGTCGATGCCTTGGTCAGTGATCCCCTCCCGCATTGACCCAAGGTTCGCATGCATGGGGGGCATGGTTAGCCGGTTCGGTACTGACAGCCCGCCAATCATGATCGGCTCAAACAAGAGCGGTGTCAGCATACGTTCTCCGCTTAGTTGCATTTCACAAGTATTGCGTTTTGCTAGTTTGCTTTCTGATCGATTTCATGTCAACGTTTATCTGCAGTGTTTGCGCGATCCACGCATCATCGGACTGGATCATGACGACTCATGTGCTGTCTTCCGAGCAGATCGGCAGCCGCAGATGGGGCAACGACATGACAATGGAGATCTCGCCGATGCGCATCCGCAATCACCGCGACTTCTGGTCCGGGATCATGTTCCTGGTGCTGGGGGTGCTGTTCGTGGTCTTCTCGCAGGCCTACCAGCTGGGAACGCCGGCCCGGATGGGCCCCGGCTTCTTCCCGACGATGCTCGGCGCCCTGATGGCGCTTCTGGGGGCGGCGATCGTCTGGCAGTCGGTGGCGGCGGGCAGCAGGGAGGAGCGGGTCGGCAGCATCGGCTGGCGCGAGCTGTTCCTGATCCTGGTCTCGGTGGCCGTGTTCGCGGTGGCGCTGCCCTGGCTGGGCAGCGTGATCGCGATCGCACTGCTGATCGGCATCTCGGCGGTGGCGAGCCACGAGTTCAGCTGGAAGGAAACCGCGATCTCGATCGTGGTGCTGCTGATCATGTCCGAGCTGGTCTTCGTCAAGGGGCTGGAGCTGCAGTTTCCGGTTTGGCCGAAGTTCCTGACGCAGTAGCCGCGGAGCACCGGGACCATGGAGCTGATGTCGAACCTGGCGCTGGGCTTCGCGACCGCGCTGAGCCTGGAGAACGTCTTCTACTGCTTCATCGGCGTGCTGCTGGGCACGCTGATCGGGGTGCTGCCCGGGATCGGGCCGCTCGCGACGATCGCGATGCTGCTGCCGATCACCTACAAGATGACCGACCCGACCACGGCGCTGATCATGCTGGCCGGGATCTACTACGGGGCGCAGTACGGGGGGTCCACCACTGCGATCCTGGTGAACCTGCCCGGCGAGATCTCGTCGGTGGTCACCACGCTGGACGGCTACCAGATGGCGCGCAACGGACGCCCGGGGCCGGCGCTGTCGATCGCGGCGATCGGCTCGTTCTTCGCGGGCACGGTGGCGACGCTGCTGATCGCCGGCTTCGCACCGCCGCTGGCCGAGGTGGCGTTCAAGTTCGGACCCGCCGAGTACTTCTCGCTGATGGTGCTGGGCCTGATCGCTGCCGTGGTGCTGGCGCACGGCTCGATCCTGAAAGCGCTCGCCATGGTGGTGTTCGGGCTGCTGATCGGGATGGTCGGCACCGACGTGAACTCCGGCTTGGCGCGCTTCTCGTTCGACATCCCGGAACTCACCGACGGCATCGAGCTGGCGGCGGTGGCGATGGGGATCTTCGGGTTCGGCGAGATCATCGCCAACCTCGAGCAGCGCGAGAACCGCGAGGTGTTCACGAAGAAGGTCGGGCGGCTGCTGCCCAGCATGGCCGAGTTCAAGGCGTCGATCGCGCCGATCCTGCGCGGCACGGCGCTGGGTTCGTTCCTGGGCATCCTGCCCGGCGGCGGCGCGGTGCTGTCCTCGTTCACGTCGTACGCGGTCGAGAAGAAGCTCTCGAAGACGCCGGAGCGCTTCGGCAAGGGCGCGATCGAAGGAGTGGCGGGGCCGGAGGCGGCCAACAACGCGGGCTCGCAGACCTCGTTCATTCCGATGCTCACGCTGGGCATCCCGACCAACGCGGTGATGGCGCTGATGGTCGCCGGGATGATGATCCACAACATCCAGCCCGGCCCGCAGGTGATGACCAGCAACCCGGAGCTCTTCTGGGGGCTGATCGCGTCGATGTGGGTCGGCAACCTGATGCTGGTGATCCTGAACCTGCCGCTGATCGGGCTGTGGATCAGGCTGCTGACGGTGCCGTACCGGATCCTGTACCC
>WBZR01002990.1_pt1 | contig 16261 bp, 15 predicted proteins | sample 5204231 | NCBI WGS metagenome assembly WBZR01 (sample SAMN12412403, study PRJNA552823) | activated sludge metagenome | isolation source: activated sludge from anammox sidestream of wastewater treatment plant... | place: USA: Virginia | collected 2017-08 | reverse complement strand
ATCGGCGCCCCTTCGCGCCGATCGTCTCGACCCTGGTCGAGAATATCGTCATGCCGCCGATCGGCTACATTCTGGCCGGCATAGATTTCAGCGCGCTCTCCATTACATTGCCCACGCCCACCGACGACGGGGTCGAGATCAGGTACGGGCTGTTCCTCAACGCCGTCTTCAAGTTCCTGGTGACGGCGGCCGCGATTTTCCTCCTCGTCCGCGCGATCAACAGATTCAAGAAGCCGGCGGCCGCAGAGGTGCCTTCCGCGCCGTCGCCGTCGGAAGTCTACCTGCGCGAGATCCGCGACGCGCTCGTCAAGAAATAGCGTCCGGCGGGCCGGTGCGGCGGGGCGCACCGGCCGAACCGTACCGCTCCGAGCCCGAGGTCGCGCCCGAGGGCACGCTGTGTGGCGCGGGCGTTTCCGAGAGGAGGGTGCGGAAGGCCACGTAGCTCCGGTCGATGCCAAGAGCGATCTCGTCCCGCCCCGCCACATGCGCGATCGTCGCTTCGGCGACCCTGTCGAGCGCCTCCGCGATGTCGGGAGGCCAGGGCGCGAAGCGAACGCCGCGCGCTTCGAGCACGCGGCGCGCGAGGCCTTGATGCGCCCGCTGCTCGGCGAGCGAGCGCTGCAGCTCCCCGGACGCCGCTGCGGCGAAAACGGCCTTGTCCGTATCGGACAGGCGCTCCCAGAGCTCGAGCCGCACGTTGAGCGCCAGTGCGGTGCCACGGCCGTTGAGGCCCTCTCCGGTCGCATGCGCGGCCGAGCGGGCGAGGCCGAGGGCCAGGCTGGTCATCAGCCCGCCGGCCTCCGCCGCGAACAGGGTCCCCTCGGCAAGCGCGGCGGCGGCATCTTGGGGGAGCGGGGCCTCGTCCGCCTCTGCCCCGAGCGCCCGCGCAACGTCGCCCCCGAGGCCCGGTGCCGCGATGCGCCGGCCGGCGAGATCGGAGAGGCTCTCGATCGGCTGGCGCGACCAGAGCGGGGGAGCCTCTCCCGAATGGCCGGCCAGCAGCGGTTTCCAGCCGTGGCGGCGGGACAGGTCGTCCCACAGCATCTGACCGCCGCCGATGGCGATCCAGTCTGCGAGGTCCTGGGCCCCGAGTCCGCCCGAGCCGGGCAGGCCGGCAAAATAGGCAAAGGCCGGATGGAGCGGCGCGAAGTCGTGGGCCGGCGAGAGCGTGAGCTCGCCGTCGTGGTCCGGGAGGGACGCGGCGGAGGCGGCGACCTCGATCCGGTAGCGCCCCCCGGTGAGCGCCTCGAGGTGGCGCGCCAGCCGATGGGCACTGTCGGCAGGGCCTTGGGGCGTATCGGCCCAGGGCATGGCGAGGCGCAACAGGGGGCTGGTCACCGGGGTGGGAGCGCCGACGGCGGACGGGGCCGGGGCGTCCTCGGACGGGGCGGCCGCCGGAGATGCTGCAGCAACCGCCGCGCCGCCGCCGGTGATCAGGAACTCGCGACGATCCATGGGCCCGTCCTCCCCCCGGGTTGCATGCGGCCATCAAAGCCCAACCGGGACCTGAAAACAACGATCCGGCGCCGGCTGCGGCCGGCCCGCCATTCCTCTATCCGGCAATAGATGCCGATTAACCACGTCTTATCGATTGGGACTCTAACGTGGTCGGGAAATTTTGGACGTTTGCGTTTGGTCGATATGCTCAAAGGTGGTTCAGGCGAGACCAGGGCGAAAACCCTGATGCAGGAATATGCGTCGCTCGTCGGCGACGCCATTCTGCGTCAGCGGACCCGCCTGGCGGAGCGCCAGGCGCGTCTCGATGCGGAGCACGCCAACCGCCTCAAGTCCGAGTTCATCGCCAACGTGAGCCATGAGCTGCGCACGCCGCTCAACACCGTTCTCGGCTTCTCGAAGCTGATGCGTGAGCATGGCGAGCGCCGCCTGTCGGACGCCGAGATCGTCCAGTACGCAAGCCTCATCAACGAATCCGCCGAGCATCTGCTCACCATCGTCAACGACATCCTGGACATCACCAAGATCCAGAGCGGCACCTACGCCCTCGACGCCTTCGAGGTGGACATCGCGGTCGTGCTCGGTGATTGCCTCGCCGCCGCCGAGCCCCGGGCAGCCGAGGCCGGCGTCCGGCTCGTCCCCCGCATCGCGTCGGCACTGCCGCATGTGCGTGGAGACGACGCCCGGCTGAGCCAGGTTTTCACCAACCTCATCTCGAACGCGATCAAGTTCACCCCGCGCGGCGGCACCGTGTCGGTGGACGTCCTCGAGCAGGGTGGCGGAGGCGTCATGGTCTCGGTCCGCGATACCGGCGTCGGCATGGCGCCGGAGGAGGTGCCGGTCGCGCTCGAGCCGTTCGGCCAGGTGGACCGCGCGCGCACGCGCTGGCGCGAGGGCGCGGGCCTGGGCCTCACCATCGCCAAGTCGCTCGTGGAGCTGCACGGCGGGGAGTTGTTGATCGCGAGCGTGAAGGGCTCGGGAACCGATGTCACGGTCAAGCTGCCGGCCGTGCATCACGTCGTGTCGAGCGGGCCGGGCGACGCGTTGCTCCGCGCCGCTGCCGCCATTTAGTTCGGGTTGTTGCCATGCATTCGGGTGCGAGCTCACAGGAACCCCAGTATCACGTGCTGCCGCGCTCGATCGGGCGCATCGCGTCCGTGACCGGCTCGAAGGCCATTCTGCTGCTCGATGCCATAAGCGAGAACGATCCGAGGAGCCGCGCGGACCGCCCGGAGATGGGCACGCTCCTCGCCATCGACACCGGGACCGCCACCGTTCTCGCGACCGTCTCGGCGCTCAGCGTTCCGCTGCCGGCTCACGGCAGCGAGCAGGAAATCCGCATTGCCGAGCTGGGGCTCGTCGGCGAGCTGAGCCGAAGCGCCGACGGCAAGCCCTCGAGCTTCCACCGCGGCACGACCACCTATCCCACGCTGGGCGACCGCGCACGCTTTGCGACCCGCCACGAGCTGCAGCTCACCTACGCCGGCAACGAGACGGAAACCGTCCGCATCGGCTCGATCCGCCAGGAGGCCTCGATCCCCGCGACCGTCCGGGTCGACGAGCTGCTCGGCAAGCATTTCGCCGTTCTCGGCACCACGGGCACCGGCAAGTCGTGCTCGACGGCGCTCATCCTGCGCGCCATTCTGGAGCGCAATCCCAACGCGCACATCGTGCTCCTCGATCCGCACAACGAGTACGCGACCGCCTTCGGCGAGCGTGCCGAGGTGATCTCGCCCCGCACGCTGCAGCTTCCGCTCTGGCTTCTGAATTTCGAGGAGGCCGTCGAGGTCCTGGTCGGCAACGCCGAGCACAAGGCCGAGATCGAGATCCTGCAGGACCTGATCCCGCTTGCCAAAGCGCGCTACGGCGCCGGGCGGCTCGCCTCCGACCAGCCCAAGGTGCGTCGCTACGATACGAGCAAGTTCACCGTCGACACGCCGGTTCCCTACCGCATCTCCGACCTGACCAACCTCATCGACGAGCGCATGGGCAAGCTCGAGAGCCGCAAGGATCTCACGCCCTATCGCCAGCTCAAGACGCGCATCGAGACCCTGGTGCAGGACGGCCGCTACGGCTTCATGTTCGGCTCCGTGACCGTCTACGACAGCATGAGCCAGGTGCTGTCGCGCATCTTCCGCGTGCCCGTCGACGGCAAGCCGATCACCATCCTCGAGCTGACGGGCCTCCCGCCCGAGGTCGTCAACGTCGTCGTCTCCGTCCTCTGCCGCATGGCGTTCGACTTCGCGCTCTGGGGCGAGGGCAAGATCCCGGTGACCGTCGTCTGCGAGGAGGCGCATCGCTATGTGCCGCTCAATCCCGGGATGGGGTTCGAGCCTTGCAAGCGCGCCATCGCCAAGATCGCGAAGGAGGGCCGCAAGTACGGCGCTTCGCTCTGCATCGTGACGCAGCGCCCGGCGGAGATCGACCCGACCATCCTCTCCCAGTGCAACACCGTTTTCGCCCTGCGCATGTCGAACGACCGCGATCAGGCGATCGTCTCCTCGGCCGTGTCCGATACGGGCAGCGGTCTCATCGAGTTTCTGCCCGCGCTCGGCGCGCGCGAGGCCATTGCCTTCGGCGACGGTGTTCCGATCCCGGTCCGCATCAAGTTCGATGAGCTGCCGCCAAACGCCCTGCCGCGCTCCACGACGGCGCAGTTCTCCGCCAAGTGGCAGGAGTCACACGGTGATGAGGGCTTCCTCGAGGCGGTGATCGAACGCTGGCGTGCCGCCGGCGTTTCGGGACAGATCGACTCCTCGACCCAGGCCCAGCAGCTCGCCGACGCGGTGCGCATGTCGGCCGCGCAATCGGCCCCCCTCAACCGCGCATCGGCGGCCGGACCTGCCGGACCGCCGGCGGAGCGTGCCGCAGCGGAGACCGCCGCCCGCGAGCCCGCCGCCGAAGCCTATTCCGTGAACCGGATGGCGATCGAGCGCGAGGTCGGCGAATTCTTCCTGAACCGCCGCGCGTCGGAGCTGGTGTCATCCGATCCGCCCCAAGAGGAGCGGAGAGCGGTCACGGCCTCGCACCCGCGCGAGCCCTCGCGGCAGGCGGCTGCAGCGCTGGTCCGGCCTTCGGACGGGCCAACGTTGCTGGCGCCTCTCGCCCGAAGCGAGCCGCCGCCCGCGCGGAGCGCGTCCGAGCCGCCCGCGCGGAGCGCGTCCGAGCCGGGCGAGCCCGTGCGTCCGCCCAGTGCACCCAATGCACCCGGTGCACCCAGTGCATCTAGTCCGGCCAGTGTGCGCATGGCGCTCCGCGAGCGTCTGCTGAGGCCCCACGGACCGCGCTGAAGGCGCCGCGGCCGTCGTCCGCTGTGATCGGTTGCGGCGCCGGAAATTGAAGTCCGCCAACTGGAGCAGCCTCAGCGTTTCTGCTCGCCGGGCCGGATCTCGATGACCTGCGGGCGATCCTCTTCGCCGGGGCCCCCCGTGTCGCCGGATGCCGTGTCGCCGGATGCCGTGTCGCCGGACGCTGCGGGGACGCCGGATGCGGGGCCTCCCGACACCGGGGAGGTGGCGTCAGGCGCGCTCGATGCGCCCGCTGCGGGGGGCGCATGAAGGTGCTCAAGCTCGCGGAAGCGTTTCCACGTCCACGGCAGCGCCGCGAGATAGGCGATCGAGACGATGCTGAGCGTCGCGTACGGGTAGGTGAGCAGGCACGCCACCGCCAGCATCGACAGGACGAACAGCGGCAAGACCCATTCCCGCCCGATCCGCTCGCCGAGCAACTTTCCCGAGTAGGTCGGAACGATCGAGATCATGAGCAGGCCGATCAGCGTGACGTAGGCGAGCACGAGGTTGAGCAGGATGGGCGACGTCCGGAGGTCGAGGCCGAGATGCTGGAGATAGATCGGCAGCAGCACCAGGATGGCCGCCGCCGGCGTCGGCACGCCCTGGAAGAAGTCGGATTGCCACTTGGGCCGCTCGTCGTCGATCAGCGTGTTGAAGCGTGCGAGACGCAGCGCCGAGGCGAGCGCGAACAGCATCACCGCGATCCAGCCCAGGCTCCGCTGCTCGCCGAGCCCCCAGGTGAAGATCATGATGGCCGGCGCGACGCCGAAGTTGACGAAGTCGGCGAGGCTGTCGAGCTCGGAGCCGAAACGCGACGACGCCTTGAGCAGCCGCGCGATACGCCCGTCGAGCCCGTCGAGCAGCGCCGCGAACACGATCGCCGCCAGCGCGAAGTCGTAGCGCCCCTCGATCGACATGCGGATCGAGGTGAGGCCCGCGCAGAGGCCGAGCAGCGTGAAGAAGTTCGGCACCATCATGCGCACGGGGATGCGCGCGCGGCTGAACATGCGCCGCCTCCGGCGCAGGCGCGTATGCTTTTCGAGTTGCGGTACGATGGGGTCCATCTCACCCTCCTCGGGAGCAGGTCCTGAACGATCAGTGCCGGCGCGCCTCGCGCTCGGGCTCGGTGGATTTCAGATCCGCAAGCACGGTCTCGCCGCCGACCGCCCGCTGCCCGACGGCAACCGCCGGATGGGCGCCGACCGGCAGGTACGTGTCGACGCGCGAGCCGAAGCGGATGAGCCCGAACCGCTCGCCGACGCCGAGGCTGTCGCCCTCCGAGACAAATGTCACGATCCGCCGTGCCACGAGACCCGCGATCTGCACGACGCCGATCCTGACGCCCGCCGCCGTCTCGATCGCGATCGCGCGCCGCTCGTTCTCCTCGGACGCCTTGTCGAGCTCCGCGTTGAGGAAGGCGCCCGGCACGTAGAGCGAGCGGACGATACGGCCCGCGACCGGCGCCCGCTGGATATGCACGTCGAAGACGGAGAGGAAGATCGAGATCCGCACCCGCTCTTCGTCTCCAAGCCCGAGCTCGGCCGGCGGGCGCACCGTCTCGATCAGCGAGACCTTGCCGTCGGCCGGCGCGATGACGAGCCCGTCGCGCAGCGGCGTGACGCGATCGGGATCGCGGAAGAAGTAGATGATCCACGCCGTGACGAGGGCCGCGATCCAACCGAGCGGGGACCAGATCAGGAACAGAACCAGAGTGACGGCGAGGCCGATCGCGACAAACTTGTGCCCGTCGCGATGCACGGGCGCGAGGCTCTCCGTGATGGTGTCCAGCAGAGAATGACGATCCGACACTCCGTCCTCCGATCCGCGTCCCCGCCGGGGGACGCGGCCATTCGATGTGCAAGTTGACCACTGAGGCGCCGGCGGCGCCTTAGAACGGAACCGCCACGAACCGCGTGTCGCCCTTGGCGTCTTCCACCAAAAGCAGCACGCTCTTGCCGCCGGCCTTCTTGACCTTCTCCACCGCAGCCTCGACGTCCTTGATCTCCCGCACCGGCTCCTGCTGGGCTTCGGTGATGACGTCTCCCTGCCGGATGTTCTTTGAGGCCGCTTGGCTCGCGGGATCGATGTCGGTGACGAGCACGCCGTTGACCTTGGCGTCGAAGCCGAAGCGGGCCCGCGTCTCGTCCGTGAGCGGCGTGAGAGCCAGCCCGAGAACGGCCGTCGAGGGTTGCGCCGATGGCTCCTTGCCGCCCTCCGTGGCGGATTCCGGCTTGCTCTCCTCGTCGTCGAGCATGCCGACGGCGACGGTCAGGGTCTTCTTCTGCCCCTGCCGCAGCACCTCGACCTCGACCGACTTGCCGATCTGCGCCTGCGCCACGAGCTTCGGAAGGCCGCGCATGGTCGTCACGTCCTTGCCGTCGAACTTGAGGATCACGTCGCCGGGCTCGATGCCGCCCTTGGCCGCCGGCGACTCCGGCGTCACGCCCGCGACGAGCGCCCCGGTGTTCTCCGGCACGCCGAGGCTTTCGCCGATGTCCTCGCTGATCGACTGGATCTTGACGCCGAGCCAGCCGCGCTTGACCTGGCCGAATTCCTTGAGCTGCGAGATGACGGCGGTAACCGTGTCGGCGGGCACGGCGAAGCCGATGCCGATCGAGCCGCCCGTGGGCGAGATGATGGCGGTGTTCACGCCGACGACCTCCCCGTCCATGTTGAAGAGCGGCCCGCCCGAGTTGCCCTTGTTGATGGCGGCGTCCGTCTGCAGGAAGTCGTCGTAGGGGCCGGCGTTGATGTCGCGCTGCATGGCGGAGATGATGCCGACCGTCACCGAGCCGCCGAGGCCGAACGGATTGCCGATCGCCATCACCCAGTCGCCGACCCGCAGAGCGCTGGACGAGCCGAAGCCCACGGCGGCGAGCGGCTTCTTGGGCGTCACCTTGAGCAGCGCGAGATCGGTCTTGGTGTCGCGGCCGATCACTTTGTCGACCTTGAGCTTCGAGCCGTCGTGGAAGTTGACGATGATCTCGTCGGCGCCGTCGATGACGTGATTGTTGGTGACGATCAGGCCCTCGGTGCCGTCGATGACGAAGCCCGAGCCGAGCGAGGACACCTTGCGGTCCGACGGCGGCGCCCGGCCGCCCCTCTTGTTGAAGAAGTCCTCGAAGAAATCCTCGAACGGCGAGCCCTTGGGAACCTGCGGCAGCGGCACGCCCTCGGGCCCTTTGGCGATCTGGCTGGTCGAGATATTGACCACGGCGTCGATGAGCTTCTCGGCGACGGGCGCCACCGATCGGGGCCCGTTCTGCTGCGCCGGCGCCGGCCCCGCGCCAAGCCCGAGCCCAAGCCCAAGCATGGCCAGGGCGGCGAGCATCAGCGCTTTTCGTCCCGTCCCGCGCCCCGGGATGCGGAATGCGGCCGCCGTACGCGGCCCGAGGGTCGTGATCATCAGACGCTCCTTCGCTGGTCCGCATCGTGCCGGATCCTGACGATCCGGCACGGGGCCCGGTATTTTTTATGGTCGCCATCCAAAGTGTGAGATGGCCGTTGGGCTGTCAACGCGGCGCGTCGGTGGGGCGAGGACGGTGCCGCGGTGTCCGTCAGCCTCGAACCATCCAGACGATGAGCACGCCGACGGCGATAGCCGCCCATCCCGCCTTCCTGAGGCTGGCCTCCGGGGTGGCCGTGGCCACCTCCAGAAGGCGCCGCCCGAACTCGGGCGACAGAGCCCAGATGAGCCCCTCGATGACCAGCACCAGTCCGAAAGCGACGATGAGATCGCTCATTGCGGTTTTGGCGGCGTGGCCCCCTCGGGATTGGAGAAGTACTTGAAGAAATCGCCGTCGGGCGAGATGACGAGGCGCGTGTCGCCAGGCTTCAGGCCTTCCTCATAGGCTTGCATGGAGCGATAGAAAGCGAAGAAGTCGGGGTCGCGCTCGAAGGCCTGGGCGAAGATCCGGTTGCGCTCCGCCTCGCCCTGGCCGCGCAGCTCCTCGCCCTTGCGCGTCGCTTCCGCCTTGATGACGGTCACCTCGCGGTCGGCGGTTGCCTTGATGCGGCTGGCTTCACCCGTGCCTTGCGCGCGGAACTCGGCCGCTTCCCGCTGGCGCTCGGCGCGCATGCGGTCGAACACGCTCTTCTGGTTCTGCTCGGGAAGGTCTGCGCGCTTGATGCGGACGTCGACGATCTCGAGTCCGAAGTCGCGGCCCTCCTGGTTCACGTTGGCGGCGATCTGCTTCATGAGCTCCTCGCGCCTGTCGCGCACGACGTCCTGGAACGTCGCCGCGCCGAGCGCGCGCCTGAGCGCCGATTCGACGATGGGGCCGAGGCGCGATCGCACCGCGCCCTCGTAGCGCAGCGTCTGGTAGAACTTGAGCGGATCGACGATCTTGTAGCGCGCGAACGCGTCGACGATCAGGCGCTTCTGGTCGGACGCCGTGACCTCCTGCGTCTGCGTGTCGATGTCGAGGATGCGCTTGTCGAAGATATCGACCGTCTCGACGAGCGGCAGCTTCCAGTGGAGGCCGGGGTGCGACACCACGCGCTTCGGCTTGCCGAACTCGAGCACGAGCGCCTGCTCGTTCTGGTGCACGATGAATGCCGAGGCGTAGACCGCGGCCGCGGCGGCGCCGAGAAGGACGATGAGGAACAGAAGAAACGCGCGCATGATCAGTTCCCTCCCTCGGTCGGCTGCTGGCGGCGCTGCTGGAGCTGATCCAGCGGCAGGTACGGCACGACGCCCTGGCTCTTGCTGTCGATGATCACCTTGTCGGTGCTGCCGAAGACCCGTTCCATGGTTTCGAGGAAGATACGCTTGCGCGTGACATCGGGCGCCTTTTTGTATTCGTCGTAGACCTGGAGGAAGCGCGCCGTCTGGCCTTGCGCCTCCGCCACCGTCTGTTGCTTGTAGCCTTCCGCGCCCTGAAGGATGCGCTCCGCCTCGCCTCGCGCTTCCGGAACCACCTTGTTGGCATAGGCGAAGGCTTCGTTCTGCAGGCGCTCCTTGTCTGCGCGCGCGGCCTGCACGTCACGGAATGCGTCGATGACGTCGGACGGCGGGTCCACCTTCTGCAGCGTCACCTGGTCGATCTGGATGCCGGCCTGATAGCTGTCCAGCGTCTGCTGGATCAGGTTGAGCACGGCCAATTCCGTCTTTGCGCGTGCTTCGGTGAGGATCGGCTGGATGTTCGATTGCCCGACCACCTCGCGCATGGCGCTCTCGGCCACCTCTTTCACCGTATTGTCCGCGTTCTGAATGTTGAAGAGATACTGCGCGGCATCCTTGATGCGCCAGTAGACGACGAAGTCGATGTCGACCGTGTTCTCGTCGCCGGTCAGCATCAGGCTCTCTTCCTTGACGTCCTGCGCGCCGCCGCCGAAGCCGCGATCGAAGGCCGCCGACCGCATGCCGATCTCGATGATGTTCTGCCGCGTCACCTTCGGCTTGACGACCTCCTCGATGGGGTAGGGCAGGCGGAAGTGCAGTCCCGGCGGCTCCTGGCGCACGAACTCGCCAAACCGCATCACGACGCCGAGCTCGTCAGGATCGACGCGGAAGAAGAAGGCGTACCACGCGACGACCGCGGCCGCCGCGACGGCCGCGAGGAACGCGAGCGGACCCGGAATGCCGCCGCCGCGCATGACCTGCTTCATGCGGTCCTGGCTGCGTCTCAGCATCTCCTCGAGATCGGGAGGCTGGTTACCCGGGCCCTGTCCCCACGGGCCGCCGCCTCCGCCGCTCCCTCCGCCTCCGCTTCCGCCTTTCCAGCCGCCGCCGTTTCCACCGCCGCCGCTCTGATTGCTCCAAGGCATATGTCGTTGGCCCTTTGCTGTGTGGGTGATGGTCGGGAAGCGCGGAGGAGAGCACCGGGCGACAAGCCTCGGTTCGCGTAAGTCCCGGATGGCAATTGCGCTTTGCTTATAGGGGAGGACCCTCGGCGACGCAAACCCTCGGCAGGGAGATTGGTTTGCGCAGGGGATTGTCAAGACGGCCCCCGGCCAATTCGTTGCCGATCGCTCAGCCCTTGCGGTCGAGCACCCGTAAGGTGGCTGTAACGTCATCCTTTTCGGAGCGGGGGAGCGCGCTCCGTTCGACCTCCGTCCAGCCAGAAAGGTCGACCTCGGGGAAGCGGACGTCGCCCTCGGGACTGGCCTCGACCGCCGTCCAGTAGAGGCGGTCGGCGAGCGCAAGGGCGGCGCGAAACACCTCGGCCCCGCCGATCACCATCACCTCGTCCGCCCCGCGCGTCAGGGCAAGCATCCGCGCGAGCGTCACCGCGTCGGCAAACGAGGTGACCACGCTCACGCCGCGGGCCTCGAAGAAGGGGTCCGTCGTCAGCACGATGTTGTCGCGCCCGTCGAGGGGCCCCTTGAGCGACTGGAACGTCTTGCGTCCCATGATGAGCGGCTTGCCCATGGTAAGGCGGCGGAAGGTCTTGAGGTCGGCCGAAAGCCGCCACGGCAGCTTGCCGTCCCTGCCGATCACGCCGTTCTCGGCCACTGCAACGATGAGGGAGACACGCATACGTTTATACCACCGCAGGAGCCATGCGGAGGCAACGTCCGCGGATGATCTGCAATAGGCCTAAGCACCACCGGCCTGCGCCGGTGTGACGGCCGGGAGGCAGGACGCCGTTCGTGTCCCTAGCTCCGTCATCCCGGCGCACGCGGGGATCCAGACACGCGGATCGTAAATCAGAATCCATCTAAACCGCCACCGGTGCCGGGATGTGCGGATGGGGCTCGTACCCCTCGAGCGTGAAATCCTCATTGCGGAAGGCGAAGAGGGAGCGGACGTCGGGGTTGATCGCCATGCGCGGCAGCGCCCGCGGCGTGCGCGAGAGCTGCAGGTCCGCCTGCGCCAGGTGGTTGGTATAGAGGTGCGCGTCCCCGAAGGTGTGCACGAAGTCGCCGGCCTTGAGCCCCGTGACCTGCGCCATCATCATCGTCAAGAGCGCATAGGACGCGATGTTGAACGGCACGCCGAGGAACACGTCCGCCGAGCGCTGGTAGAGCTGGCAGGACAGCCGTCCCTCCGTGACATAGAACTGGAACAGGCAGTGGCAGGGCGCGAGCGCCATGTCCGGAATGTCGGCGGGGTTCCAGGCCGAGACGATGATGCGCCGGCTGTCGGGGTCGGTCTTGAGCGTCTCCACGGCCTGGCTGATCTGATCGATGACGCGCCCGTCCGGCGCCGCCCAGCTCCGCCACTGCTTGCCGTAGACGGGGCCGAGACTGCCGTCCGCGCGCGCCCACTCGTCCCAGATGCGCACCCCGTTGGCCTTGAGATAGCCGATGTTGGTATCGCCGGCGAGGAACCAGATCAGCTCGTGGATGATCGACTTCGTATGCAGCTTCTTGGTGGTGAGCAGCGGGAACCCCTCGGCGAGGTCGAACCGCATCTGATGGCCGAAGATCGACAGCGTCCCCGTCCCCGTCCGGTCGGACTTGGCGACGCCTTCGGCGCGCACGCGGCGCAGGAGATCGAGATACTGTTGCATGGCGGTGTCCTCGCCTGATTTCCTATCCCGATTCCGGGCCGAAATCACTCCGGACGATCAATCGCGCCGTTTCCCCGCGCCGCTTCCGCCAAGCGCCGCCCTTGGCCGGCGGAAACCCGCCGGGTCACGGCGCAAACAGCGAAATCGTCGTCAACGAGAAGGCATTGACGACGGCGTGGGCGACCACCACGGCGCGCATCGAGCCCGTGCGCCGCATGATCGCGCTGAGGCCGAGGCCGGCCAGGAAGACGCTGACGAGCCCCGGCCAGGAGTAGCCGGCGTGAAGGCCGGCCCACGCCGTCGATGAAATTAGCGCCGCCGGCCAGAAGCCGAGGCGGCTTTTAGCCAGCGCCGAGAGCAGAAAGCCGCGGAAGGTGATCTCTTCCGCGAGCGGCGCCAGCACGACGGCGGCGCAGACGACCGCCCACCAGTGCGGCGAGCTCAAGCCGTCGAGGATCCATCGCCCATCCGTGAAAAGGTCGACGTCCGCAAGACGATAGACGACGACCTCGAGGGGCCCGAAGACCGCGATCAGCAGCACGCCGTATCCCACGGCAGCGAGCCACCCGGTTTGCGGCCGTCCGAGCCGCAGCGTCTCGCGGCGGGCTCCTTTCCAGCCCGCCGCCCCCCATATGATGGCGAGCGACAGGAGCTGCCCCACCATCATCTGCGCCAGCACGAACCGCGAGGCGAGCGAGGGAATGGCACCGCTGGTCCGTTCGGCCGCCGCCCCAAGGAGCCCCGCGTCTTTGGCGGCCCACGCGAGCAGGCTGACGGCGAGCGGCGCAAAGCTCGACACGAGCACCACCCCGGCCGCGGCGAGCGGCGTCCAGGGCGTTTCGGGGCGATAGGCGACACGGGGGAGGGCGGAGGCAGGGGGCGTCAAGGAAAGGTCCTCGAATGGGAGGGGGTGGCGTCGCGGCCCAGCCGGTGCAAGGCCCTGAGTCAGAGCCCGGAGCCGGGCCTTTTAATTCAAATCCTCCCAGCATATATTTAGCCTGCCGGATTCGTCCGGCTATGGCGATAAACGCGACCGTAATAAGCCGTTCGGACCCGGGGGCAGTACCCGGCGCCTCCACCACGAGCTCATGGGGCCTCCGCGGGGTTTCCTTGGGACTTCGGCCACGGACCCTCCTCCGTGAGCTGGTGATGGGGGCGAACTAGGATCGACGAGGGTGTAAAGGGTTTAGCTTTTGCCCGGCATGATACCGCCGTCATCGGGTCATTCAGAATAGTTGCCAATGACAACTATGCTGAGGCTGCTCTCGCTGCGTAATGCGGCGCGAAATGCCTAAATACTGAAGTCCTCGCTCCTAGCCGAGCAAGGCGCGGTCTGGGAGGCACCGGGCAACAGAAGCCTCCCACTCAATTTGCATTTGCGTCGCTGGGGGGAGTGGCGATCGGGGCAAAGCGGCACGGCATGACGGTGGAGTCGACAATCGACTACGAGGGACTCGCGCAGGAAGCGATGCGCGGAGTCGTACGTAAGGTTCTCGCCAGCACGGCCAAGACCGGCCTGCCGGGCAATCATCATTTCTACATCTCCTTCGATACCGAGGCTCCGGGCGTTTCGCTGTCGCGGCGCCTGAAGGAGAAGTATCCGCAGGAAATGACCATCGTGCTCCAGCACCGCTTCTGGGACCTGGCGGTCACCGAGGAGCGCTTCGAGGTGAAGCTGACGTTCGATGGCATTCCCGAGCGTCTGGTGGTTCCCTTCGATGCCATCAAGGTCTTCTTTGATCCGTCGGTGCGTTTCGGACTTCAGTTCGAGGATCCGAACGCGGGGCCGGAGACGCGCACTGAGGCCGCCGGAGGCGCCTTCGAGAATTTGTCCACGCGCGGCGGCGGGGGCCGCGCTGGCGCCCCCCGCAAACCGTCCCGCAGTCGCAAGGTGACGGGGGCCGAGACCGCGAAAGCCGACGCGCCGAATGGCGGAGCAGCGCCGGACCCAGGCGCGCCTGAGGACGCCGAGGCTGGCGACGCCCCGCGTTCAGTCACCCCGCTCGCCGCCAACTCCTCCCGGCGGACTGCGGCTGCTGATGACGCGCCGGAAGGGGAGGCAGGTGCCGAGGAGACGCCTGCCAACAAGTCCGGCGGCGCCGAGATCGTCAGCCTCGACAAGTTCCGCAAGAAATAGCCGCGGCGGCTCGGCCATTATTTCCGCGATGACATGAAATGTGCGGCGCCAAGCGGCGCCGCACGCGTTTTTCCTGCGATCCTAAATCGGTCTTTCGGACCTAGCGCCGGCCGAGCGGATGCTCGAAGCGCTCCCTGACCCAGCGATGGCCATGCCTGCGATAGGGCCGGTCGTATCCGTCGTAATAGTAGGTGCTGCGTCGCGGGTAGTAATAGTCATCGTAGTACCCGTCGTAATATCCGTAGCCCGGATAGAAACCGTAGCCGGGCCCGATGTAGATGCCGACCCCGCCCCAACGGGCGTGCCGGATAGGCAGCATGCCGGGCGCGGGTGCGGGGTCGGCTGCGCGTACGGCCGACGACAGCGGAGCGGCAGACGCAACGCCGCCGAGTGCGGTGAGGCCGACCAGCATCGCAGCTCCCGCGAGGGCCGGGCCAAGCGTTTTCGAGAGGCTCATGATGGGTCTCCTATGTCGACGCCTGAGTGTGGCGTCACTGAGAAAGGAAGCCTCAGAGCCCGCCAAGGGTTCCGGCTGCGCGGCGTTCCGCCCATCGAACGGATGAACGCTCGTTCATTGAGATGAACGGTAACTGACTGAAATATTTTATGTTTTTAGGAACGGAAGCGATCGCGTGCCGTCGTTCTTCCTGTGTGAGCCCGAGAGAAGAGGCCGCCGTCGCGGCACCGGGCCGAAACAAACTGGAGACGATCGATGAACACGAAGATCAAGACCGCCCTTCTGACCGCCGCTGCGCTTGTGATGACCGCTGGCGTGTCGGTCGCAGCCCCGACCAAGGACAATGCCTACAATGCCCACCATGGCTACGCCCAACCCGGCTACGGCAAGGTCGTGAAGAAGAAGCACGCCTTGAACCCCTACGAGCGGGCGCAGATCGCGAAAAGCGCGGCCAACCTTGCGAGCCTGAAGAAGCGCGTCTGGCGCGACGGCAAGGTGACGCCCGCCGAGCGGATCATGCTGAGCAATGCCGAGCGCCGTCACAGCGCGCTTGTCGCCCGCGCCTATCGCACGTAGCAGATCCCGGTCGTGACAACAGAAAAGGGCCGCGCCTCCGCGGCCCTTGACCGTTTCCGTTGCGGCGCACGCCGTGCTATGGCCACCGCCAATCGTCGGAACGCCAGCACGGACTACGCCATGACCGAGAAGAAAGCCCCCGCCAGACCGGCCGTTCGCATCGAGACCGACACCTTCGGCGAGATCGAGGTGCCGGCCGAACGCTACTGGGGAGCCCAGGCCCAGCGGAGCCTCGGCAACTTCAAGATCGGCTGGGAGAAGCAGCCCGCGCCCGTCGTCCGCGCCCTCGGCATCGTGAAGCGCGCGGCGGCCGAAACCAACATGGCGCTCGGCAAGCTCGATCCGAAACTCGGCGAGGTCATCGTCAAGGCGTCCCAAGAGGTGATCGACGGCAAGCTCGACGCCCACTTTCCCCTCGTCGTCTGGCAGACGGGCTCCGGCACCCAGTCCAACATGAACGCCAACGAGGTGATCTCGAACCGCGCCATCGAGATGCTGGGCGGCGTCATGGGCTCAAAGAGCCCCGTGCACCCGAACGACCACGTCAACATGAGCCAGTCGTCGAACGACACCTTCCCCACCGCCATGCATATTGCGTGCGCCGAGGAGGTCGTCCACCGGCTGATCCCGGCGCTGAGGAAGCTTCACGGCGCGCTCGCGGAAAAGGCCGCGGCCTGGCAGGACATCATCAAGATCGGCCGCACGCACACGCAGGATGCCACGCCGCTGACGCTCGGCCAGGAGTTCTCGGGCTACGCTCAGCAGATCGAGAACGGCATCAAGCGCATCGAGATGACGCTCCCGGCCCTCATGGAGCTGGCCCAGGGCGGAACGGCGGTCGGCACCGGCCTCGCGTCACCGAAAGGGTTTGCCGAGAAGGTGGCCGCAC
>WBZR01002988.1_pt1 | contig 16271 bp, 16 predicted proteins | sample 5204231 | NCBI WGS metagenome assembly WBZR01 (sample SAMN12412403, study PRJNA552823) | activated sludge metagenome | isolation source: activated sludge from anammox sidestream of wastewater treatment plant... | place: USA: Virginia | collected 2017-08 | reverse complement strand
CCGAACGCGTGCGCCAAATGGCGGTGCGTCCAACGCCCAGAACCCGCATGATGAGCGATTCAGGCACTTTTTCGTCTAATGCCAATAAAATGTACGCCCGGCTGATTTCCCTGGCCATGCGCTTCCCCTTCGAACGAAAGGCCTTCAGTTCCGCCTTATCCTCTTCGGTAAGATGTATTTCGGTTTGTCTCATACATCATATCATATGTTCCGTTATTAAAAAGTCAATTCACTAGTGTCCGGTTATAAGTTGAACAAAGACAACTGCTTATATGGAGAGCATGGTTTATTTTTGTAATCAGAATTTGTAAGTACTTGTAAAATAGGGACTTTCTCAAATAGTGTAATACTCAAAATTTGTAAAATTGTGTAGAGACTCATGTCTAAATTGAGATGCTTTTTGATGATTGCGACAAGCACATAAACGGAGATTGCAATCCATATTTAAGATTTTACCGAGTTTTCAGAAGTACCGTAAAATGTTTTTATTCTCAAGTGTTGTTTTATCCACTTGAAAAATAATTCAATCTGCCAGCGAGATTTATAAATAAGAGCAATAGTAATGGCGGGAAGGGAAAAGTTGTTTGTCAGGAAAGTAAGATTTTTTTGATTTTCAGCATCGTAATAGCCTGCTCGCCGTAACTTCTCCGGATAATCTTTCGCTGAGTCAGCATTTGCAAGAACTATGGTCTGATCGCATATCAGGCCAAAAGATTTATCAATCGGTTGTGAGTAAATTTGCCGAAATTTGAGATTTGTTTTAGAACGAATAACAAAGAATGCCAAACACAAAGTTATGTTATACAACCGTGCAAAGTCGAGATACCCGCGATCCATTACGGAGAAAGAACCAGGCTCTGCAATAAGATCGTCAAGCATGTTTACATCGTGAACTTTGCCATCGGTAATCTTTATAAATGAAGGAATGCTGCCGCGCAAATCCATGAGCGTATGCAATTTTATGGCTCCTTTATGCTTTTTAAATTTTGCCCATGGGAAAAGGGAAAGGCACAAGTCAATCGTTGTGGAGTCCAGGGCATAGACGGTCTGATCAAGTTCTATACAAAATTCATCATTCCTGCAGAGGTCTCTTGCCCTATGAATCAATACCTGAGCAAAATCAGCATAAATACGCCAGTCTCTGTTCTCAGTTGCATCCGCCAGAGTCTCTATAAACATGTAATCCCTTTGGGATTAAACGACACAGAAAAGAACCCTGAATGGTTCAAATATTTATAGTGTTTTTTCCGACTCGTTCGGGCTAGGAAAAAATGCGTTAATATACGGAAAATCGAGAAGCATGTTCGGAAAGGCAAAAAAACGCAATTGTCATGTTAGGTATGTTCAGTTATCACGTATCAAATAACTTGGACTAGCTTGGTCAAGTTATTCTTCATCCGGAGTAAAACTATAAACTAAAATAAAAATAAAGTAAAATAAACAAAAAAACAGAGATGGTCAGTTGCGACCGGGGATGTGTGTTTATTTGCTTCTATTGCCTCTTTCGGAGAAGGGGATAATGTCGTCGTCACTGTTTCTATTCCAGTCAGATATACACGTTTTATCCTGTAGCATCATTTTTTTGAACTCATCGCTTGGTAAAGGTTTGCAAAGGAAATTTCCCTGCACCGCGTCGCATTTAAATTGTTTGAGTAAGAGGAGTTGTTCTATAGTTTCAACACCTTCTGCAATAACGCTGAATTGCAGTCCTTGCGACAGGGCTATAATTGATGAGACAATCATCTTGTCTTTTCGGTTGGTTATCATGTCAGATACAAAAAGCGGACTGATTTTAAGCCTGTCAATGGGAAATCTTTTAAGATACTGTAGGGAAGAAAAGCCCGTGCCGAAATCATCGATAGCGATGTGAATGCCTAATTCTTTCAATTTGTTCAACTTGTAAACCGTAGTTCCAATATCCTGCATAGAGATGCCTTCTGTGATTTCCAATCCCAGCAAATGAGGGTTCAGTCCGGTTTCCTGTAATATCGAGGCAATGGTTTCTACGAGATTGGGTTGTTGAAACGTATACACCGAAAGATTCACTGCCACATAGCCGGACTGAAGCCCTGAGTCCTGCCAGGTTTTATTTTGTAGGCAGGCAATGCGCAGTATCAATTCATCAATGGGAACTATTAACCTGGTGTCTTCTGCCATCGGAAGAAATTCATCGGGAAGTATCAACCCGCGATCAGGATGTTGCCATCGAATTAAAGCCTCCGTACCGACGAGCCGGCCGGTGGTGATATTAACGATCGGTTGGTAGTAGACCGTAAATTCCTTTCGCTCCAACGCCCGATGAATATCTCTTTCCAGTATCATCTTTTCAAATGTTTCAACATGCATATTCGAGGTGTAAAACCGGTAATTATTTTTTTCCTGCTCCTTTACATGGTACATGGTGGTGTCGGCATTTCTGAGCAGGGTTTCAGCATCTTTACCGTCGTGGGGATAGAGGACAATTCCAATGCTGGCGGTGATATAAAGTTCATGTCCGCCAACCACCCACGGTTGTTTAAGTTTGTGAATGATTTTGCGCGCAATGATGTCAACGTCTTCTACGTGAGTGATACCCGGCAACAGCAGGGAGAATTCGTCGCCGCTCAGGCGGGCAACGGTGTCGTCTTCACGCACACAGTCTTTCAGTCTGCCGGCGACTGCTTGCAGCAACTGGTCTCCTACCGTGTGCCCCAGTGTATCATTAATCACCTTAAATCTGTCCAGATCCAGAAACAGCACGGCAAGCATCTCTTTGTTGCGACGTGCGTGGGCTAACGCCAGGGCGAGGCGGTCATTGAACAACACCCGGTTTGGGAGTGATGTAAGGGGGTCGTGAAAAGCCATACGTCTCATTTTTTCTTCTATCTGCCTGCGTTCTGTGACATCTCTGAAGATACCCATCAGATACGTTTTCCCGCCAAAGGTTATCAGAGACGAGTTAATATCGGCAAAAAAAACGCTGCCGTCCTTCCTTTTGACCGGGACGTCTTCAGCCGGTGCATACTCCCCTTTTGAATGTTTCTCAAATAGCTTTATAAGGGCGGGTAAATTTTCCGCGGGATGGATATCTACAATAGACAAATTTTTGATCTCTTCCGAAGTGTATCCCAGCACTTGACAAATCTTTTGATTGCCGGTGTAGAATTTTTTGGTTTCCGTATCTGCTACGATAATCCCATCATTTGCGTTGTCAAAAATAGTCCTGAATCTGTTTTCGGATTTCTTTAATTCCTCCTCACGCTGTTTATGGACTATGCCCAGGGCAATTACATCAGCTACTGAGGCTAGCATCCTGAGGGTGTAATTTGTAAGGGGTTTACGCGCAAACATCGCTATAACCCCTATCAGATGCGCTTCTGCAACCAGGGGATATCCGGCAAAGGCAACTATTCCTTCCCTCCTTGCCCATTCCTTATCACTGACGTTTGGATCATCGATGACAGAGTTCGTCAGATGGGGTTTACGTTCTTGGGCGATACGACCAATCTTGAATTTGCCAACCGGTATCCGGCTATGGGGGCCATCTATATGTGTATAAATACCCGCACTGGCTTGCAATTCCAGTACGTCTTCTTCCACACTGTGTGTCCAGATACGGGCAAAGGCTGCCTGGAGACTGCTGACTATGACCTCTGAGCAACTGAGCAGAATGTCATGTAAGGTATTGCCATGGGTAAGTGCAATGCCTATGTCTTTGACAAAGTTGGTAAGATGTATTTGCTCTTCAGATACCTTTGTCTGGTATAATGCATCTTCTTTCTTTTTCAATTCAGTGATATCGCGCCAGATGCTGAGAATAAGGCCGGCCTCTTTACAGTCAACTTGCTCTATGAGGGAAGCATTGACACGGTAATACGTCGTACCCCGTGTTTGCGTTGTGGTTTTGAACTCAACGAAACGGCAGTGTCCTTTACGATGAACGCAATTCACCATTTCAGTCCAACTCCCGGGGCAATCGGCACCAAGTTGTTCAAGCCAGGAGAGTAAGTTCGTAGCGATAAACTCGTGCCGTTGACGTTCAAAGAAATTACAAAAGGCCTCATTTGCTTCAATGATATTGTGCGTTGCATCGGTGATCAAAATGCCATCAGTCGATGCGCGGAGCAAATTCTCATAAAAATTAATCGTTAGCCGCGCACCCCCATTGCTGTCTTTCCTGTATTTTTTCTTCATAAAAATCCGTTATTCGCTCCCGTGCAACTTTGGCAACTTTAACTGTGCAATACATATATTCCGGTTGTCCATGATACATGATCATGTAGATGCTAACTTTCAGTACACGATCAAGTCGGAAGGGTAAAGTTAGAAAAATCTGTCGTGTATCTGATTCATCATACGGAGTATTGAATAACGAATATCAAATGGGGAATTTCGAATAATGGAGTTTTCCTATCCTTCGGCATTCGTTATTCCTTGTCCGATTTTTGGATTCCTCAGCAACCAAAAACCGGGTATGTTTTAAACTCTGACAGGGTTCCGAACCCTGTCAGAGCTAATCACAGGTTTAATAAGAAAATATCTTTCTAAAGACACTAATCGTTCATGCGTCGTATGGATGCCCCCAGCTTCGATAGCCGTTCCTCGAGCTGCTCATATCCCCTGTCCAGATGATAAATACGGTGCACGTGCGTTGTGCCTTTTGCCACAAGACCTGCAAGAACAAGGCCTGCGCCTGCGCGCAGATCTGAGACCATCACTTCAGTGCCGGAAAGAAACGGCACTCCCTGTACGATCGCATTCGGCCCATCCACACGAATATCGGCGCCCATCCTTCTCAATTCTGCCGCATGGATAAAGCGGTCGGGAAATATCTTTTCGGTAATGATGCTTTTTCCTTCCGCAATGCACAGCAGGGCCATAAACTGTGCCTGCATATCTGTGGGCATCCCGGGATACGGCAATGTCATCAGGTCAATGGCATGGTATACCGCCTCCCCTCTGATCCTGATGTTATTAGCAGTGGTAGTTATCTCCACACCAATTTCTCTCAATTTATCAATCACGGCGCTGAGATGGTCTGCCCTTGCATTTTCCAGCGTTATGTCACCCCCGGTAATAGCGCCGGCAATCATAAATGTCCCCGCTTCGATCCGGTCAGGAATAATTTCGTAATCGATTCCGTGTAATTCCTGAACACCCTCAATCGTCAGTTTGTTTTCTCCGATCCCGGTAATTCTCGCCCCTGCCTTGTTTAAGAAATTCGCAAGGTCTTGCACCTCCGGTTCGCAGGCCGCATACTCAATGGTGGTTGTTCCTTCCGCCAGTACTGCGGCGGTCATTACATTACAGGTTCCCAGCACGGTTTTTCCGCTGAAAGAAATATTTGTTCCTTTCAGTTTATCCGCGGATGCGGTTACATAACCCTCCGTCGTTTCAATCTGTGCGCCCAATGCCCGAAGGCCTTTTAAATGTAAATCGATAGGACGTTGCCCAATGACGCATCCTCCCGGATAGGAGACTTTTGCCCTGTTTCTTTTACTTAATAGCGGACCTAAAACGCATATGGAAGCCCTCATCTTCCTGACAAGTTCGTAGGGCGCTGTAAATTTATCTCCATGTTCGCCGTCCCTGAATATTATCTCAAGAGTTCCATTTCCGACCTCTTTTACTTCTCCGCCAAGATTCCTCAGTATTTCCGACTGTGTCTGGATATCGACTATGTTCGGTATTCCCCTTATTCGGGATGGGCCATTTAACAATAAGCAGGCTGCCATAATAGGCAAGGCAGCATTTTTTGCCCCATTGATTCTTACGTTTCCTTTTAAACGATTTCCGCCTTCAATGACGATTTTATCCACAAGTTTTCTCCATTTGTGAAATGACGATGCGGTATATGTGCTGATGGTCTTTTATCAAATTTGTCTTTTTAAAATAACCTGTATCTTCTAACAACCGTGCAACCGGCTGCGCCTGTTTTTCACCGACCTCGAAAATAATAAAACCGCCCGGCTTGAGCCAGGCATGTGCATCTGCAATGATGTGCTTGAACATCTGGTAACCATCCTGGCCACTGACGAGCGCAATGTATGGTTCATGATCCTTGACCTCTCTTTGCAAATCGCCAAATTCAGCGCTTGATATGTAGGGGGGGTTTGATACGATAAAATGTACCTTTGACTCAATGCCGTATCCTGCAAGCGGTTGAAAGGTATCGCCGCAGAGAAATGTTATTTTGTCAAGTACCCCATGCCTTTGGGCATTAATCCGGGCAACGGCCAGGGCATCGGGTGATATGTCTATGGCAAAAATCCGTGCATTATCGCTCTTCTTTGCCAGGGTTACCGCAATATTGCCGCTTCCTACCCCGATGTCCACAATAATAATTTCCGTTTCCTTGGGCAGGAATTGAGATCGCTTTATAACGGCCTCTACGACTAATTCCGTCTCAGGACGCGGGATTAGCACCCGCTCGTCTACGTAAAAGTTCAGGGACACAAATTCTGCATGATGGGTAATATACTGCAAAGGCACCCGTTGCGCGCGTCTTTGGATGGCTTTTTGGTAACTGATTACCTCATGCAGTTCTACAGGTTTATCGGGGTGTATATAAAGGTCGATGCGTCTGCAGTTCAGAAGGTGTGATAAAATAATCTCTGCATCCAGACGTGGCGAGTCGATGCCATGCTCGTGCAACATCCTGACCGCCCAGTGAATGAGACAGGATACGATATTTTTGTCGGGAAATACATTTTTAATCTCTTCGGTAGCGTTTTCATCACGTGGGTTCCGAAGAGAAGGGGGGCTGTTTTTATTCTGTTGCGATTCTTTCCGTGGCGTGTTTGCTTCGTGTGTTTTAGGCGGCATCTTTGCCAGGTTTACGAACAAACTCAATTTGAAAGAGGAAATAAGGGTAAATACAGGTCAATACAATCAGAAATCGTTCGTGACGATTGTTTTATGAAGACATGGCCGCAAAACGGAGTTGTCTCCAATCGGATATTTCATTCTGTGAGAATAAAAACGACACTATTACACGTCTTCTTTAAATGGCAGATGCCAGTTGCTTTAATTGCTCCTCTTTATAATAAGTCATTAAGGCATCAACAATTTCATCCAGATGCCCCAACATGACCTGTTCCAGATTGTGGACGGAGAAATTGATCCGATGGTCGGTTACTCGATTTTGTGGATAGTTATAAGTGCGGATTTTTTCACTGCGGTCACCTGTCCCTATCTGATCCCGGCGTATTTGATCTCGTTCATTTCGTTTCTGTCCCTCGATTAATTCGTATAACCGGCTTCTTAAAATACGCATGGCCTTTGCGCGGTTCTTGTGCTGAGACTTTTCGTCCAGGCATTTTACGACTAATCCGGTAGGTACGTGGGTAAGCCTGACGGCCGAACTTGTCTTATTAACCTTTTGCCCGCCCGGACCTGATGCCCGGAATGTATCCACCAAAATGTCGTTTGGGTTAATATCAATTTCCACCTCTTCTATTTCCGGGAGAATGGCCACCGTGGACGTTGACGTGTGAACCCTGCCGCTGGCCTCAGTCCGAGGCACCCTCTGGACGCGATGGGTCCCGCTTTCGAAGCGTAATTTTTGGTATACGTTATTGCCTTCGATAGAAAAGGTTACTTCTCTGAACCCTCCCAGATCCGTTTCGCTGCTGTCAAAAAGTTCAACTGTCCACCCCTGATTTTCTGCGTACTTGGTATACATGCGGAACAAATCAGCCGCAAAGATAGCCGCCTCTTCTCCGCCGGTGCCAGCCCGTATTTCGGCGATCACGTTTTTACCGGAAATTTTATCCTCGGAGATAAACAAGCCCTTAATTTCATCAAACAGCGCCTCTTCCTGCTTTTCCAGGAGTCCCAGTTCATCCTTTGCCATTTTCGCTAATTCTTTGTCTTCGCTTTCATGGGACAAAAGTCCCTCGGTGTCTCTTTTCCTGGTAAGGGTTTCTGTCAGTTGCATATATTTGTTCACCAGTTTTGAAAGGCTGCCGTGTTCCTTTATATATGCCGTATAACGACCTGAATCGGCAATTACCTCAGGATCGGATAAGAGCTTTTCCAGTTCAATATATCTTTCATTTATTTTTTCCAATTTCTTTAACAATTTATCGTTCATTATTGCTTTACAGCCTCTTCGGCCTTTTGTCCCTTTCGAAACCTCTTATGGAATTTCTCTATCTGTCCCGCACTGTCAACAAACCTTTGTTTGCCGGTATAAAACGGATGGCATTTTGAGCAGATTTCCACGGCTATTTTGGGTTTTGTTGACCGTGTCTTAAATGTCTCCCCGCACCCGCATGTTACAAGAGTTTCTATGTATTCCGGATGAATCTCTTTCTTCATTGCTTCCCCCTAAAATGAACAATGCGTTCAGAGAACGCATAATAAAAATAAGACCACAAATTTCCTTTGTACACATAGCAAATTTTAACAGACTCTCTGATATTCTGCAATAGAATTTTTCACAATACTTTTGCAAAATTTATTTGAATATTTATTGTAATTACATATAATTAAGAGTTTAATTTGATGAAATCATTTCCCTGTATGTTTTAAAGAATCTTACTCGTGAGAGAATTGAGAAGGGTTGCCTCCATGGAGGGAAGCGGGGACGCATTAAGAGTAAAAGGCTCAAGATTCAGTATTTTAATTGGATTTAAGAGTTTATGTTTGAAGCAATTACCAATAGTCTAGAAGGTATATTTAGCAAACTTCGCGGGAAGGGGCGTCTTACTGAGGCCAATATCAAGGAGGGGTTGCATGAGGTACGCTTGGCGCTCCTTGAGGCGGATGTAAATTACAAGGTTGTTAAGGATTTCATTCAACATGTTACTGAACGCGCCGTTGGTGAAGAGGTAATCAGGAGCATTGCACCGGGGCAGCAGGTTATTAAGATTGTCCATGATGAATTGATTAAACTGATGGGGGAATCTGACACAACGATCCCTTTTAAAGACGGGGAGCAGACGTTAATCATGCTGGTGGGGTTGCAGGGTAGCGGAAAGACCACCACAGCCGGAAAACTCGCCAAAACGATACTTTCAAAGGGGAGAAAACCCTTGCTCGTGGCCGCGGATGTGCAGCGACCCGCTGCAATTGAGCAGTTAAAAGTATTAGGCCAGCAACTCAATGTTCCGGTATATTTTGAAATGGATTCGCAGCCGGTAAAGATCTGTAAAAATGCCCTCACGTTTGCCAGAGAAAATACCCATGACGTCGTCATCTTTGATACTGCAGGAAGATTACACATTGACGATGAACTGATGCTTGAATTGAGGGAGATTAAAGAGAAGGTCAAACCGCATCAGATTTTTTTTGTTTGTGATTCGATGACGGGGCAGGATGCCGTGAACAGTGCAAAGGAATTCAATGCCCAATTAGGGTTTGATGGTGTAGTTTTGACCAAGCTTGACGGTGATACGAGAGGCGGTGCAGCCCTTTCGATACGGGCAGTCACGGGGAAACCAATTAAATTTGTAGGTATCGGCGAAAAGCTGGATCGTTTGGAGGAGTTCCATCCGGATCGCATGGCCTCAAGAATCCTCGGGATGGGAGATGTCGTATCCCTCGTGGAACGTGCTCAACAAGCCATCGATCTGGAAGAGGCTCAAAAGCTGAGCAGGAAAATACAGGATGATACGCTTAGCCTGGACGATTTTCTCATGCAACTCCAGCAGATTAAAAAAATGGGGCCGATAAAAGAAGTTCTGGGAATGATTCCCGGTATGGGAAATAAGGTTGACGGCCTGAATGTGGACGAAAAACAACTCGAGAGGGTTGAAGCAATTATTAAATCCATGACGATTGAGGAACGGGTGCAGCCGGACATTGTTAACGGGAGCAGAAGACAACGGGTGGCCAATGGCAGCGGGACAACCATTCAGGATGTTAATCAGTTGTTAAAACAATTTAAGTCGATGAAGAAATTGATAAAACACTTTAAAGGAAATGAAAAAGGTTTTAGAAAAATGGGACTATTGCCAAAGGGTTTGCCCTTTGGCAAAGGTATGATGAGATGATTAACGTGTAGGATTTTCGATTATCCCCTAATTCCTCCATAAACTGGGCGAAGTAGGGGGGAGGCAAGTTGCCGATGACCAAATTTAACCGAGGAGGAAAAAATGGCGGTAAGGATTAGAATGAAGAGGATGGGTCGTAAGAATAGACCGTTTTACAGGATTGGGGCATTTGATGCTCATGAAGAACGGGATGGAATGGTTATCGAAAATCTGGGGACGTATGACCCTTTGGAATCGAATGACGAAAAACAAGTCACTTTGAAAAAAGAACGTGTGGAATATTGGTTAAGTGTGGGCGCAAAGCCGACTGAATCGGTTGCCAGTGTGCTGAAGAAGCTTGGTATTGCGTTCAAGAAATAAGGTATGCGTATAGATATTTTAACATTATTTCCCGAGATGTTTGAAGACGTACTGGGGCACAGTATCCTGAAGATTGCCAGGGAAAAGGCCTTGGTTCAATACAATCTTTTTAATATCAGGGAATACGCCGATAATCGGCGTTGTGTGGATGACCGACCATACGGCGGAGGACCAGGCATGGTGATGAAGCCCGAGCCTGTTTTCAATACCATAGCGGCTATAGAACAACAAACAGATGTCTCCGCCAGAAAGATACTGTTAACACCGCAAGGGACTCGGTTTTCTCAATCCATTGCCAGAGAGCTGGCAAGAGAGCCTTATGTAATGCTGATATGCGGGCATTACGAAGGCTTTGACGATCGGATTCGGCAGGGGCTGGATGCGTTTGAGCTTTCTATCGGTGACTATATCCTTTCCGGCGGCGAGATACCCGCAATGGTGATTATAGACACGGTTGTTCGTTTGATACCAGAGGTATTGGGCGATCCGAATTCCACCGCCAACGAGTCTTTTAGTGACGTCCTGCTGGAGTATCCGCAATACACCCGTCCGGCGGAATACAGGGGCATGAAGGTGCCAGAGGTGCTGATGTCCGGTCATCACCAGAAAATAAAAGATTGGCAAAGAGAACACGCGGAGAAAAGGACTAGGGAAAAAAGACCGGATCTTTTCTACAGGACATAATCTAATTTATTCGTTCGGTTGCGGCTACGCCGCACCAGGAATTTTGTAAGCTAAGAACAGGAGATGCGTTTTATGAATATTATTGACGTGATTGAAAAAGAACAGATGAAAAAGGCAACACCCAAATTTTCTGTGGGTGATCAGGTAGACGTGTCTGTAAAGATTACCGAGGGTGATAAAGAACGTATACAGGTTTTCAGCGGTATAGTGATTGCAAAAAATGGCGGCGGTTTCAAAGAAACCTTTTCCGTAAGGCGCATTGTTCAGGGAGAGGGCGTTGAGCGCGTATTCCCAGTCCACTCGCCGAAGATTGCCGATATTAAAGTGCTAAAATCGGGCAAGGTAAGACGTGCAAAGCTTTATTATATGCGGAAAAGGACGAGTAAGGGAACCAGATTGCAGGAAAAATTTGAGGCTGCACCATCTAAGGGTGTATCAGTGCCAAATGCACCAGCGCAGAGTGAAAAGAAATAGCATCTTTGCAAAAAAAGAGAGCGCCGATCATTTGTGTGTGCTCTCAACGATCGTTTAGACGAATAATAAGCCATCCGTGTTGCTAATACCAGCCTGTTTAGGTGAGGACAAAGGATGTTGACGTTCTTTTTCGTTAAATATGTTACTGCAATAATACGTTTATTTAAATACAAGAGCGAGGCGCTGCCATACAAGAAGGCAGTTGGCACAAAAGGCGAGCAACTGGCAGCAAAATTTCTGAAGAAAAGAGGATATAAAATCCTCCAGCGTAATTACCGGCGCAGGAATGGAGAAATAGATATTGTTTGTTACGATCATGGGACTGTCGTATTTGTTGAGGTAAAGACGCGCTATTCTGATGCCTATGGCCCGCCGGAACTCTCTGTTACAGAGGCCAAAAAGAGACACATTGTAAAGATCGCTTCACAGTATATCGCTGAAAAGAAGTTAGAGAGATCAAGTCTGCGGTTCGATGTGGTTTCTGTCTTTTACTCACCAGATAAAAAACACCCAAAGATTACGTTATTTAAAAATGCTTTTACCAAAAATGACCTGGTTGCATCCAGGATGTGAAGTTTAAGACATGATGATAGACACCCATGCCCATCTCGATTTTCCTGAGTATAAAACGGATATGGAATCAGTTTTGTCCCGTGCAAATGATGCCGGCGTAGATTACATTATCAATGTCGGGACAAGTCTTGCTTCAAGTAGGAAAAGCGTCGCCCTGGCGAACCGGTTTAACAATATTTTTGCCAGTATCGGGGTCCATCCCCATGATGCCTCAAAGGTTTCCGAGCAGGATTGGCAGACACTGGAATCCCTGGTTAAAGAGCCGAAGGTAATAGCGATAGGAGAGACGGGTCTCGACTATTACCGCAACCGGAGCCCACATGAAGACCAACAACGTATTTTTCATAAACATCTGACTTTGGCCAGTACCCACAACCTGCCGGTGATTATCCATTGCCGTGATGCCGGTAATGATTGCTTAAAAATATTGAATGAACATAAAAATAGCTCGATTAGGGGGGTTGTGCATTGTTTTAGTGGTACAAGGGAAACTGCGGAAAAATATATAGAATTGGGGCTCTACATCTCTTTTGCAGGACCAATTACCTTTTCAAACGGAAATAATCTGAGAGAAGCCGCTAAGTCAGTTCCCGTTGAAAGACTCCTTTTAGAAACCGATTGCCCTTTCCTGTCGCCGCAACCCAAAAGGGGTGAGCGCAATGAGCCCTCCTATCTATCCTTCATTATTCCGGTGCTCGCAAAGATCTATGGACTATCCGTACAAGATATCATGCGGATCACCACCTTTAACGCATATAATCTCTTTGGGATTGGCGAGCCTGAAGAGGAAGGGAAGATTGCTTACGCTATTCGAAACTCATTATACATAAATCTCACCAACCGGTGCTCGAATGTGTGTGACTTTTGCATGCGTGAGACCTATCCGATTGTTAAAGGACACCACCTGGGATTAAGGAAGGAACCAACCGCAGAAGAGGTAATCCACGCCATTGGTGATCCGGCTGGTTATGACGAGGTGGTATTTTGCGGTTACGGTGAACCTACAGAACGGTTGGATGCGCTGATAACCGTTGCTCAGTTTCTGAAATCGAAGGGGAAGCGCATTCGCCTGGATACAAACGGTCACGGCGACCTGATCAACGGAAGGCCCATTGCCCAGGAATTAAAAGGATTGATTGATACTATATGCATCAGCCTGAACGCCGATACGGCAGAAAAATACGAAGAGATATGCAAACCTGTTTTTGGAGTAAAGGCGTACCCAGCCCTCATTCAGTTTGTTAAAGAAGCAAAAGAGGTCATACCCAATGTACAGGTATCTATTGTGGAAATTCCGGGTGTAGACGGAGAGAAATGTAAGGAAATAGCCCGGGAATTGGGTGTCGATTTCAGGGTAAGAAAATATAATGTGCTTGGTTAATCAGATTCGGCAATTTACCGTAAAGGCGTATAAACGCAAGGTTTTTATATCAAAGAGGAAGTAGGAACTGTGGAACGTAAGCAGCAATCATTTACCTTTTTTTATCGACTCTCTACCCTTATCCGTTCCGGTGGTCTGGACTTTATGGATTTTAACACATGTTACGAAAAGCAACAATAGAAGACGTAGAAAAGATCTATAAACTCATCAATGATTTTGCGGCAAAGAATGTGATGTTGCCCCGGTCATTGAGCGAGTTGTACGAGAATATCAGAGATTTTTTTGTATATATCCGGGACGGTCAGGTGATGGGCTGTGCAGCCCTGCATATTTTCTGGAAAGATCTCGCAGAGATAAAGTCGGTTGCCGTATTGGAATCCTGCCAGCGCGAAGGGATTGGGAAAAAACTTGTGTTGGTTTGCAAGCGCGAAGCGCGCAAGCTGCAAATTGCAAAGATGTTTGTGCTTACCTATGTGCCTGAATTCTTTGAAAAATGTGGTTTTCGCAGGGTAGAAAAAGAAACGCTTCCTCACAAGATATGGTCAGAATGTGTCAAATGCCACAAATTCCCCGACTGTGGTGAAATTCCACTGATCTATGAATTAAATAAAAAGTAACACGTTAGCTTTTTGAAAAAGGTAGTGGCCGAACCATTCCCCGATTGCTGTCGGGCGTAAGCGTGGTCAGCGTTCATTCCGCTATGCGGCGTGATGACAAATATACGGGGGACAAGTCGCCAGTGCTACGTCAATGTTCATTGTGGTGGCTGAGTTACTCGTAGCGTCGATCGTTCGACTGAGCTCACGACGAAGTCCTTTGTGGTCGGCCAACCTTTTGCAACACGGGGTCTTCGTTCAGGCGATTTCCGCAATGCAACTCCAATCTTCCATGTGTATCCCCAAATGGCGAGGGACAAGCCACCCGCGTTACGCAAAGGAACATTTATTGTCTCCAATAACAAAAAAAGCCTTACTGTAAAGATATTTTTTGAAACATCTTCGGCCAGTAAGGCTGTCTTTAAATCCTGCTTCCGTGTAAATTACAAAATATTTACGTGTGTCATTCCAGCATACTTCCCCGTATACTTCAAGGGCCCTGCACTTTGCGCCCCCTGATCACACAGGGTTTGCCTTCGTCGGATTATTCACTGACATAACAAAATTTCTAGCAATACATTGTATTACCGGAAATCAATAGAGGCAGAATAATTTTATCGCTTTGTCCACTGGAAGCTCTTTCGTGCACCTTTTTTGCCGTATTTTTTACGCTCTTTCATCCTGCTATCCCGGGTTAAAAATCCTTCGTTACGCAGACTGTCAATATGGGTTGGATCAGATTTTGAAAGGGCACGAGCGATGCCAAGTGATATCGCGCCAGCCTGACCAGTTGTACCTCCTCCTTTTACATTCACTAATACATCAAATTCACCTAATGTCTTCGTTGTTTTCAGTGGGAAACGTACCACACCTCTTTCCCGATCTATCGGAAAATAGCTCTCAATATCCCTGTCGTTGACTATGATTTTGCCGGTTCCTTTTTTTATTCTTACACTTGCAATGGATGACTTACGTCTTCCTGTACCCCAGAAATATATTTTTTCTGCCACTGTTTTCTCCTTCGGTTCTATTATTAATTACGAATGACTAATTCTTTTGGTTGCTGTGCCTGATGCGGGTGTTCGGCACCCGGATAAATCTTTAATTTTTTTAGCATAGTCTTTCCCAGTCTCGTTCTGGGTAACATTCTTTTCATCGATCTGTTGAATACTTTTTCAGGTGCGGTTTCAAGAGTCTTTCCAACCATTCGTTTCCGTAAACCGCTTTGAAAACCGGTTACATAATAGTGAATCTTCTCTTGCATCTTTTTCCCTGTGAGCTTTACCTTGCCGGCATTCGTGATAATAACGAAATCTCCCACATCAACATGTGGTGTATACTCTGGTTTATGCTTACCCTGCAGGACTCTGGAAACGGTGGTTAACATCCGACCCAAAATTTTGTCCTTGGCATCTACTATATACCAATCCCTATTTACTTTCTCTTTTTTTGCCATAAACGTTTTCATTGATTTGCATTCCTTAAACTGTGAAAATCAAAAAGCGCCTTTTCGTTTCAATGAAGGCGCTTTTTGAACTTAATAAAACCATGAAATTAAAAAATCTTAAAACCCTTAGTGCCTACAAATGCAAGGGTCCGTTTTTCCTTGTTCACATCCTTTTTTACACTTTACATCTTTTGGGCAACCGCATGGTGCTGCAAAAGTATTAACAATACAAACACTTAACATCAGTGCACCAACAAAGGCCATTGTTACTCCAATCTTCTTTAACATTTTTGCATCCTCCACATAAAAAATTTATGAAATAAATGTACGATATTTAACTAATTCTTACAATTGCAATCCTTGGCTTTTCCTGAGTAATGACTGCATGGGCATCCCTCAGGACATACACATACACCAGCGCCTGCAAATCTAAATAGAAAGGATATATTTATCTAAAAAAATCAAACATTTACTATTATATCCTTGAGATAATAAACACGCTGTAAAATTACAAGTGTTATTCATGAAATTACTACGGATATTTTTTTAAAATGATTGCTCATATATATCAAAACATATCATAATTGTCAATTATATTTTTCTTGTTAGATTAGATTTCTATTGACATAATAACGAATCATTAATAACATAATCTCAGCATTGTCCGGTTAGGAAATTGCGTAATACATGCGTCAAGAAAACCGAGAAAAAATACTGTTTTGAGGAGATATTTTACTTGACAAATCAGCAAAAAGCGCAGGCACAATTTTTCGTAAAAA